>Ga0208179_1000068_pt1 | contig 105383 bp, 144 predicted proteins | sample Malvired_Geostar_FD_184238 | JGI IMG/M metagenome (GOLD analysis project Ga0208179, IMG submission 184238) | Marine viral communities from the Global Malaspina Expedition - Malaspina viral metaG DeepMed_Geostar (SPAdes) (version 2) | ecosystem: Environmental > Aquatic > Marine > Oceanic... | reverse complement strand
GGCTATAACCGGGATAATGAGCATACTCTCTAAAGCTCTTGGTAGCAGTTCTATTTTTACTGGGGTAGCGGCCCAGTTCTGGAAAATTGCTGGTGTCATGGTGGATATGCTATTGATGCCACTTCTTCCTTATATGATGAAATTTATTCAGTGGATGATGTCCTCTGTTATGCCACAGATTATGAAGATATCTAGTGCTATTGGTAAGGCTTTAGATGGAGATATAGGGCCATTACTGTCGGCACTTGGTAGTTGGTATAAATTCATTTTTATGGATATCTACGCTAGGATTTTAAATGGTTTTGGAAGATTTCTTTTGGATATAATCGTTGTAGCCTTTAAAAACGCAAATCCATTACAGAAAGACACGACACTTAAGGAATATAGGGCAGAGAGGAAACAGAAGGAAAAGAAAGCAAAAGAGGAAAGTATTACTGGTGAAACGGGAACCCATAAAGAGGCTTGGGCACAAACCAAGCATCAAGCTAAGACAGATCTGCAAAATCTTGCAAAACCTTTTGTTGCTATAGGCAGCAAAGTACGAGAATTTGTCTCAAATATGGAATCGGAGGCCGACAAAACTGAAACGGGTTTAACCAAGTTTGTGGATAAGGAGAAGAATACTGGTAAGTCTTTTTGGAGTAGATGGTCGAATATCATGTATAAGTTCAGTATTCTTCCCAATATTAAAAAAGATACTGAAGGATTTATGACAAATATATCCGATGAGTCGGGCGGTGTCAGAGATTTTCTTTTTGGTTGGATCGGGAAAATAAATTGGGGTATTTTTGGAGCCATTGGAGGTAAAATTAAGGACGCTGCTTCGGCAGTATGGGGGTCTATCTCTGGATTCTTTACAGGAACAGGTGCTGATGGAGAAGAAGTATCTCCTTCTATCCCCGGCATACTTTCTAAATTAAATCCTCTTAATTGGTTTCCCAAGTTGACGGATTTTGGTGCGGGAATTGCGAGCTTTATTTCAAATGCAGCTTCGTCAGCATGGGGAGCTATTACGGGGTTCTTTACTGGCACAGATTCGGAAGGCAAACAAGCATCTCCCTCCATCCCTGGCATACTTAGTAAGCTAAATCCCTTGAATTGGTTCCCAAAGTTACTTGATATAGATATTTTTGGCACGGTATGGGGCGCAGCCACGGGTGTGTGGAATGCCATTAAGGGATTCTTTACTGGTAAAGATGGGGACGGTAAAGCTGTATCTCCCTCTATAACTGGCATACTTCCAGATATTCCCAGTCTTGGTGACATAATAAGCGGTATGGGAGACATTGCTGGAATAATAAAGCAAAAAGCGGTAGACATATGGAATGGGGTTAAAAAATGGTTCACTGAGACTCTTCCTGGAATGATACCTGGTATGGGTAGTTTTTCAAAGGAAGTTGAATATGAGATGCCCGGTGGAAAGACAATCACAACTTTTACAAAGGGTTCAGGAATTCTGGGTGCTCTTGAGAAGGTATTTGGTGTTGCAATGGATATTGCAGGAAAGGTGAAAGAATTCGCTCAGAAAATTTGGGATGGGGTTAAAACATTCTTTACTGAGACGTTGCCCGGTAAGATTCCATCGTGGTCTGAGATTGTAGATAAAGTAAAAGAGGTCTGGGCAGCTACTACAGATTTTGCTGGAGATGTGGGTACGTCGGTAAAGGAATGGGCAAAGGGTCTCTGGGGTAGTTGGAGTGACAAGACGGGCATTGCTGGGATAATTCCCAACATGATAGACAAACTAAAAAGTATAGATGTTATGGGATCTATCGGAGATCTTTTTAAAATTCAGGTTGAAGGTACTTGGTCGGAGATGGGCAAGCTTCAGGACAAGTTTGGTGGGACTAAGTCGTATAAAGGTAAAGAGGACGGGAAATATATATATGAGTTGGAGCTAGGTGTAGGAGATATACTCAAATTAATGGGTTCAATGGTAAAAGATCAGGCCATGAGACCCATAAACTGGTTAAAGGAAAAATATAATGCTTTAAAGACCTTCATGGCTGGTATTTCGCTGCCCGATCTGTCGTGGAGTAGTATCAAAGACACATTGAAGGACATGGTTAATCTTCTTATTGGAGGAATAAATAAGGCTATACTGTGGCTTATAGAGAAATGGAATAATACTATCGGTCTAATAAAAATTCCATTCACAGATTGGGGGTTTAAAATAGACAATCCCGAATCTTATCAAATACCCACGTGGCATACGGGTGGTATTGTCCCTGGGGGGCCGGGTTCTCAAATTCCAGCTATGTTGCAGGGTGGTGAGCAAGTGATCCCCCGCAGTCAGAGGCAAAATCAGGGAAGTGGTGGGGGAACTAATCAAGTATTTAATATAAGTATCAGTAGTACTTTTTCTCCCGGAGACATAATTAAGAGCATTACTCAATCGGGGGCTACGGATGAGATAGCCTATCTTAATACAGTGGGTTAGACATGGCTGGTGAAACTAAAGTAATTTTACAGGCGGCTAGTGATGCATGGATGGGAGTACGTGCAGATATTACTGCTATTCATATCGCTAATGGATATGGGGCCACGTCTCAGATACCACTGATACAGCTTAGTAATGGTTTGTGCATACCGAATGGAACTCACATACAGATAGCCGATAGTTTAGAGCCTGGTTTAAACGGCAATGTTTATCGAGTATCGAATTACCCAGGACATCTCAGTACCAGCTATTTCAATGGGAGCGATTTTTATTTAAGGGCCACAACTGGACACCCAGAAACAAGTGCATCAGTAATTGGTTTTGATGCAAGTGCTAGAGGGGCGGGGGGTGAGGTGGTGTGGTTTTTTGACGATGATGACCCTCGTAAGATGTATGGTCTTCCCTACCATTATGTAACTCATAAGGGAACTCATCAGGCGGCCTGGACTACTGGATCTCAGGCGGCGAGAAGTCGTAAATTTGCAGTTGATAATGATTACGGGCCGGAATTGACTGGTCAAGAATTTATATACAGAACAAAATGGGATTGGATAGCCCCAGCTTCTGCATCTTCGGGTGGTGGAGCGATACCCGGATATGGATTTGCTGACAGATCGGACTCATTTAAGACAGGGGGAACTCTTGTCTCCAAGTGTGAGGCCGTTAGTGGAGAAAATTATGAGGCTATAATCCACACTAATGCGCCTCATGGGGCAGAATCTGGAGATCTCTTTACTACTAGAGATTTTAATGTGAATAAATTAGGTTCTTTAGTGGTCGATATTGGGAGCGGTAATGTAAATACTATTCCAGACGTTACTTCCGTATTCCAGGTGTACTCTGTTCTTGATAAGCTGAGATTTACTGCCCACAAAACTGCCAATCAGAATCTCAAGACTCATTTAGCTCTTGATTGCACTACTACGGGTACTGCTACTTTTGGTGCAAGTAGAGGAGCCAAAGTAGTGTTTCCAGGAAAATCAACTCATTCCGATGAGTATTACTCAACTCCTTCTAGGATGCCCACTACTACTAAATTTCAGTTGAATGTGACCGATATTTCTCATTCGTTTAATGACATGGTAACTGTAACCCCGATGATGAAAACTTCTTGGGATGGGAAGCTTCACGAACAGATTCAAACTCTTGGATATAGCATTGGAATGAGAAAAGAGACCATGAAGCTCAGTGGAACTATGAGAGATACTGGCAATATAAGTGCTACCAACCTTAGAAAACAGGTTTTGATGAATATTTGTCGTACTCAGTGGTTGAAGATATCCGGTTTTTGGGGAGGTAAACCAGGGGTTAATAAAGGTAACGGATATCTGCATTCTAGTCCAGACAACACGAATTTTAAGGGCAAGGGTAATTCGGGTCCAGTAAATCCCAGATCTTATCCCTGTCTAACTATATATGATCCGACTGATCAGAGTTCCAGCAATAATCTGTTGGTAGATTTAAACCCTGATTCGGGATACAACATATATCGAGGGATAATAAAAAGTCTGTCTTTTACTCAGGTGGGGGGAAAACCTGATATATGGGATTGGTCTATGGATTTTGTGATTATGAGTAATGAAAAACCAGCATCAGGAACTTTGGATTATGAGGCTCCAGAGGAGGGGGAAGGTTAATGGCTCCCGTCTCAAATGAAGGATTGAAAGGTTTAGAGTGGAAAGTTGTTCTTTCCACTATCAGTGACTGGGAAGATTGGGTTACTAATGATGGTGTACAGACGTTAGCCGTGCCCGCATTTGGTCTTGATGATCCCAAGGCCGAAGAATTTGGAGATTACATATTAGAAGAGGCCGATAATACTCAATATACAGTAGCCAATACCGATGATTTAGGAAAGTTACAGCAACCCAATCATTATCAAGATAGTCTCCACAGGTATGTCATAGACAAGACAGCTAGGGCTGCCCAGTCTGGTTATAGCGGGACTGCAGCGGATATTGAATTTGAACTCGATGTCTCAACTATTACTCATAGTTGGCAGGGACTTTCATCCCCTATGGATCTGATAGCTATAAACCCTTTTTGGAATCAAGAGGGTCAAGATATGGAAAAAATGGCTACTGTTGTCTATCAAATGAATCAATTAACTATGGATTTGGGGATGATGTCTGAAAGTATAACCCTAAGGGGTACTCTTATTGACAGGGACAATCCTCCCCATCAAACGGCTTCTGGAGCACCTCATGTTCGTAAGCAACAGTTGCTTGATATGGCTAGGGGTCAATGGATAGGTAATCAGGGTGTTGGTACTGATCCAGACGAAAAACAAACAAATATGATGACTCCGAATCGCTGGTTGTCTCTAACCATAGGACGTGCCCATAGCAGAACTCAAAAAGATGAAGAAAACAACTATGTTGAAAAGTTCTGGTATGGAGATGAACCTTCTAATGATTTTCGGGGGAAAGAGCGTTTGAGAACTGATAATGCTCCTACTAGTACAGCCAATAATGGCAATAGAAAAGCTTTGACATACGGTAATAACCGTTATCCCGCAGAGGATTCATGGGTAGATGATCATGTTCTGAGGGATTGGGACTATAAGATGCATTATGACGGGCGTAATCGGTATAGGGGGGCAATAAGATCTCTTCAATTGAGTTTGAAGGGAGGTAGGCCTGATATTTGGGATTTCAACATAACTTTTTCGGTAGTTAAGAATGAGACTATTATTAGAAATTTAGAGACCGAATAGGATTACTATTATAATTTTGGAGAAGTAGATTTATGGCTTTTTCAGGCACACGATTCCAACGGTCTGGGGGACGGATAGTAGACGGGACTGACACTGTTTACCCATCCAATCTGACTCTTAAAGGTTCAGAGGGGTGGATTACAGAAGATGCTCTTGTAACTGTCTCTATTTCAGATAGCCTTGGTTTGCGTGGTCGTGTATGCAGGGTCGCCATAAGTAACCCTCAGAATTTTAAAGACAATATCTATTCTGTGATGCACAGGGTACGAGTTTTAGATGAATTTGGGCTAGTTATTTTTTCTGGCAGGATAGTAGATATACGCCCAGAATTTGGTCGATCTGAATTACATATAACTTGCGTTGATTATCTGGGAGATATTTCTGATAGAACAGTTGTGGCTGATGGAGACGGTGGAAGCTATTCTGGGAAATCAAGAACTCATATTGTAAATCAGATTCTATATAACGAGACTTATCGAAACACGGCTCTTTCTTTTACTGTAAATTCGAACGTTTTTCTGGTTTATGTGGATCACATTAGAACTCTTTTATCCAGAGTAAAGACAGATCCATCTAACTATATAGAAAAATTAACCTCTAAGTATGCTACCAAGGATAACTGGACTGATGATAGTGTAAGCACGAGTGGCCCCGGTGCCCTTAATCCAGATACTCCCTTTAAGTACGACTATAGGGGAATAAAAACTGGATTAGAGGCTATCCAGGATCTGGCATCTGCTGATAATCAACAAGATTTGATGGTTCTGGGTACTGTTAGTGATACGTATGTGAGACCTGATTTAGGAATAAATCAGGCAACTACATTTACTCGTCATTGGAAAGATTTTACTGCCGACATAAACGAGGGTGAAGCGGCTTTCATACCCTTACATAATTCTGCTGCGTATAACATGTTGTACATAGGAAGTAATTCTAAATTCAATGGAGTTACTTATACGTTCCACCAACGTGGAAATTCTATGGAAGATAGTGATTATGGGTCAATGACCTGGCAGTATTGGGACGGAACTGCTTGGCACAATTTCACTCCCCATCATGATAATAATTTCGAGGCTATTGCTAATGATAACTATGGGTACACCGCTTGGGACCACACTCGTCTATATAACTGGCAACGACGGGATCTAGCAGCTACCAAAGATTTAGCTTTAAATTTTGGTGCGGGAACGAATTATGTATATGACACAAGTGCCAATACTGATAAGGCTACATCTAATATTAATAGTAGTGGTGTTTTGGTTAAGGGTGATGAGGTAGAGAGTGAGGGGTTTGATGAGGATATGGGGGTAAGTGCTGGAACCGCTCATGGTTTGGTAGACAGTACTTATAGATATTGGGTAAGAGTGGGAGTTGCTTCTATTACAACCCGGGGACGGATAGCAACATTAAAACTTTACACTGATCGATCAGATTCTACCGATTCCCGCAGGGGAATAAAGACTCTGGTCCGTGATTTTCGTAGTACGGATTCAGTATTCCCCGATGCTATTTGGAAATACACGACTCCTACAGATGCTGATATGGATGCTGGGGGGACGTGGAGTGATGAGGGGAGAAACACCTCAAATGTGAGAGTTTTGTGGAGTGATGGAAATTCCGAATCTTCTACTTTTTGTGCAAGTAGGCAAGAAAAGTGGTTCCTAGGTACTGAGGAGCCTCATAGTGGTTTTGAGCTTCATGCTACTCAAGGATCGAAACTCTCTATTTCTTTTATAGGAACCAGTACTGGCGACGACATTAAAATTTCAACCGATGATGTTCATGGATTGGCTACTGGAGATTATGTACTTATAGCGGGTTCCGATTGTGAACCTATAATTGATAATTTTTTGGGTAAAATCACCAACGATGCCGGAACTTCGGTTGATTCTAAGCCTTATGCGGTTACAGTTGTCAACACTACTACTTTCACCATAGACATAACGGCGAGTATAACTGGAGATTTGACGGTGACCGAGTCAGGTGAATCTGGTTTTGTTGTGACTGGAATACCTAATTATTCTCAATATTTGGGTTGGTATTATTGGGATGCTACTAATGGCGATTGGCAGAACTGGGATACTGGTAGTGCTGGTACGACTGCTACTATTAATGTTGATTCTTCTTCAGGTAATGGTCTAGATAGGGAACACTGGACATGGGATAGAGGCGCACCTGGGCCTATTCCGCATTGGTATGCTGAGGTTCGTTTTAATACTCGAACTATGGCTACTGGGGGTATGGCTGACAACATTAAAGAGGATTTCGGTATTAATACTCCAATGGCCCATTCTGGGCTGAATTTCGATCAGGATTACCGTGTTTCGCCCTTTGCTGGAGACTCTACGGAGTTTTTACCTTCAATCGCTGTAACCATTGCTAGTGTAGCTGATACTGGAGATACAACGAGGTTAACTACCTCCGCTGCCCATACTTTGAAGGTGGGTGATTGGGTAAAACTATCTAGTACAGGCACTACTCCTAAGATAGATGGTATTTATGAGATATCCGCTATAAATCAGGCCAGTGGCACTAATTTTGATATACGTGATTTAGCTGTAACTGGTACTGGAGCAGTGACATGTACTGGTTATACCTATCCTCCTAACGGTAAATCTTTATATTGGACAAAGATTCAATGGTTGACTCCTACGGCCCCTACTAATCCAGCAGAACTTGTCAGTATTCGTACTGCAGATCAGGCCCATTTGAAGTATTACGACAGGGGTAAAGAGCCTTGGAAGGTTAATAGGGGTACGGCAAGTACTTTTACTGCTACTGCTGCGGGTCGTTATGGGTGGGCTGGGACAGCTTCAAGCTGCCAAACACCACTAGATTTCTTTGCTATGCATGATGCAAGTACGAATCTGCTTGAGAGTAACTCTTTGAGCCTATCTGCGGTTTCTATGCTCAGTGGGAGTCATACTGATAGTGTAACTACTCTAACCTTAGAGTCGGGTAGTGCTTTTTATACTCAGGCTAATGCTGATTTCCCCACTACTGGCTCAGTAGAGCTATACGATCCAACAAATGGGACAAATGAAATAGTTTCTTACACTGGAGTAAGTAGCAATACTCTTACAGGGGTAGTACGGGGAAGGGATGGTACAACTGCAGTAGCTCATGCTGACAATACTATAGTCAGCAGCCATGTGAAGGGGAGAAATCAGCAGGTACGTTATTTTTCTGCTCACTCATTTACCGTCACAGATATAGCTATTTCCGATCCAGTCGATACTACGGCGACTATAACAGTTGGTCATAATATGGATCCTACTGGATCATATGCAGTAGAAACTTTTTCGTTACAGTCTGGGGATCAGGTAACGTTTACGGGTACTGATAGTACTCCAACAATTAATGCTCAATACACTATTACCAATGTTCTTACTCCGACAGAAGATAACACCTCTAAGTTCACCATAACTCATGGAGCAAATGTAACGGCGGTTGGTGGTGCAGGTACTTGTTTTGTGTTAAGTGGTTCTGGATTGGCTCTTTTCCCAACAGGTCAGGCTGCTGGGGATATGGCATTCTTTGGTGCTCACGAGCCATTCACCCAGCTTCGTTTCCATATATACAATGGAGCCAGTCTGACTTCTACCGCTGAGTTTGCTGTGACATGGGAATATTTTAATTATGCCTATGGTTGGAGTACCCTGCCGGACTTATTCGACGGAACTGATGGGTTTAAATGTGCCCCAGAGTCATTTGCAGAAGTCCATTGGAGCATGCCCAACAATTGGAGACCGGGGCAACCTGGAATGATAGACAACACCAGCAATACTGCTGGTGTTGATCATAGGGGAGATTGGGGGGCGGGTCAGACGGGATTTTATGTGAGGGCAAGAATATCCACTGATAGCGGTACTGTGGGAGTGGTATCTGCGAGACAGATTTTATATGGACCTAATAATTGGGACAATGTAACTAAGGATACTGGAACCATAACTGGGGTGACTGATACTAGGCATTCATCTCCTCAGAAGTACGGTCTGACTTTGTCTTCTGGTAGTTTGGCTGGAGACCATACTATTCAGATGCTTGGTTATTCGGTGGGTGATAGGCCGTCCGAGTTTGTGAATAAGGTAGTTGTACGTGGGCAGTCTGGTGCGTATGGGACTGCTGTAGATGATGAATCAGTCACTAATTTTCATGTAATAAGAGAGAAGAATTATTACGATACTACCATCACTAATTCTGTTCAGGCTGAACAACGTGCGAATAGGCTGTTAAATGCTCTTCGCCCTGGAGGGAGTATTGAGTCTATTAGAGAATGTCATGTTTCAACACAAAGTTGGCCTGTATATTCCTATAATGGTCATCCCCAGGCGGTTCAGGTTGGGGACCTTGTAAATATAGTGATTCCTATAAAAGGTATATATAACGAATCCTGGTTGCTTGCTTCTATAGCATATGATCCATTGGCTTCGGCGTGTCAGATGGTTCTTTATAGGGATTTAGATAGGGTCATAGAAGCGGGAGCAAGTGATAAGAAGGTTTTACGTGATCTCTCATCACGTACAAGAGAATTAGCCAGAGCATCTTTCACTACACTAGATACTGTAGTGGAACATGGCATGGATTTCCTCCCAGAGGGGCCGTCTAGGATAGTTGGACGTTTTTCATATGACCCTGTAGGAACATTTGGTAGTGTTGTTACCAGTGGGGGCGGTGCCAGAGAACAGGCCGACGACTACCGTTGGAATTTTAATGTTTATTCAGATTATGCGGCTGGAAAATCGGATCGAACTCAATTGAGAATTGATACTACCCAGGTTCGCCCAGATATTGTTGCTACTGGAACCAATGTTAGACAGGTTGATGGGGCTGGAATTACTCTATTGGGTAGGGAGCAGATAACGGGGGGCAGCAATGCTAATGATGCTGCACAGGAGGGATCTGGGTCTGGAGATAACATTGAGGGTGAGAATCTAAATGTTCCTTCTAATGCAGCAGAGCAGACTAGAAGGGATCATTTTTACCCAGAGGATAAAGAAGCGACCATATATCTCAGAACTCACGATCAAGCCGCAAATAGTGCGGGTTCTCAGCTTGGAAACGGTCTTTATGTAGCTCACAGGGGAATTTTTAACTACAGCGACTATGGGGATGATGACAATACTTCTACTTCGGCAGATGGGACGAGATTCCCAATTGACCTACATCATGAACTATTTGTAGGAGTTTCCGGGGTTGCTAGGGTTACCAACGGCAATAATGGAAAAGTTTCTCTATCTAAGATACTTCCTAATTTGAAATCTCGCCCCATGGTCTTTTTACAGGTTGAAACTAGCAGACATACGACCCAAGCTGGTTGTTATGCAGAGGTAGATAGCTGGGTCACAGCTACCGTAGATAGCAAGGTGGTATTCCAAGGTTTTAGGATAGCCGCTAAGACTGCCGATGGCACTGAGTATGATGAGACTGATGGATCTGGACTAAATATTATGTATCTAGTGGTATTTAACTCTTCTAGAGGTGGTAGGCATTACGATGGCGGACTTGCATAGAACGTTTCCTCAAAGGGTCAGTGGGGTTCGAAGGGTACGTCGCAAAGAGTACCCAATTGAGATGAGGGCGGCTAATTCTGCATCACAGTCCGCTGAGAAGGGTACGGAGTTATGGGACTCCCTGTATAAGGCAAAAATTCTGGAGTACAGGCTGGATAAAAAGATCTCAGTAATGAAGGATGCCGCAGATTCTATACGACTAAATGGATAAAAGAAGGTGCTTGACACGTGATCTAGCTTCAGGTATGATGCCCGTAACAAAACTTTAGAAATAGGCAAATTCGAGCACAACACATAATTGTGCTTCTATGCCGTAAATCAAAGAAAAGGCAACTATGCTAGAGCCATCTCAGGCTGAGAAGATACTACTCTCTTCGATTCAGACCCCTACCCACCTCTACTCTCTTCAGCAAAAGTATGGTATTACGTCTGAATCGTTTTTCTATTTCCAAGAACCAGCAAAATTTATTTTTGATTACATAATTGATCAGGGTTCTGCTCCCACTCCCACGCTAATCTCCTCGACTTTTGCGAATACGGCTACGCCGTTTGACCCCGCCCCCATAGATAATTTCGACTACATTGCACAGCAATATGCCACGATAAATACTCGTCAAAAAGCATACATGGCAATTGCAACTGCCCAAAAATGGCTCCAAGAGTCTCCTAATGACGGCGTGATGCTGCTCTCAAAGACTTTGGAGCGAATAGCAAAGCCAGATACCACCCATAGATCCTCTCTTGAACGTACTACTGAGAGTCGATGGCAGTCGTACTTGGCTAGAAGGGATGATGAAACGGTGAATCGGATAAAAACTGGAATACAACCGCTAGATGAGAACAACATCTGGCTACAGAAACAGCAATTAGTTGGCATTCAAGCTGACACTAAGATTGGTAAATCCTGGATAGCGTGGAAATGTGCTTCCCAAGCATTTGAAGAGGGGCATAAAGTTCTACTTATTAGCCCCGAATTATCGGCTTTGGAAATGGGCATACGCTCAGATGTAATTTTGTCTACGTTATTTGGATATACACTGTCGTATCAAGCTATACAGAGGGGTGATCCTTCGATTGGTGATGAGTATAAATCTTATCTAGAGTCTATTTCGGCAAACAAAGAAGACCGATGGATACAATACGACCAAGTTTTCAACCTGAAGCCATCTCCGTCAGAGTTGGACACGGTTATCACTCAAGAATCGCCTGATGTTGTAATTGTAGACGGTATATATCTATTGCGATCTGATGAGAAGTTAACTGCTGCGTGGGAACAAATTAGAAGCATTTCAATAAGTTTAAAATCTCTGGCGGTGAAACATAATGTACTCGTATATGCGACAAATCAAATTAATAGACATGGTGCTCAAAAAAGTCAGGACAATGATGGAGAACCGCCCCCGCCTACAGATACCGCATACGGTTTCGATTTTGCCCGGACTGTTGACATTCTCTTTGGAGTTGGGGCTAGATCGCTTGAGGACACAACTCGCAAAATTAATGTTCCACTTGCCCGGTCTGGGCCGAGCTTTAATGACAGCTTTGAGATCACCTTTGTACCCGATCAAGGCGACATTGGGCGTACAGTTTCAAGTGCTCCTCCGAATCTTATTGATAGTTCTGAGTGGTAGTCTTTATTTATCTATAGTTGGTTTTATTGTTTGGGGGTCATTTTGGATAGCGGGGGAGGAAAATATTTATTTGGGGATAATTGCAGGGACATTCTTTTTTAGTGTGTTAACACTAAGTGTGTCTCTTTTGATATTGGCAGTTTTGGGACGGGTGCAGAATGACAATACGTGAATTTCTCTCACAAATAGCTCAATTGAAAGTTGCTAAGTCAACTGGAGATGAGGTTCTGGCCTATTGCCCCTGGCATGATGATCAGAATGCGTCTCTAGCTATAAATCATGTCAAGGGCATGTTCCACTGTTTTTCGGGTTGCGTGAAGGGGTCTGGGGGGCTTCTTAGCCTGTTTGAGAAGTTGGATGAAACTGGAGTGGTGGCGAATAAGTATCTAACGCTGTTTGCAGCCGACATATCTAATTTCATGCCAGTAATTGATTTTGATCATGATGCTGATATTGAGTCCGATGACGGTTACGATGTGATGTCGTTGCCGTTAGCAGAGAAAAACGAGTATTTGATGGGACGAGGAATTACGGATGAGACTGTTCGTAGGTTTGACCTCCGATATCATGCCGATGATGACTGTATTGTTATACCGATTTGTATGAGAGGAGAGTTGATTGGTTATATTCGTCGCAATATAAGCTCTAATCCCAAATACCTAAATTCCAATAGTCTGCCAAGGGACATACTCATCTATCCGTTTGATTTGTTTGAACCTAACAGTAGCACGGTGTACGTTTGTGAGGGACCGTTTGATGCTATTAAGGCCCACCAATTAGGGCTTAGAAATACGGTCTGCACTCTGGGTGGAGTGATTTCTGACAATCAGTGTAGGTTGCTGGGAGAGTTAGGGAGTCACATAGTCCTATGTGTGGACAAGGATGATTCGGGTGTGCGTATCACCGAAACAAATACTAAAAAATTAGTAGGTAAATATGGGTTTTCTGTTGACTACACAACCGCTCCGGGACAGGCAAAAGATTTTGGAGATGCGGTTGATTTAAGTAATTTAAAAATCATAAGTCCATACGAATTAAAAGCAATAAACAGAGATCTGGAATACATAATAAGGAGCTAAAAATGCCATTGATGGATGAGTTTGAAAAAAGAGGATCTACTTCAAGAGGCGGCGGCGGTTCGAGTGCTAATCAGATGTGGATGCATGAGGTGCGCCCCAGAAATGTAGGGGAATTTGCGGTCATTAGATTTATTTCCCCATTTGGAAACCCAAAGGGGGGCGATACACCTAAAAATATACTGGCAGATGAATCATTTTATATGTACCACGCTGGTCAGAGTGCTGCAGGTAAGCGGTTCACGGATTATCTGTACTGCGGGGATCTGAACCAGGACTCCACGGGTCATGTGATTGAACCCAGTAAATGTCGCTGCCAGCTACTTGGGTATGATGAGCCGCCTTGTTATGTGGATGGAAAACCATCTAGGAATAGTAATGGTACTCCTGACGGATTTAACTCTGCGGTGAAACAGCGGTATCACTATTGGGTTCTGCACTACTATTCCTTCCATCTCTCTCAGAATCCAGCCGTAGATGAGAATAGTTCAGATTATAACGCTCCATGGGCAGTCTCTCGCAGAGAATCGGGGGAAGTGGATGTTTGGGACGAGATGCAGGTGGGCAGTAAAACATATTACAGAGAGACTGTCATGAAGCCGCAATTGTTGAAAATCGCCCGTCCTACAAGGGAGAGTCTACGTACTCATGCCGAGAGGTATGGAGATATAACTACCAAAGTCTACGAGTTCCACAAGCAACAGGATTCAAGTGGGCGGGGGTTTATTAACTATCCTGTGTTCCCAAGCGATATTGAGGTTCCTAAACTCGGCAAGGAACGTGTACAAGAGGCTATCAAAGATCTGCCTCGTTTAGACAGGATAGCCTCTGGTCAGATCCAGGGGCTAGATTTAGTAGCCTTTACGGTGGAAGACAAAGAGGCACACCAGGAAGCGATGGATAAGATTTCAGACTCTCTGCCTGATGTTTCAGAGGAAATTAAACAGCCAGATGAGTCGGAGGAATCTGATACGGGGACCGATCCGTTCTCAACAATGGGCAATACTGATACTGAAGTCCTTGAAGATTTTTAAAAAGGGAAATGAGGTAAAAATACTATGTCTAAAGTGAGTGTGACGTTAGGTTTGACGCTAAAGATGAACAGCGGCGGGGGTTACAACTTCTTCCGCCCGGAGATAACTATCTCAGATATTGAAACTGAGACGGATATCGCTCCTCAGATTGAGAGGAGTTTGGCTGCTATCAAGGAGGTGTGGGCAGCTATTGAAGAGAACATGGATACGATTGTGGATTCTTCTGAATTGGCTGAGAAGCCTTCGGCCTTGACAGAGATTCATCGACGTATAGCCGAATTTGAAGCAGATGTGAGCGAGTTGAAGACTCGACTTGCTGCTGGTGATGGAGCAGTCATGAGCGTATCTGACAGTGATAAGGATACAGATTGGTAAAAATAGATAGAACTCTTTTACATAGTAGCCTGAGCTACATCAACACCAATTCCAAAAAGCAAAAAAATGAGGCATTGGTGGGCCAGGTTTCTGATGGAATTTTACGGCTTTGGCAACCCGGATTCGTCCGAGTATGGGATGCCATACCTGTGGAAGAGTCGGAGCCTATGTTTTTCACAGTTGAATGTGACAAGCTCACTAAGATTGTGAATGCCTGTACCAGTAGTGTTATTTCGATGTCTGTCAAGGATAAGAAATTAAATATTTCCTTCGGTAAATCGAGAGTACGATTACCGTTTCTTGAGAGCGTGGAAACTGGAGTTGATCCTCCTCCCGACACTGTAAGTCAGATTGTGGTTGGGAACGATTTTATACACTCTCTTAGCCAGGGTCTGAATTTCTTGGCTAGAACTGAGCATGCTCCGGCTCTTACCTGTTATTACGTTTCTCCTTTATCCTCTGGATTGTTGAGGATAACTGCGAGCGATGCGATGAAATTGTATATATCAGACCTTGAGTATGATGATGCTCAAACGTTTGAGTCCTTTTTGCTCCCTAGGGAGTGTGGACTCCTCATGACCAAGATATTTTCTAGGTCTAAAGAGATATCTATAGGTCTTACGGAGAGGGGAATATTAGTTTTGTCCGAGGTGGGGAGTGAGAGAGTCGTAGTTTCTCCCCCTTACAGTGGGAAATATCCAGATATGTCCAGATTGATAGATGAATCGTCTGATAAACTTTTTAAGGCCAATAAGAAAGAGCTTCAGAACATGCTTCAGCTTGTCAATATTACATCAGATATGAAGCAGGTCAGATTTAGTCAGGTGAATAGTAGTTTGGAACTGTATGCTACTAAGTCTCAGATTGAGACTGATTTGGTGCTGAACAATGTGGAGATTTTCAAGGAATTTGACGACATGAACTTCAATGCCGAGTTTTTTGGTGCGTGTGTAGCTGCGGTGGATGGAGATGATGTAATTATTAGCAACGCCAATGAACGAATGAAAGCATACAGGATTGACAATGACGAAAGACAAGAATCCTATTGTCTCGTCCAAGCCCTATCAAGTTGAGAATCTTGATCTTTTAAAGACTGAGATTTTAAACAGCCATGATGATTATGTGGCGGTGGACACTGAGACTTCGGGATTAAATTGGACAGTAGACAGGGCGTTCGGGGTAGCATTTGCCTGGGATGACCGATCTACCTTTATTAGAAACTCTACGTTTGGCGTAGAGAAGATAGGCATTCTCCTCAGGGATCTTTTTGCCTGTGATGGCAAGACTTTCGTCTATCACAATGCAGAATTCGATTTGCATATGATACGGGAAACTTACGGTGTTGCTCCCTCCAAGAATGTTATTGATACGCTACGTGTTTCCCATTTGCTCAACTCTTCTACCAGCAATGCCTTGAAGACGTGGGGAGAGGAGAACTACGGCATTGCAGCTACATATCACGAAGATTTGGTATCTGAGTATTTGAAGCAGTACAAATTAAAGAGTTATGAGCATGTTCCTGCGGAGGTGATGGATCCATATGCAGCGAATGACACTGTTTTAACGAAAGCTCTTGCCTATAAATATGTACCTGTAGTGAAGAAACAAGCTGGAAGATTATTTGATCTGGAAATGAAGTTGATCCCTGTGGTAATGGATATGGAACGAGAGGGTATCCTGATTGACCAGGAGTACATACAGGAGCTACAACAACGGGTTGTAGACCGTCAGAGAGGTCTGACCGATCAAATATATAAGGTAATTGGAAAACCTATAGATATAGGGTCTAGCAAGCAGCTAGGGAATTATTTCTATGATCGTTTGAATATAGGTAAATCAATCGATAAAAAGAATAATAAAAGTGTCTTTATCACAGAAAAAGGGAATTGGTCTACAGGTGAGAAGGCTTTAAAGGCTATCAGGCATACTGAGGGGTCCGTGGTAGCTCAGTATTTGTTGAAATGGAGAGAGCTTGAAAAGGTAAATAATACTTATTTACGTTCTTATCTTAGGCTTGTCCATAACGGTAGAATCCATGCTCGATGGAATGCATGCGGCACTATTACGGGGCGATTTTCTGGATCTAATCCAAATCTTATGCAGGTTCCTAAGGATCCCAAGATTCGTAGAATATTCATTCCAGATGAATTGTTTATAGACATGGACTTCAGCCAGATTGAATTGAAATTGATGGCCCATGTTTCCAAGCAAGGCAGTATGATTGATGCTTTTGTTGCTGGACATGATATGCATTCTTATACTGCGGCTCAGATACTGAACAAGCCCATAGACCAGATAGACAAAGATAGCAATGAGAGGAAAGTAGCCAAGGCCATTAATTTTGGGGTTATTTATGGCATTGGAACGAAGGGTTTAGCCGATCTTGCGGAAATACCAATGAGTTCAGCCAAAAGGTATTTGAATGTTTATTGGGATAGTTATCCGAGTATAAGATCATATTTTGATGAGCAAAAGGCATCTGCCGAAAAGAATGGGTATGTCCACACATTATTTGGTCGTAGGATTTCAGTGACCGACAGATTCCACGCTGCTCCGAATTATGTCATCCAGGGGACTGGGGGAGATATGATGAAGTTGAGCCTCTATAAGGCTTGGCTTTACGTGAAGAGTGTTGGTGGGTCTATACGGAACACTATCCACGATCAAATTTTATATGATGGGATGGATATCAAGCATGTGGAGCCTCTTCGAGAGATAATGCAGGATTATAGTTTTTCGATGCCTATAACAGTAGACGTTCAGACTTCCAAGAAAAGCTGGGGAGATTTATATGACAACTAAGAATAAAACAGGTATTCAGGATATAGTTAAAGTAATCAATAAAAAGCTGAAGACAAATATATCTATAGGGGACTCTGAATCCCTAGAGATTAAGCGTATAGAGACTGGTATCCCTCCCTTTGATCAAATGTTGGGTGGGGGAATTCCTCGACAATCGGTAACTGAATTTTTTGGGTATCATGGTAGTGGCAAGACATACATAGCTCAACGAATAATGGCCTATGCACAGTCTCAGGGGCTTCGGTGTGGTTTTGTTGATGCAGAATGGGCTTTTGAGCCTATATGGGCTGAGACAATAGGTCTAAAAACCGAAGAATTAATTGTTTCCAGACCTCACACAGGAGAATCTGCTTTAGATATCTTGCTGGCTCTTTGTGAGAGTGGATTGGATTTGGTAGTTTTAGATTCCATCGCTGCTCTTCTCCCTACGGCTGAGGCTGAGGGGAGTATGGAAGATATGCAGATGGGTCTTCATGCACGTTTGATGAATAAGATATTTCGAAAACTTCCTATAGCTATGAGTGCTACAACTCCAGGCACTGCCGTAATCATGATCAATCAGATTAGGGCGGGATTGGGAGGATACATAACTAAAGAATCATTGCCGGGGGGCAAAGGGCAAGAGTTCTTTAGTAGAATTATGGTACGTATGGCGAAGGGTGAGTCTATAGGAGACAGGGGATTCTACATTAAGATGAGAACTCCCAAGAATAAAACTTTTAAGCCCCTGCAGGAATGTTTGGTTCCTTTTTATTATGATGGTCAACAAAATCCCACATACGAGTTATTCTCTACGGCTCTTGATTTGGGGGTTATAGAGCGTAGAGGGGCCACGTATACTTTTAATGGGATTAAGGCTATAGGTAAGGATAACTTTGTTTCCTCTATGAAAGATAACAAAGATTTGTATGAAGAAATTAAAACACTGGTAAGGAGTAAGGTATGACTACTGAGAGGGATGTTGCGAGTTTAGCTGAGGATATTCAGACCATGGTGGGATCCTATACCTCTTTCATGGAGGGTATCGCATTACAGGATTCAGAACTAGCCTGGGAATTAGCCGAGAAGTATGCCGATAGATTGAGAGACATGACACGGGAGGCTTTTGCTGATCTTGCATCGGAAGCTAGTGAGGGTCTTAGGAAGCCAGCCAAGAAGAAGCGTAGGAAGAAGGCATCAAAAGTCTCTGAGGTAGCTCCAGTCGATACTTCCAATGCAGTCCCTATGGGGGCTGAGGAATTGCCAGAGAACCCAGGTTCTTTGCTTTCCCAGATACAGGATCCCGATCAAGTTGATTTAGCTCTAGATAGGTCTATGCGGGAGCAGACTATAACTGAGCGATCCGAGGGCAGGGAACCTCCTAGTACTTTCAATCGTAATAATCCAACTATGAAACGTATACCTAACAGTGAGAGATGATGCTTTTAAGACTGATACTAAGCATCAGCTACTCATAAATAAGTGGATAGAAGAGCTTGGTATAGGAACAGTCATTGAGCAGCCGTTTGGTGCTTATTCTGTGGACATATTTATTCCAGATTTAAATCTAGGGATAGAAGTGGATGGTCCTTATCACCTGAAGAAACGTGATTTAAAACGGGATGAATATCTAAAACAGGCACATGGTGTTGATATCTGGAGAATCCCCATCAAAAAGATGGGGGCGGGGTATAAAGATAAATTTTTATCTAGACTAATGATTAGAGTAGAGGAGTTGGATAGCTAAATGCCTTTAATAGATAGTGTTTCAAATTTTCAAAAACATTGGTTAGAGCGAACTTTTGATGAGTATGATCAGACAACTCAAAGAGAGCCGAAGAAGAGAGATTATTTTACTCCGTCGAATGCCCATTGGTGTCCCAGAGCTATTTGGTATCACTCTATGGGGTATGAACAAGATCCTATTGAGGCCAATTCTCTGAGACGTATGGGAGTTGGAACTGTTTATCATGAGTTCCTCCAGGAGAAGCTAAAAAAAGCTGGAGTACTTGTGAGTATGGAGGAAGAGGTCACCTGGGATGATCCTAAGATCGTTGGTCACTATGATGGGATTATAAAAAATCCTGAGACTGATGAAGATTTTCTGTTGGAGATAAAGAGTAGATCGGATAATAAAAGAGCGGTGAATTACTTACCTCGTGCAGAACATATTCTTCAGTGGAATCTGTATTCTGCCATGACTAAAGTTGTTAAGGGGATCATTTTCTACATCAATAAAAATACTCAGGAATATAATATCTATGAGACTCAAAGGAACGATCAAATCATAAGTAAGGTGTTTAAGAAGTTGAGGAAAATACGAGACTATGTGAGTCGTGGTGAAATAGTACCTTACCAGCCCAAGGAAAATCACGATTGGTGCAATTTTAAAACTACATGTGAAAGAGATTTTTTTATAAAGGGGAAGTAGATGAATCTGGATACTTTGCAGGTAAAGGCAAAGGAAATAGGACAGGGGCTGGAGAATTTTCCAGAACCTAGTATTCCCCTAGACGGGGATTCGTATGAGTTCCCTAATAATGCCGATAATTTGAGTGATGAACAACTTGATTCATGGTTGATGTTTTTTGGAGCTTGGCGTGGATATGTCATCAATCAAATTGCTCAGAGGGACGGTGAGGTCAGTTTATTGGGGGAGGGATTTGATTTGATGATGTCTTCTAAGTCTGCTGATCTTGAGGCTGTAGCTACTAAACGACTTCTTAAAGAATCCTTACGAGGAACTATACTCAATGAGAATTCAGACTTATTGAATTTGAGTAAAAAGATAATGGTTCTCAAGGCCGAATTAAAGGTTTTAAAGGGTCGTTTGAGCTTGTATGATGTTCAATTTGAAGCTATTTCTAGGGTCATTACTCGTCGTGGGCAGGAACGTCAAAGGGCATGAAGAGAGTTTACGGTATAGATATTTCCACCTCAAAAATAGCCGTTGCACGTCTAGTCGATAGTGATTTTGATGTGATAGAATTCCGAGCACGATCACGGTCTTGGGAAACAAGACTAGCTCAATTATATAAAGAGTTCTTCTCTTACGTAGAGAAGGAAATAACCTCGGATGACTTCGTGTGTGTTGAAGATATACCGATGGTTCAGAATAGAAAAGGTTTGATTAAGTTAGTCCATGTTTTGGCTATGTGTCGTGTTGTTTTCTTTCATCACGACATAGATTGTTTCCCGGTTAATGTGAGCACGTGGAAAAAGGATGTCGTGGGAGATGGTAGGGCAGATAAAGACAAGATTAAAATGATGGCGTTGCAGATTTTTGGTAAGAGCATTGGAAAGTATTCTCAAGATTCTATTGATGCTCTTATGATTGCTAAGTGGGGCCAATTGCGTTTTAACTCGATAGGGTAAAATTTTAAAGGAGAGGGTGAAATGACTGTTGGTACTACTGGCAATTTTACGGAGAATGCGGTTTCGGTATTGGAGAAAAGATATCTTCTTAAAGACGGTGAGGAGACGGAGTCTCCAGAGAAAATGTTTTCACGTGTATCAAAATGTCTATCTGAGGTAGAGAGTAATTATCGTGTATCAGGCAAGGAGATACGTGAATTAGAGAAGTCATTCTTCGAATTAATGTGGAGTTTGGATTTTGTGCCGAACTCCCCTACGTTGATGAACGCTGGTACAGGCCAAGGTACTTTGAGTGCTTGCTATGTTTTGGACATAGATGATTCCATGGAGGGCATCACTACTACTATCAAGGATCAGGCTTTTATTGAAAAGTTTGGTGGTGGAGTTGGGTTTGCTTTGAGCGGCATTCGGCCTAAAGGTAGACCAATTACTACCACCCAGGGGGCTGCTTGTGGACCCATAGCCGTTCTTCGTGTTCTTTCTGAAGTAGGCAATCTTATCACCCAGGGCGGTAAACGTGCTGGTGCCCATATGGCTATCATGAGTGTTTACCATCCAGATATAGAAGAGTTTATAACTTGTAAGAATGTTGAAGGCCGTATAGATAATTTCAACATATCCGTTGGGGCTGATTCGAATTTCATGGAAGCAGTGAAGAATGATCAATATATAAACTTTACCTGGCCTCTAGATAAGAATAGATATTATGAGGATCAGCTTGATGCTGATCGTAAACAACCGGGAAAATCTATGAAGGCTCGTGATTTATTCAACAAGATTGTTTCTGGTGCCTGGAAAAATGGAGAACCGGGCATGGTCTGGTTAGATAGGATTAACGAAGACAATACTACTCCACAGATTGGCAGAATAAATGCCACTAATCCTTGTGGGGAGCAGCCTCTTTTATCTGGGGAATCTTGCAACTTAGGGAGTATTAATTTAGGAAATTTCTATTTAGAAAATGAGGGAGGTTCTTATGGTTTTGATAGTAGTAGATTCGATGAAACTGTAAAGCTCAGTGTTCGTCTACTAGATAATGTGGTTGATGCTAATAATCATCCCACCGATAAGACTCGTGAGATGAACAAGCTTACTCGAAAGATAGGTCTGGGAGTTATGGGGTGGGCTGATTTACTTACTAAGTTGGGAATTCCATATGATTCAGAAGAGGCTCTTGAACTCGGAAATTTGATTGCTAGCAATCTTAAAGATACTGCTGACAAGGAAAGTTCTCGTTTGGGTAAATTAAAGGGCAATTTCCCCGCTTTTGATGAATCTACACTGAATAAGAAGAATGGGGGCAAATGGGATTATATGAGAAATGCCTGGAGGCTTTCCATTGCCCCTACTGGAACCATAAGTATGATTGCTGATGCTTCATCAGGTATAGAGCCTCATTTTTCTCTTTCCTATAAGAAGCACAATATGTCTTCTCAGCTTGAAAATACAGAGTTATATTATATAAATAAATATTTATTAGATTATGTACCTGACGGGTTGGATGTAGATAAATATCTTGGATCGGGTAAGGCATTGATTGATTTTGTTCCAAATGATAGAAAAAATCATTTTCGCACTTCTAATGATATTACTCCTGAATGGCATGTAAAAATGCAGTCAATTTGGCAGCATCATGTTGATAGTGGGATCTCCAAGACTATAAATATGCCTTTTGAGTCCTCTGAGGAGGACGTAGACAAGGCGTATAGATTAGCTTGGTCTTCTGGGTGTAAGGGCATCACTGTCTACCGAAATGGATCTAGACAGAAAGAGGTACTTGTATCTACAGAGCTTAATATAGGTGCGTCGGATACAGATGGGCTTTTGCCTATTCAAGTATCGGTTAATTTTGATAGACCTGAGGTTTTGGATGGTCAGACTTGGAAAGTACCTACAGGGCATGGAAATATGTACGTCAATTTAAGTTTCCATGAGAATAGACTTGTGGAGTTATTCGCTAATGTAGGGAAGAGTGGGGCCAGCACAAATGCACAGATAGAGGCTTTGGGTAGAGTAATCTCTACGGCGTTACAGCATGGTGTACCTGCCCCTGATTTAGCTAAGCAGTTGAGAGGAATTAATTCAGATAAACCTGTATATCATAAAGGCAGATTGATACGATCCACGCCTGACGCAATTGCTTGGGTACTTGATCAGGTGTCTGATAAGGTTCAAAGCAGCACTGATGTTCAACATAGTTTCCAAGAGAGTGTAGAGCCTATTTTTATGTCGGAGGATAGGGTGGAGTGTCCAGATTGCGATAGCGATTCTATGGTGCAGGAAGAAGGTTGCATGAAATGCTATTCATGTGGATATTCTGCTTGTAATTGATATGTTAAGAAATAAAAAAGCTTCAGTTGCCGTTAGTAGTGCTATAGTAGTAGTTATGGTTGCGGCAGCGGGATATTGCATTGCTAAAAGGTTAGATGGTTGGAATAAGTCTAAAGATGAATTAGGAGCTATACCGTGGGATGTGCCAAAAGAGTACACGTCTTGGAAAACTTTTTTTAGGAATCCAAAAACAGGGCAGATCTAAAGCATCTATTTTAAGGGGTTAGACAATGGGATTACTCAGTTCTATAACTAAACTTTTTCAGAAAGATCCCCCGGTAAGTGAGTGTTGTGTGGATGGGGTATGCGTCTGTTCGTCTGATGGAGATGATCTGGTTTCAGATGTTACTGTAGCTACCACCACTGCTACCTCGGCGGGTGTTGTTACGATTTCTACAGATACTGATGTTCCTACTTCCACATCATCTACGCCCAGTACTGTAGAGTTTACGCCCCAATCTGTTGCTTCTGCTGATGAAATAAACATAGCACTGGAGACGGCTGCTGAGGCCGATAGGGAAGCAGCAGAGAATTATACTCCAACTCCTCCACCTGCTGCTCCACCAAAGAAGAAGAGAGCTAATGCTAAAAAAGCCAGTTCAAAATTGAATCGTAAATCAACTACTAGAAAGAAGAAGAGTTGATGGTAGAGATATATACAAGTATGGGTTGAGGTCCCTGCCACATGACGAAAGCGTGGCTTTCGGGCAAGGGAATCTCTTTTACTGAATTTAACATTTCTGTGGATATGGATGCTGGTGCACGTCTGCGAGATTTGGGGTACAGGTCAACACCAGTAGTTCGCATAGGAAATGAGTTTATTGTTGGCTACAGTCCCCAAAAACTTGAGGCTGCTTGCAATACATATGGGCTATGACTCAAGAAAAATATAGACTATCTGAGATTCTGACCCTTCTTGCCTCTACAGAGTATCTATATAAGCAGGGGATAACTTCTCACGTCCCCCCAGAAAAACGCTACTACCACCCTGAAGGGAAACATACAGGACCCAGGGGTGGTCGTTTTTCTATTATTGGGGTAGAGACAGATCCTCATGGAAATCCACTTGGTCAGCCCGTTCCCACTCTGGCTCCGGGCATGGAGAATGAAAGTGTACGGGCCTGGATAGAGAGGGATTCCGAAGCTCAGCATGTTCTAAACACCCTATCTCAGTACGGCGATCCCTATGTGGTCGGTGGGGGCGTTAGAGATGCATTACTCGGAGTACCAAGTAAAGACGTAGATATTGAAGTTTATGGTTTGACCATCGATGAGCTATCAGACATTGTCCAAAAGGATTTGGGGGGCAAGCAGAATCAGGTAGGCAAGATCTACGGTGTATTCAAAGTTGGGGATTTTGATATCTCCCTACCTAGGACTGAGACTAAGGTTGGAGATAAGCATACCGATTTTGATGTGGAGCCTAACCCTAATTTATCTCCAGAATTAGCGGCTAGACGTAGAGATTTTACGATCAATGCGTTGATGTACGATTATAAAAATGACAAAGTGTTGGATTTTTTTGGGGGCATACAGGATTTAGAAGCGAAACGTATCAAACATGTAAGCCCGGAAACCTTTGTTGAGGATCCACTCCGTGTTTACAGGGCTGCACAGTTTGCTTCTCGGTTTGATTTTTCTATAGATCCATCTACCCAGGAACTGGCTCGTTCGATGGATTTGTCTGAGATATCTAATGAGCGGGTTTTTGGGGAATTCGAAAAGTTATTATTGAAGTCCCCTACCCCATCTACAGGTATACAGGCACTGGATGATATGGGAGTGCTGGATACCCAGTTCTCAGAAATCTCTGCACTGAAGGATACTCACCAACGTAGTGATTACCACGCTGAAGGTGATGTATTTATTCACACTAAGATGACTCTGGATAAAGCAGCAGAGATTATCCAACGTTTTCCAGATGAAAAAGATAAAACCATTATCATGCTGGCTGCGTTATGTCATGACCTGGGTAAGCCTGAGACCACTACCTCAGATGGTAGGGCTATCGGTCATGAGGCAGCGGGTGTTCCCATAACAGAGGAATTCCTGGGCAAGTTAACTAATGACAGGGACATCTTAGCCACAGTTCCCTCTCTAGTTGAGAATCACCTCAAGCCTCTTCAATATCATCGAGACGGGGCTTCAGATGCCGCTTTCAGGCGATTAATCAATAAGCATGGGACTGAGTACCTAAATCTTCTTTCTGCTGTGTCTGAGGCCGATGCAAGTGGAAGATTAGTTAAAAATCCTGATGGTTCGATGACTGAGCATGGAAATGAGGAGAATGTTTGGTTCCGGGATCGAATTAAGCAGGTTTCTGAGGCTGGTGGATTAAAAGAGGGGAAGATAGCTCCCCTTCTAACAGGCAATGATCTGAAGGGTCTTGGCTTTAAAGAAGGGCGTGAGCTTGGAGACATCCTTCGTGATGTTCAAGGGCAGCAGGAAGAGGGAGAGATAGCTTCTGCTGATGAAGCTTTGGATTACGTTAGAAATAAGTATCAATTTGCTACAGAGCATTTATCTAAACAGGGAATAACTCCGTCCCAAGAGTGGACTTCAGGATTTGTTCCACCTGAAAAACGTTTCTACCATATGGAAGGCACCCATACGGGTCCTAGAGGCGGCAGATTTTCTATCATAGGTACAGAAGTAAATGAACATGGTGATTCCTTAGGTCAACTTTCACAGGCACAACCTCCTGGCCCTCATGATATAAGCGAACTTCCGATGCCCCCTCAGCAGGGTAACATCCTTCCACAGCCGGAAGATGCTGTTATTTCTTCAGAAGCAGAAGAACGAGAGTGGATTGAAGATAATATTGAGTATGATTGGAGTATGGCTGATGAGGGAGAGGAAGTTGCTCGTGTTATATGGGGGTCAAAGGCTGGAGATACTTTAGAAGTATATGATTTAGACAGTGTGGGATATGCAGATGGGCCATCCGGGCTTAGAGGCATACATGTAGGTGATCCAGATTTTTGGAGACAGCAGTTACAAGATGATTATGGATTAGATGCTGCTGACGCACAGACCATAAAAATACGTACTGAGGAGGGAGATGCGTATTTACCTGATCAGCAATATAACATACCTCCCGAAGTTGGAGAGGCTGGAGAGGCAAACGTATTAGTCACAAAACGTACTCAGCTAGAGTACGGTAAAGATTGGGTGTTTGAGGGGGAGAGTTTTGAGCCTAAGCCTCAACAGGCTGAAGAAGCTCCTTCTGTTGAACCTAAAGTTCACGTAACAAATGACTATTCTTTATCCCCTGGGAACGGTAGGAAGATCGCTAAGGCTGAATTACCCGATGTTTTGTATCATGTTTCTCCCCATCACCAAAAAATACAATCATCTGGGACGATTTTGGCATTAAGGGGGGATGAGGAGCAGGTACATGGGCTAGGTGGCCCACAAACAAAAGAACTAAACAATGCAGCCTATTTTACTACTGACCCAGAACATGCCAAATTTATGCAAAAAGAAATGCTCCGTGCGGGTGAGATAGCACGTTTAGGTGTGCCTACTGAGCTTACGGACTATACAGATAGTGATTGGGTGAAGATAAAAGAGTTATTGAATAAGTATGTTGATGAGGATGCTCAATACATTCATAGTAGATTACAAGCGGCGGCAGATAAGGGTTTAGCGGAAATAGATGAAGAGATTGATTCTGACGACATTCATACCGCTTTGTATGAGCAAGCATTGGAGCCTCTAATAGATATCGAAAGTGATCCTCCTGCAGGAAGAGAGACTAGGCATTTCGTAACTTTGTATCAGAGGAATAGAGCGGACATTGCGGATTTCCTCGATGACTACTTCGATATAGCAGTTGAAATGACCGAGGAGGATACTAAACAGTGGTTTCCTCTAGTACAAAACCCTTTATTTGTGGGTGATCCTCTAGTTAATTTCCGTGATGCAACTCCAGATACAGTGGGTATAAGTGAGGTATCGAGGGAATCAGTTCCAGATAATGCTTTGGTTCGTGTTGATACGGCAGGGGATTTTCTTGGAACTCGTGAAGTAGCGATACATGCAGACTTATCTATAAAGAAGGAAATTAAGAAATCTAACGATCTTCCAGAACTTATGACACTTCTCGCTGCCACAGAGTATTTGGCTAAGCAGGGAGAAGGGTCTGAGGGGTGGACAACAGGGTATGTCCCACCAGAGAAACGTAAATATAGTCCTACAGGTAGACATAAAGGACCAAGGAAAGGTCGTTTTGATATTATCGGGACTGAAGTGGATCAGGACGGGAATGATTTAGGTGAGGCTGTACCGACTCAGGTTAGACAAACTCCTATAGAAATCCCAACTTCATATACTCCGGGCCAGTACGAGGTGGATTGGGATACCGTTGACAAGCAGATGATTGAAAGGGATATAAAATTAGATCCAACTGCGGCAAGAAGAGGTAAATGGACGAAACCTGAACCTGTTTTGCATGAAGGGGAAATAGGAACCGTACTTAGAACTGCACAAGATCTGTTTGGGGATAAGGGAAGGGAGGAACAAAGGGATTTCTTTTTGGAAAAGTTATATGAAGAAAGGCTTTTTCCTTCTTTTACTCGTAGGAATAAGTGGGTTAATGGATATAACAGCCAAGAAGCTTTACCTCTTATGGAGCATTCAAATCCTACGATAGCTCAGCAAGCTTTCCTGAGATATAAAGCTGCTAGTTATCTGGGGAATGATTTAATAAATTATTTTTCTGAGAATCTTTCCATGCCAGAGGGGGGTAAAGATGGATTCAGGAAAGCATTCCCAAATTCTACATTTGATGGTCAAGTTTTAAGTGGGTTACAGAATTTAGAGAGTTCAGACCCAACCTCAAGATTGGTTCGTGTGGTGGATGAGTTATATTCAAATACTAAATTCTCAACCATTCATAGGTTGGCTAAGGATGATTGGGAAGCTGATTCTACTGGCGGTTATTTCTCCTGGGCTATTCAGGAATCTGTGGGTCGTCAGTTTGATGGGGATGTTCAATTTTTTCAGGGAGCCAAAGATGATAGAGGTCTGTCTCTGGCGAAAGATAATGCTGAACAACTGTTGGAATCTAAGTGGGAGGAAGAGGAACTTGGGGCAAAACCTACTCAAGAGGATATTGATGAGTATGTAAGAGTTCATAAAGCTTTGAGTAGGTGGATGCTGGACTTGGCTTTTCCTGATACGGACACTTTGACTGTTTACAGGGGTACTACTGTAGGAGAGATAGCGGATCCATCTAGAAAATTTACCCGTGAGGGTAAATATGGTGAGATAACAGCGGTGGGTGAGAAGGGGAGGGATAAATTATATCGGAGAGCTAGATTAAAAGACGAAGTGAGAGAAAAATCTTATTTGGGTGAGGAAGTGGAGCTTCAATCCAATCCCCTTACGAGTTGGACAATTAAACCTTATGTAGCTTTTAAATTTTCAGCCAAGGCTTCTGATAATGATTGGTTGCTTGAGTCTACCTCTTATGAGAAGTATCAAGATGAGATGAATCCGAAGGCTGAGCCATCATCGACTTTTGACAGATGGGTTGGCGATAAGGCGGATGAAATTGTAGTTCTTAAATCTGAGATATCTAAAGATGATATTTTCACTCATTTTGGATCTTATGCCTTTCTTGGTAATGAGAATGAGGTTCTTGGAATTAATTCTCCTAATAGGAAGACACAGGTATGGGATTATAGAGATTCTGTAGCTCAGATGATAGAGGAATATAATCAGGAGACTATGAGTGACGTTGATAAGATTGATCATCAATATGGACACTTTGACGCTGAGGGTATTCATAGAATGAATCCTTCGAAACGTGAATCAATATTGACCGCTATGAGCTTAGCTAGAAGATGGGAACCTGAGTCGGGAAGTGTTCATCCTAGGCTCTGGGCAGAGTTGTCATCAGATGATAAATTGTCTATTGATCCTTATGCTGATACAGAGGAAAGTTCTACCTTTCCTACTAAAGCACCCAAACTTACAGAGCATCAGTTAGTGGAGAGAAGGAAGCAAGGAGATAAACAGTTGGCAGAGAGTTTAAAACAATCCGTAGTGGGAACTCCTTCCCCAGAACGTATAGCAGAATTACTAGCTGCGGCTCCAAGTAGCGATGAGGATGAGAAACCCGTGAAGGGTACAGTTGGGGAACCTCGACCAGCGTAGGGAATTATTATGGTAATACGAATAAATGTAGATAGATCGTATGAAAGTGCTAATTGGATTAAATCTGTTCGAGATTCCAATAAAGCAGATAAATATAAAAAGAAGAATAAGAAGTTGAAGAAATCTAACGACCTTCCTGAACTTATGACTCTTCTTGCCGCTGCTGAATATTTATTTAAGCAGGGTGAAATCTCTGAGGAGTGGGTTACGGGGTTTGTTCCCCCAGAGAAGCGTCACTACCATCCTGAGGGCCAACATAAGGGGCCAAGAGAGGGACGTTTTTCAATAATAGGAACGGAAGTGGATCAAGAGGGAAATCCCTTAGCTCCTGCTGGTGTGCCTCAACCTCAACCTCAAGCTCCTACTGAAGCTAATCCTGCTGAGGCCGCTCATCTAGAGAAGTTACGTGCAGTTCGTCCCGATTTGAATGAAGATCAAATCAAAAGTGTAGCTGCTTTTGTTAAAGGACTTGGACTATTAGGAAACACTCCTGAAAATAGAGTTGAAGAAATAGCTGGTTCGTGGTTAGACGAGATAGATCATGAAGGATTTGTGGATGGACAGAATGTAGGTCTTGGAGCGATAGAAGATAGATTAGACGTATGGTCTGCCGATAGCTTAGAGGAACAGGCTGAAGCGTTAGGAAAAACTTTAGATGATGTGCTAGAGGAGATGGGAGTTGAGGAAGAAGACAGGGATGAGTGGAGGAAGAGTCCCTGGGGGTTAGCTGTTAAGAGATCTGCTGAATGTAGGCAGGGAATAGCAGCCCTATTGAATGGTGAGGATCATCCATTTTTTGCCATTGATGAAAGAGAAAGTGAAAGTTCTGTTGCCAGACACGAGCTTGGTGAAGCTATTAAAAGTGATGGCGGTGAAGCCATATGGGATTATATTGAAAAATCTCAAGCCATGGGTAGTCCAGCTAAACCTGTGGGGGCCGTAGCGGCAAGTCCTTTGAATTGTAATCCTTCTGGTGATTGTAAGGATTTTTGTTACGCTTATAACGCTAGGGGGCGATGGCCCAATATTATTATGAAATCGGAGTTTCTAGAGTGGGCTGTGAATAATGACCCTAAGAGATTTGCAGCACAAGTTGCTAAAGATTTTGTATACGGCAAAGGAAAAGTTCTTTTTGATAATAATCGTGCCTTAAGGTTCTTTGATAGGGGAGAAGGGTCTGAGGCTTGGGCCAAAGTAATCTATCACGTAAATAGAGCGGAGACACCAAAGGGTACGGGCATCAGAGTCCATGTATTTTCTAAGCGTCCAGCATTTTTAAATATGGTGGCTAAAGAAAATATCAGGTTGTTGAGTGTTGATCAGGATAATCCAGAAATAGCTGAAGGCAATGATCTTCCAATAGCATTTGTATTCACTGGTAAAGGTCCGATAAAAGATAGAAGGACGGGCAAGGTTCGAACACCAGAAGAGAGGCAAGCCGAACTCGATAGGAATCTTTCGTTTGCTGAGAAATACAAAGATCGTATTCAGGTAGTTCTTCCTGTTAGGGATCTAAAGAAGAAGGACAATGGGGCTACGGCTGAAGATATAAAACAGGTTCGGGCTATTCAGCCTAGCGACAATAGAAAGCATCTCGGTGTGAACATGTGTCCCATCGATGATGGCAGAAAAAAGACAGCAGAAAAGTTTGAAGTTAAGCCCACTTTGGATAATTGGACCTGTGCTAACTGCGATATGGGTGGGGACAAGGCTGGTCTTGGATGCTATAACGGTCAGACTACTGATTATGAGACATTTAAGATTTCAGAAACTCCTGCAGCTTTAGAATCAATGAGTAATGAAGATCTTACAGCACTAACCGTATTGCAAGAGGATTCCAATACTTTTCAACAGTTCTTGTCTGTAGATAAAGTTAAAGACATGATTCGTGGTGTGGGTAATATCTATAGAAGGGATCTCTCTCCAAGACAGCGGCAAGCTGCTGCGGAGGAATCTGGTGTCGCAAATGGTCATTGGAAGGCTGAGAATGAAGAGGCGTTCACTGAGGCATTGGAGGAAGAACTTCATAAGGGACATGAAGATATCCAAAAAGCAGTACGTTTTGGTACTGGTACTGAGAAATTAAATGGAGAAGACTGGAAATCTCCGTTCCGTAAGTGGATGAGAACGCTGTATCTATCAGCGAAGTCTAGTCCGAGCGGTAAGTCTATAAATCCTAAACTGGCTCAAGTCTTAGAAGGGTCGAGTAAGGTTCAGAAGTCAGACGATTTCCCTGAACTTATGACTCTTCTCACTGCTGTAGAGTATCTGGCTAAACAGGAAGAATCCGAATGGGCACGATTTGAGGATTGGACTTGGAAGCTTCCTGAAACTCAAAAGTATCGGCATGATAGGGGAAAACATGTTGGCCCTCATGGCGGTAAATATGATGTTATTGGATATGAGATTACTGCCGATGGTGCCCCTATAGGGCCTGGAATGGTTACCGGGGCTGGTGCTCCTAGGGGAGCTAGAAAACCCGTCGATCCTGATCCTGAGCTTCCTAGCGGACTTCAGATGGTGCCTATAGAAGAATATGCGAAGGGTTTGGAGGAAATCTCTGGTGCACAGATTACGGCACAGACCAGACAAGCTTATGTATCTGGTTTAGGAGCTAATGATCCAAATGATACTCCCCTTCAACCTAATGTAGCTGTCTATAAAGAAGTAGAGAATGAAGAAACTGGTGAGGTTGAGAAGAGTCTTGTTGGTGTTACTACAGGGGATGGGCATTGGGTTAATATAGGTACTAATACTGATGTTCTAATCAATACAAATATGAACGGTAAGGTACAGGCAACTCTTGTAAGTCCTAAAGGAAAACCAGTTACTAAGTATAGTTGGTCATGGTCTGCTAGTAGTAGTAGATCCAAGTTTGCCAAGGTAAATAAATTAATTAAGTCTGGGATCATAGATAAACTTGCTCAGAGAGCAGCTTCAGATATATCCAGCCCCCAGAGATTTACACTAGAAGATACTTCCAACGAGGATTTTTCAAAGCATAGGGCTATGGGGCTGAATACCATACAGAGATCAGCTATGGTAGCTGCTCTGATTTTTCATACGGCTCGTCGTCCCGGTAGTGTAGGTTCTAAGTCTGATATAAGTGTTCCAGATGGCGATAAATTGATGACGGGTGGGGGAAAGGTTTCTACGGCTAAAGGTTTGGCTGCTGTTAGGAAAGTAAAGCCAGATGTTTCTATTGTAAAGAGTGATCTTTTGGCCTCTAAGATACGTGGAGAAGGGAAGGATGCTGCAGTATCTCAATTCTCTGTTAAAACTTTTGGCATATCGACTCTACAGAAACGGCATATAGTTCCACAATCAGATGGCTCTGTGATGCTTTCTTTCGTGGGTAAATCGGGTAAAGTTAACCATGCCCCAGTTACAGATCCTGTGCTGGCTAAGAAACTTACGGAAATGAGTGGGGATAAGAAGTTGGGAGATGAGGATTACATATTCTCTGCTGGAGCATGGGGAGGTACTGGCACCCCTCCTCTGGGGGATGTAAATCCTTATATTAGAGGGGTTACGGTTGATGCTCTTCCGAATGTAAGGCTAACTGCCAGGAATTTCCGTACACTTCATGCTAATGAGGCGGCTGCTAAGTTAATAGGAGAGGCTGATATCCCTACTACTTATAGTATAGGGGATAGAACTGTCTCGTCTCTCAAACCACAAGAATTTATGGAGTCTGTAGAAGCAGTCATAGTTAAACAAGTCATTGCTGATACCATTACTTTGAAAGACGCAGGTGAATCTCCCCTCACTGCTGCGAATATTCAGAACATAACTAGATTATGGATTCAGCGTAGGCAGGATAGAGCTAAGATGGAATTGGCTGAGGATCCATCTGATATTTTAGGTAATGATCCCGGAACTTGTTTGGGTAATTATATAGACCCTGACCTGTTCGATGAGTGGGATCAGTACAATGAATTAGAAACAGAAGAGCTTGAGAAGAATATAACTTCTATTTCCCCTAAGAAGTTTAATGCTATTGCTGAGAAGCTAAAAGAATTGAAGAAGAAGGGGTGGAGTCTTACAACTGGTGGTGAAGTTACCTATAAAAAACCGAAACGGACTGCAGCTAGGAAGAAGAAAAAGAAATAAATTTGCTTTTTTTCCTTAATTTTGGTATACTACTGTGGAGATATTAAATGAATAAATCAGATTTCAGTGCATATGAAGAATTCCTAAGTACTCGTGAGTATTCTGAATTCAAGACTGATCAGATGTTGGAGAATCAGTTTGATATTGAGGATCCATATGAGATGGATGATGAAGATGAGCCAGTCTCAGATTGGATAAAAGAGCTTATGATGGATGATGAAGAGTGGATGAAATTACAAACTGAGAGGCTTCTAGCTGAGAGAAAGAGTGAAAGGGAATCTGATAAGTAGTAAAAAACTTGCTACATACAAATCTCTGCGTTATAGTGTAGGCATAGTTCCGGTAGATAGGAGGAGCTATGCCTATTTTGTTTGCACTCGAAGCCTCTGAGAAAGAAGTTATTTTGGATCACGTCAAAGAGACTTTTGACGTGATGGAATATCCTACGCCCATAGTTTTCTCTTCTATTACCCGACTTTCAATAATTAGTTTTTTGAGGGGTCGTGGTTATATTGATGATATTCATATTGAGCCTGTAGCTGTAGACATCTTTAGACAGCTAAGTGAATACGCTACTAAAGATGAACAATATAAATGGTTTGATCAATGGGCCTTTAAGATGATCAAAACTGCTAAGGAAAGAAGGGTACGTACAGGTTGATTTATTGTAAAGTTCTGGAATGTTCCAATTGGAAAGCATTGGATACGCCAGTTCAGCGTGAGAGACCGATTGGATATACGCCTTTAGTTCCCTCTGAGGAAGAATTTAGGGGGAGTTGCTCTCGTTCTGGAATAGAAATTATATCTTCTAAAGCTAATTCATCTTCTGGTATAAAGCAAAAAGTTCATAAGTGTGCTAGCTACAATTCCACAAATGAAGAATCATCAGGTATAGTTTGCACAGAAAGTGGTTGCTTATATAACACTTTGTCGGATGGGTGCGATAAGAAGGATATTTATATAGAAGATAAAAAAATATTTAATGGATATAATGGAAATAATTTAGTTCCTATGTGCCTGACCTTTTCTGATAGAAGGCATATTGGTCATTTTGATTGGAGACGTATAGCTGAAGGTGGGTATGGGTATCAATCAAATGCTCCAGACGTTCCTTCTTCCAGTGGGGTAACTAGTGGTCCAAGGAAGTTCTAATGTCACTACATAATGAATCAGATTTCGAAGACTTTAGTGTGATGATAGATCCTATTAGGGGTAAAGTTTCTTTGCTTTGTCCTGCTCCCGTAATAGGATTTAATGATATTCATGATTTTAGAGAATTCGTTGCTATGTTGCAGAGTTGGATACCTGCTCTAGAAGGTAAATATGTGGGTAAGGAACCAACAATAGATGCTAAGTACGCACAGAAGGTTTTAGGCCAATGGGAAAAAGAGATAAAGAAGATAAAAGTAAAACAAGAGGCTCCTCAGCGTGGCCCAAAGAAATCCGTCAACAAGCCAAAGACCTCTTTGGACAAGGAACCTCAATAGACGTTATTAATAAGCAATTAGACGTACCGATAGATACTCTGAAATCTTGGAGGTATCGGTACAGTTGGGCTGACTTTAAAAAGCAGATCAACACAAGTGCAGAGTTGGAGGTTTTTGAAGATTCTATCTCCACTCTGACAGAATCTAAACGTCAGTTGATGCAGGGCTATAAATTGATAGCTCTGGCTGGCGAAGATGGTGTGTTGAATGATGAATTAAGATTTAGGGATAAAAAACAAGCAGTAGATTCGCTTGTTGCTGGGTTAAAAGGACAGGTTGAATTAAGAGGTTCCGAATTAACTAATGAATTTTTAGTAGATGTAGCCAAGATAATTAGGGATGAGGTAACTGATGTTATCACCCTCCAACGGATCGGGGAAAAGCTCGTCGCCCTCGGTAAACTTTACAACCAGCGGGCAGTTCCTAGCTGATTATATATCCGAGTTAACGTCTAAAGATCCTAATGAAGACGTAACTGAGGATACTTTTGGTGTTTGGGAGAGATCCCCAGTAGACATAAAAGAATTTTTATATGGTGAAGATAATTTAAATCTCTCTATTAGATTATCTCCTCCACAACTTAAATTCGTTGATACTCTTTCCAATATTTTCTCAGAGACTCCTGTCACAGAGGGAGTCCTCATGGCGGGGCAGGGGTCTGGAAAAGACACCTGCTCTATTTTTGTGGGATTGAGAATTGTTTATCTTTTAAATTGTCTTAAAAGCCCTCAAAAATATTTCAATATGGAGCGTAATAGCTTCATTGATGCTATAAATGTTGCTCCTAATGCAGACTTAGCTAGAAATATTTACTTTCAAACATTGATTAATGTGCTTAAAAATTCTCCATTATTCGGTGCTGATAATCCAAATCGTATTTCTTACAGTGCGACTCAGACGTTAATCAATTTCCCAAAAAATATACGTCTTATAAGCGGTAACTCTGAAAATGAATCTTGGCAGGGATATACACCCATACTGATCCTCCTAGACGAGATAGATGCTTTCAAATCTGAACAGGAGTTACGTAAGAGTAGTGGTTTAAGAAGTGAGGGTGCTGAAGGAATATATAAAACCGCTAAATCACTTATACAGTCACGTTTCCCTGGGGTTGGAAGGGTTGTATCCCTCTCATGGCCCCGTTTTAAGGGATCTTTTATTCAACGACGATTTGAGGCGGGCAAATTAGAAGAACGTACTTATGTTGCATGTAACCCCGATGGGAGTGCTTTCTCCACCTGGGATTTCAATCCATCTAAGAAAAAAGAGGATTTCAAAGATTTTTATGATACTGATCCTATTCTAGCCAAAGCTAGATTCGAATGTGATCCCCCTTATGCTCGTGATGCTTTCATACGTGATCCCATACCGGTCCTTAGATGTTTTGATGCAGATATAGACGAGAAGGGAGATCTATTTCATTCTGGTATGAAAAATATCAGAGATGAGACTGATCTAAAAGAAGGTGTTTATTATTATGTCCATGTGGATCTTGGACTAAGACATTCTAATGCTGCATTAGCTATAGCCCATAAAGATAAAAATGAAGATTCGGTATTTCTTGATTTAATTAAGACATGGGAACCGCAACCAGATAAAGATGTAGATTTTAGAAGCATAGAGAATTTTCTTTTAAATCTACGTGATAATGGAATTAAGCTTGCAAGTGTCACCTATGATAAGTATCAATCTATAAATTCGCTTCAAACTCTTCAAAATAGGGGGGTTCCAGCCAAATATAAGTCTGTAACTAGAACAAAAGAAGCTTACGATACCCTAAAAGATCTAATTTATCAGGAGAAACTGGACGCATATTTTCATCCAGAGGCAATAGAAGAGCTTCTAGGTCTGGATATAGTGTATGGTGAGCGGGTTGATGCCAGACCCGGAATGAAGAAAGATAGGGCTGATGCTGTGGCAGGTGCAGTACACGGGGTACTGAAGGAGAAGGGAGTACTCACACGTATGGGCAGCGTGGGTAACTTAAACACCTTGTTTAGTTCCCCTCATACTGTAGTAGATGCGGATCCTGCTTCAAACGCCAAAAAGAATCCTGTGTTGGAGAATCTAAATAATCCCCAAAATGGATTCAAGAGGGATGAGATAGCTTCTCGTATAGTCAGTAGTAGCAAGGATATATGTGATAGCTGCCAACGTGTGGGGGGCATAGAGTTTGAAGATGGGTTTGGATCTAGATGCTTTGAGGCTACTCAAGCCGTATACATGGCATGTATAATATGTGGAGTTAAAAAGAAGCGTATGAAGCATTCTTCCAATTCAAAGTCAAAATGGGTTACGGTGCGGGAATCGGACGAATTTTTGATGCAGCAATTAGCCGGGTATAGTGGTTAATGGGCATAATAGACAATCTGGCAAATATATTCTCTAACCAGAACGGCAGAAACGGTTCTGAACCCGTTCCTGGGGTCGAGAATTACAACAAAATGCAGGGCGTGTTAGGCACACTAGATGCGCTAACTAAGTCTGCAGAGGCCGCTCAAGGATCAGCGTCTTCTGGGCGTATGTCTCCTCTTGGATTAGACGCAATAATCCAAGATTGGGTACGCCAACAGTTTATTTATCGCAGATCTATTCTTCAGGACCTGTTCGTTCTTGCTTTCCAGGTTACTGAGATACGTTCTGTTGTACTTAGTATTCAAAGAGAAGTGTTTAGGCGGGGATTTAGTAACTGGGTACAGAAATTTGCACGTAAATGTGTTCAATGTGGCAATGAATCTACCGACGAAGACCAAGAAAATTGTGATAAGTGCTTCTTGTATGAAATACAAGAGCAAGTTGTTATAGACGAAAAAACTGGTAGTTATACCACTAAGAATTATAAAAAATATAAGAGAGATGAGAACGGTAAGAGAGTTACGGCTCCAATGAGAGTGCCCGATATGGCACAGCAGAAGATTTTTGATGATCTGAAAACAGATGCAAATAGTTTCCATCAAACAATGCAGTCGGTGTTCATAGAATTTATACAGGATGTCTTGATAGCGGATGACGGATTCTTACTTCTTAACAAGGAATACATTCTAGATAGGGCGACTGGGGAGGTAGAGAGTCAGAGAATATTTGAGATTACTCGATTGCATCCTGCTCTGACTGAATATGACATAGATAGAAAAGATGGGCTTCCTGAAAGATCTCATTTTATCTGTCCAATACACCGTGAGCAGCAAACACATACCAGTCCCGGTCAATGCGTAGCTATTAACGATGAGGGATTCCTCTGCAATGGCATATTGTTGCCAGCTATGTATAGATACTATTGGAGAGGCAGGTATAGGTATTACACCAAGGATGAGATATTACATGCTTCATTCTTCAGCCCCTCTAAAACTTATGGATATTCCCCAGTATTAACAGTATTTGAAAAAGTTTTGTCTCTGGTTGGGGCCGACAGGACTCTATATAGGTATTGGTATGAAAGGCGTATCCCACCGGGATTGATAATTACGTATACGGATGATCCAGATTCTCTCGAAGTTGAAATAGAGAGAATCAAAACTCAAATGTTGAACGATCCCAACACATTCCCATGGGTTGCGGCTTCAGCACGGAATAACCGTGGTAAGACTGACTTTGTTAAGTTGGCGTATACGTTCCAGGAATTGGACTATCTTCCAGTTCGTCAGGAAATACGAGAGCGTATAGCTATGCTGTGGGGGGTAACACCTCTATTCACTGGAGATGCTCAGAGTGCTGGTGGAGGTTTAGCAAAAGAATCGGCTCAAACTTCTATGCATGATGCTTTGATTGAGTCGTATCAGAGTATATTCAACGATACGATAATGCCTAACTTGTTAAAACAATTAGGTGTTGACGATTGGACTATAGGATTGGCACCTCCAAGAGAAGAGACTGAAGATATTAACCTTGCTATGGAGAAGCAGCGCATAGAGATTGCTACTCAGATGCAGCAACTTGGATTTGAGCCTCAGAAGGATACTGGCAAGGACATACGATTTACATATAAGAAGGCGGCGGCTCCGCCAGGTGGAGATCCAATGGCGGCTATGGCTGGAGCACCGCCCATGCCTGGTATGGAAGCTGGAGGAGCGGCCCCTCCACTTGGTCCTCCCCCTCCACCACCTCCGGGTCCTTTGGAAGGTGGTCTTCTTGATGAGTCTGCTACTGAAAAGTGGTCAGATGAAGAGGAAGAGGCGGAAGAAGAGTAAATGGTACTGGACATACAAAATAAACCTTATGATTTAGATTTCCTTCAAGATATTGAAGGAATTCAGCTATCTCTCGTCCAAAAATACGATCTTCCTTTTGTTACTGAGGGAGGTCGTGTATACGAGAGCTATCAGGAATTGTTTCAGCTAGAACTTATACAGTGCGGGCTTCTAGCTGAAGAAGATGAGCTTATATTCAAGGAAATTCCCAGTGGTTTTATATTTAAGCAAAAAGAGTTCGGACGTAAATGGGGCTTTGGCCCAGATGCAAAAAAACCCGATAAACCCAAGAAATCTCCTAAAGAGAAGACTCATAAGTTCTCTGCGCCTGAAGAGGGCATAGGGAAGCCGGATTGGGATGAGGGCGGTGATCCTTCTCTTGCTCAGAGAGTTCTCGTCGGTGCCTTTGGCGACATAGCCCAAGGACTTATCGGAAGAAAGGGACAAGGGCCGGAATCCATCAGAAGGGGGTTGAAGCGAGAGGCTGGGGAAAAGGTAGGAGAAGCGAAAGAAGCCATAGGTAGGAAAGCTGATGTAGTCGGGGGCGCAGTTGCTACAGGCAGGGAAAAGGCCGGAGAAGCTGTTGAGGGGGTAAAAGCAAAAGCGAAGGAAATAAAAGAGGCAATCCCAGGAAAAGAGGAGGTTGCTGAAACCGTTGGTCAGGCGGCTGGGGTATTTGCGGGCAAAATAGGCAATAAAGCACGAGACATAAAAGCTAAGATGACCAGTGCGGCTACTGGTCTAAAAGTTACTGGAGAGGCATTAAGCTCAGGGTTTAAGGCAGGATTAGACTCTCAAAAAGCTCCCACAAGTGATATTTATAAAAGATCTCCTCAGGAGTACTGGAAAAAGAGGGGTGATTTAGCCACAGATAAAGCTAATGCTGACGTTAATTTCAATAAAGCTGCTACAGCCTATGAAGCTGATGGAGATGAGGCAGCTTTTGAAAAAGCTACCGCTGATTACGGGGCTTCAATAGCTGAAGTAGATCGTAAAGCTAAAGAAATTGGATCTTCATTTGAGGCTGTTACTGATCATGTGGAAGCTTTAGGACAGGGGCGAACCAGAGGAGTTATGCCCCCGTCAAAAGATTTCCCTGATGCTGCCACTAAGTCTGGTGAAAAGGGCAGTGGGAAGTCTATGTTTGAGCAGACTTCTAAAAATTTGAAGGGCGGACTGTGGAGCCAGAAAGTTGAACAACGGGGTGAAGCTTGGTCCCAAGGTAAAGGGGCTGAAGAGTCTAGGTTTAAGGGGCCAGGTGAAGAGGGTGCGGCGGCTGCAGAGGCATATAAAGAGGCTGGTGGAGCCGCAGGAGAAGAGGCTGGCCTCAGAGAAGCTCTAAAAGACCCCGATAAAGCTATAACGAATCTTCCAAAAGGTTCTAATATAGATTCTGGGGACAGAGAATACTTAACCAAGCCCGGTCAGCAACCTCCTGAAGGAGTTCAAGTTCATTTCGGGGAGCCGGGTGCCCAGGGTCAGCGATCACGGTTCTATTCCAAGACCGAAGCCAACATCAGGCGCATGGCTCGTCGTCAGAAAGCTCAGGGGCAAGCAGATCAGCTTGGCCCAGAGGGTGAAAAGTCTCCAGAAGCTAGAAAAGCAAGGGCTGAGCAAGTAAAGGCGGGAGTAGAGGCTGCTCCAGATCCTTTGGCTGGCGGACTGGGTAAAATCTCAGAATCCGACATTGATGATTTTATTCAGGACTTAAAAGATCAGGGGGTCCTCAAACCTGGAGATACTGGATCCGAAGATGAAGCTCGTAAGGTAATTGAAGAGGGTGTAGCTGAGGCTAAGGAAGGTGAACAGCCTAGATTGCCTGGATTTAATGGAGAGGCTGCTGAAGAACCTGCTCCCAGTCCCGCTGAAGGTGAAGCTGTACAGGCTAGATTGCCTGGGTTTGATGGAGAGGACGAACAACAGAAACGGGAAGATGAAATAGTAGCAGAGAGAGACAAAAGAAGAGAGGGTGGTCCAGCATCTCCTGAGACAGAGCCTTCTGAGGAGCCTACGCCTACTCCAGAGGCACCTCCATCTGATGAGCCTACTCCAACGCCCGAAGCTCCCTCTGGTGTACCTAAGAATGTTCAAAGTGCTATAGATAGGGCTGAACGTCTAGCTGATCAAGGGGGCAAAGTAGCTGCTCAGTACAGTAGGTTAGTTGGTAATGTAGATAAATTTGCTACTCAAGCAGCGAATGGCGATGTCAGGATGAGTGACGATCAGGTTAAGGGATTCTTAGATATTGCTGAGGATCTTACTGAAACAGCTAATGCATCTAGAGCAGCCAATAGGACTGCACGACGTAAGATGAGTAATCTCACAAGAACTCAGAGTGATTTTGAGTCTGTCACGGGTGAAATAAAGACTCTAGAAGATGCCGTGAATGCGGGTGACGACATAGATAAAAAAGAGTTGGAAACTCTAAAATCTGAGCAAAGTAAGTTAAAGGTAAAAAGAACGAAGCAGGTATCAGATGCTAAAAGGGCTATGGGTCAGGCATCCGAGAGTAAACGTGCACTAAGTGCCAGCATGAAGGGTGTGCGTAAGAATATTCAAGACATAAAAGACAATCCGGCTCCTGATGCACCTTCTAGGAATCAAGGATGGCGACGATTGGTTAATAGGCAACCAGAAGGAGCACCTGTACCAAGTCCTGAACTTCCTCAATTTGCAGAAGGGTCTGAGGAGAGGATAGAAGCAGAAATACATGAATTGCCTCTTATTGATGTGGGCGCAGCCGAAAAAATGTTAGCGGATGAAGGTTGGGGAGAAAAAGAGGTAAAAGAGTACGTAGACCATGAGATGCTGAGGACTGTGGATCCAGCTATAGGAGACTATCAGCACCCAGCCAACGCAGAGAGCGAGATGGGCAGTAAGTATGTTCCTAGGGCGATCAAAGCCGCTCAGAAGATGTCTACTGATCCAATTCTAACTGCAGCTATAGCTGGAGGAGCTATTAAGCTGAGTAAGGATACTCAGTATCTTTGGGAAATGCTGGACATGGCTGATGATCTTATAGATAAGCAGTTGATTAGCTATGGGAATTATTCTCCAATAATATATTCCATAGATTCCTACTTGGAATCTTATTCCTATAATTAGTTTTTTCTAATATACTTGATACCAGTGGGGACATTATGGTTCTAACTAAAGATAAGATAGCAGCGACAGTAAGCTCTTTTCTCAAAGCGAGGGAGGAGAGTTTGGCTTGGGATACCAATCTCATTCAGCTTGCTGATTTTGCCCATACTCTGCTTATAAAGCAGCATGCTCTTTATCCTCATTTGCGACCTATGTACAGGACAGTGCATAGACGCATCCCCAGAAGGTTAGTTTTTAGGGCTATTAGGTGGGTTAATCCCGCTCGAATGTATCCGATGGCGATGTTGACCCGTGAGCAGATAGCTTCTATGTCTAAAGAGGAAAGGGCTGAAGCTCTAGTTCAGGTTGCTGATTATCGTAGGGAAGCTCATCTCATACGTAATAGGTATAACGAGATGATTTCTCTCATTCACGAAGGAAAGCTTCCTTATTATATTAAATTTGCTGGGGTTAAGGTTCAGTCCATGGATCAGTATTTGGAGAGGGCTGAACGTTTGAAGGTAGGTGCGGTGGATTGGGAGCAGGAACTTGACGTGAAGGCGGTTGAGTTCCGAGAGGAAATGGGTAAGCACGATGAGAAGTTTGATGATGTACCTGAGTTATGGGTAGATGGAGTTCCTCCTTTCTTTGATCCTAAACGGGGCAAAGAAAAGAAAGCTCCAATGCGATTGCTCGATAGACAAGGCAACAGAGCACCTATAGATGTCTTCGTTAGAGATTTTATTGATGTTCACCCTGACGAGGTAAGAGAGGGTGAAGACATTTGGATTCCCCAGAAGATTTTAATGGCTGGAGAGGCAGAAGAAGCGGGAGCTATTCCGATAGCTATTCCGACTGCTCTTGTTGACCATCATTTCTCAAATGCCCGTAATTTCCTTGAAAATGAGGGGCAGTTCCAGACAGAACTTCCGGGTGAGAGAAAAGTACGAATCCGCAATATGCGGTTAGATTCAGATGCAATAGATGCTGGAGTAAAAGCTCGTAGAGAGGGAAGAGCTTCCCATATGGATCCATTGAGGGATCCGGGTAAGTGGGCACGAGAACGTGCCGCTAAGGGCCAGCAACGGGAAGCTGAGAAGGTAGAGGGGCGTTGGGGTAGACAACCTCATGCTGGCGGTGTACCCGGTGAAGTGGGGTCTGAAGAGGCCGCTGCTGACTTAGGTGGAGATCCTGAGGCGCACGAAGATGTAATTATAAGACCACCCATAGTACCCTTCCAACCTGCACTAGCTGGGATGGGTGGAGCGCAGCAACAGGCCGCTAAAGAAGCTGCAGAGAGGGAAGCACGTATTCGTGCTCAAGCAGCCAGGACAGGTCCCGTAGATCCGAACTTAGGGAAGCCTATAGACCAGATAATTACAGCAATCAACGGAGATGAATTCAATCCTGTTGAGAATAATAAAGCCATGATGGAAAAATCGGCTGCATTGTTGGAAGGGATGGGTATCAAGAGAGAAGACCAGTTCATGTATGGTGAGCAGGACCTATCTAATATAGATCCTAGCGACATAGAGTTTCAGGATTTTGCAGGTAGTTACGCTGGTGGTATTTTAGCTAGGGAGGAGGCAGCGGATGCTGGGAAAAAAGTCTCATCTGGCTTTGCCCATGGCATGCATGTAAAAATTAAGGGCAAGGACTATATGTATAAAATTATACCGGGTGAACAGTATGCAGAACGAGCTTCTTTTGCCCTAGACAAAGCTTTAGGTCTAGGAGTAATGCCATATATAGAAGTAACTAATCTTGGTGTGGAGTGGATGAGAGATGCTGGTCTAAAGGATGAAGACATAGCAGAATGGGTAGAGATGGGTGAGCGAGGTGGCGGGTTCTTACAAGAATGGCATTCTGGGTATGGGAAGGCAGGGAGTGCGGGCCATTCAAGGGATATTCAAGGTCTCCATAGCGGATTTGGAATGATAGCTATGGATCTTATATTGGGTCAATCGGATCGCCATAACCTCAACTTTGGAATAGGCAGAGACACCAAAAAAATAGTGGCTTTTGACAATGGTGCAAATGGTAGATTTGCAGAGATTAAGGCCGATAATCAAAGGGGTAAGGGGCTAGTTAAGTGGGAATTTTGGAGAGATCATGATCCCAATCCACTATTTGGTGCAACGACAGCCAATGTTCCTAGACTTGCGGCTGGACTTCCTACTGGAATGTCGGAAAAGAAATTCATAGGTCACTTTGATGCTTGGTTTGATGATCATTTTGATATGAATAAAATTCTAGATGTAGCCGAAGCTTGTAATATGCATGTTGTTGGCGAACTTATGGATGGTACGAAAGTTACTACAGAAGTAATTAAGAAACGTATGCGTGAATTTGCTTTAGCGTCCTATGATCTGGGTAATTTTACAGAAAAAACAGTTAGAGGTAGACTTGTACCTAGTTGGTTCGATCCAGGTCAGAATGCGAAAGTAAAAGATAAGTCACCGTCGCCTGAACGAGTTGAAGACGCATCGGCTCCAGAACCAGGAACTCCAGTTTCTGCGCCGTCTGCGCCGTCTGCGCCGTCTGCTCCAGATCCACAGCAAGCATTTATGGGTGGGGTATCTGCGTTCTTAGCTGGGCAAGGTGCTCCACAGTCTATGATTGATGAGGCTATGTCTCCTTCAAATCAGAACTTGATTAATCAGGCTCTTAGATTGGGAATCAACGATGAGAAAAAAAGAGAAAATCTACAAGTAGCTATAAATGAAATCGCTCTTAAAAATGTTGATGCTGCTGCTGGTTGGCAAGCCATATTAGATGATAGTCCAGAACGACTTGGAATTGGTGCTTCACCCGATGAGACAGGTTCACCCCTACGCCCGGAATCTCCATCTCAACGAGGATCCTCCTACAACATACCTGAATCGGAAGAAGAGGCTCTCAGGGAGGAAGTGGGGGTCGGTTCTCAGGGTTTGTTGCAGCCTAGTTCTGAATTGGATCAACAGAGAGCACCCGATGCTAGGAAATATGAAACGGCAGGTGGTGGTACACCAATAAGTCCCGAAGAGGCATACAGTAAGAATTGGGATACAGGCGATCAGGAAGCTATTGTAGATGCGGCATTATCTATTGGTTCCGCAAGTAATCCTGAAAGGGCAGCACAAGCTCGAATCGATGCTGGAGATTTACCTAGCAATGTATCTGTGGGGGATTTAATTAATCTGATGCCGGGAGCAGCCCTATCACCAGGGGAACGTAGAAGACTGGCTGGACAGACAGAGGAACTTGAAGGCGGTAGACCCATTTCTGGAGGTAGACCTCCGGGACAAACAGGTCTTCGACAAGGACAATCTCAGAGGACACCTCCCTCAGGGCTATATACAACTCCTCAAATTCAGTCCTCAAAGGATTCTAGGCCAGAGTATAAACTAATCAAACAGAGATATGAATGAGCTTGACAGATGTGCTTAAATAGAGTATACTGAACAGTGAGAAACTTTAGTATACGAGGTGGTTTGATATGGCAGTGTTAATAGAGAAGACTTGGATCAGTTATGGTCATCCAGAGTCTGAAGAAGAGGTTCGTATTGCTGCAGCTATTCTTCCCAGTGGAAAAGTTTTAACAAAAGATGACGATGAAGCTCCTTTTGGGACTGATCGTGTATCATTAGAGGGGGCCGTAAAAGAATACCAACTTGCGGGTTACAGTGAAGCTGAGATGTTTGATCGTATATATCTTGAATATACGAGTATGTCTACAAAGTTCTTTTTAGTAGAGGATCCTAGAGAAGCTAGAAAGATAATCAAAGAAGCGGGATTAACTGCAACGTTAACGCCAAGAGAACGTGCAGAATATAGAAGTTTGAAGCTACCGGAAAATTATTTCACCGCTAGGGAGCAATCCGATGGCGACCAAGAGTAGACCCAAAAAATCTGAGCACCCGGAACTCTGGTACATGTTCGATGCTGTGAACACCCTGGTAGCGGGGTTTCATGTGTATGGGGACAAAGACGACGAGGAAGAGGGATACGGTTTCGTATTGCAGATTGAGACGGATCAGGGATCTTCAGAGTACTGGCCCGTAATCTATGACAATGTAAGAGATTTTGGTAAGAAGGTTGCTACAGAGACAGCGCATGGCAATATTATTGTTGCTCCTATCGATCCTGAAGACAAACAAGATGTTCTAGAGACCTTCAATGATTTGGGATTCGTTGCCAAGAGGGCTACCGATCAGGATGCCGATGAATTGATACGTGAGTTGGACAAACTCTCCACTATTAAGGGCGGAGAAAGTAAGAAATACAAAGGTAAGGGGGGGAAATAAATGTCTAAGCGTCTGGATACGATTGGATCTATATTAGATACCCTAACGGGTGTTCTAGAGATTGAGTATCTTAAGAAGCAAAAACGGACCAGCAATGAGTACGACAACGTCGTTACTCAACTTGAAGATATGGTTCGTATAGCTAAAAGTCGTTCTCTTAAAAAATAGTCTCATGTCTAACAAATTTCTCCCTGAGCAGGAGATGTTGTTAAAACTGGATTATTGGCTTGCTAAGCAAGAGGCTGATCCTGTTCGTTCTATAGAGCGAGTAGAGGCGGGTGAGGATCCTCGTGCTGAATCTTTTAGGGTTGAGGAAAGAGCACCCGCAGAGACTCAGCGGTTAACGCACCCAGGAGAGTCTGGAAAAGTTCAGACTAAAATATATGAGCTAGTGCATCGAGGTGGCAGGACTTTTGAGAGGGCACGAACTGCCTGGGTCAACCCGGAGGTAGCACAAAGATTAAACCAACGTAAGGTAGCTACTGACTGGATCCGTACTTTAGGTAACTACCTTCCTATTTATTTTGTTGGTGGCTATATTCGAGATAAGTATTTTAAAAAAGTATCTAAAGATGTAGACATTATATCTCTTACTCCCCTTGCCAATGTAAAACAGATTTTCGATAATTTGGGTATCAAGTATTCCGAGCATTCGAATGCATTTGCTCGTTTGAAATTCCACGTCGGTGATTTAAAAGTAGATATGATCTCTACTACTGCAGATGGTTTGTTGGACAATCTCAGGCAAAGAGATTTTACAATCAATGCCATTGCTCAATCTGTAACTGGTCAATTTTATGATCCTTACCACGGTTTGGATGACATTAAAGCTAAGGTACTTCGCACTCCCGCAGATCGTAGCTTAGAATCCTTTACTGAAGATTCCTCTCGAATTCTTAGGGCAGCTAGGTTCCTATCTGATTTTCCTGTTAAGCCCCACGGTTCCTTACTTGCGGCTATGCCGGATGCATCAGAATTAGTGGGTAATTTAAAACCAGACAGAATTGGGTGGGAGTTAAAAAAGATACTCAAGACCGAGAAGCCTTGGATAGGGCTTAGATTTTTATCCACCTACGATATTATTCAATATATATGCTCTGATTTGAATAAGTTGAGGGGGCTGAAGCAAAAGGGTAGGCGTAAAGATGTATGGGACCACACTCTACGTTCCCTCAAAGCAGCTAAATCTACTGATTTGATATTAAACCTAGCTTTATTGTTCCACGATGTTGGCAAGGGTGCAATTGAGAAGGTTAATGGTAACTTCCCCGGGCATGCCGATCCTGGATCAAAGTTAACAGAAAAGACTCTTGCTAGGCTTGGATTCAATAAAAATACTATTTCTAGGGTTTCCAATCTAATAGCCAATCATAAGTTTCTTGATGAAATGAAGCAGGATCCAGATGTAGATGAAATAAAGAAATTGGTTTTGGAGTTAAGGGGAGATTTGAATAGATTCTTTGAATTAATGAAAGCTGATTCTAAGGGGGCTGGAGACCTCAGCGAAGATGCTAAGAAATTAGAAACTTTTATTCGTTCAGTTAAATCCTCCCTTCCAGATGAGACTGGGGAAGAAGATGAGACAGAAATTCAAAAATTAGATGAAGTACCCCGTCCAGAGCGTAAAGATGGGGTTCTTTTGGAGAAGAGCGGCGACCCAACTCCCAGCATCGAATCCAAGGTGTTGAATGAGATAGATGAATCCATGTTTTTATTGTCTGAAGATTATCCAGTTGCCGCCGAGGTGGAAGATTTAATTAAACTTGTTGGAAAGAAGTAACTAATGTCTCAAATGGGTCGTCCTAAGCTTATAAGTAAAGAGGGTCATCATCATCATGATGGTTATGGTAGATGGCATCCTGTAGAGCAGCCCCATGGCATAAGGACTGAAGTTTTACACAAAGAATTTTCTTCTAAATCTTCACGTGAGGATACACAGAAGAAAGATAGTGCGGCTTACGAAATTTTTGAATTAGTAGAAGAACTTGAAAAAATGCAGACTGGACGTATACTTATCACTGAATTACAAAAATCAATTGAAACTCTTATCGAACGTAATAAAAGAAAAAAGAAGCCTAGGATAGATCCTTCACGAAAAGTAGAGCAAGAGAGTATAGGTAAGGAGAGTTCGGAAGAAGAGCGGGAACCAAATACTTATGGTTTACCGTAATGGATAAGGAGTAAGGTATGACAACGGAGACGGGTAAGGCGAAGAAAACGACCACTAGAAAAGCTAAAGTATCGACTGTTGATGCAGTGGCATCGTGTGATTGTGGGGACAAGATTAAAGTTTTGGAGTCAAAGGTAGAAGTCCTGGCTCAGTATATGAAAACATTTAATACTTTCCTCAATCAGAGCATGATCTCTAACACAATAGACAGAACCGCTGAGGAAGGGTTGACTGAGGTCATGGATACGTATCCAGCCACATAGTGCCCGTAAAAAGGACAAGAACCAAGTCTGCTGGTAAACCAGGTAAGGCTCGTCGGGCGAGTATTCCAGGGGGCAGACCAAAAAAGAAGAGTAACGGGTTTAATAAATCTGCCGCATTTTGGGGTAGGTTAGCTAAACAGGAACCGAACAATGCTGAGATGACATTGTTCGGTATAATGTTTTATCTGGGGTTGCCGTACAAATATACTGGCAATGGTCAGTTTATACTGATGGGGCACGCTCCAGATTTTGTTCATTTGAAGAATAGGAAGATAGTTGAATTCTACGGGGAGAGATGGCACAAGCCCCCAGAGGAGCAGGAAAGGATAGACCTTTTTGCTAGGGCTGATTATCAAGTCTTGGTTGTCTGGCAGAGAGAAATAAAACCTAATCCTGTTAGTAGGAAAAAACTTTACAAGAGACTGTTGGATTTTGAGGCATTGCCAGATTTAGAAAGATGAGAGTTTCGTCAAAAGGATGCCCAAAGTGTGATGGTGATGTGTATGTTCAAGGGGATAGATTAGAGGACAATACCTACGAGATTTACTGCATTCAATGTGGATCTAGGGATTTTCCAGATGAGCTTGGATTGTTGGCCCACACCATGCAGAAACTAAAGAAAAGGTTCGACAATTGGACTGGACAGCCGCCTCAGCGATAGTCGGTGCCTCCACCGGGGTTCTCTCTTTGGTGGGAATTATATATATGTTGGGATATAAGTTGTCCAGTATAGAAACTAGACTTACTTTGATATGGTCTGTTTTTGTAGAAGATGCTCTTCGTCAACAGGTACGCAGAGGCAATCTGTCTCACAGTTCTCCTTATACATTGAGTAGATCCCTCACATCAGAGCAGTTCATAGGCAACAACTCAGTGAGTCAGCTTAGTAAAAAATCTCATCTATCTGACCACCAGTTGGCCTTAGAAATAATTTCTGTGCTGGGGTTTGATTTTATATCTAAATCCAGTATGGAACATGATATGACTACTCAAGAATACGTGGCAATGTGTATCGTATCAGTAAGGAGTTTAAATTGATTGTACATCTCACGAAGGGAGAACTTTGTTTGATTGATGATTCTCTCACGCTATTACACCCAAAGAGTGGGGAGACTGAAGAGTATCCTCCTAAGATAATTTATAGAATGCTTCTCCCCAGTGCTTCAACCGCAGCCCCAATAGAACTACTGGATAGCATAGGTGCTGCTCTTTTAGAGGCTCACGAAAAAGTCGAAACGGAGGAGGATGCTGGGGTTTCTCTTGATTTATCCGAAGAGTATTTATGGTTGATACGAGAGATTGCAAACACCAACATCATGTTTGGAAAAGAACCTGTTGGGTACAATATTAAAATTAAGGTTCATCAGGCTTTAAGGCAGATCCGTAGGGATGAGGTTATTGGAAATATTAAAGTATCGTCAAATGATGTGACTTACGATAGAGATAAGCTAGACGCATTACAGATATTGGAGTCCGATGAGTAGTAACGTTTAGTTTATCTTGGATCGGTAGTGGGGCTTACATCTTCCATTTGTTATAGTGATGGGTATCTTACAAACTGTACAGATACCCTTTTTTTGACCATCTCTACAAGATTTGCAGCGTATTTTAAAATTACGTGCTCGTGCTTGCCACAATGGAGCAAGATACTTAACACTGCAAATTGGACAGGTAAGCTCTGTTTTTTCTAGATCTCGTCTCTCTAGAGATAATTTTTTAGATCGAGATTTTAAAACTTTGAGGTCTTCGGCACATTCCATGTCTGTACATAATGGAAATATTTTTTGTCTCTTTAAGAATTGTGTTGGTGCTGCACAAATAAAGCACTTAGCAAAGATACTAACGGAGCACCCACATGTAGATTGAAATTTATATGTGGGCAGGAACTTTTTGTTACACTTAGAACAAGTTCTTAGATCATCTTTATGGTCTTTTATTTGATAACTTACCCAAAGTTGACGTACTCGTTCTCGTGAAATATTTAAGTTTTTTGCTATACGATTACTTCGGATCCCCGAAAGTTTCATATTGACCACTCTGTGGTAGTTCGGCCCCCTGGTACTCATAGTTTAATGCAACTTAATCTCCATAACTTCCATATTGCCTTTTTTCTCCTGTGGGCAGTACGCCCGATTTTTGTAATTCTGCGAGTACATCAGCAAATCCACCGTGATCTGTCATGATGGTTCGCATTTCATTATCTATTACAGCTTGAACAGTTTCTATGTCTGATAGGCGATCATCAAAATCGTCTAGATCGTCTCCTACCCTATTCATTTTCGGACCCCAGTCATCCATCATCCAGGTGACTTTAGTTTCCAGTTCTGTGATGGCATTCAAAATATCAGTGGGGTCAAAATTCTCTACTTCGACCAAGGATAGTGCTATAAGTTGTGTCTTGAGATTATCTAAATCCGTTTTCAAAACAGCTACATCAACTGTGGTTGCCTGTGCTTGCATTGTTGTTACTGATGAATCTAGGGTCTTAACCGTGGAATCCAGTTGAGCTACGTACCAGATAATCCCAAATGCCTGGGCAACGATTACCCCAACTATACCGATAGAAACTTTCATATTTTTTAAATCCATGTTACCTCCTTTTCCATCTCCATATTCCTAAGAAAGTAGTTACCAGGGATACAGCGGACAAAATCCAAAATTTACGCTTCAGAATAAGTTTCTCTGTTTTGAGAGCAGGATTATTTGATTTCATTATTCACCGTTAACGACTTAAATCTGCTAGTAATTCTTGCATTATACTCCGATTTTCTGTTTTTATATTCTTATCGAGGAGAGTACTCAGTAGTTCTCTTTTATTTTCCACCAGATTAGACATTTTTTCGTCTATAGTACTTTCAAGTTCCATGTACCAGATAGTTACGCCTTTCTTTTGTCCTATTCTATGTAATCTATCTTCCATCTGCTCTTCTGTTGCCGGGGACCATTGCCTTTCTACAAATAAAGCATTGCTGGCAGCAGTGAGGGTCACCCCCATTCCCATTGCAGTAGAAGCTAAGAATACTAGGCAGGAGTCATCTGTTTGGAATTTATCTACAGCAGGTTGACGTTTGACTGTAGGTGTTTGACCATCGACTCTGACGTAACTTATTTGTTCCTTCTTTACGAAATCTTCTAGCATGTCCAACACATCGTGATGATGCCCAAAGACGAGTAACTTTTCTCCGTCTTGAGTGAAATTTTTGATGTAATCGTTTGCCATTTCCGCTTTGGCTAATCCAACAAGATGTCTGAGTAGCCCAAGTTTAGCTAATGCATTGTTGTGTACATCATTTGCATTTTGCTGATTATCCTGAATTATTCTTACTGTGGTCATTAAATCTGTTTCAGCGGCAACGTAATCAGCACGTATATTACCTGGCATCTCTATGTAAATAACTTCTCTACGCTTAGGGGGTAACTCTGTTAATACCTCCTCTTTGCGTCTTCTTATGATGAAGGGTTGGATTAAACTTTGTAGTTCTTTTGTATTTGAGGTTCCATTGAATTGCCAACCGTAACCGTTATGCTCTCCATTACAATATCGAAGTCCAAATTTAAACCAACTGGGGAACTGTTTAGGTTCAATTAGGTTGAGTATGTTAAAGAATTCTATTGGACGATTGATTATAGGAGTTCCTGACAGGCCAATAACATATTTAGAAGTCTTTCCTAGAAGAATAGCGGCCTTTGTACGTTTTGCTTTGGCTTCTTTAAGGTATGTACACTCATCGAATACAACTACATCGGATTTAATTTCCACTAGCTCATCTTTGAGCTTCCAGAGAAGATCGTAGTTAACTACAGTTAGGTCTATTGATGTATCTATTTTATCTTTGCCAGACATTATCACTTGAACTGATCTGTCTGGAATCCATTTTTGTGCTTCTCTGATCCAATGGCGTTTAACAGATGCGGGAGTTACTACGATAGTAGAAAATTTGGGGTGCAGGGATAGCCATGCAAGAGTTTGTATGGTTTTTCCTAGGCCAGGTGCATCTGCAATAATGGCTCCTCGTGTTGGGACTGTATCAAGAAAAGCCACCCCTAGTTCCTGATATGGAAATAGGAGGTGGCTTAGATTCAATTCTTTTTTGATTCTTTGTAGAGCCTTTATTCCTGCCTCTGTGGATAAATTATCTGGAGTTAGGACAGAAGATAATTCTTCTACTGCTGCTTGCTTAGGAGCCAATCTATTTGCGTAGATGCGTATAGACTCTGCAACGTTTGGATAATGGCTGTCTACGGCCTCTGCAGCCCTGTAGAGATAGCGATTAGGTATCTCCCAGCCCTTTTCCTCTGGCATCCATTTGCGTCCAGGTATCTCTCTTATCCTGCTTATGATTTCCTTGTTGTATGGAAATTTTACAATCATCTACAATTACATTTTCTAGAGTGAATAAAAGCTCGTTCCAGATCACTCATTTTATTCGCTAGAGTCAACTTAGTTGCGAGTTGTTTTATCTGGGGTAACTCAGACATGTCTCCTGAGTCCTCCAGCAGCATCCGAATGTATTCCTTGTAAAGACCGTAGGACTCATCGTCTTTCCCTAATTTCATTGTTTGCTCCTTATTGGATATTTTTATTCCTGAATACTAGGAAGAGTGCCACCCATTGCAGGAAGAGTACCTCCCAAATCATTTTCTGGTTCTGGGGGTTCATCTGGGTCGATGTCGGGAAGGGTGCTTCCTAGTTCAAAGTCGTCTTCATCTTTGATTATTATGGGAATTTCCTGGTTCGTTGAGGGCAGGTGACCTTCAAGCGGGTCAATTACTTCTAGGGCATAGTCCCACATCCATCCAAAGTAATCTTCGTATACTACTTTTCTGAATCTGTGGGGGATCCCCGGGCATTCTTTAGTTTCAAGCCCCACTACCTGTGAACCTAGTGGTATAGGAGCTTTGATTAATGTCCCAGGCATGCAGAACTCACCAAAACGTTTTAGTTTGAACATACCCTGGCTGTTCAGCCAGACTTTGTGGGTGCCTGTAACAATGGAATCGCCTCCCACATCAGCATAGGTGGGTTGAACAATTAGTAATGATGCTGCTCCAGCTATTAGTACTGCCGCTCCTAGGGAAGTTAAAATTCTCATTTTTCATCTCCACATGGGCAGTGGCATTTCACAACAAAATCTGAACATAGATACTCCAACCTGCATGAATTCGGATTAGCTCCACATTTGTGGAAATTTAGATCTCCGTTTCGATCATTCCAGCAGGGGTTGCATACCCTGATTTCTGTGGTTTCTATTTTGTGTCCGCTATTCAATAAGTCCATCAATGTGTTCCAATTTTCGCTTAGCTTCTTGGATCATCTCTTCATGTTCGGTTATTCTTGCTTTGTATACGGTTATGACCGCCCCTAGATCTTCTACGGTTCTTTTCAACGCATCCCTTTGCTGCACTAAGAGTTCTTCGAACATACCCTGGTCTTCCTTGGAGGGTAGTTCTTTACGAACGTCAGGCTCAGGGGGAGCTTCTATACCAGCGACTTGATGTTGGTCCGCAGGACAGTCAATCGGGTGAGGGATCCCCGTGTTTCTAGGTCTAAATGTGATTTTGTCTTCGGGGTTCATTTCTACTCCTATCCGTATCTTTACTGGAGATACAAGGTCAATTTTTTCAAGAAATTTTAATGTCTTCATACTCAGCTTTTTCCTGCACTAGTCTATGTCTAGGTACGTATTTTTCGTTGGCTAGCCCACTATAGTGGGGATGAACCCAGATAAGTTTTCGCTGTTCCCTTCCTGGACCATGCGGTTGATTCTTCCAGTGACCTCGCACGTCGTACATGTAGCTGTGCTTGGAGCCAGTTCCAGTAGCCACTGAATTTCGTTTTATGCTGGACGGGGGCTTGTACGAGATAGTAGTCCAGGGGGGTGGGGGTGGTAATCCCTGCTTCTGTGCCCTGCGACGTTCGCCCCGGTTGACTTGAACTTCCTCTGTCTGCATGCGAGGGGAGGTCATGTAGTTCATCATGAACATGAATATGTCTCCAACCCTCATTGTGGTATCTTCAAGAATGTTCAGCTTTCTATCAGAACCCCAACCTTCAGACAGGACAGAGGACTCTATTCCACTCCCGGCAGGAATTAGATGGGTAGACATCCTGTTTTTTTCTACTTGAAATACGTTTGAGGCGTGGATCACTTCTTCAGATTGTCCCCCAGTGATTTTAGTGAGGGGGAGCCAGATAGCTCCTGTATTTATATCGAAGTATGCCCCTTGATTAATCTTTGCCAGTCCTTGATGGTTTGAATCCATTAGAAGTCCAAACCATTGCAGGTATCCCAACATGATTGAATCGTTTGTTCCTGAGGAGTACCCATCGTAATTGGGAGTTGTCCCTTGAGGGGGTGTTATCTTCCATGTCTTTCCCTCTTGAGGAAGAACGGTTCGTGCAGTTCCATTGGAATTCTTACTTATCAGAAGATGCTGTATCTCATCTCTGAAGGCCATTGCCCCAATGGATATAGAAATTTCTCTGGTTATAGGTACTCCATCTAATTTTTGTCTCTGTTCAATTAACTCGTGGAACATATCAGGTCTATACAACTCTGATCCAAGTAAGAAATGCTCACTTGCCATAGGGGGCAAGTTTACGAAACCGTCGAATTGGATGTACATGTTAGGAAATGGAGGTTTGGTTATGAACCCCTCATTTCGTGTGGGATGGGTGTCATGTCCTTCCCACACTGGGTAATTAAGCTGATCAAATCGTATTCTTCGAGTAGTTGTATCTGCAATCAGGTCGTATACAAAGTTTAATTCTTTGTTGTCTATACCTGGCGAGATATCAGATGCTGTCAGACCGGAATATTCTGCCAGACTGGAATATTTGGACGATCCATATTTTATTAAGATTTCTTCATTCGGATCGATAGAGGCAGCGTGTTTGATTCTATCTTTTGCCTGATTGAATAGTTTCTCGCTCATAAGTGTAGATTGCACTTCTGGGGAATCCCTAAAAGAGTCTGTTTCTTGTACATCTAAATGGGTTAGAGCTTCCTCAGCAGACATAACTTTCCGTGAGTCTGGATGGATATCATTTATAATGATAGGCAGCATTTTATCGTGCATTTCATTGTGTGGGATATCCCTAGTCTTTACGTTGTTGTTCTGAGCAGCCTCAAGCTGTGCTCCAGCCTTCTCAAGAGCTTCTATATCTTTAGCAGTGAAACCGAAATCTGACGGGTTTATGGTGTGTCTGAGATTAGTGTCCTTAGTAACTATTTGTATTGGCACTTGGCCTTTTGGAATATCTGGGTTTCCCCCTGCAGCTACATATGCTTTCCACTCATCGGAATCGGGATGCATCACGTTAACTTGTTCTATGTCTAAAGTTTCAGACACGCCTTCTTTATTTATATATTTAACTATCTTATTGCCAGGGGAAATTTCTAGGGAGCCTTGCTCTACGTCTGTTATTCCTAGTTCCTCTAGACTGCTCTCGTTGACATCACCTTCGGATTTCAGCCCTTGATTCTGTAATGCTCTTTTTTCCAATGCCAGAGTCTGACGTTCCATCTCTTTTATACGTCTTGCGTTCTTGGCAAGGAATTTTTCTTTTCTAGACATCCCATTTTCCTTCATCTATTGTTCTGGCTATAGCTCCATAGACTGACAGGTCGGCCCAACTATCAATCACACTCTCATCGGTGTTGCTAGGAATAGAAGTGGACTTTCCTTGGAGGTTTATCAACCTCTCTATCTTGTCACTGGAACGGATAAGGACTCCCAAAGTGCCGAATTTGTTGATGTTATGAGGGCCGTAGTCTCTCTGCTTCTTATCGAATAGCTGAATATCTGACAGGAACTGTTTTATTATTTCTTTAGTTTGAGGCTCCTTGCAGCCTAGTTGTTCATAGATCTGGTCTACGAGCAACTCCTCTTCGATTGCATCCAACGTATCGACCATGAGGGCTTCCCTTTCTCTTTGATATTTTTATCATATAGGAATTCTTAATTCGTGTCAAGCACTCCTCGTGCTGGTCTGTTGTCTGTGATGTTTATGTCTATTGGATTGATGACAATCTCTTGCTCTCCACGATCATCGAAATAGGCCAGGATAGAGGATTTTTCGCATTGACCCTCTGCTACTCTTGGGGCCGTCTCAATTTTGAACCTAGTAGCAAACCAGTCTGCTTTTTCTTCTGAGAGAGTCCAGCTAATACCCATCAAGTTATTTTTAATATCGTCGTCGTAGCCTCTATAGATAGTTGCCTTTTTGGGTAAGTCTTGAATCACCTGTCTTTCTTTAGAAGACATCAATTTACGTTTTTGTTTGACGTTGGCACTGAACAAATCTAACCACATGTCTTTGTGTACATGGGGAAATTCTGTATCTATCCAGATACCAGACAGGTTCTTCCAGTATTCAACTGGTTTCATATATGGAGCAAATTGAGCAAAGGCCCACGCTCTCCAAGATCGTTCATGAAGCCATACAACTCCATCCCATTTCTTATTCTGTATGAGTTCTTTGAGTTTTTCCTGTTTACTTTTGAACAATTTATTTAGATATAGGTTTTGGGCTGGGGTGTAGACCATATGGCGAACCAATGGATGATCCACCATTGGCCCGAATTCCATATCTTCACTGTTGATGAGACTGTCTTCTAGTTCTTTTACCAACTTGACATCAGAATGATCCGATGTGAAATCATCCGCAGTCGGACCTTTGGGATATTCTCTAGTAGTCAATTCTTATTATCTTTGTGGTCTTTCAGAGCAGTTCTATAGGCTTTTCTAGTAGACCCTTTACCGTAATTCTTTCCTATGTACTGACCCTGGCAAGTTTTATCGCAGAAGACGTATTTAGGATTGGCCCGGAGGATATCTCTCTTCCGCCTGATAACGTCTTTCTTACAGTTCTTGCATGAGTAGGTTCCCCATACCATGCCGTACCTGCATGTTCGGCAGTATCTATGACCAGTTTTTAAATCAACGTAAGGTCTAACCTTACTGGGATAGAGAAATGTACCGCATTCATGGCATGAAGGCTGTACCTTACCTGACTCTACCCCCGCTTCTTGTAAAACCTGGCGAACATACTCTCGACTAACTCCAGTTTCTTCCCCTATGGATTCAAGAGTTTTCTTGGGGTGGGTCTTCTTCCGAGTTATTATCGATACTTTGAGTTTGTCCGACACGCTGTTCATCGTCTTCACTGATTGCTGCATTATTTTCTCCTTGCCTGATTAATTCACCTTCAAGTTTGTCCAATGCAAACTTCGTTAATAGCTCTATAAGTTGATACCTCTGTTGGTGTGTACCAATAGGTCTTATATGTTCCTCCCCTTTCCACTCTTCTATGTACCCAACGACGTAAGTTAAATCTTTTACCGCATCCCTTACCTGTTTAGTTCTTACTCTTACGGACATTTATCGGCTCCTTTATTCATAGCAAAATCTATTAACTGCCCATAGCCTTGTTTATTACTATCTATATATTCACGATATACTTTGTAGTGTTCTTGAAATTTATCTGGATCCTGCCTAAATGTTTCTGCTAGAAATTGTTTTGAGAAGTTAACTAGTGCTTCTGGTGGAGCATTGTCGATAATGTAATCAACAACCTCTTTTATTTGATTTTCATGTGTGTCCCCCGGAATACTTGGGAGGTTCAATTGAATTATCTTATTGCTTTTGTCCATTCGAAATTCTTATGCTCCTCTTTGTGAATGTTTGCCCATTCTTTGTACATGTTGATGATTGCGTTCATCCTCTCTAAGTCTCGCTCCACACGTTCGATGCGATCTTTAGAGTCACTTGAGAGGTTATGCATATACTGCATAGCCGACATCTCCTCTTCGATTCCAGAGACTTTACCGTCTATACCATATAACCAGTTCTTACTACCGGGACTTTCGTCGTAGTTGCTTTTTATCCATCTTCCTATCAGGAAGACTACTATACCTATCCAAAATATAGCTGCGAACATTGTTTTTATACCTCTCTAACCTTTTCTTATTTACATTATTTACTATTATTCTAAATGTGTCAAGCACTGCATGTGTATTGCTGTGTCTAGGTTCTTCATTTTTTCTATTGCATCTTCCACATCCACATTCACTGTTCATAAGGATGTCTCGTCTACTGGTACTAGCCTGGAAATCAAAGTGCCATCTGAGTCGCAGCTTACCTATTTTGTATTTACCTATTAGTTTCATAAGCCTATTCTTTATTCTGTTCCGGGAGGTTGAGAACGACGTGATGGCTCACTCGATTCGTAGATACGACTACGGGTTCCCGCAATCCAATGTCGCAGAGTGGATTCGGGCAAGTTATAGAGCTTACATACCTCCGTCCTAGAGGTATCTAAGGCTTGTGAAACCGCCTCAATCCTGAACTTTTTATCGTAACGAGTTTTAGTGTATCGTTTTTGTTTTGGTTGAGAGGTACTTTTCGGTAGCGAAGATGGCCTCCGAGTTTTGGGTGTTGATGAGATTTTTGTGTAGTCGGACCATAATTGGCTAACTCGTGAACGGGATATATTTAATTTCTGGGCTATTTGTGCCTCAGTTAGCCCTTCATGGGTTAGCTCTATGGTCTTGTAGTAATTAGTACCTTTTCGGTAGACCCTGTGCTCGTGGGGTCTCTTGCTAACAGGACGATTGCCTGATTCAGTTGCTTCTTTGTTCTCCCAATATCCCCTGTATCGTTTGTCGGGCTTGGTATAGCCACTTTGTTTAGTAAGTCTAACTCCATCAGGGTCAATTTTTATTTGTTGGGTGGTGGACACTCCATGATGTGTTGAAGATACTTGTATCTCCGACACCCCGGGGATGTGGGGCTGATCCTCTTCATCAGTCTTTTTAAACGTGAAGGGCCACTGTAGTTCGATGCGAAACTTTAGGTTGAATTCTTTAATCATTGGTTAGCCCTTAGCCCACCATTCTCCAGTAATAGCCATGTGTGTAGCTTTGGCCCCCAAGTCAGCCAGATTGTGATTGTATTGACCAGTATGGGGAGTCTTGCTATGGCCCTCATGAGCCAATTCATGGAGTATCAAAGAAGTTTGTTCTTGGGTTGGAATTCCATTATCCATTTCAAACCATTTATTTCCTAAACGATTCGATACGAAATCTAGTGTTCGAGCACCGTACTGAGCAATACGATTGTCAGCCACTGCTTTCATTTGAACGAATCTAACGGTGATATCAAACCCCAGAAGTTTTCTACCCATCCATTCGGCATATTGGGCTACTGCTTCCATGTCATCAGTTCTTCGGGGTTCTGGAACTTCTTCCAAGCCACCACCCTTCTCTTTCAATCCATAATTTACTATGGATGAAACCAGCCCCACATCCTGGAATCGTTGCCTTTCCTTCTTGGATAGGGTGCGTGGGTGAATGATGTCTTTTCCGGCATCATGTGCTTTCTCATTAGCAAACGTGTCAGTCGAATGTAAGACCGCATTGGGTCCGATCTTGGCATTCATTACCAATTCGACTGTATCGTCCGGGGTGCGTTGATCCTCTACTCCCATCTGAACCCAGGCTTCTGACGCTTCTGATTTCTCAAGGTCTTTTGCCACAACAGCCAATACCTCTGCATAGACATCTTGGAGATATGCATTCGTGACCGTGTCTCTGTTCGGGGGCATAGGGACTTTTTGCTGGATATCTACATCGTAGGGCATGTCAATCGGCTGAATGGTGATGCCCATCTCATAGATATGACCAGTGCCGTTTAGAGGCTCGTAGATGTCTATAGGGGTCTTTCTGGTGGTATACCTGATAGGTTGCCCTATTCCAGAGGCAAGCACCGTCTGAAGCGATCCAGCGGTAGTTCCTATAGATACTCTGGACTCCGCCTTTATGCCATTCACGGTGTACGTAATGTTGTTCGGTGGTAGGAATGTACGTAGAGCTTCAATAGTCTCGTCATACTCAGACCAGGGGCGTTCAATGGTAGCTGAGACTATTGTTCCCTTTGTTCGATTGTTGGGAGTGACTTCTCTGCCACCTTCTTTGGGAAAGTGGATGGTGGTTCCGACAGTCTCAACCGTACCTTCTTCCGCTACCGAAAGAATTTCTTTCTCTCCAATGTTAAAACGCCCACGAACGACTGCATTGAGTCGTTTGATGGTGGGAGCCATGATGGTGAACGCATCATCGATATCTCTGAAGCCAGCCCCATCGTCTTCGACCATGATCTCTATGGCTTCATCGTGATCCGGGGTACTGGTTTTTCTCAGGGTTACCGTACAGAGAGTAACGTCCTCGTCCCAGGAGTTGGCTACGAGTTCTTTGACTAGAGACCATAGAGGTCTCCCAGCATGCAAGTCCCTCATTCCCTCGGTGCTTACTTCAAATCTATTCTTCATTAGCCTTTTCTTCTCCTTCGCCTTTTCTTCCTTGACCTAGTTCCACATAATTAATATTATCACAATAATATACATCTGTCAAGCACCTAATTGTTTTACCTTTGTTATGTGTTCACATTCTGGTTTGGTGGTTGTAGCTGGACTGGGGCCACACCTCTCACACTTCCATCCCCATTTATATTTCCATACAGCTATACCCTCTACTGGGGGCTGATCTGGTTCATGAACAGACCATGTACCTGGAATTGTTTGAGTAATCATTACGCTTTTACAACTTCAACATCACAGCAGCGTCGTGTTGGATCATAGAAAGGTCGAGCGCATTTTGGACACATGTAAGGTGCGGACATCATTCTGCTCTTTATGTCCATAAGGGATTTTGTTTCCAAACACTAGCCGCTAATGTTTGTTCTTTTTGTGTACGTAGGCAGTAACAAACCTCCAGAGTGCATCCACGGCTAAAGTGAGTGATACCCACGCATAGTGTGCAGTCTTCAGCGTATCCATGATTACATCGTTCTTTGATTTTTCCGAATGTGATGCCCCCACGAACATTATCTGGTCCTGCATTCATGCATGGGGCTATGCTGTACACATAATTTATTAAACCTTTAATTTCTTCCTTGTCCTCAGACGTTATGACAACCTCAAAAGAATGACCTTTCTCACAGGTATCGCATGATACATATTCATTACTCATGGTTAGCCCTTTCTGCTAGTGCCTTTTCTTCTGGTGTACGTTTGGACTCGTCCAATGGAATCCAAGTACATGAAATAAGTTTCGTGTTTTCGCCCTCACATACAGCAACTAACTGTATGGGGTTACCATCATTGTTCTCATCTTTAGCGGTTACCACATCTCCATCCTCAATTTGTTTTTCTCCAAGGGAGATAGACAGATTCAATGTTCTACCTCCGTCTGATCGGTAACCGTTTGTTGATATATCCATATAGAGAAGAAAGAACACCAAGACTGTTAAGCTCGACATACCCACTATTAACCCAATCAGGACTTTGCTCATGTATTTTTTTATCCTCCTTCTCTTTGGTTGCTTTGGTTTCTTTCTCGGCAGAGGTTTTTAATTCTTTGATTCTGTATTTAAGGTCTTTACGCATCCTTGCCATCAACTTCTCATGGACTTCCATACGAGTTTTACCAACAAAAGAGATGGTTCTTCCCCCTGACTTATCTTTTTGATAGAGGGGAATTGAACGTATTCGTAAGTTCCCAGCCCAATTTCCATTAGGTTGTCTCTTAATCACCGGGGTAGTGTTGGTTTCTATATAATTTTCCAATACTTTAATTGCTTCTTTACGCCTAAAAATTGCCATACAGGTTCTAGAGCAGAACATGTGCTTATTTTTATATGACGGGCCTATGGAAGGATCGTTCATATATTGTTTTTTCGCCCTTGATTGTGATGTAGGTTTTCCACATGAATCGCAAGGACCGGAGATAATTTCGCTTTTTGACGTTGGGTCTTTTTTTCCTGGAGCGGTTCTATTGCCCCAACCCCATACCTTTCCTGTAACACTTCCTAGACATTCTTTGCTACAGAATTTCATGTCTGGATGTTTGCGATAAGAATCGTACCGTTTACGCTGAATAGCTTTTTCATCTTCATAAGTTTCTGTTTTACCGCACACATAACAGGTAACTTCTAATACATTTTTCTTGCTTTTTATGTGCCCTGTATCTTTATCAACCCATTGATGAGGTTTCAATGGTTTGCAGGTGAAACATCGATTGGAACTACGATTGTTACCTGTAAGTTTCAATCGAATTTCTAGTATCTGATGACCTTCAGCGCAGTAGCCGTAAGGAAGGGTACGTGCATGGGTCTTTTTAATGCCAGCTTTCTTGAGAAGTTGACGTATACGTTCTCTTGATATCCCACACATTTCTCCTAATGTGTTCAGGGAAATACGGGGATTTCTCTCAATTTCATTTTTAATGAATGTGAGTCGAGCATCTGCCCATGGAGCGTTGACGTTTCTGCCCATTGCTATCCTGTTAGTCCTTTTATAGATTTACCTATGGCTTCACCCAAGGGGATTGGCACTGCATTTCCAATTTGTTTGTATCGAGAGTTCAATGATCCCTTGAATTCCCAAGAGTCTGGGAATCCTTGAATCCGAGCATACTCTTTGATGCTGAGTGGCCTGGTCTGTACTGGATGACAGAGTCCTGTCGCCTTTTGGATAGGGCTTGTAGTCAGGGTTGGTGACCACTTATCGAAAGACAGCCTTCTCCAAAATCCTACTCGTCCTCCAGAAGAGTTATATGCTCCGCCCATGATTTTCTTTACTTCGTCTTTATCGAACTGATCGCTATCACGAACAAATCTCCAGTTCTTACCAGCAGGGATGCATTCATAAACAGCTTTCCTAGCTAGGCTGTACTCTTGGTATTCCCCGGGATCTTTTTGAATATCACCTATGGCATCCATTAGGGTTACAGGTTCACTGTGGGTAGGAACTATAAATTCTTTTATCGGCACATTGGGAAGTTCCCCATCTCTGCTGCCTATAAAGATCAGACGTTCTCGATGCTGGGGACTTCCATAGTCCAGAGCATTCAACACTCCATACATAACTTGGTATGGTTCCATAGCTGGAAGTATACGAGTGTTCAACAGACTTCCCGGTTTTTCATCAATAGATAGTGGTGGGTAACCATTACCACGTTTATTCAGAGGTCGATGCTTTATAGAGGCTGATGTAAGTCCTCTGACATTTTCCATGACAAAGAACCTAGGCTGGAGAACTCTCACGTACTCTAAGAAGTCCATGATGAGCTTTCCACGGTCATCTTCCATAGCCTGACGTTTGCCAGCCGTAGAGAATGATTGGCACGGTGGGCCACCACTTATCAGGTCAAAATCTAACTTACGTCTTTTCGAAATTCGATGAATGTATGGTAGATTTTCTTTTACTTCTCCCAGGATATTCTTAGTACCCCATTGGGCATCACTGCCTATAAGGATATTAATAGAGGAGTTGGCTTCAAGAGTGTTGTAACAATCCCTGTCTTTTTCTATACGGAATGTGGTTCCAAGGCCAGCTTTAGCTAGGCCAATGTCCAGTCCCCCGGCTCCTGAGAATAGTGATATATGTTTATTCATATGATGTTCTATTTTTACGCTCAATTCCATCGTCCATAGTGACTCGTATATTTATGGTTTGATGATCCCCACCAGACTTCATTCGGTATGCGATACGAGAAAGTATGAATGCTTTTATTGCTAAAGCTACGTTATCTATCGACTGCATAGACGGGGCTAAATTGTCGTTATCTGTACCTGGCTGTTCTTTTGGTCTATGTATTTGGAAATCGAAATAGTTTCTATGTTCACTAACCCATTGTTCCATTAAAGTGGCAGCTTCTTCTCTGCCGTAGAAATCAATTAAGCCACTATAAAGTGTAGCTAACCGTTTTTGATTGTCGTCCCCATCGCTCGATGCCTCAAAAAACTCTGCGAGAGTTTCCTCCCCCTCTCTTAGTATCCAACTCTTACTTTCGGATTCAAACTCTGTCGCCCGATCCCGTAAGGTATTCAGTTGTTGATCCAGCGTCGTTCCCCTTAATTCTTTTTTTGCTTGTGTACTCAATTCAGCAAACTGATTTTTAAGTTCTTCCATTTTTTCATTGGCTGCTGCTATGTCGCCGTCCAACAGAGCAGCGTCGTTCCACTCAACCCTGGAATCTATGGGGGGCTTTCGATCTGCTCTTGCACCCACCAGGGGCTTCTGATTGATTCCCGTCCGTACCCCCGTAAAGTACCCTGCTCTACGTTTGTTATTTCTTTTACTCATGTTTTTGCCCCAATAATTGAATGTAATTTCCAGAAGGAGTCTCTTCTTCAATACTCATAAAGCCACCGAATTCAGTGAATGAATCTTCTAAGTGGAAATCCTCTCCGGGTTCTTTCTTTTTTAATTCTTTATCTAGCTTATCGATGACTGCATCCATTACTTCATCGTCATTAGTTTCAGAGAGATTTTTCATCTGGAGAATGTATGTCCCGTAAATCTCTGTGCGTAGTTGGATACGGTATGTTTTTTCCATAATTCTTTCCTTGTTTTAGTACCCAATGCAGGGTGTAGTGAGCAGTTATTATCAGGGGTAACAAATAGGCTAAATCATAAGAGGTTCCGTTAGATGCGCTTGATCCCATTGCCCATAACCAATACACAAAAAGAAAAATTGCATGTAACTTTAGGTTGTACTGTAGCCATCCAGTACCGAAAATCATGAGGCCAACAATTATTACTGCTATACCGAGGTATTCCATATTTTTCTATGATCTCGCTCTCTTCATTACAGTTACAAATTTAGCTATGGTTCGTTGTAGGGCAGTCTCAGAGGCAAGCCAAGTTCGATGAGTTCTGCGAACTTTAACGGCTGTTTTTTCTACCTCTGCTATATGTTCGGGTTTGTTCATTATCAGTATGCTAACCATCCAAATTTTGATTGATGATATTTTCAACTTCTGCGATAGCTTCTTTAATGTAGGCTTGGTGGGCCTCATCTTCAAAACCATCAAGTAAGTCCATGGATTGTCCAATGGCTTCTCTTAACGACCTTGCGCCAATATCTAGACTGTTTAATTCATCTGGACGTACCTTACCCATAATGACCCAAAACATTCCCAAGAATTCTTCAGTCGTCATCTTCATGTTTACGTTGTCAGTCTGTCTATTGTGTTCGATTGAGATACTCATGTTGTGGTTCCTTTTTCGGCCTCTGAGGCTAGTAGGTGCCTCTTGAAGTGAGAATCCGTACACATCGCTTACATGTCACTTCATTGTGAGCATACGATGTCACCCATTTCGTACCGTCTGTAACGAGAACTTTGTCAAAGTTTGCGCCCTCGGCACACAAGGCCCATCGGAGCTTGGTGTCGGGGTATTTCCACGCTTCATGTGGCCCCCCCTTATGAATCACTGTCATCACGTTCTCCTCAACCTCATATTTTAATTTATCATATAAATCTATACGTGTCAAGCACCGTAGCTATTCACGTCTATCGTGGCTCTAATAGAGGGGGCTGGCATTGGTTTTCCTTATTGATTTCCACGGCTTCCCTGAGAAGGTGGTTGGAGAAGAACGTGTCTTCCATAACCTTTCCATCTACTACAATCTCAGCAAACTCATAAGAGTCGCTCATATTGCTCTGAGTTATGGAGTTATAAACTTCGGTCCATCCAACAATATCTTTAGCATTGTCCTGGGCTTCAGCCAAGTCGTTTGCTTGGACGGTGGCAGTATGTGTAACCGCTACTCCAAATACCTTTGTGACGGACACTTCATAATTATCCATAAACTCTTTCTCCTTTTCTTTAGTTGCAGTTCAGTTGCATTTTAGTTTCAAATCAGTGGAACTATTTGCCTTCCAAGTGACTCGACTACAGGGGGGCATACTGCATTTCCAAACTGCATGTACGCTTGGGTGTCGCTAACAGGGATTGCATATTCATCTGAGAATCCCATGACTCTTGCGACCTCTCTGGGAGTCAATCGTCTTGGATTCCTACCTACGCCATCATCAATTAGGCAATCGGAACCATCCTTGTAATACCTATGTTGAATCGTGGGTGCAACTTCAGTTGCAGTTTTGAGTTGGAAACCATAACCATTGCCTTTGTTGGCATGTCTCGCCTTGTGTTCCTGCATGGTTCCCCAACGCTTATCGGAGACTTCATACTTGTCCTCAATTCCATTGCCGAGAGTGCCTTGAAGTATGTCTCCCAGAGTTCTGCTAGGGTAGCTATTGCCAAATAAGCCAGTGCCTGGAAATTGGAATTGTTCGCTGATATTCAGACTTCTATCAATGCCTACCAGAAAGGCCCGTACTCGATTTTGAGGCACTCCAAAGTCTTTACTGACAAGAAGTTCTGTATGCAGGTCATAGCCACGTTCATTGAACGATTGTTCGATGATGTCTCTGTACTTGAGGACACCTCGCACGTTCTCAAAGATGACTATCTTTGGACGCTTCTCAGCTACGATGTCCATAGTTGACCAGAATACCTCTGTTCTAGGGTCTTCAAATCCCTTCTTGGCCCCAGCATTAGAGAACGAGACACATGGGAATCCACATGTCAGGATATCGTGGTCTGGGACTTCACTGGGGATGATCTCGTTAATATCGTGGCCCTCGACAGTGCCACCGAAATTAGTCTCGTAGGTGTATCTAGCGAACTTGTTCCACTCAGCAGTGTAGACACACTCTCCACCAAGAGCCTGTAGGCCAATGCGGAATCCGCCGATCCCAGCACATAGGTCTATGAAAGTGAATTTGCTGCCAGAAGAGTAGAAAACGTGACCACAGTTACTGCATCCATCTCCATGCGATGCATTGTCAGGAATGTTCTCGTAGCAGTCAGGACATTCACCATTTGGATAGTTGTTCTTGATTGTCATTCAGTCTGACTCCTTTGTTATTGTTGTGATGAGGCTGGGAACGGATACTGGACTAAAGCGAGTCGCTTCACCGATTTCCTATAACTTGCAGGGTTGGCTTTGCCCTAACTGTCCTATGGCTTATATCGGAGTGCCACCCAACCTCATCTATTCCATTATATAGGATATTGTGTAATGTGTCAAGCACATCAGGAGTACTGGTTCCATCCACAATTTCCACATTCCATCCAGAGATTCTTGAGAAGTTCGCCGGGGGCTGGATTGTGGTATTCCAATGGAGTACCAGTAGAGAAGACACCTTCACCATTTACAGGCTCACCACATTCTAGGCAGGGCATATTATCGTATTCAGCCCTGTAGGAATCTTCTGTGATGTCCCACATGGTGAATTTGCAATTGATGCACACATGCTTGGTGCAATTTTCCAGGCATTCCACATCGTCACCATTGCACTTGATGCAGACTCCATCCTCTATTTTCTGGTTATAGGTATTGTTATTCATCTCTGATCTACGATTGAGTTCGGCCCCGATTCTACGTTCTCGGAGATTCTCCTTACTATTGATACCCTGACCAATCTTGATGCACTCTTGCTCCCAATGCTTGCATGACTCCATCTCATCATTGAGTTCATCGAGGGTCATGTCCTGGGGGTCTTTGGGAACGTAATGATAGAACTTGTTGTAGGTGACCATCTAGCTATCTCCTCAAATGTATTATCCAACTAATAAGATTATACTATTATTCTTTACATGTGTCAAGCACGATATTGAGGTGGGGGCGGACAGGTGAAAATAATTAAATATAGCGTAGAGAATAGGGAGAGAATAGGGGGAAGTTCGGGGGAGTTTCGGGCGTTTTTCGGGAACATTCAGGAATATTTAGCTACGAATTTCCGGTCCCCTGAATTAGTATCCGTATTTTGTATCCGTGGCGGGCCATAGGATATTTATAGTCTATAAATCATAAGAGATATACCACTACAAGTAAGACATCACTCCACACATAAACCGGGGCCATCGATAAAGGATCATATGTAGTACAGAAGTATAAGTATACAGACAGTTAAGAACGCTATCCCTATGAGCCTGGACTCATCAGTAAACATAGACATAACCCTCTAGTCATAAACATCATAACCATAAAGTGCATCTTTAATCATAAACCATAACCATAAGATGCAACTCCACTATCCTTTACAGTATAATCCTATCATCTCGTTAATTGTTTTCTACGTCACACTCTACTAAGTGCAATCCCTATATGGTATTGTCGATTTGTGTGTTCGTTGCCTACCTAATCTGAAATCGACAGGAGCCTCTTTGACAGAGTAGGGGTTTTGGTATAGTGCTAAGTATTCCACTTGCAATTGGTCGTTACTCTATTCCCTCTTATGTATACATAAGAGGGGTGGAGTTATAGTGCTAGTAAATCAGGGCTAAATTTGACAGTGAGCAGGATTGGTATAGTGCTAGTAAAGTCTTTATGAATGATATTCTGTGCAAATCTCTTGCTCCGTATATCATTCATAAAGACACCCTGGGTTTCGGCCTGGGTTACCATATCGTTAGAGCCACTAGAATGGCCCCCGGCTGGGGATGAAGGTCCTGGACCCATGAGCAGGACCCTGAACCCGTAAGGGAAAGATGTAGATCCCGGGCGGCCAGGTACGGGAATAGGAAAAGCCCCCTAAAGGGGGCTTTTCAAGTTTATGAATCAATTACGGAGCAGGGAACGGGATAATATTGTGAGTCCCTGGTGAGAGTTTCACAGTGCACACCGTCGCACCCTTTCGTATATACACCTCTACGCCCTGCTCCGGGATAAACCCCCGTAGGGGGTTTACTCTACTGTCACCTCTATGATCCGAGGCTTGGTAGCCACATCCTCTGGGAAGGTTATGGATAGGATTCCAAGTTCAAGTGTCGCCTTCGGGTCCTCGGAGACATCCGCCCCACCTGGGATAGATACGGCGTATTGCTGTTTGACCACTTCCTTGTTCTCATCGACCTCGATACTGTATTCCTTGACCACTACTCCCAGGGTACGGCCCACGGGGTCAACCCTGACCTCTATGTCCTCTTTCTTAGTCCCAGGGACTTCTAGAGACAGAGTGTATCCATCAGTGTCATGGAAGAAGCCGGGAGTGTCCAGCATGGAAGCCCACCTGGCATTGCCCAATCGGCTTATGAATGACTGAGGAATATTCCTATAGTCATCAGAGAGGAAGGCATTGTAAATCTTTTGTCTCGATAGGTTCTTCACTTTGTTCACCTTAACTACTGCGTTATATACCAATCTATTTTCTCCTTAGTTAGACTTTATTAGGTTTTACATTTACCCATGTCGTTTGGTTGTCCTTCGAGTTCTGTTTCAGAATGACAAACAGGGTCGTCCATACGCCTGTACAAATCCCAAAGGTTCCAATAATCAATAGAACCTCGGCTATGCTCATACTCCTGACCTCCCTTCTAAGCCCTCTGTCTGCTCCGTAGAGCCGTTTTTTTGTATCCAAGCACCCTTGGTATCCAAAACTACTATTGGAGCCGATTTAACGACCTTCTCTGTTTCGACCTCATAGAAGTGGTCGGCACGGTAAGGGTTGTACTTGACCTGTACGTCGCACGGAGTCTCGAATGTCGTGAGGCTTGGCAGTGGTGCTATAACGCCTCGGACGAATGCATGGACATTTTTTCGCTTCTCCGTCAGGACTCGCTTCCTACCACCAGGCTGAACTACGAATGTGGCATCCTTCACCAGTACGTTGTCCGAGTGAGTTATCACTCGTCCAGTAGTCCTGCTCCGTATGCTCCATGTGTTCTTGTGGAGGTTCTTATATACGTCCACCCTCACAGCGGACATAGGCATGTCGGTAATATCATTCATAAACCATTAACTCCTTTTTGAATCATAACCATAAGCATAAAAATAGGACTTACACTAACCGCTGTACTCAAACCCTTGCAAAGGACGGTTAGATGCCTATTTTTTACGATGCCTTGGCTAGGCGTTTGATATCCGCCTTGTCCACCTTGCTTGTCCACAAGGCGACCCCTTTATGATCAACGAGGGATACCTCATACCAACTATGCTGTTTAACACCGACTGCGATGTTGTACTGCTCGTTATCCTCAAATATCAATGTTGAATTCTTCTCTGCTGGTATCGTAATCTTCAAGTCGTACTCCTTCTCTGTATCTCTATTTGAACTATCTACAGTATATAGGAAGACGACACACTTGTCAAGCACGTCTACACCGATACATGTGATACGAGCTAACTCAAGTTTACTGCTATGGATATTTCAAGTCAAGGATTTGTCTGGGTCCTGTCACCTGGGTCGAGGTCCCGGGGCGGACGTGGACCTCGAAGCTCACGTAAGGGAAAGATGTTGTGGGACCTGGGAGGGATCCCGGGCAATAAAAAACCCGGAACCATAAAGATTCCGGGTTTCATTGGACCTGGGCTAGGGGCTAGTTAATCGTCATCTGCCGGGTCGTCATCACTTGAGATGTTGTCCAGGGTGATTCCATCATTTGAATGGACGCTAACCCTTCCGTCATCGCTAACTGGAGCAAGGTACTGTTGAATCAGTTCCTCTGCTACAGCATAGGACTCAGCCTCTATCTCAAGGTCTACTTGCATGGATACGTCTGCTCTGTACGTGTAAGCCATTACTTTATCCTTTCGTTGAGTATGTCGATCTTGTCGCCGTGTGATTTGAGTAGGTAAGACTTCACGGTGTCGTCGTACTTTCGCTTCATTACGTGGTACTCACCGTCCTCATAGACTTCGTCTGGAATACGAAAGAGTGTCTGAGTCTTGCATTTTCGCTTTAGGTCACGCTGCTCTTGGACATCGTCCACTAGCTCACCTATGTACGAATCCAAGTCATGGTTAAGTTGTTTGTTTTCATACGACCAAGTGTGTGTTGCTGCTTCAGTTTCCATTTTCTGAAGTAAGTCCCTGTTCCAGCGACCATCCTTGTCTCGAACATCTACATCATTAGCACCACCATGACCATTGTTCTTGGCCTCTCCGACCTTTTTGCCATCAATGTAGACTGAGGCATTGAAGGCAATAGTCTCTTCGGATAGACCTGCGTAAATCTTGACGTTCTTTAGAGTGATGTCCATTATGCTGTCACCTTTTCCTTTTCTCGGCTCTTCTCGAACATCTCGGCAATTTGGATATTGCGGTTGATGTTCTCTACAGTAAACTTGTAGCTTTTACCTGTTCGGGTGTTATCGGCACTGACAGGATACTTCCGCCTTCTCAGGTTAAAGCCAGTGACTTTGAACTCCTCTCCGTTGGAGTTGAATACATGGCCCACATTGAACTTTGCCCCTATGTACTCGGCATCCCTGTTAGCGACCTTCTCCGCCATAGCAGGAACATCTACCTTGAACGAGAGGGTAGCGGTATGACCTGCGTACCTGCCAGTGGCATATGATGCCGTCAAGCCGTACTTGTTCAAGGTACGCTGGATCACTACTTCTAGTTCATCACTGAGTATCCTGCACTCTGCTTTACCTATACTTTTGATCTTAGCCATTAGTTCACCTCACGGTTGTATTCTAATATGTCGTTGCGTAACTCTTGCATTGTTGGCATACCTTCTCCACCACCTGACCACGTTTCATTTATTAGGTCAGTTAGTTTGGTCAAGGCATCGGGATATTTATTGCCGTCACTAGCATGGTCAACTAACCACTTCTCGACTGCGACCTCAGATACTTGAATTGCGATTGTACTCATTTAGTTCACCTCTTCCTCGCATGAGGGACACGGACTATCAGTGGTATCTAAAAAATACTCCCCATGATCTTCGCATTCTCCGATTCCTATTCCTTTATTAGCCATTAGTTCACCTCTATCTTGGACGGCTCTAGAATCTCCACAGGGAAGTTAAAGAGTTCATCCTTTAGGTACTGCATATCTGCTATGTCGCCACTCTCTCTGTGGACACCTTCCACCTTGCTCAACTCTTTGATGCCGTAGTGCAAGGCACGGGCCATCATCAGCTTCCCTCGTGTACTCGATAAGAACCTTACAGCGTCTTCGGTTTCAATTGCCATAACCACTCCTTTTCTATTTGTTAGTATTATACCACCAGTTAGATTATTTGACAAGCACATTAGTTGGATAGGCTTCTACTTCATCTGCATCAAGGTCATATGGTCTTACTTCACAAACCTCGCAAATGTTTGAGTCATAAGCATTAGCCCTGCGCCCATAATTTAGGTCATTAGCAATCAGGTAGGTGCAGACTACGCACTCCCTCACTTCGTATTGTTCCCTTACCGCATCAGTTACCATTTGTATCCACATTAGGCTCCCCTTGCTTTTTTCTGCTCTGGAGTCTCACGCTCTTTGCATGATTTCAAGTCCTCGCAGAACGCTATCAGCATCCCTATGTCAGTAGGCTCCAAGTCAAAAACTCGCTTGTAGGCTCTGTCCCCCAACATACCGCTTGCTCGTGCTGCCAGCATGGCGAATCGTACATCGGGATGTATTGGGATGGAAATCTTCTCTCCGGTGTCCAACCTCTCTTGTAGCGTCTTTGTGTCTGTACTCATTGACTCTCCTTCTCTATTTGATATCTTAATTATATATGATAACACGCAACGTGTCAAGCACCACCCTGGATTTTCCTGGATCCGGTCCGCACTCGCAGCAGTGGACCAGGTCCCCCGGGGAGACGTAAGGGAAAGATGTCCGGGCTACCCAGGTCCGCACGAGACAAAAAAAATCCCCCGGAAACTCCCAGGGGATTTTACTTGAATAGAATTGATGTTTACATCAATCTATCTTGCGTTCGATGGCAGCGTTGGCTTTTCGATGTGCTCCATGAGTAGACAAACCTATAACCATGTTACGTTCCTTGAGTAGATTCAAGTCGGCGCATTTCATGCACATCGCACACGTTACAGCTTTATTGAAGTTGTTAGGGCATGGCAGCACTTTGACAGAATCACGATCATGAACCTTGCGAGACATATGCTTTTCATACGTCCACTCGCATGCATAGCCTAGTGCCCTAGCACGAGCTATTTGTTCGGCGGATTCGCAACTTGCCAGAACATTAGCACCATTCCAAGCTGATTCTGGTACTGGAATAGGCTCGTTCCAAGCATGAGTATAAGTATAAGCTTGAGAACCATTAGGTGAACGAGATTCATAACGATTCATAGCGTCGCCTATGATACCAGCAGCAATGCTATTACTAGCATCTCCAACTACATGTACTCGCAGTTTGCGATCAGCGGGCAATTCGTCAATTTTGCGAGCTTCGATCTCAGCGAATTGAATCTGGATGTGCATCCGAGTTTCGATGTCGTCCACATCTCCGAATATCTCAGGGTAGAACGGGCACGACGTAGGACACGTTAGTTGTGGTGCATAGGTGGCGTTCATCACGCCGACCTTGCCATTGGCAGAATCGATTACAGTCGTTACGGCAGTCTCATCGACTTCGACAAGTGCCCGCTGATTGATGCGATTCGTGGTGTGTTGAACCATGCCAAAATTGGTATAGCATCCGTTGTTAGTCAACACCTGACCAATCCAGTTGGTAGCCTTTTCTTTAGTAGTCAATTGAAATCCCCCTACTGATTTAATCTACCCTGTAAGTATACACTAAAATACGCAACCTGTCAAGCACAAGTTTGGCCTGGATATTATTTTACTCTGGGGAGGGGGTAAGGGAAAGATATAGAAGCGGCCCAGGATCCACAAGACAAAAAAATCCCCGGTCCATAAAGAACCGGGGAGTTTGGCTTCATGACTTACAACGTCTTATGGTGTACGTCACATAGAGTAGGTGATGTGTTGGCTACTCACGGCATTTGCATGAAGCCTCGTTCATAGACCAATCCCAGGGTAGTTCATGTTACCCTTTTTGACCTCGGCCCGTTCTGTTTTAACAGCTTCGTAATAGTTCGGGTTTGTTCGTTCCTCATCATCACACTTTGGGCATATCAAGTCAGTGTTGAAGAAACTCATTGTGTGGACATAAGATGCTATTCCGCACTTGTGGCAGTTACCGTTCCAATCACGCATTAGTTATGGACTCCCTTGCTTGTTCTAGATTTAGTGTACATAGCCACGCATCTCCCATAGCTTGACGTTGTTCATCATCACTTAGTTTGCTGAACACTTCGTGGAGATGGCGTTTGGCATGATTGATTTCATCATTGGCCCTTGAGCTATCTCCGAGGGAGATAAGCTCTTGTGCGTCCGATAGAGTCGTGAACGCTTGCCAGAGTTCCCCTGCCATTGTTTGGTCGATTGCGGTCATGCCTGGAATCTCCATTAGTTGCTCTCCCTAGATATTGTTGGTGGTGTAACGCTATGATTTGTTGTTGACAAGAACATGGCTAGACATGCACTACACTGTTGGCCCCTATCGGTATTTATTAGGTTGGTAACCTCGTCCTCGGTGTCAGCTATGACATAGCCTATGCCCATTTCATCACCACAAGTGGCACACTCCATAACGTCATCGTCTTGATCCGACCTGTACTGCCAGATGCTGTAAGAAAATATGTTCATCAGTTGCTCCCGCATCCACAATCGCACTGGATTCCAATAGAGGGTTCCTCTTTGGCAGTGCATAAGTGGTCATAAGCCATGTCGCCAGCAGTAACCATAAAGGCTACTTGTGCGTCCCAGCTATCGATTCCTTCATCGTAAGCAACTAGAGCACAATCGTCACAAATGTCGAGTTTCCTGTTCTTGTTGATCACGCAGTTGATTAGCCCTTGGGTGGTCATCGTCCTTGCTCCCCCTTTTAATTTCCTAACTATTAGTATTATACCAAACTTAACGACAAGTGTCAAGCACCTCAAGCCGAAGTAGCTTGAGCACTTTTAATCACTCCAGCCTTTTCCAGTATGATACGTTGGAGTACCTTAGTTCCTACTCCACTCACTCGCATCCGCCTTCGGGCGTTCCGCTTGTTGTCTCGCCTGTCCCACTTATTGTTCTGGCCCATGTCGTTCCTCCAATTCGATATACTATAAGTATACAGGAAAACATGACATCTGTCAAGCACTTCGACCCGGCTCGACCCGGTTTATCTTAAATGGATCCTGAAAGGACCACCTGGGAGGTAAGGGAAAGATGTCCTCCGGCGGAATGGACCTATTCCGGGCACAGAAAAGCCCCACCCAGGACGATGGCCCAGGTGGGGCGTTGGAGAGCCTTTTCAACTCTTGCTCAGGAGCCAGGAGGACTGACAGAGCAGTTTCATGTCACGGGAGTGACCAGCCCCCGACTCATGCTCAGGAGAGGGATATTAGCTTATAGTCACCTTCACGTTGTTTTCCTTTACTGCCATCAGCTTGACGTACTCGGCAATGGACTTGTCCGCAAGAATGAGGCGGTGGTAGCGTTTCGGTACTGCCACCAGTACCTCTTTGAGTGTGACCAGCTTGCCGTTCGGGATGAAGTTCTCGGCCATGACTTTTGCCTTCATGCCGTTTCGTATGTATTCGCCACCGAGGTCTTTGACTTCGTCCAGCAGTGCCTCTTTAAGTACCTTCAAATCGGCATCTAGAGCCTTCTTAGCCTCTTGCATTGCGACTACCTTGTCGAACACTTCATCGATGCTCTGAGGCTCTCTGGAGCGTACTGTAGTGGAATCCAGAGTTCCCGTGGTCACCTTGATTTGGGTCTTGCCGTTCTTGTTAGCCATTTCTGTCATTTCTCCTTTTCTTGTTTTTACCTTCTAGAGATAGTATATCAGGTTACTGAACACCTGTCAAGCACATCCTTTATCCTACTGGAACTGCCCCAGAGGCGTTCGGAGCGGCCTCTTTGAGTGCCTTCACTGATAGGACGAATTTTGCCAGGGTGTCCAGTTCCTCGGAGGATGCGTTCAGAATCTTGTTGTAGCCTACTTTGCCGACTACGTCCCCAGCACGGACTCCCGTTACGAACGCCATCAGGTCTGGTTTCTCTATCCTCAGTTCAATCGCTTGTAGGGTCATGTCGTCCTCCTTCTTTGGTTTACTCTCTAAGTATACTCCTATTCTTAACACCTGTCAAGCACATTCTGAGATGAATATCCTGGGTCTTGGACCCCGGTATTGCCCGGGAGGTAAGGAAAAGATGTCCCGGGTAAGAGATCCGGCTCCTGGGAACTGGGAATAAAAAAAGGGATGGGAAATCCCATCCCCCGTTCGGGGCACTTAAATTAAAATGGAGAGCGAGCTACTTCGTGTGTAGCAGAGAGAGGTAAATACGTGGAATATTCTCAATCAATAGATGTTCTACATCTGCCCGGAAATTCTCTAGGTTCTCTTTTTCTTCCTCATAATGTTCCAGGTTGTTCTTTTTCTTGATTTGTAGGGGTTTGCCATCCCTCATAGGGGTAATAAAAGTTTTATCAAACTGTTCATCCCATCTGTAAGAGGTGTAGCCATAGCGAGGAAGCTCTTCCGTTATCAGTTCTTGTACCAGGCTAATAGTGCTTTTCCACGCTTTCTCGTCTCTCCTGGTTTCGTAATGGAACTGACTAGGAACTAACTGCCAAAGTCTAGTTCCTAGAGATACTAATGTATTGTGGAATTCAATGATTACGGGTTTCAATATTGTCCTCCTGAACATATCGGTCAGTAATGCAGTAGGAGGGTACAGGGCTAGGTTGGTCATGCTGCTACTCCATTTAGGGGGCACGTTTCCATAATCGCTGACATAGCTTCTGAGATGTTAGTCAAATCTATAGTCCTCATTAGGTTCCATGATTGGCCTTCATGTTTATAAACTATGAGGGTATCATCGGATTCATTAAAGACATAGGCCCATTCAATAAAGACATTGTCTTTGTCCTCTACTGAGTCTACGGTCCATTCCTCCTCGTTCCTGTCGCCGTGGCAGTAGCACTGTGGTTTGTCCTTGTTAGGGGAGTTAAAGTCTTCTACGAATCCAATTTCCTGCGTCCAATCACAGGACGCTATGTTAGACCAGCCCGCAGTATGGTCGTCCAATAATACTTTTTTACCCTCAGTTAGTCCGAAGTGATTCAAAGCTCTTAGAATACCTATACCGACCCCGGACGGGTATCCGTCCCAGTGACTGTACCTTCCTACAAACGCATCGCCTTCAGTCTGTCTTGCAATCGTAGCCCTGGTGCTCATGTCTCCTCCTCTTATCAGTATACTAGTAGTATACCGTTAAGATAGGGGTATGTCAAGCACATATAGGGCCGTAAATGCTGGAACTGGTCCAGCGGGTGTGTAGTTTACGGGGATTGGTAAGGAAAAGATATAGCCGCCGGGGTCCTTTTCCGGGCAAAGAAAAACCCCGGAATCTTGATTTACCAGGATTCCGGGGCTTTATTTGTACCTAAGTTGCTCTTTATGCTATGAGCCACTCCCTTCTGTCAGTTGCTATGGGTCTGACTGAGCGAACAAAGCTGTAAGCGGTGTCCAAACCCATACTCTTGTTCCTGACCAAGTACCATACGGTAGCCAAGACTGAGCGTTCCATGCCCATCGAGCAGTTGACCACTACCTTTTTCTCAGTAGCCATCGCCATCTCCATCGTATTCACAATGGACTCCAAGGTCTGCAAGACCTTGCTGGACTTCTTGATGCCCCATGTAGCATTGCTAGGTTCGATAGGCATCTTGACCGTAGTCTCGATGTCCAACTCACCTGCTACATTGATGGTGAAGTGCCCTTGCTTGATAGCCTCTTCGGCTCCCTCGGCTCCAGTAACGCCCAAGTTGGGCAGTACCCACGAAATCTCATGTGGGTCGAAATTGTCTGGAACTTCGTGCCCGACCATACTCTTCAGAACCTTGATTCTATCTCTGGAATCGTTGGAGTAGTCGTGCCGGGTTGGAGTTACGTACTTCTCATCCTTCCACCATTGGGTGGTAGATGCAGTAGCTGAGTTATCTATCACGTTGACATCAATCTCTTCCCACTCGCCATCTACGGCTTCATCTGCATAGATTAAGCCATTCTCAGTCAGAACTTCGTTCGCATCCCATTTTCCGTTTTCCACAGTCCTTCTCCTTTTCAGTTATACTATAATTATAGCATACAATCATACACTTGTCAAGCACCATCATAACATCAATTCAAGACATACAGGTTTTCCTGTAGCCACTTGGAGTGACCGAATTTTTCGCATTGCACTTCTCTGGTTTTGTGCGTCCAATCCTGGAATTCTTCCAGGGTCTTCATTGCACCATTCCGTACTTGCACACGAATACACACGCCACAAAATGCTGAGTGATTGAGGAACTCTACAGGGTTCTGAGCCTTCTTCATCTCGGTGGCGAAGTGGTCGCCTTCGTCAAATATGATGTTAACCTCGGCAAGTTGCTTTTTCAGACTTGGAGTCATATCCATATCCATCCCCTTTACCTCTTTAACTTTATTTAGTGTATCTATCAGATGCTGGTAGTCGGTCTTCGATGCTTTCAGTTGACGCATGACAGTCTCCTATCCAAATCCTTTACAGATAGTATACAGGAAAAACAGTATCGTGTCAAGCACATATTCCCGGTAAAGGACCCCCTGGGGACCCGGGAGGGGTAAGGAAAAGATGTGCCGGGACCCTGGAGGATCCCAGGCAAAGAAAAAGCCCGGTATTAACCGGGCCAGGTGTGTGTGGTGGGGAGTGCAGGATTCGCACCTGCGTATCTCAAACGAGAGCCAGTTTTACAGACTGGTGCTTTTGTCTACTCAGCCAACTCCCCGTAAGTGGAATTCATCTGGCCTGATAGCCATAGATGTATGCCCATACCCAATCGTACATCGCTCGTTTGGATAACCGAGGGCTAACCTCCACTGAGCCGTTTTCCTTAACTAGCCTATAGCCACCGTAAGCCTTGTCATAGCTGTAGTCACGAGTGTTGTTAGTCGCTCGATTTAGAGCCGACAGTGCATCGTCTAGGTTTGATTTAAGTATTCTCATCAGTACGCTCCCTGTTCGGATTGTGCATACGCTTCAGCGTGACCATTAGCATCCCAATCACCGTGACCGATGCCATCATAACCATAAGCGTGTGGATTTTCAGCTATCTGGCGAATGACCGCCGTATTTATTCCAACTTGGTCAGCCAGATTCAACCAGAATTCTCCATCTTTGGAGTTCAGCCACTCTATGTCCTCGCCCCCACGTAGTTCTGGGCGATTCATTCTGCCGTTAGCCAGCCTATAAGTGTTCTCAGGTTCAATGGCAGTGCCAATGACGGCTCCGATTAGCTGGGCCATTCCATCGTGTATCCCTTTTGCGTCTATGTCCGAGTTAGCCTGATTCATCTAGTCCCCTCTCTTAGTTAGTCTACACCTCTAAGTATAAAGCATTAGCCTACATCTGTCAAGTAAATTCCGTAGCTAACGAAACCAATCTGAAAGCAATTTTACGTCTATCTGGAATATAGTTACTGGGAATTGCGGAGGCTGTGGCAATATGCCTTCGAGGTGCTCTTGGTCTGCGAGCTAAGGACCCGGAGGGGTAAGGAAAAGATGTTCCCCAGGTCCAGAAGTCCCAGACACAAAAAAAGCCCCAGCTTTTGCCGGGACTTGGGTTTAGAAGTAGAAGTCTGTGGTTTCTGTGGGCCACTCCCCTAGGTCATGCTAGGTAGGGGTCATTCCCCCGACTTTTACTTCTGTGGGGCTATCTGGGGCTTACATGGCCCCCAGCCCTTCGGGGCCGCAGCAGCCACAGGCGGGAGCATCTTCGCACATCCCGTTGCCTTGGATGGCCCTGCCGTTGGCCCAACGGACTCCCCCGTCGAACTTGTCGTGGCAGTCCATCCCGTAGACCCGCCCCCGTCCGTACCAGCGACCCTTAGAGCCGACAGGGAGCGATGCTCCACATTGGGTGTCGGCGCACTTGCCAGCGAACTTGAGAGTGATAGTTTTTGCCATGAGGTGTCCCCTTTTCAATTTTGGTATACTCACAGTATACACTATTATCAGACATCTGTCAAGTGCCTATTTGAAACGAAGGACCAGTCCGAGGCGGAGGACCTGGTACCCCGGGAGAGGTAAGGAAAAGATGTGGGATCTCTCCAGGACCAGCGGGCACAAAAAAAGCCCGGGATTTCCCGGGCATAAGTTTCTGACGGACCGGTCCAGATCAGAATGGTTTAGGTGATACGTCTATCCTTCGATATGAATCTATTAGCTTCTGGACTTGTGTGATATCGGCTTCAGTCCACTCACTTTCAGTCTCCATAAACTCTCGGAATTTAGGAGCATCTGGAAACTTCTGATCAACATATTGGATTCTATCTGCCAGATAGGCATCCCACTTGTCATCGTCAAAGTCCTCGGCACTACGTTCTGTCATGGCTTCTATTGTATCGTTGCATGGCCCACACATATAACAGTCCATGTAGTCACGACCACACGGAATTCGATTCACCCATCCATCGTATTGGGTATCGGCTCCGCATTCAAAACAAAGTGTTGTGTCAATCATTTTAGTTAGTCCTTTCAGTTCTGATCTGATCCAGCCGTTCAGCCATATCCCGAACCAGTTTCCGACCCTCCTCCTTGCCTTGTTCGCCCTCACCGTTCTCGATGAGCATGATGGCGACCTTTGCCTGAAATGCCCAGTCTGGGGCGATATTGACGGTGGTGACTATGTTGCCACTCCCAGTGTAGATGTCGGTCATCTTGTCTCCTTTTGCTTATGGGTTGATGGTTGATTTGCGTGGAGTCCGTGGTGTCCGTTTGTCCACTCCCCTCGGTCATGCGAGGTAGGGGTTCTTCCCTAACTCCACCTTCTAAGGATACACTAAAACGTAACATCTGTCAAGTATTTCTATAGCTGAGAAAAGCAATATCAAAGCAATTTGGACGGTCCGGTCCAGGACCCCGTTCCCTGGACCCCCACGGCAGGAGGTATAGGTAAGGAAAAGATGTACCGGGGGTCCCGGCTTCGCCAGGGCAAAAAAATTCCCCTCTTAAAAGAGGGGATGTATTCTACATGCCTCATATGTTTTTTAGGCTCCCAGAGGCATTCTGGGGCGGTCATGGCGATGGGTATCAGCCGTGCTGCTCTGCGAGGCGACCCCAGAGTTTGTCAGCCCGCCGAACAGATTTCTCAGCTTCGCTAACTAGCTCACGGTACTTACCTAGCTCTGCCTGCCACCGCCGTAGCTGCTGCTTCTCGAATCGGTACACATCGTAAGCAGCATCGACGACTGCGTCGGCGTGAGGGAAGTTCGCAGCGCAACCTTCGCACTCGTCCCCGTACCAACCGCCGTCAGTTGGGCAATTAGCCTCGCCGTATTCGTTGACAACGAGCTTCTCACCGCAGCCGTAGGGGCAATCGAGAGTAGCTATGTTTACTTTCTCGTTAGTAGTTGTGACCATTTGGTTTTTTTCCTTCCCCAGAAGCCCGACGACTGAGTGACCCCTGTAAATTACGACTACCTATAGGATACACTAAAATAGGTGCTATGTCAAGTAGGTCGGAAAACTGAGACTCCAGATATTCCTGGCTTTGTATAGCCTGGGTAGTTCCCGGTGAGCCAGGTCGTAAGGAAAAGATGTACTGGGGTCCGGCTCCGCCGGGGCAAAGAAAAACCCCTCTTTTGAGGGGTAGTGGTAGTTTTATAGTATGCCTCATATGTTTTTTAGGCTCTCAGAGGCGTTCTGAGGCGGTTATGCCACCCTACCCTACCTTAGGCTGGAGTGACGACGTGCCACACCTTACCAGCGTAGGGACCGACATCCGCAACCTCTAATCCAGCGGCTGACCCGTCGGCTACTCCCATGGTGGACTCGCAAGCTGTGCAGATAGTCCATGACGGGCTAACTACGATGGTTGCAGGGTTCTTGCACCCTTGTGCAGTCCACGCTTTGGAGTCATCTATGTGACTCATGTGCTCGCATTGGCAGTTCATTTGGTTTTTGTCCTTTCCCAGAGGGCGAGAGAGTGCCTCTGTAATATCCGACTACCTATAGTATAAAGGAAAACACGCAATATGTCAAGTGTCTGCCTCGAATACTCCTGGGAGGATCCTAGTCCTCCCGGGAAGGGTAAGGAAAAGATATGCCAGGTCCCCCAGGAGCCTCGAAGCTCCCAGCAAAAAAAATCCCGGTAAAATACCGGGATTTCTTCAACAGTTAGGGCTGTCTATTTATTTAATTGTTTTGTTCCATGCCTTAGTTAGCTCACGTTTCAGTTCAGATACCTTGCATTTAATTACGAATTGTCGCTTATGCATATGCTGCCTCTGGATTGAATATACTTTCCCATTTACCCATCATGTCACTCCAACGCCCTCGGACTGCATTCTCAGTGTCATGGACTTCGTAGTCTACGAACCCTTGGTCATCCTCTAGGATGATGCCATAGAGGCCGTCAGTGATGATTAGGGCTGACCAGAATCCCTCTACCTGACAGGAGCCATACTCTTCCTCTGCAAAGCCGTTCATTGCTACGTCGTTTAGCTTTTCCGAAATTGCGTCGTACTTCATTCTAGTTCCCTTTCGTTGCTGAGTTCTCCACACACACATTCTGTGATTCTAGGGATGAATTTCAAGCTACATTCGCATATGTTCAACTTGGTGTCTTCTACGAAAGACTTACACTCAGGACACTGGAATAGCCTACGGTCTTCGCATTCCGTGTAGTGCTTCTCGTCCACCCAAGGTGGGTCTACTGGTAGGTCAACTACGATGTCTTGGTTCATTTTTATGCTCCTATGTAATCGCTGGCTGAGCAATCCCAGCATATGGTCAGAGTCTCGTCTAGGTTCGTCCCCGTACATTCTGGGCATTCTCGATTGGCCCGCATTAGTTGTTTCTTGAGTTTAGCTACTAACTTCATTGTGTCGTTTACTAGGCTATTTCTTTGTATGTTATTCATCAGTTTCTCACCTTACTTGTTTTGATCTTGATGTCCTTGATAGCATCTTGATCACGGATGACATCGTTGATGTCGATGTCGCTCTCACTGACCTTGCCATCGTACTCCATCTCGTAGATTACCGTGACCTTGACCTTTGTGTTTTCCATGGATTCGCCCTCCCTTGTGTTTGGTCTACCCTCTGATTATACTCTCATTCTTTACATGTGTCAAGTGTTTATTTGACCAATTTTACTTGGATTTGGACCCCGTCCCGGTTCCTGGTAGAGCTTAGAGGGTAAGGAAAAGATATGTCCCGGGCAGGAGGATTCCAGGGCAAAAAAAATCCCGGCTCGAAGCCGGGATAGGGGGGGATTACGAGGATTACTCGTAGTGGGGCCGATAGGCGGGGTATTCTTCGCCAGGATGGTCTTCTACCCTGATTTCATAGCTACCAGATGTTACCAACTCGCCTGGGAATTCTGTTGGGACATCCATCGTATCCAGATAGTTTACGCCGTTAGCGTCGTGTGTGTAGCTGTAGGCATATTCTGATTTGTTGGAATATTTGGCACTCAGAATAGATTCCCAGTGTCCCGCAGGACATAGGTCGCCGTGGACATACTCGGACTCAGACTCGACACAGGTGGTCGCCTTGCTCACAACTGGAGTACCACATGTGTAGTACCAGCCACCCTCCTCTGCACCGCCGTAGCGACGTTCGGTAGAATATACATTTACGAAAACTGTGTTGCTCATTTTATCTCCCTGTGTTTTGGTTCTGGGCAGTAGCTCGGATGTGACATTGGACTGGGTTGAGAGCCTCTAGGGTCTGATGGCTAGTCCCCTGAGTTATGTCAGGTAGGGGGCACTCCCCCGACTCCCCAGCCCCATCCTCACTACATTAGTAGTATACCACGATTCCTTACATGTGTCAAGTCTTTTGGTCCCGGGTTTTTAACTTGAGTCCTGGGCCAGGAGGAACTTGCAGTAAATGCAATATGGGTGTAAGGGAAAGCTGTACTGGATCCTTTGAGTTTTTACCCGGGTAAAAAGCCTTACCAGGGTTCCTCTCTATTTTAGATACTCCCTCACAATGGCTTTTAGGTCTACCATTCCTCGCTTTGGCTCCCCTAAGATGAAGTCTAGGCACTTTTGGATATTCTGGAGGGACATGCTGCCGTGAGTGCAGAAACGCTTTATTCGTTCAATTCCTTCGACTACTGTTACGAATTGACCGATTGCCACGATTTCGTAATTCCCTACTTGTAGACTATGATTCCAGTCTCCATCTCGGATTTCGTTCAGGCTTAGAGGATTTCCGTTCTTTGTGATTGCCATAGTTTTTCTCCTCTTAGTTACTTTTCTTATCTACTCTCATTATCTATGACGACGCCCAGAAGTCGGCCAGTACCTACCCAGTATCCATCCAGATGTGAGGCAGGTTTGGCCCAGAGATGGCCCAGTTCCTGGAGGTATAGTGCACGATGGGGTAAGGGAAAGCTGTGTTCCCTCCCAGGGACCGAAATCCGGGCACAAAAAAGCCCTGACCTCATAGCTTCGCCTTTTGTAGGCTCCACGGTTCGTCAGGGCTGACTCCGTTAGTACGGAGTTTCGGTAACTGCCCCTGCAGTGTATGTATATTTAATGGTAGTCAGACTTTAACTTCGCATTTCAATACTCCTCAGTGCTGCTGTCGTCATTCTGATTTGTCCTTCCGTTTTCCCCATCCTGCCAGTTCCCGTTGTTTAGCTACTTCGGGATCTGAGGTAGCAAACCTGCGTATTCGTTCTGTTACTTCACGCTGCCTGATTTCCTCTTTGGCCTGTTCGATGGACATGTATGTAATTGTTGGCACATTAGCTCCTTACAGTCTTAAATTCTACGTCATGTATAGAGACGATATTGCGGGGGTCTCGAACAATATCATTGAAGTCCACGATGTCGCTGACGTTGTCCTTATCTATTTTCTCATCATAGACCAATTCGTACTCCACGACCACTTTGACTTTGGTTCCTGTCTGCTTCTTGAGTAGCCCTAGCATTGCGTCACTCCTTCTTAATTGGTTCTACAGTCATTGTACACCTATTTCCTACATGTGTCAAGCATTGCCTATAGCTAAGAAAACCAATCTCAAAGCAATTTCCTACTCCCCCTACCCGACCTGGGAGAACCCGTGAATCGGTCCCTCCGCCCGGGAGGGGTAAGGGAAAGCTGTGGTGGCCCAGGTGTTCGTGCCAGGGGCTGTTTTGGGGTTTGTCCGGGGCTATGCCACAAAAGTGGCACAAAAAAACCCCAGGCAGAAATGCCTGGGGCTTGTGCGGTGTTTGCTGTATTTTAAGTGTACTTAGGCACTCCGTTTCCTCTTGTACTCTCGATACTCTGAATTGCTGAGTCCGTTGATGTACTCTCGATGTACCTTGAGTAGCAACTTAAAGTCGTGGAGTAGTTCCTCTCTTGGGTTCAATTCTCCATCGTTGAAATACCTCATTGCGTCGCCTAGTGTTAGTTCGTCTTCACGCATTTCCGTTTCTCCGTTTCTGCCAGTAGGTGTCAAAGATTTCTCCCTGCTCTACCCGTCTGCCCAATGTTGTCTCAAGTTTAATCCATTCCCTGAGAATCTCATTCTCCCGCTTACGGGATTCTGATGGAGATGCTTCGCCGTCCATGTGTAGATTCTCTGGCTCCAATCGGATTACCAGATTGAAAAACTTACTGAATAGCTCGTTAGGTATGGTCGTCTTTATCATTTTAGTTTCTCACCATCCGTTCAATTCCTTTAATCATCCGACTATGTTTTCTCATCCTAGCCGGAGAAACATGGTTCCAGTTGCAATCCCCACAGCATAATCCTTCTGCAACTGGAGATGCATCGTAGCCCCATGAACCCTTAACTGAGTGATTTGCTATGGGATTCTTGCAGATAACGCATTGCATGTCAGTCTCTCACCCTTCTCTCCCGCTGGCTCCACAGGCCCGTGTATACCTCTTTAATCATCTTTGCAGCCTCGTCCTGATTCGACCCGTAGACCACTACTCGCCCCAACTCATCGACACTGAGCCTCTCAACGCCGTCTGCGGGGCATTCTAGGATGGTTACCCACTTGCCAGAGAGTGTGGCGGGATAGTTGTCGGCAGCGTCCAGTTCCGACTCTCCCATTGACCAGTAGCCCTCGTCAGACCTTATCACGAACAATTTCTCCGCTGTAGCCGATGTCTTCAAAGCAGTCTCCTTCGCCGTCAGGGTTGTGTTACATCTCTAATTGTACACTATAACAAGACACGTGTCAAGCACAATTCAAGGGCAATTTTACCTGTATTTGGAAATTGGTCAGTCTCCCCTGCCCGGATACCCCCGTGGACCCTGGGTGGCCCGGGGGCGGTAAGGGAAAGCTGTAGTGGCCCCTGGGCCTTCCCCGCTCCACCCTCGCTCCATCGTTTGTGGCAATGCCACACCTTTTTCGTAGCTGTTGCCCTGGGTACGCCCCACCTATGCCTCATCTGTGTCGGAGCTATATAAAGTTTTATATAAAAAAATCCCGGCCCCTTTTGGACTGGGATTCTCCCCTTTTATCCAATTGTCGGAATTGCTCTGCGTACCTGTATACAGGGTTGGATAACTCACATAGAGCAATTCGGACAATTCTTAGAGCAATTCTCAACCAATATTCTTATACTCCCTGCTTGATCTTATAGCGATCCCAGTATAGCGATCCCAGTTTAGGCATTGATAACCTTCTGGTATTCTCCGTATTTATTGAAGTGTCCGATGTGCCAGTACCGATGCCTCTGACAGAAGTAGGCATTCATACTGGCAAACAATATTCTGTGGTTGTATTCTGCTGCAGCTTGGACAGCCTCTTCTTCAGACTCATAGAGGCCAGTCTTCTTGCAGGATCGTTTCCCTGTGTAGAACCTTTCTGTCTTCTCTGCCCTTCTGGTCTTTTTTTCTCTAGTCGCACTTCTTTTAGACCACTTGGCAGTCCTCTTCATGACCCCATTTCAGAGGCCATTCTCCTCATCTCCTCTTTCAAAGTCTGTTGCCTAGCTTTAGCACTACTGCCGTAGTCTTGGAATTCCATATCCAGATCCTTCTTCGTATTGTTAAGCTCCCTCTTCATCTCCTCTAACGTCTTATTCAGAGTCTTAAATATTTCTTGATTGGTAGCAAACAGTTTCTCGTATTCACTGATAGATGCTGCTTGCAGATCCTCTTTAGCCTTAGTACGTGCCTGGAGCCTCTGGCTCTCATATTTCTGAGTGTCGTATTCTGCCCTACTGGCTGTATCCTTCAGAACCCCATAGGCTTCGTATACTTCTTTAATCCTGATGACAGCATCTGGCGAATCATTTCGGTCTGGATGATACTTCAGAGCCATCTTACGAAATGCCCGTCTTATCTCTTCTGGAGATGCAGTAGGCTCCACCTCTAAAGTTTTATAGTGATCATTCATTTGATTTCTCTGTTCTTGACTTGAGTTCGTCTTGTAGCAAGAATAAACTTATTGCCAGATTGGCCTGTTTCATCCTTACAATAATCCTGTCTTCAGGTTCGGGGGTATTATCAACTTCGAAAGGAACTGGAAATTCCTCTGTCATTTTATTCAGGTCTTCTATCTGTGCTGCTATGGTGTCCGCAAGGCTATCCGTTGTAAAAGTAGCTATCTCTCGGCTAATGCTCATCACTTTATTCATATCCCATCCACTCTTGAGTAGCAGATTGGTTAGTAGTTGTCTCCGTTTTTTGCCATATAATTCAGACACTTCAAGGTCAAAATTATCCAGACACTCCTCACACAGTATGGATGGTAGTGTTGATTCTAAATTCCGAGGAACCTTAAAATCTAAACACGGTTTGAAGTCAAGACACACTTCACAGATCGTAATGACTTCGTCGTGTCCGGGTTGGGGCAGGATGTCACTACACATCTAAAAATATACTCTCCGTGCGAAGAATACCCCGCTTTAAAAATATCCTCTCCGTTCTTCCATCCTGTATCTCCTCCACATAAAGCGACCTCTCCACAGAATTGCTACTGATTTCTTGTAAGGCATTGAACCTCTCTTGTCCCGCTTCAGTAGCCTCCTCATAACTGTCTGCTTCGACCACGTCGCTCCAGTCCGCCACAATCCTAACTTCGTACCGTTTTACCATATCGTCTCCTCCTCGCTTGATTCCCTGTAGTCATACTACATTAATCTACTACACTTGTCAAGCACTCCCATACTTCATTTCTATTCTATGAATTCCTCAAGTTTTGTATAGCATTCCTCGCATTGGTATACATGACTGCTGTCTGTGGGCACCTCGTCGTGTTTGACTAGTAGCTCTGTGTTCTTCCAGTCAGTGTTGGTGTAGCAGGAGCGTGTCTCGTTGGGGAGTCCGTCTTCGTTACCTTTGAGTACCCATTCCAATAGTCTGTCCATCTGTGCTGTCGTCCAACCCCCTCTTGACCAGTTCATTGTTTATCTCCTCGTTTTAGATGCTTACTATATATACGTACTGACCAGGAGATTCGTTACAGGATAAAAACACAATAAAAAAACACAACGCCCGTCACGGGGACGGACGCTGTGCAAGAAAAGGAGACATCCACTGTCAGGCTAATAACAGTAGAGTCTACTCGTAGTATACCGTTCCTACTTCAATTAGTCAATCCCCTTCATCATCCTTTTTGGCACTCTTGGCTAGCCATCCAGCAATGGCTCCCAGTACCCCGGCTATAGCCAATTTGACTAGGTTTATCACACTGTAGGACATTGGTCGGTTATTCACCTGTGACTGTATGATGTCCTGTGCTACCACGATAGCTAACAGCCCCAACAGGGCTATCACCATAAGGATGAAAAATGAATGGATCCCTTTAAACATACACCGCCCCAGAGGTGCCTACATTTTTTATGCCTTCCCAACAGACCCGGCAGTACACCTCACTGCCCTCTCTGGGGGTGAATGGTACTACAGTCGCCCTATAACAGTGATGGCACTCCACCTGACTGGTGGGAGATGGGCTACTGTGGGACTGCCTAGACCCCTCCTGGGTGGACTGTGCTTTACGCTCTGCCCTGCAGGGTGGGCACCTCTTGGGCAGATCCAGCCCTCGTTGTGCAAAGAAGTCCTGCTCCCCTTCTCGAAGACTAAATACATCACCACACATCATGCATGTAATGCTGCTACTATCCCTCATGCTGCTATGCTCGTCTATCATCATTGTGTTCTACTACCTCCAGTAGTAATCCCCGTCTGCGTCACACACCATAGAGTAGGTGTGGTTGGACGGACACTCGACAAACATTTCCCGCTCACTGAGCGAACGATTGATCTCCCGTTTTGGTTGTGCCCAGGTACGTGACTTAGTCACTCCCCCACACCATGGGCACTTCATGATCAAGGCTGGCATGGGGCTGCTACGATCAGCAAAGGCCAGCATGTAGCGCACCGTTAGGTGTCGCAGCCCATTGACCTCATCGTGTCTGCCCCTAGCCCTGTACCTGGCTGTGTGCGTGGTACGGGTCTTGCTGCCCTGTGTGGTGTGGGTAGGCGGTACATCCACATGCTCCCCGCACACGGGGCAATACATCCCCTCGTCATCGTAGCTTGGTGCGACCATGAGTGACCCACACCTGGGACACCTATCGGCTATGCCCATGGCTTGTTACCGTGACATGGGGTGTAGGGTGGGCTACCCCCGGGGCGTGTGGGGCTGGCCTACCGCCCCCTATAGGCACCCTAGGGGTGATGGCCCCTGGGCTATGTGATGGTGTGGTTGATGCTATGGATCCATTGATACACCCCCCTACCCCCCTGGTGTGTGGGGTAGCGATTGATAGTGCATGGATGCCCCCTATGGGGGCACGGTCTATACTCATTCTGTATTGCACCCCCCTACCCCCCCCAAGGGGCACCCCACTAGTGTTAGTGGGTGATGTGTATGTGATGATGTGATCATTGGACCACACCCCTTGGATGTATTGTGTAATGATTGATGGTGTATTGATGCGATGTAGCCCCACTGTGGGTGTAGGGGCATTTAACCCTACTGTCCCCTCCCCTACCCACCATGTGAGGCTAGGCACCCCTCTATGGGGCTTAGTGGGGTCAATGTGACCATCCATGCCGTACCATCCATTGGATCCTCACCCATTTCTCAAGATACTCAATATCGAAATTCTGATTAGAGCCTATGGCCCCTGGGGGGCCAAAAACACCCCCACCACCATCATTGAGAAATGAGAGAGAATCACCCCACTCTCACTCATTTCGCATGGCCTACCCTGCCAGAGCCAACCCTGCAGCATCAGCACCCCTATAAGAACTGGGGGTATTATTTTTTTTAAAGGAAAAGTTTAATTTAGGCATGGGACTCCTACGGGTATCCCATACGGGGGTATTTGAAAAAAAATTTGGAATATATATCTACACCAACATTATTTTATGACGAGTCAGATAATTTATATTTCAGTATGAGCATTGAAAAAAATCTGGGATACTTAAAGCCTCACATTTATTTTATAACAAGTTAGATAAGACTATATGCCTTTTGTGACAGAGACATGTACAGGAAGGGTTGCTGCAGTCTTTATGGTTGTTATAGGTGCAGATTAAAGTTATAGCCATTTTTACAGGTCGAATTTAGACTGTATATCCTTATATTTAAAATTTGTTTCTTCTATGGCCTTTTCTTTGATTGGAATCTCACTAATTTGAGCGATAGCCTCTTTGAGGGTTATGTGTTCGGATTTAAAATCTTCTAAAATTCTATGTAAGGAATAAGGGGGTTTGAAGAAGTGGCCTTGAAATCCAAAATTGCTCTCACTTTGGAATTTCCTAGTCTTCTCCATTTATAGCCCCTCCCTACTGTGTGGTTTTCTGTACCTTATCATCTCTTCGGGAAGACCGTCCAACTTCTTCACGGTGGGTTTTTCATCGTCCTTTAAGATACAGACAAGATGATCAACCATATGAGCAAGAGTTAACTGGGAAGCAACTAGATGTGTGGTCTCGACATGAGATTTTAACGTCTTGTCCTGCTCAAGCAATGCTCTATACTGCTTGAACATCTGAAAGACCTTATCGTTACTTTGGATGAAACTAGTCATAGTTTTACCATTTAGCTACAAAATATCGAGTTTTTACCCCCATTTTAAGCTTAATAGGCTCTAGGATCCCCTTAGAGCCGTTTTACTGGGGTAAGTGATACCTAAGTATACCTCAACCATTTTAAAGGACATGTTTTTCTGACTCAGTGAAGGGTGGAAACCCGTGAATGTCGATTCCGGCCCTTCGTCGCATAAATTCGATCTCTTTTTCCAGAAATCTCTGTGCTTCCGATAATTCAATGGTCGAGTCCGGGTCTCCCCAATGCTCTCTCCACTCTTCAGCCCTCTTTTTGCGGGTTTCGGTTATCTCTTCACTGACCCAGATTTCTGGGGGACCTTTGTCTGAGGATGTGAGGCTCTGTCTGGAACGTCTGATACTTTCTGGAGAAGTTGCCCTGGACATGAACCAGATTACCCATGCGCCCGGATCTCCCGTACTCAAAACTTTTTCCAGCCCGTCTTCTTTCCACATCAAAAATATGAGCAAGAGATCGTCTTCCACAACCATATGATTTAGTTTTTCTAAATTGCGTATCCTGTTACGGACATCAAATCTTTTTCTCCGGGTTGTAGGCTTGGCAGTTTTTGATTTTTTTGGTTCTGGTTCTGGTTGATCGGGATTATCGAATAATCCGAGTTGGCCTACAGCCAGTTTAAATCCCTGTTTTCTTTGAGTGTTAAATGTTTTTTTCTGTTGAGTTGACATTTTTTAAGGGACTCCTGTGGAACTCTGGAGGATAAAGTGTGTACCTACAGGTCAATTCAGTACCTTTAGGAATTTTTTTGATGGTTCTTAGTACCTTGGTTGCTATGAAATTCGATCCCGTAAAACTATCTGTAATAAAGCAGTTCGGATCTTCGCTGTGATTATAAAACCCCCCTAGCGGAGTTCGAATCCAGGATTGTGGGAATCCTTCATTGAACACATGAGAGATACCCAGATATGTATCCATTGGTATGTCTTGAGTGGCAAATAATCCATTTCCGTGAATGGGTGAGGATTGTATAGTCAGGTATTCTGGTAATGGCCTGTACATGGCGAGTTAGGCGGGGATAGAACACTTCTGGCAGTATGTTCTCCCCTCGTTTGAAATGCGTAACATGCGATCAGAAACAGGTTCTTCGCATTCGTAGCACCTAACCCCAAACGGACTTAACAGATTTGTTTTAAAAGCAGCTATAATCTCAGTACATTCCCCACAACTATGTGTAGAAAGATGGGCTATTGCCTCTTCCATGAGTTTTCCTAGATTTCTTGGTTTTGGCTGATAGTTAATTTTTCTTCCCTTTCCACGAGTGCCTCGTTTTTGAATATATGTATAGTATTTATTCACTTTATGGGGAACTTCTATTATTCTTAGGCTCCCTAAGTAGACAAGATTTCAATTTTAATTTTTGCAAGTGCGAACAGGGGCAAAGTATTTTGGGAGTATTGAGAAATTGAGACTACTCTTTTCACATTTGAATTGCATATGAGTCGTGTGCATGCAATGCAAGGAGTAGTTGTCGTGTACATCGTGAGCGAATGATCGTCGCTGCGACATTGGAGAAAAGCGTTGCTTTCTGCATGGATCGCATTGCATTTGTCTAGCCCCTCCCCCGATGGATAGTTGGCCCCCTCGCAAGGTTGGTCGATACAGTGTACAAAACCTTTTGCTACGCCATTGAATCCAGTAGCGACTATGTGGTCATTCGAATCGACTAGGACACAACCTACTTGTCTTCGTGCACAGGTTCCACGTTCTGATACAACCGTTGCAATTTTTAGAAAATATTCATCTTTGCTGAGTCTCACATTTATAGCCCTAACCATTCCGTGTTTCGCTGAGCTATAAAAACTGTGGCTTCTACATCAGGATTTAAACTTTCATCCTTGTGTAGAGACCAAAGTACCTGGGTAACGATATAATTTTCTTCCATATCAGGAAAATTGGTTATACGTACAACATCTCCTATTCGTGGTACATCGGAATGACGTACCACTGTTTGATCCTCTCCAGAGGAGTCTTTGTACATATATATAACTTTCATCTTCTATGTATTTAATTTCCCAAGTTTGATCGTTGTCTTTTCATAGACTCTATTTGATCTTCAGTTCGTTTGACACGTAATTCTATTTTTTTGATCGCATCATCGTGTCGAGATTTGTTGCGCTCCAAAGTTTGTTTCATGCCGTCTATCTGTACACGTCCACGTTGAACTTGATATTCTGCTCTTCGTATTCGTGAATTCAAACCCTGAAGTCGTCGTTGTTGTAAATACTCTTCTCTTCTCATAAAGTCTCTCCTCCCACTGCGGTAAATTTTTTAATCCAACTTCGTAGAGTAGTTTCTGGAAGCTTGTAGTGCTTACGCACAACGGCACGTCCTTCGGATAGTGCCTGTTTAACAACCCTGATCTTGAATTCTGTTGTGTACGTATGTGGAAATTTATGTTCTTTTATTTTTTCGGGTGGAGCCTTGTGTTTCTTTATTATTTTCATGGGAGTGTGATTAAGAAGAAATTGTTTGACTTTGAGGCGTGTGCCGTCAATCGGTAGGAAACGAGTGCTGGCAGAGTTGTCTCTATCAAAAGCAATAGTGACCATTACATCAGTAAGTGTGGGTTTGCATTTGGTAACAAGCCCTTCGCCAAAGGTAGTATGGCGAATTCTATCTCCGATATTGATATTCTTTACTCTTAGCTCATTCATGAATAGAGTTTTACCCAACTGCGTAGTGTGGTTTCAGGAATTTTGTATTTCTTCCTAACTTCGGTGCGTCCGTAAATACTAACTTCTTGAACTACCTTCATTTTAAATTCTGTTTTGTATTTTGATCCATTTGATGGAGATAATTCTGGTTCCCTTTGTGAAAGAAATTCTTCTTTTGTTACGATTTCGTTTTTTTTGTCTCTACCCTTTTTAGGTGGACCAGTCCATGAAGTTTCAGGCATTGAATTTTTAAATGCATCTATTTCTTTACATTTATTACAAGTGCCTAGGCTCCATGGGCCATTCGGGGGTTCAATGATCCAGTGGTGCGAACACGGTTTATTTGTAGTTGTCACTATCCTGTTGTGACCCTCCTTTGTCCTCAACATCTCTAAATTTCTTAGGAAGTATTTGCTGCACCACAGTTAATTTTTCTTCAGTTCCTGCGGCACTAATGGCAATTCCCTTACTTACGCTGAGTAATTCTTCGTTTACTGCTAATAGCCGCATAGATACCTCTAGAATTCTGTCGTTTATGCTCAGTAAATTTAAAGTAATCCTCAATATTCTCCAATTTAACCAGGAAAGGAAAACCATGAGTATTAATTGGACAATAAGAACTGCTCCAATAATACTTGTATTTAGACTATCGATGGTCTTGTCAGTCCCTTCTTTTCTATTTGATCCCTGCAATAAATTGCTAGATCCTTTAACGACCACAGGGGTTCTTTCCCAACATTAGCAATAACATCGTCATTGGCTTGCTCAAGATGTTGTGCTAGTACCCACATCGCTTTTGCCAGTTGTCGTTCACAGATAAGTTTTTGTTCCTCTTCTATCGTTTCTATGTCTTCATGCATTATGGATGCATGGATTTCTTGTGGTGTCATTAAAAGATCAGCGAGGTTAACATTAAAATAATCCATTATTTATTCGTCCTAATTTGATCTAGAAGCGCATTTAACCGCTCTGCGGGATTTAAATCTTCTGGTTGTTTGGGATGGCCCACATGCCATCCATCGTGGATCTTGCAAGAATAAGGTGAAATAAAGTCTTTCTCTTTTAATAAAGGATTCTTGTTATAAGAGTCAGCGTAATCCTTCGCTATTTTTTCTGTTGAATGTCTCTTTTTTGAGGAGCAATCCACATCACACCACTTTATTACCGTGTCTGTATGGACGAGTTTCGTTATAAGACATTTTTTCAGTTATGGCTTTTTCCAGGTCTAGTTTAAACTCCCCACACAGATCTGCTATACGTATAACGACATCAGCAAGTTCTATAACAAATCCTTCGGGTTTCCCTTCCTGTGCCTCATACCACACATTATCTAGATGTTCCATTCCTGTCTCCCTGTATGCCTCCAGGGCTTCACTCACTTCACTGTGTATTAGAGCTAAAAGTTCGGGAATGTTTCTAGAGGAACTGGGCAACTCCGTTGAATCCCACCACCCCTTCTCTATGGCATTTTTATGGGATTTCTTTATGAGAGTTTTTATATCCATGTAAGCCACTGTTCTCTATTGCAAACTATTGGTCGGGCTTGCATAGTATCTTTATAGGCATCTTTTATTGACAGACCTTCATTCTTATGAAGATACCAGACCACTGCTAGGGGTGCTCTTTCCATACCCATTGCACAATGGAGAACAACGCTTTGATCCGTATCATCAAGAATCTCACCGATCTTGTTGGAGATCTTACTTAACGTGTCTTTAAAATTAGATTCGTAGGGCTGCAATCCCATAATTATATCAGAGCCTATGCCAATTTCCGGGGCTACAGTAATAACATAGTGATCCAGAGCTATTGCTTCACAGGCACCTTCCCAGTCCGTTATACCTATCCTAGGACGTACCCAGGATATCTCATCTGGATTAAAATCTTTGGGTATAGATCTACCGACCATCCTGCTGAGGCCCGGTTGACCGTTGCTTCCATGCAGCCTCAGTTTAGAGGGTTGGCTGTTTTTAAGTTGGGGCAGTGTTAATGGCATTTTTTCTTTCCGTGCTTCCTTTACCATATCCGCCATATATTAAATTCTTACATCTACATCGTGAGCTACGTATCCGTTGGGAGTCCATTTGGTCCAGGTGCCATCACAGTACCTTTTAGTCCAGCCACCCTCAGGGTTTCTTACGCTCTTAATCTTTTTGCCACCACAGTTGTATGAGCATCCTTCTTCGACAGCCCATTCACCCATCTCGCCTTTAGAACCGCCCATATACCATCGGGCATGCCCCTCGTCTATGAGAGCCTTGTTCACATTCAAGCCTTCACCCGTGTTGGAGTTGATCCAGATCTCACCCAGGATTCGTCCAAATTTCCCCTTGCCATGTTTTGAAGTCTTGAGGATTACGTCCTTCTTGCCTCGCTTCTTGGGGAGCACATTAGCCGAAGCTATGAGTTCTTTGATCCTGTATTTCGCAGCCAGCCCCAGAACCTTTTCCTTCTTATTAGAGGTAAAGCTCTCAGGGGTATCTAACCCAAGAAGGCGAATGCGCTCTTCGTATATTATCTTGAAGCCCATGTCGATTCGAGCATCGACGGTATCACCATCAACTATCCTCGTAATCACCACTGGAAACTGGAAACTGGGTCCCATGGATGCGTCTCCTCTCAAAAGAAATTATATGCGTTACTTCTATACATGTCAAGTACCTGCCATATTGCTACAGTTATCTGCTATTTAAAAATGTGGTAGTTAATTTGACATATTTCTTGTCTAGTCCTGATATGTTTTTGTAGTCATCCAACGATGTAATCAACGTTTGTTTGTCTAGGGTGGTTACACTATAGTATTTCTGAATGGCTGCGATCCATTTACCAGAAATATTATTGGAATTCTGATTAGAGTTTATATATTTTCTGTACTGGTCTTCAAGCTGATCTGGAACGTAAACAACAGTATTCGTGCCGTCTCTTGAAGCACATAATCTACATAACCATCTAATATTAAGTGGCTGAGTGTAGTCAGTATGGATAGCTTGAGTTTTGGGAGCGGCACATACTTCGCAGGGTTGTCTTATTAACACACCATCTTTGATGGCTTTAAAGACTTTGTAGTATGCCCTGCGTCGTTCCGGGTGCTTATTTATGAGAGCCTTGACTATTTTCTTATGTTTTTCTCTCCCGTGTTGAGTCTTGTTGTAATCTCTCTGCCAGTCGGACCTGCAGACAAGACATCTATGTTCATATCCCGAAGGAGATCGTTTACTTCGTGTGAACTCAGATAGGTTTTTAAATTTGTTGCAGGTTTTGCAACGGTATTTATACCCTTCAACCCTATTGTCCTTTTTGTGTGAGTGTTTCCGGCATGCACTCGCATTTTTGGTTATCTCTACCTCACAAATTGGGCAACTTTTAACTACGTGGCCCGTTCTTTTATGGCGTATTTCACCTATCTCATCGAGTATTTGAGAGACTCTCTGCCTGGTGACACCAACTAATTTGCTGAGTTCTGAGGTGTTGATCTTTTTTAAATTGGTATTGAGTTCGAGATACTGTTGTATGGTTTCTTTAGGAGTCCCGCCTAGGGAATATTTATAGTGCTCAGTGGTAGGCGGAATAGATAAATCTGATTTTTGATTCTGGACTTGCTGGAGACCCAGTGGGTTTGTATTAGGTTGTTTTGAGGTATTAATCATGTGTCGTATCCAGGTTTACTAGGCTACTAGGCAATTTTTACAGCATTATACCTGACATCAAGACAAATGTAAACTAAAATCCGTGATTTACTCTTTTTGTTGATTATGGTATACTGCTAGTAGAAATCTTTAATTCTGGAATTCAAAAATCGGAATTCGTACCTAAACAATAATCCAACATTTCGGTAAATACACTGTATATATATTTAAAATAAGAGGAAATACTTATAGATACAATAGACATGTATAATGGTTGATAGAATTAGGTATGTGTCAAGGAGTGGCGTGTGACTATAATAATTGCCGAACAGATCGAGGATGGGGAGAAACAGGAATGTTGCCCTATATGTGGATCTCTTGGGGTAGTTCATTTCGAGGATACCTCTACCATCCCAGATATGCAGCATAGATGCCTCAGGTGCAATGGAGGGTGGGATGGATGTGTGGTTAGTAACAGCAACACTCTTGCAGAGAGGCTATCAAACTCAGAACAGAAGTAATTTTTTCAATGAAAGATGATCAGAGGGGACGTAAATTCAGGAGAATGCCCGAAATATCCTATGGCAAATGTATTCGTAAGGAGTGTAGATCGGTATCGGATCTGGCGGACGGTCTATGCATGGTCTGTTGGGATCGTACATCTTACAAGTGTGATCTGTACGAGGAGGGTGAGGATTTTATAGGGGAGGTTGAGGACTCTGAAAATGAACCTGGAGAACAGAGAACTGGAAATAAGAGCCATATGAGTAATTTTCGATATTGAACTATTTTCCATATATGTGCTTTACATCCCTTCTGTCTTATGGTATACTACTAGCAGATTAAGAAAAGGAAGAAGGAGTAAGGCTAATGTTTGCAGAAGATCTGAAATCGTACATAAAGGCGGGTCAGCCTTTAATCTATGTGACTGCTCTAGAATTGCCCCGTGCGGCTTACAGCATTGAGACAATATGCAAGTCGTTGAATGGGGAAGGGTATCCTTTCCATGAGTGGAAGGTAACCACTGGTTGGGACGGCACGGGGTCTGGTGACGATCCCGCTGAAGTTTTCGACTGGATAGACAAGTTTGACGACAACAGTGTGTGCTTGCTGTACAACTTTCATGGGTTTATCGGTGAGAATCCCGATATGCCTACAGTACAGAATTTCATTGATGGCTATGCACGATGGAAGGGGATTCGTCCTCGCACCGTGATAGTTCTGTCTCCCATATACAAAGTTGCCCCGGAGTTTGAGCGGCTTTTCCTGTCTGTTCCTTACGAACTTCCCACTCCTGTTCAGATTGAAGAGATAGTGGATGTGGTAACTAATGAATGGGTAGAACAGGGATTGTTCTCAGGGTGGGAGTCCGATGATGATAAGAGGCGTGTCATAGCCAATGCTGGAGGTATGACTGAGAATGAGGTTGAGAACGCACTAGCCTTATCGATGATAAAGACAAAGACATCTGTTGATCCTAAAATCATTATGTCCGAGAAGGCTAAGATTTTAGAGAGTTCTGGTGTATTGGAGTACACTCCCTTTGATGGAGATATGTCTTCTGTGGGTGGTCTGCAACTCCTCAAAGAGTGGCTGATTAGGCGTAAGAATGTAATATTTGACCCACGGTCAAAAGATTTTGGAATAGCTAACCCCAAGGGAGTTTTTCTTCTTGGCCCTCCAGGAACAGGCAAGAGCCTTACGGCAAAATGTATTGCCCAGGAATTCGGTTTACCTTTGATCAAGTTCGATATGAGCAAGGTCTTCAGTAAGTTTGTAGGCTCAAGCGAAGAGCGCATGAGGATGGTATTTAATCAGATAGAGAGTCTTGCCCCTGCAGTGTTGTGGGTGGATGAGATTGAAAAGGCAATGGCAGGTGCAAGTGGTGGCGGAGAACAGGACTCTGGCGTAAGCAAGCGTGTTTACGGACAGATGATTACCTGGATGGAAGAACGCTCCAAGGACAAGCTGATTTATATAGTGGCTACTGCTAACAGCATACAGGGGCTTCCTGCTCCACTTCTCAGGCGGTTCGATGAAGTCTTCTGGGCCGACCTCCCTACACAGGCCAACAGAGAAGAAATCTTAGAGATTCATCTGACAAAGCGTGGCAAGGAAATGCCCTCTAAGTCCAGTGTGGGTAAAGTAGTTAGTCTTATGCAGGGTTTTTCCGGGGCCGAGATTGAGAAGGTCGTGGATGCTGCTCTAGTTGATGCATTTGCAGACGATCCAGATAGCCCTATTTTAAAAGGCAATCATTTAGAGGTAGCTGCATCAGCCATAGTGCCTCAGGCTAGGTTAAACCGTGAGGAAATAGAATCTTCTCGGACATGGGCATTCGGCAGGTGCAAAGAGGCTCAAGAAGGAGAGCCAGTACGTTTGGACAACATCAATATAGATAAAATGAATCTTATGGCAAGCCGTAGGGTGAGTTTGAACTAGGATGATGTGCTTGACGTATTATCTAAATTAAGGTAAAATATAGGAAATAAAGAAAAGGAAGGGATTAGGAATGGTTTTAACATCGGTTTCGGTTAACGGTACGGGCGAATCAAGGGAGCTTGGGGGTATATGGAATAAGGGAATTCTTTGCCGCATACAGGGCGGCATTTGGTCCATGGAAGCCCGCCTTGATCCTGGAGACTTAAATATGCGGGGAGAAGAGCTTCCAGATTTTGTGAGGCTTGGATCAAAGCGACTACTTCCCAGCAAGGTCAAGCACGACTTTCTGAATACGATTGGCAGGGCACGTAATGCTGCTGATCGCTATGGGTTTCCATTTTTCATAGGTGGCACCTCTTTCATACCATTCGAGAATTTTGATCTGCTGAAAGAGGCCATAGAGAAAGAACGAACGACTTTTTTTGAGCATGTTGATAAGTTCATAAGTAGGTATGAAGATCATCGAAACGAGTATCTGGAAGCGTATCCTCAACATGCAGGTTCTCTGGCTATGCACTATCCAGATGTTGATTTTGTTCGGAGTAAGTTCAAGTTTGAGACAATCTACTATGCTGCGAACATTGGGAGTGTTATGGGGGCCGATGGCACGGCAGAGGATATGTATCTGTCTTGGGCCGTAAATTCAATGAACACTCTTAGGGCTGAAGCACGTCAGATAGCCGATAGAATAATAGAGGCGGATGCGAACGGCGGTAAGATAGATGGTCGTAATATGCGTCCCGTCCAGGGTCTGAGAGATAGAGTATCTGCAATGGATCTGTTGGAAGATCCTGATCTTAAGAGAGCAATCTTAGCATTGTCAGTGTCTCCTCCTGAGGGCATGAAGGAATATGCCAAAGAGTTGAAGGATGCTGCTGTGGATGTAAATCCTCTGTTTGTTAGAAGGATTTTAATAGATTAAAAAGGGAGACATGATGGGAAAGGCTATACAAGAAATTCAAAGTCAGAACGGCAACGGTACATATAACATAGTTCTTGGTAAGGATTATCGAATCTATTGCACATGCAAGGCTTGGCAGTTCAGTAGGCCACCGATCAAAGAGTGCAAGCACCTACGAGAGCTATTCGATGTAGCTATTGAGGGACAGAGCGTTATGGTGGCCCTCCAGAAGCCGAAAGAGCCAAAGAGAAACGAGGGAATGTTCATCCGTAGGATTCTCATAGATTAATAAAAAAATTGAAGTGCTTGACTTGTATAGATATTTCCTATATAATGGGAACAAAGAAAAGGAAGTTTAGAAAATGCCGTGCTACATAACATATCGAACTTACACAACTATTAAGGATTCTGATTACGTTTCATTTTTGGATGCTGTCAGGTCTCTTGGTTACCAAGTGTCCACACTAGGATCGGTTATTGAGATAGATGGTGGTCGTGTAACTCTTAATCAATCGGGTGGCGGGTATGAGCTTGTTGGAGATAGAACTTTATGCGGTAAGTTTTTGCAGGAGCATAAACTCCGTAAGGCCGAAAAGGACGCAAGAAAGAAGGGTCAACGCACTAAGAGGTTGGTCAAGGCTAATGGTGATATAGCATTGGAGATTGCATAATGGCAAATAAGAAATTGATTTTGACATTCTCAGCTTCTGGTACTGAAATAACGGCGGAGCTTGAGGGGTTCCCTCCTGGGGCTACTGCTGAGAAAGAGGCGGATAAGTACCTAAAGGGTATAGCTGTTAAGGATAAGGTCGGACATCGCCCGCACAAACATACAAAGGAAGGTCAGGTAGTCTACACAGGCTAGTTATGAATACTTTTAATGACAAAAACATAGAGCATTCACGTTCGAAGACTCAGAAGCTGCATCCCAAGGAAACGTCTGCTTCAGCGGTTGATACGTGGTCTGGGATATCTTTTGTCAGTACGCCCACCTCTGAGACTATTCCAGCCAAATGGGTATTCGTCTTTTTTGATTTACCTAGTGAGGAGTTTACTAGACGAGTAGCCTTACATAGGCAGTTCCGTAAGGTCGGTTTGGCAATGCATTCTCAGAGTGTTTACTTTATGCCGTATAGCCGACTGGCCTATAAAGCTGTTAGTGGCATAGATGAGAGCCTCATGGTGATAAGGGCAAATATTGAAGACAATAAATCAGTCCTTCTCGTTGGTTTGTATCAAAGGCTTATAGAGTCTCTGTTTCTAGAGGTTGAGAATAAGGTAGAGGAGCTTGCAGAGGCTAAGGCCGATTCTGATAATACTCGTGGATATACAAAGAGGTATAAGAAAATGTTGGAGCGTCTTGACGATCTAAAATCTGTTGTCAAGTCTGTCCCATCTGATTCATATACACAACGCATCAAATTATTGGAGTTAATGGTAGAAGAGATTGATGAAAGAGCACCCGGGGTGGGAGTTAGTTATTAAGGAGAATTGAATGTCAGTAACTAGACAGCCTATAGAAGACAAGCAAGCATATACGATATTACTAGAGTGTAAATATGCTCCAATCTTAGATTGGTTTAATTATTGTCCAATGTGTGAGCATCCTGTTAAGAAAGGATAGGGTGGAGTCCATAGAAAAAATCGCCACATTTCCCGATGCTCCAGCTATAGAGTATCAGGATTTACGTGTTCCATTTTTAGAGATAAATACTCGTGAACAGTGGCAATATTTTGTCAGAAATATAGACAATGGAACATACATCCTGGTTCACGATGTGGATGTTTGGCATAGAACACGAGGAGTGATTCGTCCAGAACAAAGATGTTTTTTATATGATAAAATTTTACGGAAATTGGGATCCTGGGATGGATCCCATATTATTTCTAGGCATGATTCTCGTAAACGTTTGTGGGTTACTGTTTCCCTTCCTGATTATTTTTGTGATGTTTGTGGTAAGCGCATTAAGCCCTATAGAAAAGTATGTCAGTCATGCCGTATAAAGCAATATCATAGGGACAGGCCGTTTTTTCCCAGAAGAGAGCCTGTTGAGATTAGCATTGGAGACTATGATCTTGAATCGGCCTACCGCCAATTTAAGATGATTTCGAGGCATCAACGTTTAGTTGTTACTCATTTGGACTGCAATGGAGTGGATAGGTGCCTTCATGTACGGTATTATTTCCATAGATACCGCCAAACATTGCCTAAGCGTACTTCCAAAGTGTCTGGTAATATAACTGAGGTAGTTCAACTTTAATGTGTGTGATATGTGGGGAGTCTGTTGATCGTCAGGAATGTGATTTTTGTGGCGAATCAGTGTGTGATGATTGCATTATAGAGTCAGAAGGCATTTCAAACGACAGCTTTTGTTCTGAGGATTGTGCTAGGGATTTTGGTGAAGGTTAGAGGTGTTTCAAAAAGCTCACTTTTTTCGGTGAGAAATTGTTTTACATTTAACATTTAAATAGGTATACTCAGAATAATCGCTGTGGCGGTAAGGTAAGGTAAGGCTATGGAATGGGAAGATCGGTTTGATACATCTGTAAAGGCGTTAGTTAGGGAAATACTGACTATTTTGGAGAGTGTTATAGTTGTGGATAGCCAAAGGAAGGCTCTCCGTACAATAATGCGGAAAACAATTTATACTATTACAGATAACTTAAAAGAGGATATTATTTCTGAGGTCGGACCCATAAAACCTGCTTCTGTCGCAGATAAGCAGGAATTCACGTTCCCCAGAGGAGAACAGTAATGCCTGATCACCAGGGAAGACAGGATTTTCCAGAGGTAGCCGACGAAAAAATTAATATAGGTACTTTTAACGAGTGGGCACCTTTGGGGGTTTCAGATATATATTCTCCCAAGGAGGAGCCAAAGTTGCGGGATCAGGTGATGCTTGATCAAGCTGCCATGCTCAAAGAAATTGTAAGCATGATCGAAAGTTTTAGTGGCAAGAAGTCCACCGCTAAGAAAGTTGAAGATCCCTATAAAGGGTCTTCAATCAAGAAGGCCACCGGGTGGACTATGGATAAGCAAAATCCTGAAGTTCAAAGTGAGGGCTTCGGAAATGATGCTTATTATAGACCTCCCAGTAAGAAAGAACTTTCCACAGGTCATGCTTCTATGAGGGGCGAAAAGTCTGAATGGGATACTCATGGTAAGCCAAAAACATCTGGGGTTAATAAACAGGAGTTTGAAAAGTCTGGATTTGAGATGTGTGCAAAGTGTGGAGACAAGTTGGAGAAGGGCGGTGGTTGCCCTCCCTGCGACGAAAAAGAAACTTTAGAGAAGTCAATTGTTAAGTCTATAAATACTTATCTGAGGTAAATATAGTGCCAGCCGAATCTGAGTCCCAGAGAAGGGCTGCTGGTGCGGCTTTAGGAGCAAAACGGGGTGGTTCTGTTAAAAGCCTTCGTGGGTCTTCTAAAGGTATGTATGAAAGTATGACTGAGGACGAACTGGAAGATTTCGCCAGCAAATCCCTTCAGTCGTCTCCTTCCAGGGAGGGAGAACCAAGCCACGTCCCTTCGTTGCCTAAAGCTACTGAATCTTTGAGTACCTTAGATAAATCTGCCAGTTTAAATATTCTCGTTAAGACTATAGATTTTTACTTGAAAGAGGGTTCTCAATCCTCTATTGCCGGGTTTACCTCTAAGAATTTTGATATTTGTCCTAATGCTGTAAATGTTTTCAGGAAGTTAGAGGGTAGTGTCAATTCGAAGACGAAAGACTCCATTGTATTTGCGGCTAAGGCGACTGATGATTTTTTGGGCGTAGAGAAAAAGGCAGTATCAAGCAAGTCTGCTTCTCTGGATGATATAGAAAATATGGTAAACCTCATGCAAGCCGCCCATTTTCATTCTGGAGAGGTAAGTAGTCTCATAGGAGAAGATCTATCTACCGATTTTTCCTTTTCTACTGGGCATCTTATTACGGTAATGGGGCATTATGAGTCGGAACAGTAGGAGACCCCGTACCACTGTTTCAGAATTAGAAGTCTCTATCAC
>Ga0208179_1000067_pt1 | contig 105947 bp, 105 predicted proteins | sample Malvired_Geostar_FD_184238 | JGI IMG/M metagenome (GOLD analysis project Ga0208179, IMG submission 184238) | Marine viral communities from the Global Malaspina Expedition - Malaspina viral metaG DeepMed_Geostar (SPAdes) (version 2) | ecosystem: Environmental > Aquatic > Marine > Oceanic... | reverse complement strand
GGCGTATGGGCCGCGATGCAGACGGCGCAGCGCGCATCCTTCAGGCCCGAGGTCTGCTCGCCGTCGCCGCCGACGCGGATGGTGTTCGGGCCCTGGGCCGAGCACAGGACGATGGGCCGTCCATCGCGCGAGCCCGCGAGGGCGGCGGAGGGCAGCAGGGCGCCGAGCACCACGGCGAAGATCGCGGCCAGAAAGGCCAGCGATCGCCAGAGCGACCAGGTGTCCGCGCGCGTCGTCATGGGAAGGGTGGATAGCGCAGCCGTATGGCGAAGCCCAGCGTCAGGGCGCCGCAGCGCTGATCAGGCGGCGGCCAGCTCGCGTTCCCTGGCGCGCCTGGCCTCGATGCGGGCCCAGATGCGGTCGTGGACGGTGAAGAACACCGTCTGCACGATGGGCTCGATGAAACCGATGGCCAGGGCCAGACGCCAGTTGAAGCCGGTCAGCACATAGGCGACCGCAACCGCCACGGCGAAGTGCATGAGGCTGTAGGTGAAGGTCTTCATGGCGATCTGGCGGAACGAGGTCGGCAGGGCGTGGCTGTGGCCGTGATGGTCGTCGCCGCCATGGCCGTGGGCGCGGCTTTGCTCGCGGGCGTTCATCAGATCCAGACGGGCGGTGACGGCCTCGGCGGTCTCCTCGACGCCCGAGCGCATCCTGCGCCGCTCGATGCGGTGCCAGACGCGGTCGTGGATCGAATAGGCGATAGTCTGGAAGAAGGGCTCGATCAGGCCGACGGCCAGGGCGATGCGCCAGTCCCGGGTGATGGCGTAGGCCACGATGATCGCCACGATCAGGTGCATGACGCCGTAGGTGGCGACCTTGAGCGCGAGCGCCTTCACCGATCTGACGATAGCCCTGACCATTCCTCAACAAATGGCCTCGAGGCGCTGGAGTTGCAACGACAATTCCTTTTATCGCCGCCATAGGCCGCGCCGGGCTTCCGTTTTGCGGCGCAGCAAGCTATACGCGCCCCGCAAAACGGAGACTCCCCATGGAGATACGCGAAGGGCTTACCTTCGATGATGTTTTGCTCGAACCCGGCCCGTCCGCGTTCATGCCGGCCGAGGTCGATGTGTCGACCCGGCTGACCCGAGACATCAAGCTGAACATACCCCTGCTGTCGTCCGCCATGGACACGGTGACCGAGATGCGGCTGGCCATCGCCATGGCCCAGGCCGGCGGTCTGGGCGTGCTGCACCGGAACATGACCATCGAGGAGCAGGCCGATCAGGTCCGCGCCGTGAAGCGCTATGAGAGCGGCATGGTGGTCAATCCGGTGACGGTGTCGCCCGACACGACGCTGGGCGAGGTGCGCGAGATCGTGGCCCGCAAGAAGATCAGCGGCTTCCCCGTGGTGGATCCGAAGACCGGCCGGCTGGTGGGCATGCTGACCAACCGCGACATGCGGTTCGAGAACGATCCGACCGTCAAGGCGGCGACCCTGATGACCACCGGCGAGCTGGTCACCGTGCGCGAGGGCGCCGGGCGGCAGGAGGCGCAGGACCTGCTGCGCACCCGCAAGATCGAGCGGGTCATCGTGGTGGACGAGGATTACCGGGCCGTCGGCCTGATCACCATGAAGGACATCGAGAAGGCCCAGGCCTTCCCGCACGCGGCCAAGGACGATCAGGGCCGTCTGCTGGTGGGCGCGGCCTCGACCGTCGGCGACGCCGGATACGAGCGCGCCATGGCGCTGGCCGAGGCGGGCGCCGACGTGGTGGTGATCGACACCGCCCACGGCCACTCGGCCTCGGTGGCGGCGGTGGTGGAGCGCATCAAGCGCGAGTCGAACCGCATCCAGATCATCGCCGGCAATGTGGCCACCTATGACGCCACGCGGGCCCTGCTCGACGCGGGCGCCGACGCGGTGAAGGTGGGCATCGGGCCGGGCAGCATCTGCACCACCCGCATCGTGGCGGGCGTGGGCGTGCCCCAGCTGACCGCCGTGATGGAATCCGCGCGGGCGGCGCGGGACTCCGGCGCGCCGGTCATCGCCGACGGCGGGATCAAATACTCGGGCGATCTGGCCAAGGCCATCGCGGCGGGCGCCAGCGTGGCCATGATGGGCTCCATGTTCGCGGGCACCGACGAGAGCCCCGGCGAGGTGTTCCTGTATCAGGGCCGGTCCTACAAATCCTATCGCGGCATGGGCTCGGTGGGCGCCATGGCCCGGGGCTCGGCGGACCGGTATTTCCAGAAGGAAGTGTCGTCCGAGAAGCTGGTGCCCGAGGGCATCGAGGGCCAGACGCCGTACAAGGGGCCGATCTCGCCGGTGCTGCACCAGATGGTGGGCGGGCTGCGCGCGGCCATGGGCTATGTGGGCGGCGCCTCGATCCCCGACTTCCAGGAACGGGCGAAGTTCGTGCGCATCACCAACGCCGGGCTGCGCGAAAGCCATGTGCACGACGTGATGATCACCCGCGAGGCGCCGAACTATCGGCAGGGCTAGGGCCGGGGAGGGCCGCCATGACCATTGAACTGACCTATCTGGCGGCCACCCTGATCCTGGCGCTGGTGCAGATCCTGCTGCCGGCGGCGGGCCGCACGGCCAGATACGGGCTGAAATGGAACGCCGGGCCGCGCGATGCGGACGTGCCGCCGCCGGGCCGGGTGACCGGACGGCTGGAGCGGGCGCAGGACAATCTGTACGAGACCCTGCCGCTGTTCATCGGGGCGGTGCTGATCGCCTATCTGGCCGGGCGCACCGGGGCCATGACGGCCTGGGGCGCGGCGCTCTATTTCTGGGCCCGGCTGATCTATATCCCGCTGTACGCCTTTGGCGTGCCCTTCGTGCGGTCGCTGGTCTGGCTGGCCGCTCTGGCCGGCCTGATCCTGATCCTCGCCGCCCTGTTCATCTGAAAGACCTGAGTGACCCCAGCCGCCCGCCTGTCCGCCGCCGCCTCGATCCTCGACTCCCTCGCCCAGGGCCGTCAGCCGGCCGAGGTCGTGCTGAAAGAATGGGGCCGCGCCAACCGCTATGCGGGATCCAAGGACCGGCGCGCCGTGGCCGACCGGGTGTACCGGGTGATCCGCGCGCGGGCGCGGCTGGTCTGGGCCATGGGCGGGCGTGAGGATGGGCGGGCGCTGGTGATCGGGTCGCTGGCCCTGATCGACGGCATGCCGCTGGACGAGATCGAGGCCCTCCACTCGGGCGACGGCTATGGGCCCAAGCCCCTGTCGAAACAGGAGCGGGCGCGGATCACGGCGCCGGAGGGCCAGCCGCCGGGCTGGATCGCCTCGGGTCTGCCCGAGTTCGTGGTGGAGGACTTCAAGGCGACCTTCGGCGAGCGCTGGGCCGAGGAGGCCGAGGCGCTGATGAGCCCGCGCGCGCCCATCGACCTGCGGGTCAACGGGGCGAAGACGAGCGTGGAGGCGGCGGAGGCGGAGTTGCGCGAGGCCGGGCTGTCGCCCGAGCGCACGCCGTGGTCGGTCTGGGGCCTGCGGCTGTCGGCCGAGCCGCCGCCGAACGTGCAGGCTCTGGAGAGCTTCAAGGCCGGGCGCGTCGAGATCCAGGACGAGGGCAGCCAGATGGTCTGCTGGCTGTCGGGCGGCGGGCTGGACCTGTCGGGCGCGGTGGTCGTGGATTACTGCGCCGGCGGGGGCGGAAAGACCCTGGGGCTGGCGCAGCAGGGGGTCGGGACCCTGATCGCCGCCGACATCAGCATGAAGCGTCTGGACGCCATCCGGCCGCGGCTGGAGCGGGCGGGCGTGGAGGCGGAGCTGCGGCTGCTGGGCGCGGACGGCGAGGGGGTCGAGGATCTGGTCGGCGGGGCCGATCTGGTGCTGGTGGACGCGCCGTGCTCGGGCTCGGGCACCTGGCGGCGGCGGCCCGAGGATGCCTGGCGACTGAAGGCCGACGAGGTCGAGCGGCTGCACAGGCTGCAGCTGGCGATCCTGGGCCGGGCCGCGGCGCTGGTGAAGCCGGGCGGGCGGCTGGTCTATGTGACCTGTTCGATGCTGACCGGCGAGAATGAAAAGACGGCGGACGCCTTCGAGGCGGCGCACGAGGATTTCCGGCCCGTGGCTGTGGCCGACGCCCTGGGCAATCCGGCCTTCAACGATGCGGCGCGCGAGCGTCTGACCGGGTTCGCCAAGGGACACAGGCTGCGGCTGAGCCCGGCGACCAGCGGCACCGACGGCTTCTTCGCCGCGCTTTATGAGCGCGCCGGATGAGCGGGCGGGTGGCGCGCTGGGGCGGGCTGGCGGTGCTGCCGGTGATGGCGGCGCCGGCGGAGTATGGCGTGCATCTGCAGGCGCGCATCCGGCCGCTGATGACCGGCGTCGGCCCGGTGGAGGCGGCGGTGGCCCTGACCGCCGCGCTGGGGCGGATGGCGGCGGACGGCGCCCTGCCGGACCTGATCGTGTCGCTGGGCTCGTGCGGCTCGCGGACGCTGGACCATGCGGCGGTCTATCAGGCGTCGTCGGTGAGTTACCGCGACATGGACGCCAGCCCGCTGGGGTTCGAGAAGGGCGTGACGCCGCTGTCGGACCTGCCCGCCGTGCTGCCCCTGCCATGCCCGATCCCGGGCGTGCCGTGCGCCGGCCTGTCCACCGGCGGGGACGTCATCTCCGGCGCGGCCTATGACGCCATCGAGGCGGAGATGGTGGACATGGAGACCTGGGCGCTGCTGCGCGCGGCGCAGAGCTTCGGCGTGCCGCTGGTGGCCCTGCGCGGGGTGTCGGACGGCCGGGCCGAGCTGACGGCGCTGGAGGACTGGACGTCCACCCTGCATCACGTGGATGAGAACCTGGCCATCGCGCTGGACGCGCTGATCGCGCGGCTGGAGGCCGACGGTCTCGCCGCCCTTGAAATACCGGCCGCCCAAGGCCTAGACCCCGCCCATTCCCTCGCCCCGGATTCGACCGCATGACCACCCAGCACCAGAAAGTCCTCATCGTCGATTTCGGCAGCCAGGTGACGCAGCTGATCGCGCGGCGGCTGCGCGAGGCGGGGGTCTATTGCGAGATCCATCCGTTCCAGAAGGCGGGCGAGGCGCTGGCGGCCATGCAGCCGCAGGCGATCATCCTGTCGGGCGGCCCGGCCTCCACCACCGAGGCGGACAGCCCGCGGGTGGACAAGGCGGTGTTCGACTACGGCGCGCCGATCCTGGGCATCTGCTACGGCGAGCAGCTGATCTGCCATGAGCTGGGCGGCAAGGTGGAGAGCGGGCACCATCGCGAGTTCGGCCGCGCCGAGATCGTCATCCAGAAGGCCAGCCCCCTGTTCGCCGGGATCGGCGCGGTAGACCACCGCGAGCCGGTGTGGATGAGCCATGGGGACCGGGTCACCGCCATCCCGCCGGGCTTCGAGGTCATCGCCACCAGCGAAGGCGCGCCCTTCGCGGCCATCGCCGACGAGACGCGGAAGATTTACGGCGTTCAGTTCCACCCGGAGGTGATGCACACCCCGCGCGGCGCGGCGCTGCTGAAGAACTTCACCCACGGGGTGGCGGGTCTGACCGGCGACTGGACCATGGCCGCCTATCGCGACGAGCAGATCGAGAAGATCCGGGCGCAGGTGGGGGACGCCAAGGTCATCTGCGGCCTGTCGGGCGGGGTGGATTCCTCGGTGGCGGCGGTGCTGATCCACGAGGCCATCGGCGACCAGCTGACCTGCGTGTTCGTGGACACCGGCCTGCTGCGCAAGGACGAGGCCACCCAGGTCACGACCCTGTTCCGGGAGCACTACAACATCCCCCTGATCCACGTTGATGCGTCAGAGGAATTCCTGGGCCAGCTGGCGGGGGTCTCGGACCCCGAGACCAAACGCAAGACCATCGGCCGGGTATTCATCGAGGTGTTCGACCGGGAGGCCGGCAAGATCGAGGGGGCGGGCTTCCTGGCCCAGGGGACCCTGTATCCCGACGTGATCGAGAGCGTCTCGGCCTCGGGCGGACCGTCGGCGGTGATCAAGAGCCACCACAATGTGGGCGGCCTGCCGGACTTCATGAAGCTGAAGCTGGTGGAGCCCCTGCGCGAGCTGTTCAAGGACGAGGTGCGGGCGCTGGGCCGCGAGCTTGGCCTGACCGACGCCTTCGTGGGCCGCCACCCGTTCCCCGGGCCGGGCCTGGCCATCCGCATCCCCGGCGAGATCACGCCCGACGCGGTGAAGACCCTGCAGGACGCCGACGCCATCTATCTGGACGAGATCCGCAAGGCGGGCCTGTACGACGAGATCTGGCAGGCCTTCGCCGTGCTGCTGCCGGTCAAGACGGTGGGGGTGATGGGCGATGCTCGCACCTATGAGAAGGTGCTGGCCCTGCGCGCGGTGACGTCGACCGACGGCATGACGGCGGACTTCTACCAGTTCCCCTGGGACGTCCTGGCCCGCACCGCCACGCGCATCATCAACGAGGTGCGCGGCGTGAACCGGGTGGTCTACGACGTGACGTCGAAGCCGCCGGGGACGATTGAGTGGGAGTGATTTCTACCCATCCGGGGGTATTCGAAAGTGCGCTTCGACACGACGTCCGCGCCGAAAATGAGAGGACTCCTGCGTCTCCCTGTCGGCGGACGCCATAACGCGCTTTGCGCCCGCTTATGATCCACGTCAAAGCGGCTGAGGTTTGTTCAGGATATGAATGGGGCGACCGTATTTTCGAGACCAGCCAGAGGTTGCCGTTGAGTTGCTCCGTCGGTCTGGAGGCGACACGGCTGCTCCATATCGAGCCGGGACAAAAGAAAACAGGCGATGGAATCGGTACACGTCAGCAATGCATTTAAGGTATTCGGCGAGGAAGCTCCGGCTCATCAGGAAGCGTGGCTGGAAGCGGTCGCAAAAATTGGCGCTGCGTCAAAGCTGGACGCAAAAACAGAAGCGCTGGTCTATATCGGCATACTTGCAGCCGCGCGGCTGGATAGCGGCCTTCCGTTTCATGTAATGGAGGCGAAAGAACGCGGTGCAACCCGTGATGAGGTCATCGGCGCCGTTCTTGCCGGATTGCCAGCCGTTGGAAATGTCGTGATCCAATCCCTGCCCGTTGCCTTGCAGGCATACGACGACGGCGTTCGTCCTTGATCCGGATGGCGCCGCGATCGAGGTCGTCTACCAAGGCGAGGCAAAGCGCAGCACCGTCAGTGGCAATGAATTCCAAGGTTGCGTTCGCGGTGTATCGCCGGGGCGGTATCAAAATGTAACCGCAGCCGGTTTGGGCTGCACCCGGCGGGGTCTGCGGCTAGGGTGGATCCATGGCCGGGACAAACAGTCGCCAAACCCACATCGCCGTCGTCGAGGACGATCCGGAGATTCGCGGCCTTGTGGCGGCCCTGCTGGCCGGCGAGGGGTTCGAGGTGACGGCCTGTGCGGAGGCGCCGGAGCTTGACCGCGTCATGGCGCGCCGCCGCGTGGATCTGGTGGTGCTGGACCTGATGCTGCCGGGCGAGGATGGGCTGTCCATCTGCCGCAGGCTCCAGGCGGCGCCCGAGGGACCGCCAGTGCTGATGGTGACGGCGCGCGGCGACGACGTGGACCGGATCGTGGGGCTGGAGATCGGGGCCGACGACTACCTGGCCAAGCCGTTCAATCCGCGGGAGCTGACCGCCCGGGTCCGGGCCATCCTGCGCCGGACGCGGGATCGCCGCCTCCCGCCGCCTGCGGCGGTGCGGGAGGTCTGGCGTTTCGGCGGCTGGCGGCTGGATCCGGCGGCGCGGGACCTGCGCGATCCGCAGGGGCAGACGGTGACCCTGACGGGCGGCGAGTTCGACCTGCTTATGGTGTTCCTGACCCATGCCCAGCGGGTCCTGAACCGGGATCAGCTGCTGGACTGGACCCGGGGACGCAGCGCGGCGCCGCTGGACCGGACGGTGGACGTCCAGCTCAGCCGTCTGCGCCGCAAATTGGGGGATGATCCGCGCCAGCCCGACATGATCCGCACCGTGCGAGGCGGCGGCTATCTGTTCTCTCCGACGGTGGAGCGGGAGCCGGCGTGATGGCGAGCTGGCTGAACAGCCTGGCTGTCCGCATCGGCCTGATCTTCGCCCTCGGTCTCCTGGCGCTGCAGGTGGCGTTCGCCGCCGTAATTCTGTGGCCCGACGGCCGTCCCATGGTCTTCAGGCTGGTGTCGCCGGAGGAGGCCGCGGCCATGGCCCGCGCCCTGGAGACGGTCTCCGACACGCAGCGCCCGGCGGTGGTCGAGGCGCTCAACGCCGGATCCCAGATCGTGCACATCATTCCGGACTTTCCCGATGACCCGGTCGCCGAGGGCGGCGGGGGCAGCCCGCGCATCGAGCGCGCGTTCGCCCGCTATGCCGAGGCGCTTGAAGGCCGGCCATACCGGGTCCAGGCCCGCGCGGGCCACGGGCTGGCCGGCCCCATCGGGTCGCCGGGGGCCCTGCGGCTGCTGGTCGGGCTCGGCACCGGCGAGGTGCTGGTGGTGGAGCGGGCGCCGGTCCTGCTGCAGCGGATCATGGCCCGTCTGTTCGTCCTGGGTCTGATCGCGACCCTGATCCTGGGCGGGGTGATGCTGGCCTGTCTGCTGCAGGTGGCGCGGCCCGCGCGTCGGCTGGCGCTGGCGTCGCGGGACCTCGCCCGGGACATGGAGACCCCCGATTTGCCGGTGCGCGGCGCCCGCGAGATGCGGGCGCTGGCGCGCGCCTTCAACCAGATGAAGGGGGATATCCGCAGCCTCATGGCCGAGCGGACCCGGGTGCTGGCGGCCATCGCCCATGACCTGCGGACCTATCTGACCCGGCTGCGCCTCAGGACCGGGTTCATCGCCGACGACCAGCAGCGGGCGAAGGCGGAGGCGGATCTGGACGAGATGGGACGCCTGCTGGATGACACCCTGTTGTTCGCCCGGAGCAGCGTCGCGCCGGGCGCTTCGTCGGCGAGCGCGGACGTGGCGCAGGAGCTGGCTGCGCTGGTCGCCGTGCGTCAGGAGATGGGCGAGCCCGTCACGGCGCCGCCGGCGCCCGGCACAGATGCGCCCCTGACGGCCGCGGCGCCGCCCCTGGTGCTGCGCCGGATCCTGTCCAACCTGGTGGACAACGCCGTGCGCTATGGCGGGGCGGCGGAGCTGGCGGCCTGGCGCGACGATGACCGGATCCGGATCGCGGTGCGGGACCGGGGCCCCGGGGCGCCGCCCGAGGCGCTGGACCGCATGCTCGAGCCTTTCGAAAGGCTGGAGCCGTCCCGCGGCCGCGCCACGGGCGGCGCCGGGCTGGGGCTGTCCATCGCGCGGGCGCTCGCCCAGGCCCAGGGCGGCGACCTGACGGTGAGCAACCGCGGCGGGGGCGGGCTGGAGGTCGTGGTCACCCTGCCGGCGACCGACGCCTGACCGCGTTACCTTTCGTCACCCGTCGTCACCGGCGGCCAACACCCCCGTTGCGCGGCGTTGTCATTTCCCCGGGGAACACTCCGGGAGACTGACGCATGAAGACTCACATCCGCCGTCGCAGTCGCTGGCGGCGCCCCTGGCGGCCGTGGATGACGGACGTGCTGGCGCTGGCGGCGGCGCTGGCCTTTTTTGTCGCCGCGTTGCTGACCCCGCTGATGGCGCGGGCCGAGCCGGCGGGGTCCGTGATCGAGGCGGCGAACGCGGTGATGGAGCCGGGCGGCCCGGACGGGATGACGGTGCTGGTCTACTGCCGTGATCGCCGGCTGTGGCGGATGGATTTCGGCGACATTGCGCCTGACGCGGCCCTGCCGGTGGCCTCCGCCTCCAAATGGGCGGCCGCGGCGCTGGTCATGACGGCGGTGGACGACGGCCTGATGGCGCTGGATGCGCCGGTGGGGGTCTGGCTGCCGGACGCGTCCGGTCCCGGCACGGCGGCGAGCGTGCGCCAGCTTCTGTCCTTCACGGCCGGGCAGGGCGGGCTTTCGGGCGGCGCGGACACCCGCCAGTCCACGCGGATGACGCTGCAGGAGTCCGCCGCGCAGATCGCGAGACGCCCCCTTGTGGACCCGGGCGGCTCCACCTTCCGGTACGGCGGCCCGTCGCTGCAGCTGGCCGGGGCGGCGCTTGAGAACGCGACGGGGCTGTCGTGGAACGAGGCGTTCCGCCAGCGCCTGGCGGCGCCGCTGGGCCTGACGGACGCGCGCTGGTCGGGCGCGCTGGGCCGCGAGGCGGGCGGGCCGGTGACGAATCCCAATCTGCAGGCCGGGCTCGTCATCACGGCCGAAGACTACGGGCGGTTCATCGCCATGCTGGCGAACGACGGCGTGTTCGCGGGGCGGGAGGTTCTGTCCCCCGGCGCCGTCGACGCCCTGATGACCGTGCAGACGGACGGGGCGGTCATGGCTTTCCGGCCGCCCGGCGCCGGGAGCGAGGCCCGGTACAATCTGGGGTCATGGTGCGAACAGGCCTGGCCCGACGGCCGCTGCCGGATGGCCTCCAGCCCCGGCGCCCTGGGCGCCTATCCCTGGGTGGATCGCGAGACCGGACTGGCGGGACTGTTCTTCATGCGGCACCGCCTGCCGCCCGTGGCCGAAGACCTGCGGCGGCTCCGCGCCCGCATCGTCGAGACCGCGTCGTGCCCCGGCGGGACGGAGATGGAGCCGGTTACCTTTCGATACAGGCTGACACCGCCGCTTCATCCGTCCGGGGCCCCGGGCGGGCATGATGACGGGATCAAAGACAAGGGAGACATCCTGTGACCCGCCCGCTTTCACACCCGTTCATCGCCGCCGGCCTGGCGCTGGCCCTCATCGGATCGGCCGGCGCCGCCCAGGCGGGAGACCGCTCCCGCCACCGCAGCGTCCAGGGCCCGGACGGCCGCGGCTATGAGGTCCGGCGCGACGTCAGCCGCGAGCCCGGCGCGGCGTCCGGATCCGTGACCCGCCGCTACAACAACGGCGCCGTCGCCGGCCGGTCCGGGTCGATCACCCGGGAGGACGGGGTCGTCACCCGCGAGGGGGCGCACACCGGCGCCCGCGGCCGGACCCAATCGGGCTGGAGCACCATCTATCGCAACGATGACGGCTTCGGCCGCGCGCGCGGGGTGACCACGTCCGGCGGCCGGTCCGCGGAAGGCCGTCGCGACGTCGTCGTCGGCGATGACCACATCACCGTGAACCGCTCCCTGACCACAGGCTCTGGCCGTTCGGTCAGCGGTTCGCGCACCCGAACGCGCGGCGATTGAGACCCACCGACGCGCGTGGGCGCGGCTCCAGTTCGCCCCCCGGGGAGCCGCGCCCGCTTCTTTTTTCCACAGAAAGGCACACCATGCGCTCGATCCTTGTTTGCACCCTCGTTCTTTTCGCCGGGGCCTGCGCCGCGGCGCCGTCCCACGCACAGAACCGCGACCCCCTGCAGATGCTGCGGAACGCCGACGCCAACGACGACGGCGTCGTCACGCGCGCGGAGTTCCAGGCGAACCGCGACCAGATCTTCGGACGCCTGGACCGCAACCGGGACGGCTACGTCAGCGCCGCCGACTCGGCGGGCCGGCGCCTGCGCGCGGGGCGCGCCGCCGAGGCCATGGAGCGGCTCACCACGGGCTTCGACGAGAACGGCGACGGCAGGGTCAGCCGCAGCGAGTTCGTGCACGGCCCCGCGCTCCTGTTCGACCAGGGCGACGTCAACGGGGACGACCGTATCGATCAGGCGGAGATGCGCAGCCTGCGGGAGGCGGTCGAACAGCGGCGATCCTCGCGCTGACGCGCAAGGCCCGGCTCATGCCGGGCCACGCTTTCGCGGCGGCCTGGCCGTCAATGGGTTGTGAAGGCGATATCGATCCGTCCCGGGTCAGACCTCTGCAACTGAACCGGGGCCGTCGTCGGCATCGGCGGAACCGCCGCGTGCAGGGGGCCCAGAAGGTCAAGGGCGGCCGCCCGGTCCGGCCTGGCGAAAACCATCGCATCGCCCGGCGGCGCGGGCATGTCGAAATCCGTGGAAGCTTCCGGCTCCTGCGGCAGGGATGGGGGGCGCTCCGCACCGGGCGCCCGGCCCACCAGCATGTCCAGAAGCCTTTGATGCTCCTCGGCATGCGCCTGATAGAGCGTGTCATAGCGACGCTGGAGATCAGCTTCGGCGCGCCGGCTTTCCAGAAGGCGTTCCTGGAAGACGAAAATGGTGCGCGCCAACCGGCGGACGCCGACGACCGGTCCGTGCAGATCAGCAAGATCGTCCACATCGCCGTCCACCAGGCGCTCAAGCCGGTCCGCGAGCCTGTGATAGGGCCTCAGCGCGACCCCGCTGATGGTCCTGACCGTCAGGACACAGGCCACCCAGACGAGGAAGCCCGTGAGGCCGGCCGTCACGACGGCGTTCAACAGGGCCTCCTGACCGACCGGGAGGGTCAGCCAGCGTCCGATGGCGATGAGACGGTCGAATTCAAGCGCCGCCCCGGCGCCGAGCACGGTCGCGCCCAAAGCCCCGGCGATCAGGATGAAAGAGCCCTGAAAAGACGATGTGGCGCGGGGGCTGGAGATAGCGAATATCCTTACTGCTGTAGCTAACAATAAGCTGGCGCAGGGGATCTATCATATACGGTAATTCTACAGTTCTGCCGGATCGGCTGTATCGCGTTCTGCATCGAACCAGAGCCTGAATACGGACGAGAGACTTTTGACGTGAAGTTTGTCCATGAGGTTGATGCGATAGGTCTCGACAGTCCGGATGCTCAAGCCCAGACGATGAGCGATCAGCTTGTTGGGCAGTCCGGCCAGCATGCCCTGGACGACCTGCAACTCCCGGGGAGACAGCATGGCCAGACGGGCCTCAGCCAGGGCCTTGCGGTCTGCGTCCGCCTCGCTGTTGCTGAGCCGCTCAAAGGCGTCGGCGACCATATGTAGAAGGTCTGAATCGGCGTAGGGCTTTTCGAGAAAGTGCAGGGCCCCGGCCCTCATCGCTCGCACGGCCATGTCCAGACGGTGGTCACCGGTGAAGACGATGACCGGCATCGCCAGGCCGGCGGCGATCATCTTATCCTGAACCGCAAGCCCGTCAGGCTCGGGCATGCGGATGTCGAGCAGGACGCACCCGGGTCTCCGGTCGGGCTGGTTGTAAAGAAAGTCCCGTCCTGATGAATGGGTCTCGACGTGGTAGCCGGCCGCCCGCAGCATCAGGGCGGCGTGCTCCCGGTCGTGAGCATCGGCCTCAACGATGTGCACGCAGCGATCAGACACCATATCGCGTTCCCGGAAGGCGCTTGGTCAGCGATGGATTGCCTCAACAGCTTGACGTCTGGCGCAACCACCGCGTTAACCCTACCCCCATTATCCGGGCCGCGCGCCCCCTTCGTCGAACGCCGGGTCGAAAAGCGCCACACAGTGTAGCCGCTTGCCGTTGACGGCGGCGCACACGCCGTGGGCGTCGGGCCTGCCCAAGGGCACGATTTCGACCCTGGGTAGAGCAATCGGCCTGACGTCCTCGGCGAGCGGCGTCACAAGGCGGGCCGGCTCATGGATCTCTCCGGAGGGCCACGGTTCGAGCGCCGGGTCGTACACCTCCACACGCAGTCCCGGGCGGGGGGCGGGGGAGGGCGTGGCCATCAACTCCCCGACCACGCACGATGCATCGGCGAGACACGCGCGAGGCGGGACAGGCATTTCCATCGTCAGCCGCAACATCAGATAGGCGCCGGCGGAAAAGCCGAGCAGAAGGATCAGGATGCGCATCGACGTCACTCCTTGGGCGAGGGCGCCGTGGCATGTGATCATCAGCGAGGCAGGCGTCCTGAAGACGCGGGGGCCTCGCAATCACGGCGTGCGCATTGATAGAGCGGATCATCGCGTCGCCATACGCTGTATAAATACTGAGCGTTGTGGCTCGGTGCTGCGCGTCAGGCGTCCGGCGGCCACACGCTTCGGGCAAAGGTCAGGGCCCCGGACGCCATGCCCTTGAACTTGGGGGCGTCGGCCAGGGGCGCGACGAGGAAGGCGGTGTCGGGGGGCAGCTGGCGCTTGATGCGGTGGTAGAGGCGCGAGCGGGTCAGGGCGCTGACCACCAGATAGAGGCCGTCGGCCAGTTTGCAGACCTGTTTGGCGGGGAAGGTGACGTCCGCGGCGTGGTCGATGTGCACGAGGTAGGCCTGACGCGCTTCGTCGTCGGGTCTCATGTGTCGATCACGCTGATGTCGCCGTTGCGCTCCAGCGAGGCGGACTTCACGCGCTCCAGGTCCGCGTGGCCCGCCGCCCGAAGGGCCATGCGCAAATCGCCCTGTCCGATGCCCGCATTGCGCATGGCGGCCTCGTCCATCCGGCCGTCGCGCACCAGGGTGATGGACGAGCCCTTGGTGAGGGTGCTGAGCCACGACCAGCGCGCCGCGGCGACGGCGAGCAGGCCATGCAGGACCACGAGCAGGATGGTGGCGATCACCGTGGGCAGGAATGGCGCGCTGCCGGTCAGGGCGCGGCTGAGATTCGAGCCGACGATGACGGCGAGGATGATGTCCAGGGCGCTCCACTTGCCGAAGGCGCGCGTGGCGGCGAAGCGCACGATCAGCACGCCCAGCACGAAGATCAGCACGGCCCGCAGGGCCATCTGCAGCGTGCCGATGTCCTGACCCTCGGTTCCGATGAAGGCGTGCAGGGTCTCCATCACATCGCCCGGGTCACGGCCAGCGACCCGTCGGTCTCGAGAAAGACCGCCTCCGCGTCCTCCACGCCGCGCCCGCCCGACTGGCGGATGGCGGCCTCGATCTCGTCGCTGGTGATGCGCTGACGCCGCATGGCCCGGGGCAGCATTTCGCCCTTGCGGACCAGCAGGGTCGCCTCGGCCTTCACCGCTTCATTGAACCACGGCCAGCGCACCGAGGCGGCTGTGACGATGAACTGCATGCCCACCAGCAGGGCCAGGGCGGCCAGTCCGTCCACCAGCGACAGGGTGCTGCTGGTGATGACCGAGGCCAGGGTCGAGCCGATCGCGATGGTGATGATGAAGTCGAAGGCGTTCAGCTTGGCCAGGGTGCGCTTGCCGGAGATCCGAAGGATCAGGATCAGGGCCACATAGGCCGCCGGGGCGATGAGCAGGATGCGCAGCACCCCGTCCCAGCCGTTGAAGATTGCGTCAGGCATGGTTCCTCCTGGGCGCCAAAACGGTCTCCGTCCGATTGGGTTGCGGCCGCTCCAAAGACGAGGGCGCCCAACATTCACGCGCGCGAGAGTGAATGTTGACAGGATGACGGAACCGTGTCCCACTCCCTCTCCGAGAGCGTCGCCATTCACGAGCGATGCCGAGGGAGGAAAACAGATGAGGGCGATACTTCTCGCGTCGGCTTGCGCCGTCGCCACCCTGGGGGCCTGGGCGCCGGTTCAGGCGCAGACAGCTCCAGCAAACCAGACTGATGACGCGCAGGAACGGGAGGTCACCTCCGTCGGGGAAGTGATCGTCACGGCGACCCGGCGCGCCGAGCGCATCCAGGACGTGCCGCTCAGCATCACGACCCTGTCGCAGGAGGAGCTGACCGAAAAGGGCATCGTCGGCTACGAGGGGCTGGCTACGGAAACGCCGGGCGTGGTGCTGAACCGGGCCAGCGCCAATTTCAACAATTTCACCGCACGCGGCATCGCCACCAACGGCTACGGCGCCAATCTGCAGAGCACGGTGGCGGTCTATATCGACGAACTGCCGATCTCGTCGAACGGCAACTCCACCATTCTGGACCCGAGTCTCTACGACGTGGAGCGCATCGAGTTCCTGCGCGGGCCGCAGGGGACCCTGTTCGGCTCGGGCTCGCTGGCCGGCGCCCTGCGCATCCTGACCCATGATCCGGACCCGAACGCCTTCGAGGCGTCTGCCCTGGTCGACCTCGGAAGCATGGAGGGGGGCGGGTTGCGCCAACGCTACAATGCTATGGTCAACATCCCGCTGGTCGAGGACAGGCTGGCGCTGCGGCTCGTCGGCTTCTCGCGGGACGAGGAAGGTTACGTCGACAACATCGGCACCGGCATCGAGAATGCGAACGCCCTTGAGCAGTATGGCGGCCGGGCCATCCTGATGTGGGAGCCGAACGAGCGGTTCTCGGCCCGGTTCATGGTGTCGAAGGAAGTCAGCAACCCGCAGGACTCCTCTATGACCAACCCTGATCTCGGCGAATATGTCCGCAGGACGGATCGCCCGGATCTGTTCCAGAGCGACATGGCCAACTACAACCTGACGCTGGAGTACCAGTTCGACGGGGCGCTCCTGACCAGTTCGTCAACCCAGTCCGAATACACCGGCCTGTTCTATGTGGACCTGGCCGGAACCTACGCCCAGGCCTTCCCCTTCGCCCTCGACGCCGACGCCTGGGACGACACCTTCGTTCAGGAGGTGCGGCTGGTGTCCGATCCGGGCGGACGCTTCGACTGGTCGCTGGGCGGGTTCTATTTCCGCAAGCGGCGGGACGTGGACTACAACTATCGCTCGACCGAGGAATTCCTGGCCGAGCAGGGCTTCACCGGTCTCCCGGACGAGTATTATCTGCGGTTCGGCTCCCACTTCATCGCCCACGAGATCGCCGCCTTCGGCCAGCTGACCTACCGCTTCACCCCGGATCTCTGGGTGACCGGCGGCCTGCGTTACGGCACCACCGACGCCCAGGGATTCACCGAGCAGGGCGGCTACACATCGGACTACTTTACGCGGGCCTATGTGGCGACGGTCCTGGGATTCCCTTCGCCGGGAGCGCTCAACGTCACGGAATATGCGCCGGTCGCGGTCACCGGGGCCAAGGCCGAGGAGAGCGGACTCTCCCACCGCCTCAGCCTGTCCTGGCGGCCGAGGCCGTCAGTGACCACCTATGCGGCGGTGTCCACGGGCTTCCGGCCCCCGATCGTCAACGCCCGCGCCGGTGCGGCCCCGCCCGCCGGATTCCCGGACGACATCGTCATTCCCGACGGCGCCGTCTCCGACAACCTGACCAACTATGAGGTCGGGGTGAAGGGGCGGTGGTTCGGGGGACGGCTGGCGGCCGACGTCGCCGTGTACTGGGTCGACTGGAACGACATCCAGGTGCAGGCCAACCGCACCTCGGACTCGGTCCAGTTCGCCACCAACATCGGCGGGGCGACCAGCAAGGGCGTCGAGGTGTCGGTCTTCGCCATTCCGGCCGACGGCTGGACGGTGGCCCTGACCGCCGGCTTCAACGAGGCCGAGGTCGACGACCTGACGCCGGAGGAGGCGGCGATCTCCGGGGCCGTGCTCGGCGCGCGACTGGCGGGTCCCGAGGTCCAGGGCTCCGTGCGGGTCGGTTATGAATGGCAGCCGTGGTCGGAGGTGGTGGCGAACGCCTCTGTCGCCGTCTCCCACGTGGGGAGCTTCCCGAACAGCTTCCCGAACACGCCCGGCCGGCCCTCAGTGCCGCTGGCCACCTATGACGACACCGACAGCTACACCTTCGTGAACGCCAACCTCGCCCTGGCCTTCGACGAGTTCACGGTCGCGGCCTATGTGGAGAACCTCTTCGACGACCATTCGGTGAACTACGTCCACCCCGAGGCCTTCATTGACGGTCGGTACGGCCGGCTTCGGCCGCGCACGGTCGGCGTGCGCGTGGGGTATGCGTTCTGATGGCTGACGCATCCCCTCCCTCCATCGCCCCGGGCGCGCCAGCCGCGCGCCCGGGGATCCGGGCCTGGATCGTGCTGGCGATCCTGTGTTTCGTCTATGTGCTCAACTTTCTGGACCGGCAGTTGCTGGGGATCCTGGCCAAGCCGATCCAGGACGATCTGGGCGTCACCGACGGCCAGCTGGGGCTGCTGACCGGTTTCTACTTCGCGCTGTTCTACTGCTTTCTGGCGATCCCGGTCGGCTGGCTGGCGGACCGGACCAACCGGGCGAAGGTGCTGGCCATCGCCTGCGGCCTGTGGAGCGCCGCCACCGCCGCCTGCGGCATGGCGGCCAGCTATCCGCAGCTGGCGCTGGCGCGCATGGCCGTCGGCGTCGGCGAGGCCGGCGGGGTGCCGCCGTCCTATGCGATCATCTCCGATTATTTCCCGCCGGGCTCGCGCGGCACGGCGCTGAGCCTGTTCAACATGGGCCCGCCCATCGGCATGGCCCTTGGCGTCGCCTTCGGCGCCTCGATCGCCTCGACCTATTCCTGGCGTTTCGCCTTCATCTGGGTCGGGGTCATCGGGGTGATCACCGCGGTGATCATCTGGTTCTTCGTGCGCGAGCCGAAGAAGGGCGGTCTGGACATCGCGCCCGTCCAGACGGCGGTCCCGCAGGCCAAGCCGGGCTTCTGGGCCACCTGCAAGATGTTCTTCACCGATCCGGTGCTGCTGCGCTGCGCGCTGGCCTGCGCTGCGACCCAGTTCATCACCTACGCCCTGCTCGGGTTCGCGGTGCTGTTCCTGATGCGCGAGAAGGGCATGACGCTGGAGGACGTGGCCGTCTGGTACGCCCTTGTGGTGCTGTTCGGCGCCAGCGCCGGAATGCTGGTCTCGGGCCGTCTCGTCGACCTGTTCGCCCGGCGCTGGAAGTCGGCCTACGGCTACGTTCCGGCCATCGGTCTGGCCCTGGCGGCGCCGCTGTTCATCGGCTTCATCTGGGCCCCGAGCTGGCAACTGGCCCTGATGTTCCTGCTGCTGCCGATGGGCCTCAACTACTTCTACCTGTCTCCGGCGGTGACGCTCGTCCAGGAGGAGGTGCGTCCCGACCAGCGCGTGCTGGCCGGCGCCCTGCTGCTGCTGGTGATGAACATGGTCGGCCTGGGCTTCGGCCCCACCTATCTCGGCTTCGCCAGCGACTTCTTCGCCCGCACCAATCCGGACACTTCGCTTCAGCTGGCCTTCTACACCCTGACGCCGTTCTACCTGCTGGCCATCGGCTTGTTCCTGTGGCTGGCCCGGGCGCTGAGGCAGCAGTCCCAATCCCGAGAGGTCGCGGCATGATCCGGTCCACCCTGTGCATCATGGCGGGGCTGGCCCTGCTGACGGCGGCGCCCGCGTCGGCCCGGGACGGGCCGGTGGTGCAGGCGCCCGCCGGGTCCGTGAGGGGGGAGGCGCTGGACCGCGTCGTCGCCTTCCGCGGCATCCCTTACGCCGAGGCGCCCACGGGCCGGATGCGCTGGCGCGCCCCGGTGACGGCGGCGGGCTGGGACGGCGTGCGCGACGCCACCCGGTTCGGCCCTGCCTGTCACCAGCCGCCGTCGCGGCCGGGCAGCATTTACGCCCCGGCCGAAACGCCGGTCATGAGCGAGGACTGTCTGTCGCTGAACGTCTGGACGCCGGAGAACGCCGAGGATGCGCCGGTGTTCGTGTGGATCCACGGCGGCTCCCTGACAGGGGGGGCGGGCAGCGAGGTCATGTATGACGGCGCGCGCATGGCCGCCGAGGGCGTGGTGGTGGTGACCATCAACTATCGCCTCGGCGTGCTGGGGTATCTGGCCCATCCGGATCTGAGCGCGGAGTCGCCGGACGGGGTGTCGGGCAACTACGGCCTGCTGGACCAGATCGAGGCCCTGCGCTGGGTCAACCGCAACATCGCCGCCTTTGGGGGCGACCCGGACAACGTCACCATCGCGGGCGAGTCCGCGGGCGCGCTTTCGGTGATGTATCTGATGGCCGCGCCCCGGGCCCGGGGGCTGTTCCACAAGGCGGCGGCCCAGAGCGCCTACATGATCTCCACGCCGGCCCTGCGCGAGACGGTGCACGGGACGCCGCCGGCCGAGGAGGCCGGGCTGGCGCTGAGCCGCCGGCTGGAGGTGAGGGGACTGCCCCGGCTGCGGGCCATGGACCCGCAGGCCCTGACCGTCGGCGCGGCCATGTCCGGCTTCCTGCCGCTCGGCAATGTGGACGGCCATGTGCTGCCCGCCCAGCCGGTGGAGGCCTTCGAGCGGGGCGAGGCGGCGCCGGTTCCGATCCTGGCCGGGTTCAACGAGGGCGAGATCCGCTCGCTGCGGTTCCTGCTGCCGCCCCGGCCCGCGAGCGCGCAGGCCTATGAGGCGGCCATCCGGGCGGCCTACGGGGACCTGGCGGATGACATGCTGGCGCGTTACCCCTCCGGCGATCTGGACGAGGCCATGCTGGCGACCACCCGGGACGCCATGTACGGCTGGACCGCCGAGCGGCTGGTGCGCAGCCAGACGGCGCAGGGCCAGCCGTCGTTCCTGTACTATTTCGACCACAGCTACCCGGCGGCCGACGAGGCCGGTCTGCACGCCTTCCACGCCAGCGAGATTCCCTATGTGTTCGGCGGCGGGGACCGGACGCCGCCGCACTGGCCGGCGATCCCGGACACGGATGTGGAAGCCGGACTGTCCGACGCCATGCTGGACTACTGGGTCAGCTTCGCGCGGGACGGGGTTCCGTCTGCAGAAGGCCAGCCGGACTGGCGGGCCTATGGCGAGGACCGGGCCTATATGGCCTTCGACCAGGCCCCGATTCCGGGCGTGCATCTGATGCCGGGCATGTTCGAGCTGGTGGAAGAGGTGGTCTGCCGCCGCCGCGCCCACGGCGGATTGCCGTGGCACTGGAACGTGGGCGTCGCCTCGCCGCCGCTTCCTCCAGCAGCGGATTGCCGATGACCGACGGGGAGATGCAGTCCTTCCCGCTGACCCTCGACCGGTTTCTGGACCATGCCGCCAAATGGCATCCGGGCGTCGAGGTGGTTACGGCGCGCGGCGACGGGTCCAGTGAGCGTATCGGCTACGGGGCCCTGAGGGCCCGCAGCCGAAGGGTGTCGAGCGTCCTCGCCGGGCTGGGCGTCCGCGCGGGCGACCGCGTGGCGACCCTGGCCTGGAACACCCAGGCCCATGTGGAGGCCTGGTACGCGGTCATGGGCATGGGGGCTGTGTGCCACACGCTGAACCCCCGCCTGACCGAGGCGCAGCTGGCCGACACGGCGACACAGTCCCAGGCCCGGATCCTGATCGCGGGCGCGGACCTGGCGCCGCTGGCCCGCCGCATCGCCGCGCGCGCGCCGCTGATCGAGCGCGTCCTGGTGATCGATGCGGGGGCGGCGGAGGACCCGGGCGATCTGCTGGAGCCCATGATCGAAACGGCCGAGGGCGAGGTGGTCTGGGGCGCGTTCGACGAGACCGCGCCCAGCGGCCTGTGCTTCACCTCGGGCACCACGGGCGCGCCCAAGGGCGTGACCTACACCCACCGGTCCAGCTTCCTGCATACGCTGCGGGTGCTGCAGGCGGACGTGATGGCGTTCACGGCCGACGACGGCGTCCTGATGGCGGTGCCCATGTTCCACGCCAACGCCTGGGGCCTGCCGTTTGCGGCCCCGGCGGTGGGCGCACGCCTGATCCTGCCTGGCCGCTACCTGGACGGCGCGAGCCTGGCCGCCCTGATCAACGCCGAGGACGCCACGGTGGGCGTGGGGGTCGCGACGGTCTGGCTGGCGCTGCTGGAGCATCTGGAGGCGACCGGCGGCCAGACCCCGTCGCTGAGGCGGATCGTGGTGGGCGGGGCCCCGCTGGCGCCGGCGCTGATGGAGCGCATCGAGCGCGGGCTGGGCGTCATGGTCCAGACCAGCTGGGGCATGACCGAGATGTCGCCCTCCGGCACGGTGGCGCGACCGACGGACCCGGATCGCGCGGCTCACAAGTCCGGCCGCCCCGCCATCGGCGTCGACCTGTTGCTGACCGATGCGGACGGCAGGGCGCTGCCCGAACAACGGGGCGTGGAAGGCCATCTGAAGGTGCGCGGCGCCGCGGTGATCCAGCGCTATTTCGGCGAGACCGACAGCGCCACCGACCCTGCCGGCTGGTTCGCCACCGGCGATCTGGCGCGGATCAGCCCCGACGGCGACCTGATCATCACCGGCCGGGCCAAGGACCTGATCAAGTCCGGCGGCGAGTGGATCAATCCGGCGGAGATCGAGGCCGTGGTCAGTGAGCACCCCGAGGTGTCCCTCGCCGCCGTGATCGCCCGATCCGACCCCAAATGGGGCGAACGGCCCATTCTTCTGGTCCAGACGCGGGAATCGGACACCATAAGCGACGAAGCCCTGCTTGCGCCGTTGCGCGAGAGGGTCGCCCCGTGGTGGATTCCCGACGCGGTCATCCGGCTGGACCAGATGCCGCTGGCCCCCACGGGCAAGATCGACAAGATGCGTTTGCGAGTAGATTATGGCGGCTGAGCCGAAGACGAAGACCAAACCTGCGGCGATCGCCGAGGCCAAGCCTCGCGACGCGGTCGCGCGCCCGGCCGCCAAGCCGCGCAAGCGCCCCGTCAAGGAGCAGCAGCGCGCCGACAAGATGGAGCAGATCCTGGACGCGGCCGAGTACCTGTTCTCGGTGCATGGCCTGTACGGGGTGACGCTCAAGGACGTGGCCCAGAAGGTGGGGGTCCACCACACCCTGCTGAACTACTATTTCACGGACAAGAAGACCCTGTTCGACGCCGTGATCGCGCGGCGCGCGGGAGTCACCAGCGGCCTGCGTATGAAGGCGCTGGACGAATACGAGGCCTCGTGCGGGGGCAAGCCCACGGTGGAGGGGGCCTTGCGGGCGTTTCTGGACACCGACCTGGATCTCTACAGCCAGGGCGGCGAGAACTGGAAAAACTACGGCGCCCTGGGCGCCCAGGTGTCCAACACCACCTATGGCGCCGAGCTGTTCGACCTGCATTTCGACCCGCTGGTCCTGCGGCTGATCGACATCCTCAAGAAGGCCCTGCCGGACTGCGCCGAGGAGGACATCTTCTGGGGCTATCACTTCGTCACCGGGGCGCTGATGCTGACCCTGGCCCGCACCGGCCGGATCGACCGGCTGTCCGGCGGGCTGTGCGACTCGGACGACTTCGAGGCGGTGAAGGACCGCATGGCCGGCTTCATGGCCGCGGGCTTCATGTCGATCTGCAAGACCAGAAAGAGCGCGGCCGGCTGAGCCTGCGCGCATAAAATCAAACCAATAACAGGAGAGTTGGACATGGCGCTTCAAGGGCGTGTGGCGATCGTTACGGGGTCCGGCGGAGGACTGGGGCGCGAACACGCGCTGTATCTGGCCCGCAAGGGCGCGAAGGTCGTGGTCAATGACCTGTCGCAGGAGGCGGCGGACGCCGTGGCCGAAGAAATCCGTGCGGCGGGCGGCGAGGCCCTGGCCGTGGCCGCCTCGGTCACCGACGAGGCCGCCGTCAGCGCCATGGTCAACCAGACCGTCGAGACCTGGGGCCGCATCGACATCCTGATCAACAACGCCGGCATCCTGCGCGACAAGAGCTTCGCCAAGATGGACATGGCTGACTTCCGACTGGTGGTGGATGTGCACCTCATGGGCGCCGCCATCTGCACAAAGGCGGTGTGGGAGCAGATGCGCCAGCAGCAGTTCGGCCGCATCGTCATGACCACCTCGTCGTCGGGGCTGTACGGCAATTTCGGCCAGGCCAACTATGGCGCGGCCAAGATGGCGCTGGTGGGCTTCATGCAGACCCTGGCCATCGAGGGCGAGAAATACGGCATCCGCGTCAACTGCCTGGCGCCCACGGCGGCGACCCAGATGACGGCGGACATCCTGCCCGAGGCGGCGCTGAAGGCGCTGGATCCGGCGCTGGTCAGCCCGGCCCTGCTGCCGCTGGTGGTGGACGACGCCCCGACGCGCACGGTGATCTGCGCCGGCGCCGGCCATTTCGCGACGGCCACGGTGACTCTCAGCCAGGGCCTGTACATCGGCGGCGGCGACGATGCGGGCGAGCGCCTGATCGCGGCGTGGGACGCGGTGTCGGACCAGACCGGCGCGCTCGTTCCGAACTACGGATTCACCCAGGCCGAGCGCGAGGTGCAGAGCGTCGTGGCCGCGTCCGGGACCTGACGCCCGGCAGAAACAGGAGGTCGCCATGATCGACCGTCGCACGCTGATGATCTCGGGCGCCGCCCTGGCGGGGCTCGCCGCCAGTCCGGTCCGTGCTTCAGATGTGCTGGAGCCCGTCGTGGCCCGGCTACGCGGTTTCATCGAGCGGGGCGAGCTGCCGTTCGCCTCCCTGCGGGTGGCGCAGCGGGGGCGCGTGCTGGCCGAGGCGCACATCTCCGGCGCCGAGACCATCGGGCCGGAGTCGATCTATCGCATCTACTCCATGACCAAGCCGGTGGTGGCGGCGGGCGTGGTCCTGCTGATCGAGGACGGCGCCCTGACGCTGGATACGCCGGTGGCGGAGATCGTGCCGGAATTTGCGGACCTTCAGGTGTTGGGCGAGGGGGGCGCGCGGGCGCCGGCCCGGGTCATGACCGTGGGGCATCTGCTGACCCACACCTGCGGCCTGGCCAACAGCTGGGGCGAGGCGCGCGTGGCGCCGCTGTATCGCCAGGCGGGCCTGACGGCCGTGGCCTGGATGTATGATCCCGACATCGGCGGACTCGACGGGTTCGCGCGGCGGCTGGGCGACCTGCCGCTGGAGCATCAGCCGGGGGCCGACTGGCTATACGGCTACGGCCTCGACATCGCCGGGCTGATCGTCGAGCGGATCAGCGGCGCGCGGCTCGGCGCGTTTCTCAAGCGCCGCATCTTCGACCCGCTGGGCATGACCGACACCGGCTTCTTCGTGCCCGAGGACAAGGCCGGCCGGCTGGCGGGCCTCTATACGGCGGACGAGGGCGGACTGACCCGGCTCAGTTCCGGCGCCGAACTGACCCCCCTGCGCCGGCCGCTGGCGGACTCGGGCAGCGGGGCGCTGGTCTCGACCCTGGGCGACTACGGCCGGTTCGCCGACATGCTGGCGAACGGCGGGGCTGTGGGCGGCGCGCGGGTGATGAGCGCGGACTCCGCGCGCCTGATGATGACGCCCTGGGGGCCGCAGGGCCACATAGAGCCGCGGCTGCGCCAGTTCTACGGCGGGCGGCTGGACGGTCGGATGGGGCAGGCGCTGGGCGGGGTGACCCGGCTGGACGACGGGTCCGGTCCGGGATCGACCGGCGAGTACGCGTGGGGCGGGGCGGCGGGCACCGGGTTCTGGGCTACGCCCGGCCTCGGTCTGTCGGTGACGATGATGACCCAGGTCATGCCCGCCGGCGCCGCGCCCTCGCGCGACGCCCTGAGGCCGATGATCTATCAGGCGCTGGCCGGGGCCTGACCCGACCAGCGCCCGATCAGCCTCAGTAGATTTCGAACAGCCCGGCCGCGCCGCTGGAACCGCCATGAGCGGTTCCAGCCATTGTTCATGATGGGCGCGCCCGCCGGGCGTTCTCAGTAGATTTCGAACAGCCCGGCCGCGCCGCTGGAACCGCCATGAGCGGTTCCAGCCATTGTTCATGATGGGCGCGCCCGCCGGGCGTTCTCAGTAGATTTCGAACAGCCCGGCCGCGCCCATGCCGCCGCCGACGCACATGGTGACGACGCCGTATTTGGCGCCGCGCCGCTTGCCCTCGATCAGCACATGGCCGGTCATGCGGGCGCCGGACATGCCGTAGGGGTGGCCGATGGAGATGGCGCCGCCGGACACGTTCAGCCGGTCATTGGGAATGCCCAGCTTGTCGCGGCAGTACAGGACCTGCACCGCGAAGGCCTCGTTCAGCTCCCAGATGCCGATGTCGTCCACGGTCAGGCCGTGTTGCTTCAGCAGTTTGGGCACGGCGAAGACGGGGCCGATGCCCATCTCGTCGGGCTCGCAGCCCGCCACGGCCATGCCGCGATAGGCGCCCAGGGGCTTCAGGCCGCGGCGCTCGGCGTCCTTCGCCTCCATGATCACCGAGGCCGAGGCGCCGTCCGACAGCTGGGACGCGTTGCCTGCGGTGATGAATCGGCCCTGTTCCACCTTTTCGCCGCCGCCGAAGACGGGCTTGAGCGACGACAGGCCCTCCAGCGTGGTTTCGGGGCGGTTGCCCTCGTCCTTCGACAGGGTGACCTCCTTCGAGGACACCTGGCCGGTGGCCTTGTCCTGGACCTGCATGGTGGTGGTCATGGGAACCACCTCGGCGTCGAGATAGCCGGCCGCCTGGGCCGCGGCGGTGCGCTGCTGCGACTGCAGGGCGTATTCGTCCTGGGCTTCTCGCGAGATGCCGTAGCGGTCGGCCACCACCTCGGCGGTCTCCAGCATGGACATGTAGATGTGGGGCGACAGCTTCAGCAGCGCCTCGTCCTTCATGCGGTAGAGGTTCATGTGCTGGTTCTGGACCAGCGAGATGCTCTCCAGCCCGCCGCCCACGGCCACCTGCTGGCCGTCGACCATGACCTGCTTGGCCGCGGTGGCGATGGCCATGAGGCCCGAGGCGCACTGGCGGTCGATGCTCATGCCGGCGACGCTGGCGGGCAGGCCGGCGGCCAGCGCCACCTGACGGGCGATGTTGGGGGAGGTGGGGCCCTGCTGCAGGGCTGCGCCCATGATCACGTCCTCGATCTCTGCCGGATCGACGCCCGCGCGCTCGACCGCATGGCGCACCGCGTGGGCGCCCAGCTGTTGCGGCTGGGTGTCGTTGAAGGCGCCGCGATAGGCCCGGCCGATGGGGGTGCGGGCGGTGGAGACGATGACGGCTTCGCGGGACATGGCGCTCTCTGAATTGGCTTCGGACTGTAACCGTAGTTGATCACGGCCAGCCTCCGCAAACCACCGGAAAAGTGGGGCTCGGCGGCGGGAATCGAGGCTTTCGCCGCCTAGTAGACGTCGCGCCGGTAGCGGGCCCGGGCGGTCAGATCCTCAAGCGCCTCCGCGCCCAGAATTTCGCCCAGGGCGGCGTGGACTCCCGCGCCCATGGCCACGGCGCCGCAGACGTGGATGACGGCGCCCCGGGCGATCCAGTCGCGCACCCGATCGGCCTGATCCCGCAGATGGTCCTGAACGTACCGGCCGCCGGTTTCGCGCGAGAAGACGCGGTCCAGCCGTTCCAGCACGCCGCCGTCGCACAAGGCCTGCAGTTCGTCATCAAGGATGCGGTCGTGGTCGGGATGGCGCTCGCCCAGGACCAGCCAGTTGGGGCCATGCCCGGCCGCCCGCCGCTCCCTGAGGTGGGCGCGCAGGCCGGCCAGACCGCTGCCGGCGCCGATCAGGATCATGGGCGGCGATCCCTCCGGGCCGTGGAAGGCGCTGTTGGACCGGATGCGCAGGTTCACCGGCGCGCCGATGGCGCAGGTCCCGGTCAGCCAGCCCGACGCCAGACCCGGCGCGCCGTCGGGGCCCCGCATCAGGCGCACGATCAGCTCCAGCCGCCCGTCGGCGGGCAGGGACGCGACGGAGTATTCCCGGTGGGCGTGGGGCGGCTGGCCGGGCGCGGCGGGCACGCCGATTTCCGCGATGTCGCCGGCGCGCCAGTCGGGCATCGCGTCGACCGGCTCCAGCGCGATGCGCCACAGGCCTTCGCCGGGGCTGCCCGGGCCGTTCAGCCGCTCGCGCGCGATCAGGCGCCACGGGGCGTAGGCGGGGGGCGCCCAGTCCGGGGCGTCGGTCCGGCCGGTGATGCGGTTCAGCTGATGCTGCCAGTGGCGGATCGCGCCGGCCTCGCCGTTGTCCACCTCGACCCGGTCGAACAGGGGGGCGGCGTTGTTGGTCCTGAGCCAGTCGTCCAGCGCCCGGCCGAAGCCGCAGAAGTGGCTGTAGCTGCGGTCGCCAAGGGTCAGAACGCCAAAGGACAGGCCGGACAGGTCGAGCGCGGTCATGCGGCGCAGGAAGGCGACGGCGGAATCGGGCGCGTCGCCCTCGCCGGTGGTGGAGACGAGGAACAGGGCGCGGGGCGCGGCGGCGAGGCGGTCGGCGGTGAGGTCGCCGAGGCTGATCAGGGCCGCGGGGACGCCGCCGGCGCTCAGGGCGGCGGCGGTCATGCGGGCCAGGTCTTCGGCGAAGCCCGTCTGGCTGGCGAAGACCACGAGGGTGGCGTCGGGGGCGGCCGGGGCTCTGTCGCCTGTCTTGCGGGCGCGGCGCAGGGCGATCAGGCCGATGAGGGCCAGCCACAGGACGACCGCGACGGCCGCCCATGCCCAACGGATCGGATCGGCGGTCATGCGTCGGCATCCAGCATGGCGGAGAAGGCGGGGCTGAAGCGCTCCTCCAGGCCGTGCGGTCCGCGCCGGATCATGCGCACGGCGAGGTCTTCGCGTTCGGCATACGCCAGGCCCGCGTCCGGCCCCATGACGGTGAGGGCGCTGGCCAGGGCGTCGGCCTGCATGGCGGACGGGTGCAGCACGCTGACCGAGGCCACGCCGTTGTCCACCGGGCGTCCGGTGCGGCCGTCGAGGGTGTGGGAGAAGGCGCGGCCGTCGTGTTCGAACACCCGCACCTGATCGCCTGAGGTGGCGACCGAAAGTTCGTGCAGCGCGGCCAGCATGCGGGGCGCCTCCAGATCCGGCGGCTGCTCCAGTTCGACCCACCACGGCCGACCGTCGGGCTTGATCCCGCAGCCGCGCAGCTCGCCGCCGATCTCCACCAGATGATGGGACGCGTCCTCGGCGGTCAGGCGTTCGGACACCGCGTCCACGGCGAAGCCCTTGGCCACGCCGGACAGGTCCAGCCGCAGGCCGCCGGGCTGGATCCAGCGGCCGTCGGGGCTGTGCTCGAGACGCCGCCAGCCGCCGGCGGCGCGGGCGGTTTCGATCTCCGCGTCGGCGGGGACATCCGCGCGCGGACCCGGCGGCCCGAAACCCCACAGGTCCACCAGGGCGCCCAGCGCCGGATCGAATGCGCCGTCCGTCTGCTGCGCCAGCGACAGGGCGCAGGCCAGCACCTCGGCGAAGGGCTGGGGCAGGGAGGTCGCCTCGCCGCGGCCCGAGTCGTTGAAGCGGGACAGGGCGCTGTCGGCGCGCCAGTGGCTCATCTGGTCATCGACGCGGGCGATCTCCTCGCGGACAGCGGCGGTCAGGCGCGGGCCCTCGGCCGGATCGCCGACTGCGCGCACGGTCCAGGATGTGCCCATGGCCTCGCCGGTCAGCACCAGCACCGCGCCGGACGGCCGCGCCGGAACCCGCTCCAGCGCGGGGATCAGAACGCGGTTGGCCGGCGTGGTCACCTCAGGGCAGGACTTCGAAGGTGGCGGTGTACTGCACGTTGCGGGCGTGAGCGCGGCCCTCGCCCGCCGGAGTGCGGACCGACGCGTTGACCCAGTACAGACCGGCCTCGGTCCAGTCGATCCGGAACAGGCCGTCGGCGTCGGTGGTGACGGTCATCTCCTCAGGATTGTCGCGATAGCGCGAGCCGCCGCGCGCGACGGTGACTTCCACATTCGCGGCGGGGGCGCCGTCGTTCAGCAGGCGGAATTCACCGGGCTCGCCCACGATCAGGTCGTTGGGGTGGGTGACGGGAACCAGCTCAAGGCCCTGGCCGGTCGGTTCGAACACCGTCTGTGTCGGGGCGCCGAGGGTGGCGAAGGTCTCGATGCGGTTGGCGCTTTCGGTCGCCTCGATCTCGGCGGCGCCCTCGGGCAGTGCGGCGGGGAACTCGGAGGCCGCGCCGCGCCAGCGCTGGCGCTCGCCGTCCAGGGTGTAGCTGGCGAAGAAGCCCGACGAGACATTGGCGATCTTGTATGTGCCCGGCTGGGTCAGGTGCACGTCGAAGGTGGAGCGGTAGCGGGCGCGGTGCTCGTTCTCGGCGGAGACCACCGAACCGTCGGGCGCGGTGATGACCAGACCGTCCAGCCGCATGGCCGCGTGGTCGGGGATGAACACGCCGTTGGACATGCCCGCGTCCACGGAGATCCAGCCGTCCGAGCCCGACAGCACGGTGGACGACGGGGCCATCCACGCGCGGTGGGCCTGGGCGGCCAGGGGGGCGGCCACGACGGCCAGGGCGGCGAGGGCGAAGACGGTCTTCTTCATGGCGGTGATCCTGAACAGCTTATCGGGTGACGGAGACGGTGACGGCGCCCAGCTCGGACGATCCCCGCTGGGTGGCGGCGGGCGAGGCGGCGCCCCAGCGGAAAGGCACGCGCACCTCCTCGCGGCCGCCCAGTTCGCGGGCGGCCTCGACCACCAGGGTGTACTGGCCGGCGGGCAGGTTGCGCAGCGGGCCGCGTGCGCTGCTGAAGGTCAGGCTGTGGCGTCCCGGCGCGCGGGTGGCGCTGGACACGCCGTCGGCGGGCAGGGTCATGGCGCGGCCCTCGCGGCGCCACCAGGTGCGCATGTCCTTGAGCCAGTCCTTGCCTTCGCCCGCGGGCAGGGCGGTGTCGTACCAGACCGCCAGGGTGCCGGCCGAGGTGCGGTCCGCCCGCTCGATCCACACCGCCACATAGGGCCGGTGGTAGGAGGCCGTGGCGATGCGCGGGATCTCCACCGACACGTTCAGGTCGGCGGCCATGGCCGGAGAAGCGGCGGCGCCGGCGGCGGCGAGGGCGAAGGGAAGGACGCGCATGAGCAAACTCGTCAGTGAATGAAGATGAGGGCGATGATGAGCGGGATCAGCAGCCCCAGTCCCACCAGGGGCCAGGTGGACGGACGGCCGCGTGCGTGCAGCCACAGCAGGGCCAGGCCCGTGAGACAGAACACCACGCAGGCGCCCGCGAAGATGTCGATGAACCAGGCCCAGACCACGCCGGTGTTGCGGCCCTTGTGCAGGTCGTTGAGGTAGGCGATCCAGCCGTTGGTGGTCTGTTCGTGCAGCACGTCCCCGGTGGCCCGGTCGATGGTCAGCCAGCCGTCGCCGCCCGGCGCGGGCAGGGCCACATAGACCTCGACATCAATGGTCTCGGTGGGCTTGCCCGCCGTGGAGACGCCCAGCTCGCCGTCCAGCCAGCGCGCCACGGCGCCGGGCAGGGGATCGGTGGTCTCCTCGCCCATGACCTCCAGTCGCGCCAGCATGGGGGCGGGCAGGATGGCGGTCTGCTCGACCGTCACCGGCTCGGCGGGAATCTGCGCGGCGTGGTTCAGGGTGATGCCCGTGACCGCGAACAGGATCATGCCCACCAGACTCAGCCCCGCGCTGATCCAGTGCCACTGGTGCAGCTGCTTCAGCCAGAACGACCGTCGGGCGTTCAGGGCGGCGGCGGGCCGCGGCGCTGTGGCGGGAATCGACATGAAGACGAAGGAATCCGAAGCGGAACAAGGCAGAGCCGGGCCATGCCATGAAGTGAGAACGATTTGCAAGTGCGGTTTATGCCACGCCACGACGCCGTTGCGAAATTTCATCTGATAATCGTTATCAATTTTGTTGCGTCTCGTTCGCACCTGTTTATGAGAGCCGCTCTCAACTCACTCCCCAGGGGCGCTCGCCATGTTCATTCGCCGTTTCTCGTCTCGCACCCTTCTGATGACGGCCGCCGCCGTCGTCTGCGCGCCGGGCCTGGCGCTGGCGGAAGACGCGTCGGACGCCCCGGTGACCGAGGTGGACGCGGTGGTGGTGACCGCCGCCGGCTTTGAGCAGCGCGTGGAGCAGGCCCCGGCCTCGATCAGCGTGATCTCGCGCGAGGAACTGCAGGAAACCCGACACCAGAGCCTGGCCGAGGCGCTGGCGAATGTGGAAGGCGTCGATGTGGGCGCCTCGGCCGGCAAGACCGGCGGGCTGAACATCTCCATCCGCGGCATGCCCAGCGACTACACCCTGGTGCTGGTGGACGGTCGTCGCCAGAACGCGGCCGGCAATGTGACGCCGAACGGCTTCGGCGAGACCTCGTCCAGCTTCATCCCCCCCATGTCGGCCATCGAGCGCATCGAGGTGGTGCGCGGGCCCGTGTCGACCCTGTACGGCTCCGACGCCATGGGCGGCGTGGTCAACATCATCACCCGCCGCACCGGCGGCGTCTGGACCGGCGCGTTCTCTGCTGACAGCACGCTCCAGAGCGACAGCCAGTTCGGCAATATCTACGGCGCCAATTTCTACGCCCAGGGCCCGATCGTCACGGACCTGCTGGGCCTGGCCCTGCGCGGCCGCTATTCCACCCGCGAGGCGTCCAGCCTGACCTATGAGCTGGACGACGGCGGCACGGCCATTGTCAGCGAGCGCGGGCCGAGCCCGGTGGAGAACGAGATCTGGTCGCTGGGCGCCCGGCTGAACGTCACGCCCCATCCCGACCATGACCTCTATCTGGACGCCGACATCCAGCGTCAGTGGTACGACAACAGCAACGCCCAGCTGGGCACCCTGGGCACGCGCGGCTACGGCCCGGACCAGCGGTTCAACCAGGAAGAGTTTGTCATCGCTCATGACTGGCGCCTGCCGTTCGGCGAGCTTCAGAGCACCCTGTCGCGCAGCACCCGCGAGACCCTCGGCCGGATCCTGCCAGACGATGTGCCGGGCACCGATCGCGAGGCGGGCGATCCGCGCACGCTGGAAGCCACCAACACCATCTTCGACACCAAGCTGTTCACGCGCTGGGGCGCCCACACCTCGACTGTCGGCGGTCAGTTCTGGGACGCCGAGATGGTCGACGGCGTGGCGCCCGCGCCCTACACCCATGAGCAATGGGCGCTGTTCGCCGAGGACGAGTGGCGCTTCGCCGACAATCTGGCCCTGACGCTGGGCGTGCGCTACGACGACCACTCCACCTTCGGCGACCAGGTCAGCCCGCGCGCCTACGTCGTCTGGAACGCCACTGAAAACTGGACCCTCAAGGGCGGCGTCAGCCAGGGCTTCAAGACGCCGCGGCTGGACCAGATCGCCGAGGGCATCACCGGGTTCACCGGCCAGGGCACGCGCCCGACCATCGGCACGCCGTCGCTGCAGCCGGAAACCTCGACCTCCAGCGAGTTCGCGGTGTTCTATGACAACCGCGACAATTTCCGCGCCAATGTGGTGATCTTCCACAATGCGTTCGAGGACAAGATCACCAGCGGGCCGGGCCTGCCCAACTGTTCGTTCGGGCTCAGCCAGGCGGACTACGACGCGGGCGTCACCGCCTTCCCGAACTGCTCGGACTACGGGTACTGGCCGACGGTGGAGACCTATGGCCAGTCCATCAATGTGGACGAGGCGGTGACGCAGGGCGTGGAGGCCGCGTTCCGCTGGAACATCGCCGACGCCTGGTCGCTGAACGGCAACTACACCTATACCGACAGCGAGCAGAAGAGCGGCGAGGACGCGGGCCAGCCCCTCTACAGCACCCCCGAGCACATGGTGAACGCGGCCCTGCGCTGGCGCGCCACCGACCGCCTGAACCTGTGGCTGCGGGGCGAGTACCGCAGCGAGCGCTATCGCAGCGAGGACAGCGCCACGAGCACGGCCAAGGCCACCTGGGGCGACTACCGGGCCTATGAGGTGTTCCACCTGGGCGGCTCGTACCGGGTGACCGACAGCGTCTCGGTCAACGCCACGATCTATAACCTGCTGGACGAGGACTTCGTCAGCTACGGGTCCTACGTCAGCAACACCGGCACGGGGGCGATCAGCTACACCAACCTGTACGCCAATAATCAGGAGCCCCGGCGCCTGTGGCTGTCGGTGAACGTGGACTTCTGATCCACCCGATCATCGGGAATTAAGACCGGGGGGTCTGGTCATGCGGCGGCCGGACCCCCTAGTCGTGCCTGACGAACACAGCCTCGTCATGGAGCCCAGATGACACCGACCCTCTACGGCATTCCCAACTGCGACACGGTCAAGAAGGCGCGCACCTGGCTTGAGGGCCGGGGCGTGGATTACGTCTTCCATGACTACAAGAAGGCCGGGATCGACCGCGCGTCTCTTGAGCAGTGGTGCGACGAACATGGGTGGGAGACGGTGCTGAACCGCGCCGGGACCACCTTCCGCAAGCTGCCGGAAGCCGACCGGACGGATCTGGATCAGGACAGGGCCATCGCCCTGATGCTGGCCCAGCCGTCCATGATCAAGCGCCCGGTGCTGGACCTGGGCGACCGCCGGATCGTGGGCTTCAAGCCCGAGGTCTATGAAGCGGCGCTGCCGGTTTAATGCGAGAGCCTGATTCACGGCATCGGCGGAATCGCGAAGCGATTCCGCCTCAACCGATCAGGCTCTAGCGCACCAGCCGGAACTGCGTGTGCGGCCCGCTCTGGGCGTTCGGCGCCAGCCACAGGTCGAACCAGCCCGGCTCCACCGTCGGCGCCATGTCGCGGCCGATGAACAGCAGGTCCTGCCGCGTCAGGGTGAAGGCGGCCTCGACCGTTTCCCCCGGCGCGATGGTGACACGCTGGAAGGCCTTCAGCAGGCGCTCGGGCTGGGTCAGGCTGGCGACCCGGTCTCGGACGTAGAGCTGGACCACCTCGTCCACCGGGCGATCGCCGGTGTTGGCGACGCTGACGGAGACGGTCAGTTCACCGTTCCACGACAGGGTCTCCGAACCCAGCACGATCTCGCCATAGCGCACCGGCGCATAGCCGAGGCCGTGGCCGAACGGATAGAGGGCGGTGTTCGAGGTCTCGCGGAAGCGGGCCTTGTACTCGGACTCCTCGGGCAGTTCAGGGCGGCCGGTGGCCTTGCGGCTGTAGTAGTACGGCTGCTGGCCCGACAGGTGCGCGAAGCTGATGGGCAGGCGGCCGATGGGGGCGTGGTCGCCGAAGACCACGTCGGCGGCGGCGTTGCCTTCCTCGGAGCCCAGGAACCAGGTGACCATGACAGCCGCCGCGTCCTTCACGGCGCCGGACAGCTCCAGGGCGCGGCCGGTCTTGAGCAGGACCACGACGGGCTTGCCCGTCGCGGCCACGGCCTCGGCCAGGGCCTGCTGGGGGGCGGGGACGACGATGTCGACCCGGGACTGGGCCTCGGCGGACATGTTGTGGGACTCGCCGATGGCCAGCACCACCACATCGGCGGCGCGCGCGGCGGCCACGGCGGCCTCGATCCCGCCGTCCAGCGGCGCCTCGACGTCCGAACCCTTGACCACGGTCAGGAGGGACGGATCGGCCAGGGCGGCGCGGAAGCCCTCCTCGAAAGTCACGCCCATCTCGCGGTCGGCGAAGATGGACCACGGGCCGAAGACGTTGGAGCGGTCGGCGCCGAACGGGCCGATCAGGGCGATGCGCTTGCCCGACTTCGGCAGGGGCAGGAGGTTGTTGTCGTTCTTCAGCAGCACCACCGACTTGCGGCCGGCCTCGCGGGCCAGATCGCGGTGCGCCTGCGAGCGCACCACGCGGCGCTCCACTTGGGGGTCGGTCCCGCGATAGGGATCGTCGAACAGCCCCAGCGCCGCCTTGGTGGTCAGCACCCGGCGCACGGCGCGGTCCACCACGTCCACGGACACGTCGCCGCTTTCGACCAGATCAGGGATGTGGGCCAGGTAGATGCCGCTCTGCATGGACATGTCCACGCCCGCGGTCAGGGCGATGCGGGCGGCGTCGCGGTCGTCCTCGGCGAAGCCGTGGGCGATGAGCTCGCGCTCGGAGGTGTAGTCGGACACCACGAAGCCGGTGAAGCCCCACTCGTCGCGCAGGATTTCGGTCAGCAGCCAGTGATTGCCCGAGGTGGGCACGCCGTTCAGGTCGTTGAAGGCGCTCATGGTGCACAGGGCGCCCGCCTCGAACGCCGCCTGGAACGGCGGCAGGTGAACGCCGCGCAGGGTCTGCTCGCTCATGTCGGTGGTGTTGTAGTCCAGCCCGGCTTCAGCCGCCCCGTAGGCGGCGAAATGCTTGGGCGTGGCCAGCAGGCTGAGCGGGTCGGACAGGTCGTCGCCCTGGAAGCCGCGCGTGCGGGCGGCGGCGAACAGATTGTTCAGCAGTACGTCTTCGCCCGCGCCCTCGACCACGCGGCCCCAGCGCTGGTCCCGCGCCACGTCGACCATGGGGGCGTAGGTCTGGTGAATGCCCGAGGCGCCGCCCTCGGCCGCCGCCGCCCGCGCGGTGCGCTCGGCCAGGTCCAGATCCCAGCTGGCCGCCTCGCCCAGGGGCACGGGGAAGGTGGTGCGCAGGCCGTGGATGATGTCGGCGGCGAACAGCATGGGAATGCCGAGGCGGCTTTCCTCCAGCGCCAGGCGCTGGGCGTAGCGGGCCTGTTCGGCGCCGATGCCGTTGAACAGGGCGCCGACATGGCCGTCGCGGATCTGCTGCGCGGTCTTTTCCTGATCGGTGTCGAAGTCGCCGGGGTTCACATTGCCGGGCCGCCAGCGGAACGGGTCGTTGAACAGGGTGAGCTGGCCCGCCTTTTCCTGAATCGTCATCCGGGCGATCAGATCGTCGATGCGCGCCCGGTGGTTGTCGGCGCGGCGAGCGAGGGCGCGGGGCGCCGCCACCAGAGCAAGGCCCATCGCTCCGGCGGCCATCAGGGTGCGTCTTGTCACGGCGGTCTCACTCATTTTACGGGATCCGATCCTGTCGGGGCAGGCGCGCAGCCCTAGCGCCCCGGCCCCGGAACCGAAAGCCGGGGGTTATCACAATAGGTTGCCGGCTCAGGCCCGGGACTTCCACCAGAGCCATCCGCCCAGACCCAGAAGGATCAGGGCCGGAACCAGCAGCGGCGCCTCATCGACCACCGAGGCGCCCGCGATCAGCATCACCGACGCGTTCGCGGCGCCCGACAGGCCCAGGATCACGGCGAACAGGCCGAAGCCCCGGTACATCAGGCGGCGGCGCTCAACGCGGTCCATGGGCGCCTCGCGGAAAAATCATCAGGGACTGCATCCAACCACCATATCGGCGGCGACGACGGGGGGAAAGCGGGCGATGATCGCCCCCACAATCGGAGGGATGAAAATGGAAGACCTGTTCCGCAGCTACTGGTGGCTGCTGTTTCCCCTGGCCTGGTTCATCGGCTCGGGCTGGACCAGCTGGCTGAATTACCGGCGCCAGCGCGAGACCCTGGACATCGTCCGGCGCTATGCGGACAGCGGTCGGGAAGTCCCGCCCGAGCTGATGAGGGTGCTGGACAAGCCCATCGACGCGGAGGCCGAGATGTGGGGCAGCGTGTCCTACGGGGCCGACAGGCCCACGAACTACTGGTCGCTGTTCGGGCTGTTCGCGGTGCTGGCGGGAGGATTCGGGGCGGCCGCCTACATGCCCCACGTCTTTGGCATTGATATGGACATCCGCTTCCCGTTCACCGTTGTGGCCCTCACCATGGGCGCGGTGGCCGTATGGGCGCTGATCTCCGCCCTGACCACGCGGCGCGGCCGCTGACGGGCGCGCGGGCGGCGCGGGGGCGTGATGCTGGACAGCGACACCGAGCTGGTGGCGGCGGCCCGGGCAGGATCGGACGCCGCCTTCGCGCGTCTCGTGGCCAGACACCAGGGCGTGGTGCGCGGCTTTCTGAGACGGGTCCTGGGCGGCGACCGGGCCGAGGCGGAGGATGTGGCGCAGGAGGTGTTCCTGATCGCCTGGACGTCCCTGCGGTCGCTCAACGATGCGGCCGGAGTCCGGTCATGGCTGTGCGGCATCGCCTGGCGCAAGGCGCGGGACCGCATGCGGAGCCGGCGGCGGGCCGAGGCGCGCGATGCGGCGTGGCTGGACGCCGGCGCGCCTCCGCCGGGCGTGTCGCCGGAAGACCGCATGGCCATGGAGGCCGCCATGGCCGCCCTGGGGCCGGACGAGCGGGCCTGTGTCGCCCTGTGCCTGGCCGAGGGCTGGTCCCACGGCGAGGCGGCTGCGGCCCTGGCCTTGCCTCTGGGCACGGTGAAGTCCCATGTGGGGCGTGGGCGTGCGAAGCTGCTGCAGGCGCTTGGAGGATCGGATGGCTGACCTGACCCCGGACCAGAAACTGGCCGCCCTGTTTGCGGAACAGGCGCCGCCCGCGCGCGACCCGGTGTTCTGCGCCGCTGTCATGCAACGGGTGGCCCGCCGTCGGGCCTGGGCGCGGGTGGGGGCGGCGGCCCCCTGGGCCGGCGTGGCCGGGCTGACGGCGTGGGCGCTGCAGCCGGTGCTGGGGCCGTCAGTGGCCACGCTGGCGGAAAGCCTCGTCTTGCCCGCCGCCATCATGGGCGGCACGGCCGTTCTGGTGCTGTCCAGCCTGATGGCCGCCCGACGGCTGGCGCGCTAGCGCAGCCGCAGACGCGCGACCACCGCCACATGGTCGGACGGCCAGACCCCGGCGACGGCCTCGTCGGCGGCCAGGCGCGCGGACAGGACGTCAAACGCCCCGCGCTGCGCGAAGACGTGGTCGATGCGTTCGGAGCGGTGGCCGTGATCGGTCACCAGGGTGGAGCGGGCCGCGGCGGCCGGGTCGGCGTTCTGAAGCGCGTCCACAAATCCGGAACGAACGTCTGAAAATTCAGGAGCATCCGCCCGGGCATTGAAGTCCCCTATCAGGATGACCGGCGCGTCGTCCGGCTGCGCAACCGCATCAAGCACGTCTGCGATCTGGCTGGCCCGCAGGGCGCCGCCCTCGGGGGTGTGGTGCAGGTGGGTGGCCGCGATCTGGACGGGGCGCCCGTTCACCGACACCCGCACCGTGGCCAGGGTGCGCGAATCGTCCAGCGGACGCAGCCGCCGTTCGCCGGTCTCGAGCACGGGCAGGCGCGTCAGGACGGCGTTGCCGTAGCGCCGGGCCTGCTCCGGCGGGTCGACCGAGACGAAGTGGACCGAATAGCCGCCGAGGGCCAGGGCGATGTCCTCGGCCTGGTTGGGCAGGTCGTCGTCCTGCAGGACCTCCTGCAGCGCGATGACGTCGGCGTCCATGTCGCGCAGGGCGGCGATGACCAGCGGGCGTCGTTCGGGCCAGTCGCCCATGTCGTGCCAGATGTTGAAGGTGACGACGGTGAGGTCAGCAGGGCCGCCGGTCGACGGAACGGCGGCGCAGGCGGCCAGGGGCAGGGCGATGGCGAGGGGCAGGAGGCGGCGACGGGTCAGCATGGTCGTTCCGGTAACAGCAGGGACGGGCGGTGTCGGCGGGAAGCGGGCGTGATCGCGGTTTTGCGGTCCAGAACCGGGTCGAAAAAAAACAGTGTCTGAATTGTCTGAATTGTTGAAATCGCGCCGCGGCGGCCGGGTTGCAGGGACGATGAGATTAACCCGGGGAGAATCGCTGCGGCGGAAAAAGGCGCAACACGACCGGATCAATCCGTCCTGGAGGGCCTGACCGGCTGATCACCCCTTCACCTTACGAAGATTTCACGTCGGTTGGCGCATCCGTGGGAGCCTGCCGCCGCCTCATATGATCATAAGGGCGCGACGTCTGGTCCGCCTGCTTGAGGAGAAATGCAATGGAAGCCGAAATCTTCGTTCCCCTGGGTCTGTTTTCAATGATCGTTGCGATCGTGGCCATTCCTGCGTGGCTGAAGAGCCGCGACCGCCGCGAGATGCAGGGCACCCTGCGTGCAGCGATCGAAAAGGGACAGCCGCTGCCGGCCGAACTGATCGACGCCATGGGCAAGGACGCCGGCAAGGCGGTTCCCTCGGCGCATCGGGACATGCGCGTCGGTGTGATCTGGCTGGCCATCGCCATCGGCATCACCGTCTTCGGCCGGGCCGTCAGCTTCGCGGACGGCGAGCCCGAACTCTTTTACGTCATGGGCGGCATCGCCGCGGTCCCGGGCTTCATCGGACTGGCGTTCATCGTCCTGAGCTTCTTCAACAAGAACAAGGGCTGAACCGGCGTCTGAAGACAGGGGAACGCCATGTCCAATCCTATCGACCTTCACGACGTTGAGCTGGCCGCCCTGGCGGCGGCCGGCGGACGTCGGGAGTTCGGCGAGCTGGTGCGCAGGCACGGCTCGGCGGTCCGGGCGCTGCTGCGCCGCATGGGCGCCGATCCGGCCACCGCCGATGACATCGCCCAGGACGCCTTCATCCAGGCGTTCGAGAAATGCGCCGAGTTTCGGGGCGAGGGCGCCTTCGGCGCGTGGGTCAAGCGGATCGCTGTGCGGCTCTATCTCAAGCGGAAGGCGAAGGAGGCGCGGTATGTCTCTGAAACCGAAGCGCCAGCGGAAGAGCCGGTGCACGCCGATCAGGCGGGCCGCATGGATCTGGACGAGGCTCTGAACAGCCTCACCGAGATCGAGAGACTCTGTGTCTCGCTCTGTCACGGCGCCGGTCTGTCGCACCCCGAGATCGCCGCCGCCTTGAATACGCCACTTGGGACCGTGAAATCTCATGTCAAACGTGGTCTGGATAAACTCCGCGCCCGGCTTTCGCCGGAACCGGACAACCTCGGGAGGGCGGTCAATGTCCGCGCCTGACGAATTCGACCCTTTCATCGAGCGGCTGTTCCGCGAGACGCCGCACATGCCCGACTCCGCCGGGTTCGCGCGGGGCGTGGAGAAGCGTCTCACCACGGGATCGCGCATGCGCACCGCGGTGATCGGCGCCGCAGGCCTGGTCGGCGGTGTCGTAGCGGTGCGAGAAACCCTGGGCGCCAACCTGAATTTCAGCACGGCGAACGAACCCGCGGCCTCGGGATTTTCGGCCTCGGCCAACTCCATGCCTGACAGCGTCGGGCTGATGGACGCCGGCGTCGGCGCCCTGGCCGCCCAGGCCCAGGCGGCCCAGAGCGGGCTGAACACGCTGGGCCTGGATTTCGATTTCGCCGCCCTTGGGGGTATGCAGATGTTCTGGGCCGTGGCGGCGCTGCTGATTGCGGCGGCGGTCATGGCGGGCATGAAGCTGGCGAACGAGGTCTGATGTCTTCTCAAAAGCAGGAACCGGTCAAGCGGCTGCACGCGCCCGACATCCTGTCGCGCAAGGGCGGCGAGCCCATCGTCTGCCTGACGGCCTATGACGCGCCCATGGCGGAGATGCTGGACGACCACTGCGACCTGCTGCTGGTGGGCGACAGCGTGGGCATGGTGGTGCACGGCCTGCCCAACACGGTCGGGGTGACGCTGGAGATGATGATCCTGCACGGCCAGGCGGTGATGCGCGGCGCGCGCCGGGCCATGGTGGTCATCGACATGCCCTTCGGCAGCTACGAGGGCGGCAAGGAGGTCGCCTACGAAAACTGCGCCCGGGTGATGAAGGAGACGGGGGCGCAGGGCGTGAAGCTGGAAAGCGGCCCCACGGTGCCCCACACCATCGAATATCTGGTCCAGCGCGGCATCCCGGTGATGGGCCATGTGGGCCTGCGCCCCCAGGCCGTGCTGAACGAGGGCGGCTTCAAGGCCAAGGGCAAGACCGAAGGCGAGCGGTTGCGCGTGATGGCCGAGGCCGAGGCCACGGCCGACGCCGGCGCCTTCGCCGTGGTCATTGAAGGCGTGGCGGAGGGACTCGCCGCAGAGATCACCCAGGCGATCGACAAGCCCACCATCGGCATCGGCGCCTCGGCCGCCTGCGACGGCCAGATCCTGGTGGTCAACGACATGCTGGGCATGTTCGACTGGTCGCCGAAGTTCGTGCGGCGCTACGCGGATCTGCGCGGCGAAATCACCCGATCGGCGAAAAGCTACGCCGAAGACGTGCGGGCGCGCCGTTTTCCCGCCCAAGTCGAGACCTACTTCTCCAAAAAGCCGGTCTGAACCCGGTTCGTCCGCGTTGCGGGCGGCGCGGCAAGCCTTTAGGGTCGCGCCGAAATTGTCAGCGGCCGTGCTTTCGCGCGGACCGCACAGCCAGCGTGTCCCGGGGAGCCTGTCTTTAAGTGGTCGATGTCTTCGAAGAGGTCGAGGAGGAGCTTCGCTCCGAACGATACCGCCGCCTGTTCCGGACCTGGGGTCCGTGGGTGGCCGGGGCTCTGGTGCTGGCGCTGGTCGCGGCCCTGGCCTGGTGGGGCTGGCAGTCGTGGCAGACCAGCCGGGCGGAAACCGCCGCCGCACACTATGATCGCGGCGTTCAGGCCCTGAGCGAAGAGAACGTCGACGCCGCCGACGCCGCCTTCATTGAAGCGGTGGACGTCGGATCGGGCGGCTACAAGGCGCTGGCCCTGCACCAGCGCGCCGGAATCGCCGTGGCCCAGGACCGCGTCGAGGACGCCGTCGCCCTGTTCGACGAAGCCGCGTCCGCTTCGGGCCAGCCCCTGATCGCCGATCTCGCCAGGCTGAAGGCCGCCTTCCTGCTGATGGATACGGCTTCGCTTGAGGCCATCGAGGCCCGGCTTGAGCCCATCGCCGAGGACGGGCGTCCGTTCAGCGCCTACGCCCGCGAAGCCCAGGGCCTCGCCCGCATCCAGCATGGCCAGACGGCCGAGGCGCGCCCGGTGTTCGCCCTGCTGGCGCTCAGCCAGGACGTGCCGGACGTGGTGCGCCAGCGCGCCCAGCTGATCCAGGACGCCATTGATTCGGGAATCGCCCCCTCCATGGTCGACATCGTCCGGGCCCAGTCCGAACTGCCGCAACCCGAAGCGGCGACGCCGTCGAACCAGACCCCGGCCGGCGCCGCGCCGTCCGCACAGCCGTAAATTCAGGATCATCGCCGCATGCGCTCCATGTCCCACCCCCTGAAGGTCGCCCTGATCTGCGGCCTGGCCGTCACGGCGGCGTCCTGCTCGACCGTGCAACGCGTGTGGCCGTTCGGCGGCGACGATGGTCCGGAGTCGGTCGCCTCGGCCGGTGAGCGCATCTCGATCCTGGAATTCGAACAGAGCCTGTCGCCCAGCAGCGACCTGGCCGGACGGGACTTCTTCGTTCCGGGGCCGCAGGCGATCAACGCCTGGCCGGTTCCGGGCGGGAACCTGGAGCAGTCGCTCGAGCATGTGATCGCCGCCCCGGCGTTCACGGTCGCCTGGCGTCGTGACATCGGCGAAGGCAGCTCGCGCACCACCCAGATCACGGCCCCGCCGGTGGCCGCCGACGGGCGCGTCTTCGTGATGGACGGCGAGGCGCGGGTCAGCGCCGTGGACGCCGATACGGGCGCAATTCTTTGGCAGACGAACCTGCGTCCTGACGGTCGGGACCGGGCCTCCGGCGGCGGCGTCGCCGTGTCCGGCGACCGCGTTTACGTGACGTCGGGCTATCGCCTGATCTCGGCGCTGAATACGCAGACCGGCGCGGTGGAATGGACCACGCAGTTTGATGCGCCCATCCACGGCGCGCCGACCGTGGCGGGCGGCCGCGTCTTCGCCGTGGACGTGGACAACCAGATTCTCGCCGTGGATGCGAACACCGGCGCCCTGGCGTGGTCCTACCAGGCCATTTCGGAGCCGGCGCGCCTGATGCGGGCGTCCACCCCGGCCGTCACCGGCGACACGGTGATCGCGCCGTTCTCCTCGGGTGAAGTGGTCGCGATCCGCGCCAACAACGGCCAGGAGCTGTGGACCCAGGTCCTGTCGCGCACCAGCCGCACCAACGCCCTGTCCGAAATCCGCGACATCGCCGGACGTCCGGCCGTCAGCCGCGGCGTGGTCTATGCGGTCAGCCATTCCGGCCTGCTCAGCGCCATGGATGTGCGCACCGGCCAGCCTGCCTGGCAGGTCCCGCTCGCCGGGGTGAACGCGCCGTGGGTGGCGGGCGACGTGGTCTACGCCGTGTCCAAGGCCGGCGAGCTGGCGGTGATGAACCGTCAGGACGGCCGGGTGTACTGGATCCGCGACATCAGCGAAGGCCGCACCCGCACCGAGGGCGGGCTGTTCTTCGGCGTCGGCAAGCGGACCGTGCGTCCGGTGTGGAGCGGCCCGATCCTGGCGTCGAACCGCCTGATTCTGGTGAACTCCGACGGTCAGGCCGTGGCCTACGACCACAAGACGGGCCAGGAAGTCGCGAGCCTGAATCTGGGCGCGCCGGCCTATGTGGCGCCCATCGCCTACAACGGCGCTCTCTATGTCGTGACCGACAACGGTCAGCTGGTCAGCATTCGCTGACCTGAAAAAGGGCCTATAGTCCTCTCATGGCCCTCAAGGTCGCTATCGTCGGTCGCCCCAATGTGGGCAAATCCACCCTGTTCAACAGACTGGTGGGCAAAAGACTCGCGCTCGTCGATGACCGGCCGGGGGTGACCCGCGATCGTCGCTATGCCGACGGCAACATCGGCGACATGGACCTGACCCTGATCGATACGGCCGGGTATGAGGACGTCAGCGACGACAGTCTGGAATCGCGCATGCGCGAACAGACCGAGGCGGCGCTGGATGACGCCGAGCTGATCCTGTTCATGATGGACGCCCGCGAGGGAGTCACAGCGCTGGACCGCATCTTCGCCGACCATCTGCGGCGTCATGCGACGCCGGTGATCCTGCTGGCCAACAAGTCCGAGAGCCGCGAGAGCGGCGGCGGCGTGGGCGAGGCCCACGGACTGGGCTTCGGCGAGCCGGTGGCCATCTCGGCCGAGCACGGCGAGGGCATGGCCGATCTGTACGCCGCCATCGTCAAGGCCAGCCGCGACATCGAGGTGGCCGAGCAGGAAGAGGCCGAAAAGCCCATCCGCGTGGCCATCATCGGCCGCCCCAATGCGGGCAAGTCCACCCTGATCAACCGCCTGCTGGGCGAGGATCGTCTGCTGACCGGGCCGGAGGCGGGGATCACCCGCGACTCCATCTCGGTGGACTGGACCTATGAGGGCCGCAACATCCGCCTGGTGGACACCGCCGGCATGCGGCGCAAGGCCCGGGTGCAGGAGAAGCTTGAAAAGCTGTCGGTGGCCGACACGATCCGGGCCATCACCTTCGCCGAGGTGGTTGTGCTGGTCATGGACCGGGACAACGCCTTCGACACCCAGGACCTGCAGCTGGCCGATCTGGTCGAGCGCGAGGGCCGGGCGCTGATCTATGTGATCTCCAAATGGGACCTGGAGGAAGAGCCCCAGTCCCGCATGGCGTCGCTGAAGGAAACCGCCGACCGCATGCTGCCCCAGCTGAAGGGCGCGCCGTTCGTGGCCCTGTCGGCGCACAACGGGCGCGGGGTGGAGCGGCTGATGCCCGCCATCCTGAAGGCCCACGACACCTGGTCGGTGAAGGTCAAGACGCGGGACCTGAACGACTGGCTGGCCCTGGCCGTGCAGCGTCACCCGCCGCCCGCCGTGGACGGCCGTCGCATCAAGCCGAAATACATCGCCCAGACCAAGGCGCGTCCGCCGACCTTCGTGATGTTCGCCAACCGCGCCTCGGACATGCCGGAGCAGTACAAGCGCTATCTGATCAACAGCCTGCGCGAGAGCTTCGACCTGCCCGGCACGCCCATGCGGCTGACCGCCAAGTCCGGCGCGAACCCGTTCGTGGACGGCTCGGGCGGACCGACCCGACCCAAGGGCGAGGCCAAGACCGCGCCGCGCCGGGTGACCAAGGCCCAGAAGGCCGAGGAGGCGAAGGCCACGGCAAAGGGGCTGCCCGGCAATGCGCCGGCCAAGAAGGCCGCGCCGCCCCGACCCACGGTGGTCAAGGCCAAGCTGCGCGCCGCCTCCAAGGCCAAGGCCGCCACGATCCCCGGCAAGCGCGCCCGGGGCGGCGCCCGTCAGGTGTCCCGCTCGGGCCGCATCCGCACCGGCGCGCCGTCGAAGCCGAAGCGCTAGAGGCTTCGGCGCTGGACAAGGCGGCGGGCTTTCTGCGAAATCCCGCTCCTGTGTCTGGAGGGGAACATGCTGGGCAAGGCCATCATCGCCGCCGCGTTGCTGATGTTACAGCCCGCTGAGGGCTCGCCGGAGTGCGTGAGTCCGACGCCGCCCGAGAAGCTGTTCATAACCGCGCCCACGCGGCCCGCTGCGCCGTCGTGCGTGAACGAGAGAACCAACAGGCACACCTGTTCCAATCGCGTCATCAGCGCCTATGGGGCCGAGATCGACGCCTATGACGCGGCGTTCGATGCGTATGTGGATGCGATCAACGCCTACATTTCGCGCCTCAACGCGCACCTGCTCGCGACCAACGACTATACGCAGTGCGAGCAGCGCCGCGTGGCGCCGCAGGCGCTCATCGTCGGCTAGACCTTCAGACCAGCGCCGAAACCGGCGGGCCGTCCTTCCATTCGCGGAACGAGACGACGCCCTTCTGCGGTTCACGGTCAGGGCGGCAGAGGTCCACCATCAGCGGCGCGATCTCCGACGGGTGGGGCAGGGCGGACGGATCCTCGCCCGGATAGGCCTGGGCGCGCAGGCGGGTCTGCATCCGGCCCGGGTCGAGCACGGCGACCCGGATGTTGGTGGACTCGATCTCGTCGGCCCAGCACTGGACCAGGTTCTGTCCCGCCGCCTTGGTGGCCGCATAGGCGCCCCAGAAGGCGCGCGGCTTCCACGCGAGCGATGATGTCAGATAGACAGCCCGGCCCGCGTCCGACGCCCGCAGCAGCGGCTCCAGCGAACGGATCAGGCGGTAGACGGCGGTGAAGTTCACCTTTTCGATCTTTGCGAACTGGCGAGGGTCGGCGTGGCTGACCGGCACAAGGCCCTCCGGCCCCATGGTGGCGGCCGTGTGGACCCAGATGTCCAGCTTGCCGAAACGCTCGAAGAGGGCGCCGCCCATGCGGTCGATGGCGCCGCCGTCCACCAGGTCGAACGGGATCAGGGTGGCGTGTTGTCCGGTGGCGGCGAAGACGGCGTCGTCCAGCTCCTCGAGCCCGCCCTCGGTGCGCGCGGCGGCGACCACGTGGGCGCCCGCCTTCGCCAGGGCGATGGCGCTTTCGTATCCGATGCCGTGCGAGGCGCCGACCACGAGGGCGACGCGGTCCTTGAGGGGAAGCTGATCCGTCATGGCGCCTGCTTACGCGCACGCGGCGTCAGGCGAAAGAGCATCGAGGCCGCAGCCTGCGATCACCGGTCCCCGGCAGGTTCCCACAGGCTGAAGCTGACGCCCTGGTCGTCGCTGGCCTTCACGCTGCGGCCCGACTTGCTGGCCGCCGGAATGGCGCATTTGCCCCCGAGGTCCGCGATCCGGACGCAGAGGGCGTCGATGTCGTCGACCTGGAAATAGAGGTGCGAGAAGTCCCTGCGCTCGCCCTTGACGAAGCCGAACGGAATGCCGGCGTCGGCCACGTGCGCATAGGTCTCGTGGGAGGCCGCCTCGTCGAAGGTCCAGCCGAACAGGGCGCCGTAGAAGGCGCGCGCCCGGTCAATGTCGGGCGTGTCGATGGTGAAGTAGCCCAGTGTCGTGTTCATGCGCCTTAAGCGCTGACGAGCAGGGAAAGTTGCCTGGTCGAGACGTCCCGTCCGTTTTCCTCGATCTCGCGGTCCAGCAGGCGGGTGGGATAGTCGCCGGTGAAGTAGTGGTCCGTGAACTGCGGATTGACCGGATCGCGGGGGCCCGCGCCCATGGCCTGATACAGCCCGTCGACGGACAGGAAGCCCAGGCTGTCCACCTCCAGCCGTGCACGCATTTCCTCAAGCGACAGATTGGCGGCCATCAGCTGCGACCGCTCCGGCATGTCGATGCCGTAGAAGTCGGGCCACATGATCGGCGGGCTGGCCGAGCGCAGGTGGACTTCCTTCGCGCCGGCCGCCCGCACGGCCCGGACCAGCTTCACCGAGGTGGTGCCGCGCACGATGGAGTCGTCGATCAGGATGACCCGCTTGCCGGCCAGAACGCCCCGGTTGGGGCTGTGCTTCATGCGCACGCCCAGTTCGCGCACGCCCTGGCTGGGCTGGATGAAGGTCCGGCCCAGATAATGGCTGCGGATGATGCCCATCTCGAAGGGAATGCCGCTTTCCTGCGCATAGCCCAGGGCCGCCGGCACCCCGGAGTCCGGCACCGGCACCACCACGTCGGCCTCGACGCTGTGCTCGCGGGACAGATGGGCGCCCATGGCCTTGCGGACCTCGTAGACGGCCTTGCCGTTCACCACGCTGTCGGGGCGGGCGAAATAGACATATTCGAACAGGCAGGGACGGGCGGCCTTTTCGGGGAAGGGCTTGATGGAGCGCAGGCCGTCCTCGTCAATGACCACGACCTCGCCGTTCTCCACGTCGCGCACGAACGTCGCGCCGATCATGTCCAGGGCGCAGGTCTCGGACGCCAGCACCCAGGCGTCGCCCAGCTGACCCAGCACCAGCGGCCGGATGCCCAGCGGGTCGCGGGCGCCGATCATCTTCTTGCGGGTCTGGGCCACCAGGGCGTAACCGCCCTCGATCTGCAGCATGGCGTCGATGAAGCGGTCGATGATGCGCGATTTCCGCGACCGGGCGATCAGGTGCAGGATGACCTCGGAGTCCGAGGTGGACTGGAAGATCGAGCCCTGGTCCACCAGCTCGTTCCGCAGGGCCAGGAAATTGGTCAGGTTGCCGTTGTGGGCGATGGCGATGCCGCCGGAATCCAGATCCGCGAACATGGGCTGGATATTGCGCAGGAAGCTGCCGCCGGCGGTGGAGTAGCGGGTGTGGCCCACCGCGGCGCGGCCGGGCATGCGCTCGACCAGGTCGACGCCGGAGAAGGCGTCGCCCACCAGACCCATGTGCCGTTCGGTGTGAAAGCGCGTCTTGGTGACCGAGGCGATGCCGCAGGCTTCCTGTCCCCGGTGTTGCAGGGCGTGCAGGCCCAGCGCCACCACGGCGGAGGCGTCCTGGACCCCCCAGACGCCGCAGACCCCGCACTCCAGGCGGGGGCGGTCGTCGTCGACGTCCCGCTGGTGTTCACGGTGGACGACGACGTCGTTGATCTGGTGGCTGCTCATCGTGGGGGCTCCGATGACGGCGGGAAGCTTACTTAGGGCGAGTCCGGCGCCGCGCTAGCGTCGGATTGGGGCGTGGCTGTGTCATCATCGGAAAAACCGTCGCGCACGGACGATCCGATGACCGGTGAAAGGGCGTCCGCGCCGCGACCCAGGGTCGGCAGAACGGTCTGGATGACGCGGGCCGAGGCGTGGCCCAGCGGGAAGACGGCGGCGTTGCGGAACCAGTCGGGCGTGCGCTCGGCCGGGGTGGCGGCGTGAAACACCAGATGGATGGCGCCCAGCAGGACCAGCGCCCGGACCGCGCCCACGCCGACGCCCAGCAGGCGGTCCAGGCCGCCCAGCTGTTTGTGGTCGCGCAGGCGCCGGCTCATGATCGTGCCGGTGATGCGGATGCCGAAATAGACGATCAGGAACACCACGATCGCCGCCGCGATGGACCCGGCCCAGTCGGGGTCGACCACGGCGCGGCCCACGGGGCCGGACAGGGGCAGGGCCAGCAGGGACAGGATCGCGGCCACCGCGAAGGCGGCCAGGGTGATCAGCTCGCGCAAGCCCCCGCGAATCCACCCGGCCGCGCCCGAGGCGAGGATGACGACGATGGCGAACAGGTCATAGCCAGTCACGGTCGGCGAGGGTCCCTGAAGGGCGGTGGAGGTCAGAAGCTGCTTTGCGCGATACGCTCGACCGCCTCTGCGAGTCGAGATAGCCCCATGACCTTAACATTCTTTCCGCCGTTCGCCGCGCTTTCCGGGGCGATGGCCTGATCGAAGCCCAGTTTGGCCGCCTCGCGGAGCCGCACCTCGGCCCGGCCCACGGCGCGGACCTCGCCGGACAGGCTGATTTCGCCGAACACCACGGCGCGCTGGGGCAGGGGGACGTCGACGGCCGAGGAGATCAGCGCCGCCGCCGCCGCCAGATCCGCCGCCGGCTCCGAGACCCGCAGGCCCCCGGCCACGTTCAGATAGACATCCCGGTCGCCGAAGCCGATTCCGCAGCGCGCCTCCAGCACCGCCAGCAGCATGGCCAGCCGGCCGGAATCCCAGCCCACCACCGCCCGGCGCGGGGTGCCGTAGGCGCTGGGGGCCACCAGGGCCTGGAACTCCACCAGCACGGGACGCGAGCCCTCGATGCCGGCGAACACCGCCGCCCCCGCGGCGCGCTCGCCGCCCTCGCCCAGAAACAGGGCGGAGGGATTGGACACCTCGGAGAGCCCTGCGTCGGTCATCTCGAACACGCCGATCTCGTCGGTGGCGCCGAAGCGGTTCTTGCCCGCGCGCAGGATGCGGAAGGGATAGCCGCGCTCGCCCTCGAAGCTGAGCACCGCATCCACCATGTGCTCGACCACGCGCGGCCCGGCGATCTGGCCGTCCTTGGTCACATGGCCCACCAGCACCACGGCCATCCCCGACGCCTTGGCCAGCCGCACCAGCTCGCCGGCGCAGGCGCGCACCTGGGTGACCGAACCCGGTCCCGCCTCATGGGCGTCGGACCACAGGGTCTGGATGGAGTCGATGATGACGATGTCGAACTTGTCGCGCTTGAGCGTCGAGACGATCTCGCGCAGCGCCGTGGCCGAGGCCAGGTTCACCGGGGCGTCGGCGAAGCCCATGCGCCGGGCGCGGGCGCGGATCTGCTCCACTGCCTCCTCGCCCGAGATATAGGCCACCCGCGCGCCGCCCAGGGCCGCCTTCGCCGTGACCTCGAGCAGCAAGGTGGACTTGCCCACGCCGGGGTCGCCCCCCAGCAGGATGGCCGAGCCGGGCACCACGCCGCCGCCGCAGACCCGGTCGAACTCGCCGACCCCCGTGGTGATGCGCGGCGGCTCGGGGGTGTCGGACTGCAGGGTCTCGAAGACCACGCCGCGCCCCCGGGCGGTGGAGGCGGGCTTCAGGGCGCCGGGGGGCGCCGAGCGGCTTTCCTCGACGATGCAGTTCCACTGACCGCACGCGCCGCACTGGCCGGACCACTTGCCGTGGACCGCCCCGCACGACTGACACACATAGATCGCACCGTCCCTGGCCATGGGCCGGGTCTAGCAGGAATCGCGGCGGGGGATAGATGAGGCTGGACCGGGTGCGTCCGATCCTGACGTGCTCAGCCGACGTAGACCCTCGGCACGCGCGGGGTGATGGAGGTCAGCAACTCATAGGCGATGGTGCCCGCCGTCGTGGCCTGGTCGTCGATGTTGCGGTTGACGCCGTAGATTTCGCACAGGTCGCCGACGGCGACCTCCGCGTCCGTCACGTCCACGGCGATCACGTCCATGGAGACCCGTCCGACGATGGGCCGCAGGGCGCCCGCCAGCCAGACCTTGCCCCGGGGCGAATAGGATCGCAGCACGCCGTCAGCGTAGCCCGCCGCGACGATGGCGATGGTGCTGTCGCGCGGGGCGGTCCAGCCGGCCGAATAGCCCACGGTCTCGCCCTTGGGCACGGGACGCACCTGGACCACCTCGGCGCCGAGCGTCGCCACGGCCTTGATGCGGTCGTCGGGCCGGCCCTCGGGGCCGCCGCCGTACAGGCAGATGCCCGGCCGCACGGCGTCGAAGGCGAAGTCCGGGCCCATGAAGCAGCCGCCGGAGTTGGAGAAGGAGCGGACGGCGCCGGGATATCGGGTGCTGATGGCCGCGAAATCATCGCGCTGGCGACGGTTCATGGAGTCGGCGGGCGCGTCGGCGCAGGCCAGGTGGCTCATGACCAGCGCCAGGCCCTCGAACGGTTCCGGCGCATCTTCGGGGCGGAAACCCAGACGGCTCATGCCCGTGTCGATCTGCAGGCCGCAGGCGCCGCCGCCCGCCGCGCGCCACGCCGCGAGCTGGAGAGGCTGGTTCAGGATGGGCCGCAGGTCGGCGGCTTTCAGATCGGCCGCCGCATCGCCGTGACAGCCGTCCAGCACATAGATGACCGGCTCCGCGCCCAACGCCGCACGCAGGGCCACGCCCTCGGCCGCCCGGGCCACGAAGAAGGTGCGCGCGCCCTCGGCCATCAGCCGTCGGGCTACGGGCGCGGCGCCCAGCCCGTAGCTGTCGGCCTTGACCACGGGATGGACAGGCGCGCCGGAGAGGGCCTCCAGCGCATGAAAATTGTGCGCGAGGGCGTTCAGGTCGACGGTCAGGGTGGCGGGGGAGGGCATCCGCCCCTTATGACGCAAGAATCCTGCGTTTGAAGGGGCAGGCTCGCGATTTGCCCGGATTTTCTTTCGCCGACGACCCTAGTTCGACTCGTAACGGCCCGGCTGGGCCAGATTGCCGAAGCGGGTCGTGTCCTCGTCGAAGGACAGTTTGACGATGCCGATGGGGCCGTGGCGCTGCTTGCCGATGACCACCTCGGCCTGGTGGCGCAGACGGTCCATGTCCTCCTGCCACTTCAGGTGCTCTTCGGTGCCTTCGCGGGGCTCGGTGCGGCCCAGGTAGTAGCTTTCGCGATAGACGAACATGACGGCGTCGGCGTCCTGCTCGATGGAGCCGGATTCGCGCAGGTCGGACAGCTGGGGCCGCTTGTCCTCGCGCTGCTCCACCTGACGCGACAGCTGGGACAGGGCGAGGATCGGCACCGACAGCTCCTTGGCCAGGGCTTTCAGCCCGCCGGTGATTTCGGAGACTTCCTGGACCCGGTTCTTCTGGCCGTTGCCTTCGCCGACGGTGATCAGCTGCAGGTAGTCGACCACGATCAGGTCCAGACCGTGCTCCATGCGCTTCAGGCGCCGCGCGCGGGCCGCCAGCTTGGACAGGGACAGGCCGCCGGTGGCGTCGATGTACAGGGGCGCCTCGCCGATCTCGGCGGCGGCGTCGCGGATGCGGCCGAAGTCCGAGGCGTCGATCTCGCCCTTTCTCAGCCGGTCGGAGGACACGCCGGAGGCGTCGGCCAGAATCCGCATGGCCAGTTGCTCGGCGCTCATTTCCAGCGAGTAGAAGGCCACGACCCCGCCATCCACGGTCTTGCGGCCCTCCGGCGTCGGCTCCCAGCGGTAGTTGCGGGCCACGTTGAAGGCGATGTTGGTGGCCAGCGCCGTCTTGCCCATGGAGGGGCGGCCGGCGAGGATCAGCAGGTCGGACGGGTGCAGGCCGCCGAGCTTCTGGTCCAGGTCATCCAGAAAGGTGGCCAGACCAGCCAGCTTGCCGTCGCGCTGATAGGCCTCGCTGGCCATCTCCACGGCGCCGGCCAGGGCGTGGCCGAAGCTGACGAAGCCCGATGACGGCTGACCCGTCTCGGCCAGGTTGTAGAGGGACTGTTCGGCCTGTTCGATTTGTTCGAGGGCGGGCGTTTCGGGATCCGGCGCCTCCTTAATGATGTCGCCGCCGATGCGGATCAGGTCGCGCCGCAGGGCCAGGTCATAGACCAGCCGCGCATAGTCGGCGGCGTTGGCGCCGGGCGGGGCCCGGTCCACCAGATCGGCCAGGTAGCGCAGGCCGCCGAACTCCTGGAACGCGGGGTCGGTCTTGAACCGCTCCATCAGGATGGTGGGCTCGGCCAGCATACCCTGGCGCACGTGGTCCTCGATGGCGTCGAACAGCCGCTGGTGGAACGGCTCGTAGAAATGGCTGCCGCGCAGCCGGTCCGACAGGCGTTCGAACACCGCATTGTCGAACATCAGCGAACCCAGCAGCGCCTGTTCCGCCTCCAGATTGTGGGGCAGGGCGGCCACGGGCCGGGCGTCGGAGGAGATGGGGCTGAGCGCGTTCATGAGCTGACCGGTCTAGCGGTCGCACGTGCCTGCGTCAGGGGCGGACGTCCACAAGACCGGGGATGAGTCCGGCCCGCCTGTGGACGGCCCGGAATTCGTCCTGGCGCCGAGGGACAGTCAGGCCGGGCAGGGGTGTTCCTCGGCCATCCACTCGCGCATGGCCTGGGTGACGGTGATGTTGCGGCGGCTCGCGGGAATGGCGTTCAGGCGCGCCAGCAAACCGTCGGCGTCGAGGCTGACCCGTTCGGGCATGCAGGTGCGCGGCGTGCGTCCGGCGGCCTGGGCGGCGTCCTGCTCGGCGCGGACGGTGCGCGTCGCGGTCCGGACCTCGGACAGCAGGCGGCGGGTGTCGGCGCGAAGCATGGCGGTGGGATTGCGCGGGATGTCGTCGGCCGCGTCGAGGAAGGCGGCCACGGTCATGCGGCCGTCCTGGGCCGATGCGGGAAAGGCGGCGAGGCTGACGGCGAAGGCGGCGGCGGCGAGGACGGTACGGCTCATGGCCTGCTCCTGAATGGCGACGCTTGAGCCTAGACCAAGAAAAACGGCGCGGAGATGGCTCTCCGCGCCGTCGTTTCGATAACCCGGTCGAAAAGGATCAGACCTCTTCGACGTAGGACACCTCGTGCTGGCCGGCGCCGCCGTCCAGCAGATCCTTGGCCTGATCGCTGGCGGCTTGACGCTCGTCATCGAACTGGCTGGCGATCACGTCCTCGCCCTTGGCCTGACGCTCGGCTTCGTCAGCCGAACGGGCCACGTTGATCTTGACCGTCGCGCGGACCTCGGCGTGCAGGCGGACCTGCACTTCGTGGACGCCGAGGGTCTTGATCGGGATGTGCAGGACGACCTGCGACTTCTCGATCTTCGAGCCGGCGGCCTGGACCGTTTCGGCCACGTCGCGACCAGCGACCGAGCCGTACAGCTGGCCCGTCTCACCCGCCTGGCGGATCATGACGTAGGTCTGGCCGTCGATCTTGTCGGCGACCTTCTGGGCCTCGGCCTTGTTCTTGTCGTTGCGGGCCTCGATGGCGGCGCGTTCGACTTCGAAGGCCTTCAGGTTGGCTTCCGTCGCCCGACGAGCCTTGTCGCGGGGCAGCAGGAAGTTACGGGCGAAGCCGTCCTTGACGGTGACGACGTCGCCGATGGCGCCGAGGTTCTCGACGCGTTCAAGCAGAACGACCTTCATCTTACTTCACCACGTAGGGCAGGAGGGCCAGATAGCGGGCGCGCTTGATGGCCTTGGCCAGTTCGCGCTGCTTCTTCTGAGAGACGGCGGTGATGCGCGAGGGCACGATCTTGCCGCGTTCGGAGACGTAACGCTGGAGCAGCTTCACGTCCTTGTAGTCGATCTTCGGCGCGTTATCGCCCGAGAACGGGCAGACCTTGCGGCGACGATTGAAGGGGCGACGGGCGGGGCCGGAGCCGGCCGGAGCGCCCGGGGAGGGTGCAGTCGTATCGGTCATGATCCGGTTCCTTATTCAGCCGACGCGGGGGCGGCGTTGTCGTCCGAGCGGGGCGTGGAACGCTCGCGCTCACGCTCGCGGCGGGCCAGCAGGGGCGACAGCTCCAGATCCAGCTCTTCCACGCGAACGGTCAGCCAGCGCAGCACGTCCTCGTTGATGGACAGCTGGCGCTCGACCTCGGCCATGGCGGCCGGGGGCGCGTCGACGGCGAGCAGCGAGTAGTGCGCCTTGCGGTTCTTCTTGACCCGATAGGTCAGGTTTCGCAGACCCCAGTACTCGATCTTGGCGACGGTGCCGCCGGCTTCCTCGATCAGAGCCTTGATGGTGTCGTTGAGTTGTTCGGCCTGTTGCGCGCTGATGTCCTGGCGCGACATGACCGTGTGCTCGTAAAGAGCCATGCAGTCGTCTCCCTTGATGGGCGCCGGCGCGGGTGGACCGGGTAAAGTCCAATCCCACGATGGATCCTGACGCGGCGGCCGGAATGACTTCCCGAACCCTTTGGAACTCCACGCCAGGACCGAAGCCCTGGAAAGCGGCGGCCTATAGAGGCAAAGCGGCCGCAAGGCAAGGCGCGCCGCCTCAGAAGGTGAAGCGCAGACCGGCGGAGACACCGAAGGCGTCGGCCCGGTCGGACCCGGACCAGGCCACACGAAGCGACCCTTCGAGATAATCCGCGAAGGTCGCCGTGGCGCCGCCGGACACCGTGGTCACATCGCCCAGGTCGCCGAGACGGCCCGGAACGGGGGACCCGAGCATGGACGCCTCGAAGGCGAAGTCATCGTCGCCGTCCACAAAGCCGTGCCGCAGATCCAGGTCGCCCCGGATCGTCATCTCCCCTCGCAGGGGGCGAGGCTCCAGAACCAGCTGGACGCCCGGCCCGAATTCGTTGCGGGTCGAGGACTGGCCTTCTGCGCCCAGGCTGAAGATGTCGGCGCCGGACTCACGGAAGCCGTCGATCTTCTGATGGGCGACGCGGCCGTGCACATAGGGCCGAAGGGTGAAGGCGGAGGCGTCGAACGTCACGCCTGCGCGGGCGGAGACGAAGGCGCCAGAGCCGTTCACGCGGGCCCGACCGGTGATCCGGTCCTCCAGCACCGTGCCGGCCGATCCCACCACGTCGCCGCGAACGAACTCATAGTCACGGCTGTCAGCCCCTGCCGCCGCCTCGCCGAAAAGGCGGCCATGGGTCAAACCGCCGTAGACGGCCAGGGTCGCGGCGTTCACCTCGCCGCCGTTGTCCAGCCCGTCTTCATCGAAATCGGTGTGAACGCGCCCCAGCGCCACGCCCGCCACGGCCCGGTCGGTCCGGATCACGTCGAAGCCGGCGATGACGGCCACGGCGTCGTTTTCGGCGCCCGGCGCATCGGCGCCGAAATCATAGGCGCCCTGACGCCCGGCGACGCTGACCCAGACGGCGGAGCCGCGGTTGTCGCCGGCGCGCACCGCCAGGATGTCGGAGACCAGGGTCTGACCTTCATGGCCGCTCCACAGACCGCCCGCGAAGACCGAAGCGGCCTCGGCGTCACGGGTGGCGGCCAGATTGCCGATGTTCAGCAGACCCCAGCCGTAGACCTCGTCCACGCCCGGGTCTCCGATGTCGGTGGCGGTCGCCAGCGTCAGCCGCGTCAGCTCTGCGGCGCGGGCGTTCGGGTACATCTGCATGGCGATGGCGACGGCGCCCGTCACCATCGGCGCAGCCATTGAGGTTCCATACAACGGCCCGAGCTGGTCGCCGGGCATGGTGGAGATGATCTGGGTGTCAATCACCGACCCGCCCGCAGGCGTGGCGTCTCCGCCGGGGGCGGCGAGACACCATTGCGCCGCAGCGCCGCACCGGTTGGCGTAGCTGGCCAGCACGCCCTGGTTGTTCACGGCCGTCACGGCCAGCCAGTGGGGCTGGAGTTCGGGGAGGTAGCCCGGGAGCCCGGACTGGAAGCTCGGCTGCATCTGGCTGGAGTTGCCGGTGGCCCAGACCATCACGGCGTCCTCCCGTGCGGCGCGCAGATAGGCGTCGACCTCGAACTGGCTGAAGATGTTGGCGCCGATCAGATCCTGAATGGAGGCGCCGACGATCTCGCCCGCGCCCCATGAGTTGTTGAAGAGCCGCACGCCGTTATCGAGGGCCAGATTATAGAGATTGGCCACGATCATGGGATCGTCCGGCGCGAAGCCGTTATCGCCCAGCAGGCGCAAGGGGGCCAGGCGGGCGTCATAGGCGACGCCGTGGGTGCCGATGCCGTTGCGCGCCGCCGCGATGGTGCCGGCCACATGGGTGCCATGGCCGTGCGGGTCATAGGTGACGAGGCCGCCCAGAACGCCATCCAGCGATATGCCGCTGAGCTGGCTGATCAGTTCGGAATGGTTGACATCCATGCCGCTGTCCACGACCCCGACCGCCACCCCCGCGCCGGTGTAGCCGCGCTCATAGGCCGCCTGGGCGTTGATCATGGCGAGGTCCCACTGCTGGACCCCTTCCTGGAAGACCTGGGCATGCGCAACGGGCGCAGCCAGCGACACAGCCAGCGTCGACAGGGCGACAGCGCCCAGCAGCAGATTTTTCACGGAAACGTCCCCACCCGGGCCACAATGGCCGGCTGGTATATCGACGATCTTTCAGGGCGCATCAAGCCGGCGGATGATCCGCCTGAAATCTTGAATTCTGGCTGGGCTTTTCGTGCATCAGTCCGGCCCGCGGGGGGCCGGCGGCGCAGAGGCTCTACGCCGCCGCCGACCCCGCTTTCAACGCGCCCGATGGTTGCGCGTCACCCCTCCGGCGCGACCCGCCACACCACATTGGCCATGTCGTCGGCGATGAACAGGGCGCGGGTCCTCGGGTCGAACAGAACCCCGACCGGGCGGCCCCGGGCCTCCCCGTCATCACTCAGGAATCCGGTGACGAAGTCCACGGGCGGGCCCGAGGGCCGCCCGCCCGAGAATGGAACCCAGGCGACCTTGTAGCCGGACAGATCCTGACGGTTCCAGCTGCCGTGCTCGCCGATGAAGGCGCCGTTGGCGAACGTGCCGCCGAAGCCGCCGTCGACGGCGAAGTCCAGACCCAGCGCGGCCACGTGGGCGCCCAGCGCATAGTCCGGCGCGATGGCGGTGGCGACCAGATCAGGGTCCTGCGGCCGGACGCGAGGGTCCAGGTTCTGGCCCCAGTAGCTGTAGGGCCAGCCGTAGAAGGCGCCGTCGCGGACCTGGGTCAGGTAGTCGGGCACCAGTTGAGGGCCCAGCTCGTCCCGCTCGTTGACCACGGACCACAGCTGGTTCGTGGTCGGCTCGATGGCCAGGGCGGTGGGGTTGCGGATGCCGCGGGCGATGGTGCGGCGGGCGCCGGTCTCGCGGTCGATCTCCCAGATGACGGCGCGCTGTTCCTCGACCGCCATGCCGCGCTCGCCCGCGTTGCTGTTGGAGCCGATGCCCACATACAGGAACCGGCCGTCGGCGCTGGCCGTCATGGCCTTGGTCCAGTGGTGGTTGAGTTCGGCGGGCAGGGGGGTCAGTTCCTCGCCCGGCGCGGTGATCTCGGTCTGGCCCTCCTGATAGGGGAAGCGCATGACCGCATCCTGGTTGGCCACGTAGAGATTGCCGTCCACGAAAGCCATGCCGTAGGGGGCGTTCAGATCGTAGATCAGCACGGTGCGCAGCTCGGGCACGCCGTCGCCGTCGGAGTCGCGGATCAGGGTGATGCGGTCGCCGCCCTCCACAGAGGAGCGGCCCTGGGCCTTGATCAGTCCGGCCAGCACGTCCTTGGGACGCAGGCGGGGCGCGCCGCCGCCGGAGCCTTCGGCGATCAGCAGGTCGCCGTTGGGCAGCATCAGCATCTGGCGCGGGATCATCAGATCATTGGCCACGACGCTGATGGTGAAGCCTTCGGGCACGGTGGGAAGGTCGCCGTTCCATTGGCCCGGCGGCGCGATGTGCATGGAGGGGATCAGGCTCTGATCCAGCTCCGGCAGCTCCGGGGTGGGGCCGGTCTCCTGAACGTCGGGATCGCTGGATCCGCCGCAGCCGGCGAGGGCCAGGGAAAGGGCTGCAATGCTGACGAGCCGCATCCTCATTGGACGACCTCCCGGACGGTGGATCTGGAATGGAGCAGCCAGCCGGCGACCAGAGCCAGCAGGGCGCAGATGATCGACATGATCAGGCCGGGCGCGCCGACCGAGGCCCAGCCGTCCTGGCTGTGGCGGAAGATGTTGACCAGACCGATGATGAACATGACGGCCACGACGGCCAGATAGATCAGGCCACGCGTCAGGCCGGGGCTGCGCCGGGCCATGATCGCCTCGATGATCGCCCAGGCGACCACGAGGCCGTTGAAGAACAGCGCCAGGGTGATCGACCACGCCGAGAAGTTCGACCACTGGATCTGGGCGGTGTTCAGGTAGGCGATGTCGGTGGCCACGGCGTAGCTGTACAGGGCGATGGGAAAGGCCAGCAGGATCGCGTGAAGGGGGTGCAGCATTCCGCACCAGTTTCTATAGCCCGCCATATGTCTCTCCCTGTCGTGTCCCTGAAGCCAATCCCTCAAGGCGGGTTCGGTTTCATGTCGCCGTGTGTCGGGGGCGCTATTGCCAAGCCGGGGCGGCGGCGTCAGGTTCCGCGCCCCTTCGCCCCAGCCCATGATCCGGCCCCTCCATGACCGCCGTCCTTCGCCCCGAAATGCGCGCTGATCTGCGCGAGTTGCTGACCCTGGCGTGGCCGGTGGTGCTGGCGCGCGTGGGCATCATGACCATGGGCCTGACCGACGCCATCGTGGTGGGCCAGTACGCGGCGCGCGAACTGGCGCTGCATTCGCTGGCCTGGGCGCCGTCGTCCGTGTTCGTGACCACGGCGGTGGGCCTGCTGATGGGGACGCAGGTGATGACCGCGCGCCTGATCGGGCAGGGGCGGCGGGAAGAGGCCGGGGCGGTGTTCCGGCGCGGCCTGGTCTATTCGGTGCAGCTGGGGATCATCTCTGCGCTGGCGCTGATCCTGGCGGGGCCGTGGGCGCTGGTGCGCGTGGGTCTGGAGGACGGGCTGGGGCAGGACGCGGCCGCGCCGCTGATGGTGCTGGCCCTGTCCCTGCCGTTCTATCTGATCTCGGTGGCGGCCCAGCTGTTCCTTGAGGCCCTGTCGCGGCCCCGACCGGGCATGTGGGCCATGTGGATCGCCAACGGGCTGAACCTGCTGATGAACCTGTGGCTGGTGCCGGGGACCTCGGGCCTGCCGGTGGACGGGGCGGTGGCGGCGTGCTGGGCCACCTTCGCCGCCCGGCTGATGCTGGTGGTGTTCCTGCTGGTCTATATCGTGCGCATGCCCGACGCGCGGGCGCTGGGGATCTTCCGCAAGCCGCGCCGCGACCGGGTGATCGAGCGCGAGCAGTACAAGGTGGGCGTGGGCGCGGGCGGCTCGTACTTCATCGAGGTCGGCGCCTTTGCGGCCATGAGCATCGTCGCCGGCTGGCTGGGCGGCCTGGAGGTGGCGGCCTGGGCCATCGTGCTGAACCTGTCGGCCATCGTGTTCATGAACCCCATGGGCCTGTCGGCGGCCACCGGGGTGCTGGTCAGCCGGGCCTATGGCGCCAACGACCGGGCGGGACTGATCCGCGCGGGCGTGCTGGGGCTGAGCGTCACGGGACTGCTGGCGCTGGTCATCGCCCTGGTGGTGTGGCCGGGGGCGGCGGTGATCATCGGCGTCTACACCACCGACCCGGCGCTGGTCGCCATCGCGGTCCCGGCCCTGATCCTGGCGACGCTGTTCTTCGTCGCCGACGGCATCCAGGTGGTGGCGGCCCAGGCCCTGCGCTCGGCCGCCGACGTGTGGTGGCCCACCGCCATGCACGTGTTCAGCTATGGGGCCGTGATGATGCCGCTGGCGTGGCTGTTCGCGCTCCCCATGGGCATGGGCGTGGACGGCATCGTCTGGGGCGTGATCGTGGCCAGCCTGGTCTCGGCGACCCTGCTGACCGGCCGGTTTGTGCGGGTGGCGCGACGGATGCCGGCTTAGCGGACGCCTAGGATCCAGCCTTCTTCCGTCTCGACCTGACGGACCAGATCATCCGACGCGCCCTTGGGCGGGGCGAAGGCGGCGGCCAGTTCGTTCTTCTCGTCCATGCGGGCGAAGGTCTCGGCGGCGATGCGGACCTGGGCCTGGCTCTTGAACTCGCCGGGCTCGGGGGCGCCGCCGAACATGGCGGGCCACACCTCGACCACCAGCGCCGACAGGGGCGCCACGTCGTCGGGGGTCAGGGCGCGCCAGCCCGTGCCGAACGGCCAGACGGCGGCGGCGGACCCCAGCCGCTCCACCACGCGACGCACGGTGGGAATGCCGATCAGGGCGTGGCCGCCGACGGCGCCGGCGCCGTGCATCTGCCACACGGTCTTGGGCTGCAGCTTGCCCTGCTTCGCCGCCACCTCGGTGGCGCGCAGTTCGGGGATGTCGCCGTAGCCGCCCTCGGGCTTGGTGGTGGTCAGCCAGCGCTGGGCCTGGCTGGCGGGGGCGCCCCAGAACGGCCGCGCCTCGTCGGTCATCAGCCGGTTCATCTTGGCCGCCACCTGATAGCGGTTGTTGGTGTTGTCGGGCTTGTCCCGCACGTTGTCGGCCAGGAAGGCCCACAGGCCGGACCAGCTCGGGTCCTTCAGGGCCAGGCGCGCGGCCGTGCCCGCCGGGAAGCCCAGCGGCGCATCGATGCCGATCAGGGCCCGGTCGCCGCGCTTGTTCAGGTCGGCCAGGATGTCGGCCAGAAGCTTTTCGCCCTCGGCGCGGGTGGCCGCGTTGTGGGTCTCGACCTTCAGCCGCATGCGCACGTCGCGCTTGGCCACGGCGATCCACAGCGACTGCTCGCCCAGCTTCTTGCCCTCGGCGGCGGTCCAGTTGGCGATGACATAGGCGTCGAACAGGCGGGGCACGGGAATACTCGCAGGTGAGGGGAGAGGCGCGCCTGCTTCTAGCCCTTCGTCGTGACCGCCGAAAGGGCGGGCCGGCTATTTCAGCAGCGCCTCGACGTGGGACAGCCAGCGGCGGCCCAGACGCAGGGCTTCGGCGGGCGAGCCCGTGGATGCGCCGGTCGTGGCGTTCCACAGGTCCAGCTCGAACTCGGGATGACGGGCGTCCGCGAACATCAGGCGCAGGACTACCTGGCCGGCGTCGGGCGCCATGACGTCCAGGGCGCGGCGGGCCTCGCCCCGACGCACCCGGGCCAGAACATGGCCGTCCACGATCATTTCCGCGCCCTCGATCTCGTCGAAGTCATAGACGAGGCCGTTGACGCCCCGATCCCACAGCACCGCCGCCTGGCTGGTTTCGAAGTCCAGAGCGCAGGCGCGGCCCTCCGGGGGAGACAGGGCCTCCACCTCCAGAGACGTTCCCAGCGTGCTTTTCAGCGCCCGGCGAAGCCGACGTTCAGGCTCCATCCACCAGGCCAGCGTCAGGCCTGCGGTGGTCAGGGCGGCGGCGGCCAGGGCCACCAGCAGGATGATCCTCAGCGCATCGACCACGCGGGCGGCTCCGGATCCAGATCGACGACCACGGGCACGTGGTCGCTGGGTTTTTCCATGTCGCGGGCGTCGCGATGGGTCTCGACGCCGCGGAAGCGGTCGGCGGCCATGGCGGACAGCAGGGCGAAGTCGATGCGGATGCCGTGGTCCCGCCGCCAGGCCCCAGCCTGATAGTCCCAGAAGGTGTAGGTCCCGGCCGGCTCGCCGCCCAGTTCGTTGCTGTCGGCGAAGCCCAGCCATTTCAGCGCGCGGAACGCCTCGCGGCTCTCGGGCTGGAACAGGGCGTCCGTCACCCAGGCCTCGGGATTCTTCGCGTCCTCGGGTGTGGGAATGACGTTGAAGTCGCCGCACAGGGCGACGGCCTCCTCATTGGTCAGCAGGTCCGACGCATGCAGCCGCAGGCGCTCGAACCAGGCCAGCTTGTAGTCGAATTTCTCGGTGCCCAGCGGATTGCCGTTGGGGAGATAGATGGACGCCACCCGCACGGGCGCCGGGGCCTCCACCAGCGCCTCGATGTAGCGGGCCTGCTCGTCCGTATCGTCGCCGGGCAGGCCGCGCCGCACGTCGGACAGGGGGAATTTCGAAAGCAGGGCCACGCCGTTGTAGCTCTTCTGGCCATGGGTCTCGACATTGTAGCCGAGGTCCTCGAAGGCCTCCCGGGGGAACTTCTCGTCCACGCACTTGATCTCCTGCAGGCAGGCCACGTCCGGCTGGGCCTGGCTGAACCAGTCCAGCACGGGGGGCAGACGGGCGTTGACGGAGTTCACGTTCCAGGTGGCGATGCGCATCGGGGACTCAGCAGTTCAGGACGGCGCCACGCTAACGCACAGCGGACCCGGGCAAAAGAAAAAGCCCGCCGCGAACGCGACGGGCTTTTCCCCTGGATCGAGACGGCAGCGTTACAGCACGCACTCGTCGCCCTGGCGGGCGGCGGCGGCGCAGGGCAGCAGCAGCCCGGCGGCCTCACGGTTGTCCGGGAACTCGCCGAACCAGCCGCGACCGTCGTCGCACTTCACTTCGCCCACGTCGCCGTCGTCGCCGGCCATGCGCGCGACCATGCGGAAGTCCACCACGTTGCAGTTGCGCTCGCTGGCCGTGACCATCCGCGTCAGGGCGGTGTTGATGGTGTCGCGGCTGGTGAACTCGCAGTCCAGCCCGCGACCGTTCATGGTCAGGCAGTCAAACGCTTCGGTTTCGCCGGCGCCGTCCTCGACCGGGAAGAACGCCATCAGACCCAGCGGCTGTTCGGCGCAATCCAGCTCGTAGATCTCGCGGCCGGGGGAGCCGTCGACGGGGTTTTCAACGGCGACCACACGGTCCTGGCTGACGGTGCAGGTCTGGCCGATCGCCGCCAGGGCCTGGGTGCGGCCCTGGGACGCCTGGGCCCGGGCCTCGGCGCTGTCGGTCAGGGTGCAGCCGCCCGGGACGATCTGGGGACGGCCGCAATCGCGGGCGTCCAGCGCCTGGCCCTGCGGGTCGGTCTGGCCGATGAAGCCGAAGCCCTCGCCGCATTTGACCTCGTAGAAGCGGAATTCCTCGTTGGCGCCCACGAAGCGGGCCGCCTCCGGCGTGCAGGATTGGGGAGCGACCGAGGAGAAGCGGGCCTGGATGGCGGCGAGCCGCTCCTGCTCGGGCGAGAAACGACATTCCCCGCCGGCGCCCACAACCTCAAGACACTCCAGTCGGCCCTGATATTCGCCGGCATTGTTCACGCGCAGCCAGTAGCCGTCCGCGCCGGCGCAGCCCACTTCGTAGCGATCCTCGCCGGCCTGGGTGCGGCCGACCCAGCGCCAGTCGTCCACCTGACAGCTTATGCCGGCGTCCGCGATGTAGCCGGTCAGGACCTGATCCGGATCGGCGTTTTCGGGCAGGGAGCAGGTCACCTGCGCCGGGGCCTCCGGGTTTTCGCGGGCGTATTCGGCGGCCTGCTGGGCGACGATCAGGCAGTTGCGCGAGGTGGGCTGCTCCCCGTCGGTGAGGATGTGGCCGAGACCCGTCGCACACGCCACTTCGTAGATGTTGATTTCGCCGTTCCGGCCCGGGCTGACGGCGTTGGCGACGTCGCAAACGGTGTTGGTTGCGGACAGGACGGACTGGGCTTCGGCCACCACTTCCGGTCCCGTGCGGGGCTCGGGGGCCTGGGCCCCGCGCCCGCCGCGGGCCTGCATTCCGGCTCCGCTGACGACGGCCGCCGTTGCGGCGGTCGGAGACGTTGCGGCCGCCGCAGGAAGCGGAGAGAAACCAACGACGGTCAGCACGACGGCGGACCGGGCGAGCAGGGAATTACGCAGCTTCAAAAGGCTATCCTCACCGAGCTTACAGGTTGGCGGACGCTTCGCCCGCTGGGGGTGATGGGTCAAGTCATAACGGCGGCATGTGTTCCGTCTGTGGCGATCAGATGACCTTTGACGCAGACCCACGCGGAGGGCAGAGTGGCAATGAGTTTTCAATGGAGACGCGCTTGCCCGACGGACAGGCCAACGCAGCGGCGGCCCGCAAAGGCGCGGCTGGCCCCGACTATCTGACGCTGGACATCCCGGCGCCGGGCGAGGCGGTTGAGGCGGCCGAGGGCGTCCTGTGGCTGCGGTTCGTTCTGCCCATGGCCCTGGACCATGTGAACGTCTGGGCGATTCGTGACGGTGCCGGCTGGGTGATCGTGGACACCGGGCTGGGCACGCCGGATACCATCGACGCGTGGGAGGCAGCCCTCGCCGGACCGCTCGAGGGCCGACCGGTCACCCGGCTGATCTGCACCCACATGCATCCGGACCACATCGGCCTGGCGGGTTGGTTGTGCGAGCGGTCGGGCGCGCCGCTGTTCATGTCGCGGCTGGAGTATGTCACCGCGCGCATGCTGCTGGCCGACGCCGGCCCGGCGCCGGAAGCGGGCGTGGCCTTCTATCGCGCGGCCGGATGGTCGGAGGAACAGCTTGAGGGCTACCGCACCCGCTATGGCCTGTTCGGCAAGGCGGTGCGGCCCCTGCCGCCGGAATTCACCCGCCTCAGCGACGGGGACCGAATCGAGATCGGCGGCGACGCCTGGCGCATCGTGGTCGGCTCGGGGCATTCGCCGGAGCACGTTTGCCTGCTGCGCGAGCGGGACGACCTGTTCATCTCGGGTGATCAACTGCTGCCGCGTATCTCGTCCAACATCTCGGTCTGGCCGACGGAGCCGCTGTCCGATCCGCTGAAAGACTGGCTGGACTCACTGGAGGCCCTGAAGGGCCGCATTCCGGAAAACGCGCTGGTTCTGCCGTCCCACGGCGAGCCGTTCCGGGGCGCCCACGCCCGGCTGGACGCCCTGCTGCGCGGCCACGACGTGGCCCTGCGGCGGCTGGAGCGCACCCTGGCCGAGCCGAAGCGGGCGGTGGATGTGTTCCCGTCCCTGTTCGGACGCGCGGTGGGCGAAGGCGTGCTGGGCATGGCCACGGGCGAGGCCATCGCCCACCTGAACTATCTGGAGGCACAGGGCCGCATCAGCCGCGACCGCGACGCGGACGGGGTGGACTGGTGGACCCGTATCGAAACTGGAGAGACCCCATGAGCGAGCATGTTCACGTCGCGCTTGAGCACGGCGTGCTCACCGTCACCCTGGCCCGGCCCGACAAGAAGAACGCCATCACCCAGGCCATGTACGCCGTGCTGGCCGAGGCGACCGAGCGGGCGAAGACCGATCCTGACGTGCGCGTGATCTTGTTCCAGGCTGAGGGCGACAGCTTCTCCGCCGGCAACGACATCGCCGACTTCATCGCCATCGGCTCGGGGACCAGCCAGCCGACGGACATGGCCGTGTTCCGCTTCCTCAAGGCCCTTGCCGAGCTGGACCGTCCGGCCGTGGCGGCTGTGAAGGGCCGGGCGGTGGGCATCGGCCTGACCCTGCTGCTTCACTGCGACATGGTGGTGGTGGCGGACGACGCCCTGCTGTCGGTTCCGTTCGTCAATCTGGCGCTGGCGCCGGAGGCGGCGTCCACCCTGCTGCTGCCCGCCGTCATCGGCCACCAGCGGGCGTTCGAGCTGTTCGCCCTGGGCGAACCCATCACGGGGCGTCAGGCGCTGGACTGGGGTCTGGCCAACCGCGCGGTTCCGGCCGGTCAGGTCGATGACGAGGCGCGCCGCCTCGCGACCCTGCTGGCGGCGCGGGCGCCCAACTCCATCCGCTCGACCAAGCGGCTGATGCGCGACGCCGAGGCGCTGTGGACCCTGATGCTGGCCGAGGGCGAGGCGTTCGGCTCCCAGATGAAGAGCCCCGAGGCCATGGAGGCCTTCATGGCCTTCAGCCAGAAGCGCGCGCCGGACTTCTCGAAGGCCGGCTGATTCTCCTTGACGGACGGGGGCGCGGGCCGCAGATGCGCGGTCCCTTCAAGCCCGGCTGCCTTATGACCCTCGCGCCTTCGCCCCAGCCTGCGACCATCCAGACCGAAACCGTGTTCGACGCGGCCGCGGTGGGGCGCGTGATCGAGGCCGCCTTCGGCCCCGGCCGTCTGGCCAAGACCGCCGAGCGTCTGCGCGAAGGCCGCGATCCGGCCGTGGGTTTCGTGGCGCGTCAGGACGGCCGGATCATCGGGTCTGTACGGCTGTGGACCATCACCATCGGCGGCGCCCCGGCCCTGTTTCTCGGCCCCATCGCCGTCGAGCGGACGGAGCGCAACGCGGGCATCGGCGCAGACCTCGTCGCCACCTGTGTGGACTGGGCCCGCGAGGCCCGGGCGTCCGGGGTTCTGCTGGTCGGCGATCCGCCCTATTTCGAGCGGTTCGGGTTCCAGCGCATCGCCGGGGCCGCCATGCCCGGACCGGTCGATCCGGCGCGGCTGCTGTGGCTGGCGCTGGACGCGGTCGCGGCGCCCGCGGGACCGGTCCGCGCCGACTGACCCGGTGCGACGGGTCCTTTCCGGCGCGCCCCCTTTCCGATGGGACCCGGGGCGCCTACCATCAGGGGCATGACCCCAGACACCCTCAGCCTTATCCAGTCGGTCGCCGGACACGCGGAGGACGGGCGCGGCCCGGCGCCGGTGCATCTGTGGAATCCGGAGAACTGCGGCGAGATGGATCTGGTCATCCGCGCCGACGGCGTCTGGATGCACGAAGGTTCGCCCATCGGTCGCCCTCAGCTGGTGCGTCTGCTGGCCACCGTCCTGCGCAAGGACCCGGACGGCTACTATCTGGTCACCCCGGTCGAGAAGCTGAAGATCACGGTGGAGGACGTGCCGTTCCGCGCGGTGCGGGTGGACCGCGAGGGCGATGACCTCGTCTTCACCACCGACATGGGCGAGCGGGTCGCGGCGGGCGCCGACCATCCCGTGCGCGTCGAGACAGACCCCGCCACCGGCGAACCGACGCCGTATGTGCATGTGCGCGGCGATCTGGAGGCCCGCATCGAACGCCCGGTGTTCTATGAGCTGGTGGAGATGGCGGCTCTGGCGGACGGCCGGATGACGGTGCGGTCCGGCGGCCAGGCCTTCACCCTCGGGGCGGTGACTTGAGCGATTTGCGTCAACAGTTGATTTCGGCGCTGGACCCGCTGGACCCGCTGGACGCGGCGACCGGCCGTGCGCGGTTCTCCGATTTCGATCTGAACCCGGACGCGCCGCGCGTGGACCGGCCCCTGCGCCCGGCGGCGGTGCTGATCCCCGTGGTGGACCATGCCGACGGGCCGACCCTGTTGCTGACCCGGCGTTCGGATTCCCTGGCCAGCCACACGGGCCAGATCGCCTTTCCCGGGGGGCGCCTCGACCCCGGCGAGACGGCGGTGCAGGCCGCCCTGCGCGAGGCGGTCGAGGAGGTGGGGCTGGCGCCCGACCATGTGGAGCCGCTGGGCCTGTCCGACGCCTATGAGACGGTGACCGGATTCCTCGTCACGCCGGTGGTGGCCTGGGTGCGGCCCGGCTTCACCCTGACCACCGACCCCCGCGAGGTGGCCGACGCCTTCGAGACGCCGTGGGATTTCCTCATGGACGAGGCCAATCACCGCCGCGAGTTCTATGACGCGCCTGACGGGACGCGGCGCTGGTTCTGGGCGATGCCCTGGGGCGAGCGCTACATCTGGGGGGCGACGGCGGGGATGCTGCGCTCCCTGTGGGGCCGTCTGCACGATCCGGCGCGTGAGGCCGTGGCATGACGCGCCTGGGCGATCAGCCCTGGCTGACAGCCCCGCAGACGCGGGCGGTGATCGCGGCGCTGGAGGCGGCGGGCGGACCCGGCTGCGCCCGCTTCGTCGGCGGCTGCGTGCGCAACGCCCTGATCGGCCAGCCGGTGGACGACATCGACATCGCCACCATCCTGGCGCCCGAGGCGGTGATGGCGGCCATCAAGGCCGCCGGGCTGAAGGCCGCGCCCACGGGACTGGCGCACGGCACGGTGACGGCGATCTCGGGCGGTCAGCCGCACGAGGTCACCACCCTGCGTCGGGACGTGTCCACCGACGGGCGCAACGCCACGGTGGCCTTCACCAACGATTGGGCCGAGGACGCGGGGCGGCGCGACTTTCGCCTGAACGCGCTCTATGCGGCGCCGGACGGCGAGGTGTTCGATCCGACGGGGCAGGGGGTCGACGACGCCCTGGCGGGTCGGATCGTCTTCGTGGGCGAGCCGGAGACCCGCATCCGTGAGGACTATCTGCGCATCCTGCGCTTTTTCCGCTTTCACGCCTGGTACGGACGCGGACCGGCTGATGCGGCGGGGCTGAAGGCCTGCGCGGATCTGAAGGACGGCATGACCCGCCTGTCCGCCGAGCGGGTGTCGAAGGAATTGCTCAAGCTGCTGGCCGCGCCGGATCCTGTGCCGACCCTTCGTCTGATGGCTGACAGCGGGGTGCTGGACCGGGTGCTGCCGGACCACGCCGGCCTGAGCCTGTTCGAGTCCATGGCGCGGATTTCTGACGATCCGCTGCTGCGCCTGTCGGCGCTGCTCCCTGCCGATGCGGACCGGGTTCGGGCGTCGGCGCGGGCCCTCCGCCTGTCCAACGCCCAGAAGGAGCGACTGGTGCTGGCCCTGCCGTCAGCGCCGGAGATCAGCCTGGCCATGGACGAGCGGGCCGGGCGCACGGCCCTGTACCGGCTCGGCCGCCGCCGCTTCGAGGATCAGGTCATCCGCGCCCGGGCGGCGTCGCCGGAGCGGGAAGATCAGGCGCGGCGTCTGCTGGATCAGGCCGCCGCCTGGCCGATCCCCCGGCTGCCGGTGGACGGTCACGATGCGGCGCGGGCCGGGGCGTCGGGCCCGGCGGTGGGCCGGATGCTGGGGGCGTTCGAGGACTGGTGGGTGGATCAGGACTTTCCCGATGGCGATCACGCCGCCATGCTGGGCCGCTTCCTGCCCCGGAGCGACCCATGACCCGCATCGCCATCCTCGAGACCGGCGTCCCGCCCGAGGCGCTGCGCGACGACTACGACGACTATCCCGCGCGCTTCCGGGCGCTGCTCGGCGACGGGGTGCCCACGACGCGCTTCAATGTGCAGGAAGGCCGTCTGCCCGACGATCCGTCCGCCTTCGAGGGCGTGGTGGTCACCGGCTCGGCGGCGGGGGTCTATGAGGATCGTGTCTGGATCCCGCCGTTGCTGGACTGGCTGCGCGCCGCGCGGGGCCGGACGCGCATGCTGGGCATCTGTTTCGGCCATCAGGCCATGGCCCAGGCTTTCGGCGGACGGGTGGAGAAGTCGGACAAGGGCTGGGGCGTCGGCCTGCATCGCTATGACGTGCTCGGCCACGAGCCGTGGATGTTCCCCAAGGCCGACAGCGTGGCCATTCCCGTGTCCCATCAGGATCAGGTGGTGGCTGTCTCACCCGACGCCCGGATCATCGCCGCCAGCGCCTTCACCCCCCACGCGGGCCTGGCCTGGGGCGAGGACGCGGTGTCCTTCCAATGCCATCCGGAGTTCCAGCCTGACTATGCCGCCGCTCTGGTGGAGTTAAGGCGTGGACGCATTCCGGACGCGGTGGCGGATCAGGCGCTGGAGACCCTGCGCCATCCCAATGATCGCGCGCTGATGACCGCGTGGATCCGCGCCTTTCTGCTGGGCACGCCGCCGCCGACCGAGGCGGCCGGCAGCGGGATCTAGGGTTCAGATCAGGGCCACTTCACCTCGGGCGGCATGGAGCTGAGGATGGAGTCCACATTGCCGCCGGTCTTGAGGCCGAAGGTGGTGCCCCGGTCGTACAGAAGATTAAATTCCACGTATCGTCCTCGCCTTACGAGCTGTTCCTCACGTTCAGCCTCCGTCCACGGCTCGCCCATGCGGCGGCGCACGAGGCGCGGATAGACGTCCAGAAAGGCCAGACCCACGTCGCGGGTAAAGGCCAGGTCCCGGTCCCAGTCGCCGCTGTCGTGGTGGTCGTAGAAGATGCCGCCGACGCCGCGGGGCTCGTTTCGGTGGGGCAGGAAGAAATACTCCTCGCACCAGGCCTTGTACTTCGCATGCCAGTCCGGGTCGTGGGCGTCACAGGCGCCCTGCATGGCGGCGTGGAAATCCACCGCGTCCGGGAAGTCCTGTTGCCGCTGCCAGGCCAGCAGCGGGGTCAGGTCGGCACCGCCGCCGAACCAGCTTTTGGTGGTGGCGATGAAGCGGGTGTTCATGTGCACGGCGGGCACGCGCGGGCTGCGCATATGGGCGATCAGGCTGACGCCCGTGGCGAAGAAGCGGGGATCGTCCGCCGCGCCCGGCACCTGTTTGGCGTAGTCCGCCGGGAACGTGCCGTGGACGGTGGAGACGTGCACGCCCACCTTTTCGAACAGGCGGCCGTACATCATGCCCATGACGCCGCCGCCGCCCGCCTCGCGGGTCCAGGGGGTGCGCACGAACCGGCCCGGCTCGCCGGGATAGAGATCGGCGGGGGCCTCGTCCTCCAGAGCCTCGAAGGCGGCGCAGATGCGGTCGCGCAGCGCTTCGAACCAGGCGCGGGCGAGGGCCTTGCGGTCTTCCATTACGGGATCGGTCGTCTCGGTCATGGGGCGATTGAAACCACGGTTGGAGCCCGCGCAACAGACCCGGCGGTTGCGGGCGCTTGTGTCGCAGGACCCGGGCGGACACTCTTGCCCTGTCCGATCAGGGGAGTCGCTTCATGAACCGTTTCGCCGCCGCCGCCGTTGTCAGCCTTGTCATGGCCGTCCCCGCCGAATCCCGGACGCCCGAACAGGCGCGCGCGATCCTGGAGACCACGCCCCTGATCGACGGGCACAACGACCTGCCCTGGGCGCTGCGCCAGCGGTTCGGCTCCGACGTGCACGGGGTGGACCTGACCCGGGACCAGTCAGGTCTGGAGCCGCCGCTGCACACCGACATCCCCCGCCTGCGGTCGGGCGGGGTGGGGGCCCAGTTCTGGTCCGTCTATGTGCCCGCCGGCATGGCGCCGCTGGAGGCCGCCCGGGCGACCTTCGAGCAGATCGATGTGGTCAATCGCATGATCGCCGCCCATCCGGACGCCTTCGCCTTCGCCGCCACGGCCGACGATGTGGAGCGCATTCATGGCGAGGGCCGCATCGCCTCCCTGATCGGCATCGAGGGCGGCTACTCCATCGCGGAGTCCATGGGCCTGCTGCGCCAGTTCTTCGCGGCGGGCGTGCGGTACATGACCCTGACCCATTCGGCGACCACGAGCTGGGCCGACTCGGCCACCGACGCCCCGCAACACGACGGCCTGACGCCCTTCGGTGAAGCGGTGGTGCGCGAGATGAACCGGCTGGGCATGCTGGTGGACCTGAGCCATGTGTCCGAGGCCGCCATGATGGACGCCATGCGCGCGTCCGCGGCGCCGGTGATCTTTTCCCATTCCTCGGCCCGCGCCGTGACCGACCACCCGCGCAATGTGCCCGACAGCGTGCTGCGCCTGATGCCCGAGGACGGCGGGGTGGTGATGGTGACCTTTGTGCCGGGCTTCGTGAACGAGGACGTTCGTGCACACGGCGCGGCTGGTGCGGCCGAGCGGGCGCGGCTCCAGTCGCTCAATCCCGGCGATCCCGAAGCGGTGACGGCGGGGCTGGAGGCCTGGCAGGCCGCGAACCCGGCGCCGACGGCGACCCTCTCGGACGTGGCGGATCATATCGACCACATTCGTCAGGTGGCGGGCGTGGATCATGTGGGTCTGGGCGGCGATTTCGACGGGGTCGGCTCCTTGCCCGAGGGCCTGACGGGCGTGGAGACCTATCCGGCCCTGCTGGCCGAACTGATGCGGCGCGGCTGGTCGGAGGCGGACATCCGCAAGCTGGCGGGCGAGAACGTGCTGCGGGTCATGCGGGCGGCGGAGGCGACGGCGGCCAGCATGGCGGACCAGCGGCCGTCACTGGCGCGCATCGACGACTAGAGCTGGACGCGGGCCATACGCAGGAAGCCGGCCACGTCCACGGTCTCCGCCCGGGCGTCAGGATCGATGCCGGCGGCTTCGCACAGGGCCGCGCCGCCGAGGGTCTTGAGGCTGGACCGCAGCATCTTTCGGCGCTGGCCGAAGGCGGCGGCGGTGACCTGCTCCAGCCGCTTCAGCACGGCGGGCTCGGGCCGGTCGGCCCGGGGCGTCAGATGGACCACGGCGGAGTCCACCCGGGGCGGCGGGGTGAAGGCGCGGGACGGAAGATCCATCACCACGCGCGCCTCGCACACCGCCTGACTGATCACCGCCAGACGGCCGTAGGCGTCATCGCCAGCGTCGGCGGCGACCCGCTGGGCCACCTCCTTCTGGAACATCAGGGTCAGGGCGTGCGGCGTCCACGGCCCGGTCAGCCACTTGATCAGCAGCGGCGTGCCCACATTGTAGGGCAGGTTGGACACCAGATGCGCCGGGCCGTCGACCAGCTCGGCCTCCTTCACCTTCAGGGCGTCGGCCTGGATGATCTCAAGCCGGCCCGATCCGTCGTCCAGTTCGGTCAGCAGGGGGACGAAGCGCGGGTCCTTCTCGACCAGCACCACCTTGCCCGCGTCGCTTTCCAGCAGGGCGCGGGTCAGGCCGCCGGGGCCGGGGCCCACCTCGATCACCGCGCGGCCCTCGAACGGCCCGGCGAGGCGGACGATCTTTCGCGTGACGTTCAGGTCCAGCAGGAAATGCTGGCCGAAGCTCTTCTTGGCCGACAGGCCGTGGGCGTCCAGCGTCTCGCGCAGGGAGGGGAGGTCGGTCATGAGGCGGCGTGGCGGGCGTCGGCCATGGCGGCGGCCAGACGGATGGCGGCGATCAGGCTGTCCGGCCGGGCGACGCCCTTGCCGGCGATGTCGAAGCCTGTGCCGTGGTCCGGCGAGGTGCGGATGATGGGCAGGCCCAGGGTCGCATTGACCCCGCCCCAGAAGTCCAGCGTCTTGACCGGGATCAGGGCCTGGTCGTGATACATGCAGATGGCCGCGTCATAGGCGCGCCGCGCCTCGTCATGGAACAGGGTGTCGGCGGGGAGGGGGTCGGTGATGTCGATCCCTTCGGCGCGCAGGGCCTCCGCGGCGGGTTTCAGAATCTCGATTTCCTGCAAGCCCAGGGCGCCGCCTTCGCCCGCGTGGGGGTTCAGGGCCGCCATGGCCAGACGGGGGCTGGCGATGCCGAAGTCGCGCTTCAGGCACTCATGCACCACCCGCGCCGTGCGGCGAATGCGGGCGTCGGTGACCAGTTCGGGGACCTCGTCCAGCGAGACGTGAATGGTGACGAGACAGGCGCGCAGATCCTGCGCCGTCAGCATCATCACCGGCCCGCGGGTCCCGGTGTACGGACGGTCGGCGGTCAGTTCGGCGATGAACTCGGTGTGGCCAGGAAAGCGGAAACCGGCGGCATAGAGGGGCGCCTTGGCGATCGGCGCGGTGACGAGGCCGGACACCTCTTCGGCCAGGGCCAGATTGACCGCCTGTTCGATCCAGTCGGCCACAGCGCCGGCGTTGGCCGGTTCAGGGCGGCCCGGCGTGACGGGCGCGGGAACGGGCCGGTGAAGCACGGGCAGCGCCTCCGCGAAGCGACGCACCGCCTCGGCGGGATCCTGGATCGGTATCAAAGGCGACGCCCCCGCCGCAGCCAGGACATTCAGGTCGCCGACGACGAAGAACGCCGTGTCCGCCTCGCCTTTCAGGGCGTCCCACGCCGTGTGGATGATCTCGGGCCCCACGCCAGCGGGCTCGCCCATGGTCAGGGCCAGCGCAGCGCGCACGGAGGCAGCGTGCGCGCTCGTCACGACTCAGCCCTTGAAGTCGATGTGGGCGTCTTCCCGGAGGTCGCGGATATAGCGACGCGCGAGCATGGAGAGCTGCTGGCCGCGAAGCCGCGACTCGACCTCGTCGAAATTGGGCGCCTCGGGACCACCGGCGCGACGATCGCAGACCGCCAGCAGATGCACGCCCAGCGGCGTGCGCACGGGCGCGCTGATGGAGCGCACTTCGGCCGAGCGGGCCACCTGCTGGAACTGCGGAGCCAGATCGTCCACATCCGATTCGCCGAGGTCGGCGCCCAGAAGGTCGGGCTCCGCGCGGGACCGATCGAGGATGTTGTCGCAGGTCAGGCCGACGCGCAGGTCGTTCAGTCTGGCGGTGGCGGCGGCGACGGCGTCATCAGACGCGTCCGGGTCCAGTTCGATCATCACCTGACGCAGGTTCACCATGCTGGTGGCGGAGCCGTCCCGCTTGTCGCGCAGGTAGAGGATGTAGACGCCGCCTTCGACAGGGATCGGCCGCGACAGCTGGCCCGGCTCCATGTTGTCGAGCGCGGTCTGCAGGCCCTGCGGCACTTCCCCCTGGATCAGCCAGCCGGCGTCGCCGCCGCTGGCGGCCGACGGGGCGGCCGAGAACTGGCGCGCCACGGCCATGAAGGGGGCCCCCTGGATGATCTGCTGCACCAGCTGGTTGGCGCCGTTCAGCGCCGCTTGCTGGCCGCCGACGCGGCTGGCGTCGAGGAAGATCTCGCCGACCAGGTATTGGGGGCGGCTGGCGGAGGCGGCGATACGCTGGACGGTCTGGTCGACCTGATTGCGGCCGACCCGGGCGCGGGGGCCGTACCGGCCCCGAACAAGAGCCTGCCATCCGGTCTGGACACGGATCTGCTCCCGGACCGTTTCAGGCCGGATGCCCGCTTCCGCGAGATAGGTCAGATAGGCCTCGGGGGTAATGCCGGCGGACTGGGCGATCATGGCGATCTCGGCGTCCACGTCCTCGGGCGGAATTTCGACTTCGTAGCGCGCCAGCTCCTGGCTCTGAAGCTTTTCGTCGATGAGGTTGTTCAACGCCTGACGCTGGATGGCGGGGAGGCTTTCCTCCGTCGGCTGGACCTGGGTCATGGCGATGAGCAGCAGCATGCGCTGACGCAGTTCATAGCTGGTGATCGGCACGTCGTTGACGAGCACCACCAGACCTTCCGCCAGATCGAAATCAGCGGCGGACGCCGGTCTCTGGGGGGCCTGCTCGGCCGACGGGTCCAGTTGACCGGCAACGGGCGTGTCCGGCGCGGTCTGGGCCGTCGCAAGTTGGCCCGGTGCGACGGAAGCCAACATGGCCGCAACCGCGACTCCTGCCGTGTAACGCTTGAAACGCATGTCTTGTCTTTGTCCCTGGGTCCGCTCGGCGTCCATATCAGCCCAGCGTACCGATGAATGGCGCCCATATCATGGTTAGGACGAGTGTCCGATCACCACATGTCATCACGTTGATAGCCTGTACCACCCAATGTGGCGAGGGTTAGGCGCACATAGGCCCCCGTTCGCGGGCCGGAGGGGTCCACCCGGGTGTTGTCCCGACGGTACCCGATCTCGAAGCGAATGCAGTCGTCCTCAAACAGGAGACCCACTTCGCTGCGGGTGAAGCGGTCTTCCTGCAGATCCATGATGCCGCGTCCCGCGACGCCCCAGTTGCCGCTGACGAACTGCTGCCCGCTGAACTGGACGAACTCGTAGTTGCGGTAGGTGCGGGTGGCCAGCGGAAGGCTGGGGTCGACGTCGACGGGGTTGGAGCGGTCGATGATGTAGCTGACTGTGGCCAGGTTGCGGGCGCCCCAGCCGCCGTCCACCATCACTTCCGCACGACGGACCTCGCCGTCATCGTCGATCTGCGCGTGGGCCCAGCCCCGGATCTGCGGTCCCGGAGAAAAGGTGGCCGCAACGACCCAGTCCGAGGCCCGATCGGCCAGACCCGAGGGATCGAACAGGCTCCCGGTTCCGTCCCCGGTGGGCACCAGATAACGATCCTGGGCCTCTTCGCGCCAGCTGCGCCCCACAAAGACGCTGGCCGACCGTTCATTGCCCCAGCGCAGGCTGGCTCGCCCGCCCCCCGTGACGCGCAGGCCCCCTTCATAGAGGTCGTGGCCGGTGAAGCGATCGGTGGCGAACAGGGACGTTTCGTCCAGATCGGTGACCTGGCTGTCCTCGTTGGGAAGCCGCGGGTCGAGATCGGCGCGGTTGGAGATCGAAATCTGCGCGAGCGGCTCAAGCACCAGATCTGCGCCGTTCTCGAAACGGCGGATCAGGGGATAGCTCACGTCCAGTCCCGCCGTGGCCCGCGCGCGCGTGATCGTCGCGGAGTCGCCGCCGCCGGAGGGCAGGTCTTCCAGCGCGTAGGCGTCGGCCCGCAGGTTGACGAAGGGCTCCCAGCGGAGCCCGATCGGCGATGTCAGGACACGTCTCCAGTCAGCCGTGACCACCACACGCGCGCTGTCGATGCCCGGATATCCCGCCAGGGTGGGGTCCGAGGGGTCGGCGGGAATCTGGCTCGGGTCCAGCACCGGGGCGCCGACATAGTTCTCGCGAATCAGCACGGCCGCGTTGCCGCTCAGGCGCAGGCGGCCGCCCAGAATATCCTGTCGAGGCTCCCACATGGCCTCGATGATCGGCGCGGCGACAGGGGTGACCCCGTCGCGTTCGAATTCGTTATTGGCCGGATTGGCCCGGTCGACCTGGAGCACCCGCAGGCTCTGGATCGTGAAGGCGGCGGCGGACAGATACGACCGCTCGGTCTGTCTCTCCACATAGACCTGTGAGATCAGACGGCGGCGGTCTCCGTAGTACAGGCCGTTGTCCTGATAGGGATTGTCCGTGCCGTAGCGGTCGAACAGGGTCTTGTCCGACGCCCGTTCGGCGGTGAACCCCCATCGCAGCGGTCCCGCCGGATCGAAGGCGCCGTGCGCCAGCAGATAGCCGCGGTGATCCCCATCCTCGACCCCGGGGATGTCCTCGTAGGTGTAGCCGGCACGGGCCTCCACAATGCCGTCGCCGAAGTGCCGACGCCACTGGACGTTCAGGAACGGATTCACTTCCGTGTTGAACTGGGGGCTGATGATCCAGTCTTCTGACGGCGAGCGCACGATCAGATAGGGCTGTTCGTAGGAGAGGCCCCGCGCTTCGTCGTAATCGATCCGGGGCACCAGAAATCCTGAGGCGCGCTCCACCGTCGGATCGGGATGGGCGAAGAACGGAAGCCACAGAACTGGCACGCCGCCCACCCGGAACAGGGCGTTCTGATACAGGATCGCGCGCAGGTTCTCGTCCTGAACCACCTTCTGGGCCTGAATGGACCAGGTCGGCTCCTTGCGCTCGCCGTTGTCGTCGCAGATGGGGCAGGGGGTGAAGAGGGCGTAGTTCAGTTCATTGACGGCCTCTGAGCGCCGCACGGCCGTGGTGGCCATCAGGTGGCTGCCGTCCGGGGCGCGCACCGCCAGATCCACCGCCACGCCGGTCTGGAGGTTCTCGTCGAGCTCCAGCCGTTCGGCGTTCACCACCGTGCCGTCGATGTCGATCAGTTCAACGTCGCCCGACGCCGTGGCGACGCCGGTGTCGAGATTGTAGGTGACCTCGCGGCCACGGAGGTTTCGCCCCTCGAAGCGGGCCAGAACCCGCTCGTCATAGCCCCGCGCGCTGATGTCGCCGGTGGTGCTGTCGCGGCCGATGTCTTCGGCCTCGATGTACACCGCGCCGGGAGAGGCCGCCCCGGAAGGCGGCTGCTGGGCCATGGCGACGCCCGGGGCCAGCGCGAGCGCAGCGCCGCCCGCGAGCAGCCGGCGTCGCACCGATGCTGATCTTCCCAAACGCCAGGCCTGCGGCATGCTCACCAAGTCTTGCTCCCGGCCGAACGACGCGGCTTTCCGGTTTCGCGTCCGGTTACCCGTCTTCGGTATAGAAGAGCAAGGTGAAGGCGGACAGCGCCGTCAGTATGGGCGGAAGCCAGGCCGCGAGAAAGGCGGGAATCGCTTCGGCCGCGCCGAGCGCCGCCGTGAACTGATTGACGAAGAAGAAGGCGAAACCGAGGACCACGGCCGCGACGCTCATGCGGGCCAGATCGCCCAGACGCATGAGGCGCAGGGAAAAGGCCGCCGCCAGCATCGACATGGCGGCGAACATCAGCGGCGTGGCCAGGAGCTGCTGGAGCTTCAACCTGTGCGCCGTGGCCGAGAATCCGGCGGCTTCGATGCGATCGATCTGGGGCGGCAGAGACCAGAAGGGCGTCGAATCCGGATCGGCGAACTGGTTGAAGGCGTCGTCGTCGGCGATGCTGGAGGGCAGATCCAGCGATGCGTAGGGGCGGGCCTGCTGGCCCACCGAAGCGCCCTGGGCGTCCGTGAGCCGCCAGCTTCCGGCGGACAGGGAGGCTGTGGCCGCGTCAATGCGCTCCGAAAAGCTCCGCGCCCCGTCTTCGCCGACCGTGTAGATGAAGAAGGACACGTCGTTCAGCACGCCCGTGGACAGATTGCGGCTCTCGGCGCGGATGACGATCTGACGGCTGTCGTCGCCCTCGCGGAGCCAGACTGCAGAGGCCTCCGCGGGCCCCGCCCCGCCACGAATTCGGGCGCGTTCCTGTTCATACCGGCCATCCAGAGAGGCCGCGACCGGGTTGAGCACGGTGACTGTGAGCACGCCGATCAGAAAGGCCGCGGCGCCGGCTGGGAAAACGAAGCGCCATGCCGAAACACCGGCGGCCCGCATGGCCACCAGTTCGCTGCGCCGGTTCAGCCCCACGAAGGCGGCCAGCGCCCCGAACAGGAAGACGAACGGCAGCAGTTCGAGGATCACGGCCGGCGATTTCATCAGCGTCAGGCCGAAAATCCGGGCGCCGCCGACGTCGGCGTGTCGCCCGACGGAACGGGACACCTCGACGAAATCAATCAGCACCACCAGACCGGCGATCACCGCCAGGGAAACGCCCAGGGATTTCAGCGTCTGGAGCAGCACATAGCGCTCGATTCGCGACAGACGGTATCGGCCGATCATGAGGTCGCTCCGGCCTGACGCGACAGGGGCAGCGCGCTGATCGCCTTTTTCACCCTGGCGAGAGGGCTGGACTGCCGGAACACGAGGCGGAGCGCGACGGCGGCGGCGCCCAGAGGGATCAGGTACTGAAGCGGCGCCAGCCAGATGTTCCAGGCGCTGGCCGCGACCACGCCGTATCCCGCGACCCGCACGACCAGAAACGCCGCCGCTGCGGCCGCCACGCGGCCGCCATAGCCGGTGCGGCGAAACTGACCGCCGAGGACAGCGGCCAGCGCCAGCGCCATCGCGGTGATTGCGTAGAGCGGCGAGGCGATCCGCGCATGGGCTTCGGCCAGCAGTTCCTCGCGGCTGCCGGTCCGTTCCAGCATGTCGGCGCTGGGGCGAACCAGTTCGGCGAGCCAGAGGTCCGATTCCTTGAACGCGAGAATCTCCTCGGTCCCTGTGAACGGCGTCAGGTCGAAGGCGTATTCATCGAAGGACAGGAAGTTCAGCACCCCCCGGTCAGAAAACTGCTGCATCGACCCCGGCCCCATCAGCAGGGTCGGCGCGCCGTCGAGGCGGGTGAACCGGGCGGTGGTGGCGTCCCAGGTGGTGACCTCGTCGCCCTCCTGGATATGCACGAACAGGTTCCGGATCAGTCCGCTCTGCTCGATCTGCTGCACATAGACCGTGAGGCCGCCGCCCGCCCGTACGAACTGCCCCTCCTGGACCAGCAGGGACGCAAGGTCCGTGCGGATGGCGAAGGCCGTCTCCCGCGCCTCGCGCTGGGCCGCCGGCTGGACGTAGAGGGTCACGAACAGGCTGAGCAGGGTGACCATCACCGCCAGACGCATGGCCGGGGCGATGACCCTCCACCGGGTCAGGCCGCCGGCGAAGCAGGCCGTCAGCTCCTGCTCACGCTGCAGGCGGGTCAGCGCCATCAGACCGCCTACCAGAACGCCGATGGGCAGAACCACCGCCAGAAGCTGAGGCGTCGCCAGGGCGGTAAGCTTGAGCATGATCCAGGCGCTTTGGCCGCGTTCCACGATCACTTCGAGCTGATTCAGGCTCTGACTCAGCACGCCGATTCCACACAGCGCCGCGCATGCCGCCGCGACGGGCAGGGCGATCTGGCGGAAGAGGTAGCGGCTTATAAGGTTCATTTGCAGCGTCGACGCCGGTTGCGGCCCGGCGGTTTGGGGGGCATGTAATACAGCATCCTTGCGCGCCGGGAAGCTCAGCCGGCGCGTGTTCGCTTATCCCAAGACCGGGACTGGAACCCGGCCAGGAGTCCGTTTCCATGAAAGTAGAATTCGTCGCCGACGCCGGCGCCGCCGAGATCATCGCGATTCTCGTCCACGAAGACCGCGCGTTCTCGGGCGATACGGCCGGTTATGACGCCGCGTCGTCCGGCGCCCTGACGAGGGCTATGAAGGCCAGCCGTTTCACCGGCGGCGCCCTGAGCCATCTGGCGGTCGCGGCCCCGGCCGGCGTCGACGCCGGGCAAATCGTGCTGGTCGGTGCAGGCGACAAGGCCAAGCTGGACGAGCAGGCCATCGAGAAGGCCGGCGCCCAGGCCTATGCCGCCGTGAAGATGTCGGGCGCCGAGGCCCTGACGCTGGACCTGAAGCATCTGACGGCCGCGCAGGCCGCGCGGGCCGCCTTCGGCGCGGTTCTGGGCGCCTACCGCTTCGACAAGTACCGCACGACCCTGAAGCCGGAAAAGATTCCCTCGATCCAGACGGTGCGCGTGGTCACCGCCGACCCCAAGGCCGCCGAAGCCGCGTTCCAGCCTTTGTCGGCGGTGGCCGACGGCGTCATGTTCGCCCGCGATCTGGTCAGCGAGCCCGCCAATGTCCTTTATCCCGCCGAGTTCGCGCGCCGGGTCAAGGAACTGGAGAAGCTGGGTCTCGAGGTCGAGATCCTGGGCGAGGCCGAACTCGAGAAGATCGGCATGCGCACCCTGCTGGCCGTGGGCGAGGGCAGCGAGCGCGAAAGCCAGGTGGCCATCATGAAGTGGAACGGCGGCAAGCCGGGCGACCAGCCGCTGGCCTTCGTCGGCAAGGGCGTCTGCTTCGACACCGGCGGCATCTCGCTCAAGCCCGCCGACGGCATGGAAGAGATGAAGTGGGACATGGGCGGCGCCGCCGCCGTCTCGGGCCTCATGCACGCCCTGGCGGGACGCAAGGCCAAGGCCAATGTCATCGGCGTCATCGGGCTCGTTGAAAACATGCCCGACGGCAAGGCCCAGCGCCCGGGCGACGTGGTCAAATCCCTGTCGGGACAGACGGTGGAGGTGATCAACACCGACGCCGAGGGCCGCCTCGTGCTGGGGGACTGCCTCTGGTACGTGCAGGAGACGTTCAAGCCGAAGTTCATGATCGACCTGGCCACGCTGACCGGCGCCATGATCGTGGCTCTGGGCAACGAGTATGCCGGTGTCTTCGCCAACGACGACGCGGTCGCCGACGCCATCCTCGCCGCCAGCCCCAAGGTGGACGAGCCGGTGTGGCGCATGCCGCTGCCCGACCGTTACGACCGCCACGTGGACAGCCAGATCGCCGACATGCGCAACGTCGGCAACGGTCGCGCGGGCGGCTCGATCACGGCGGCCCTGTACCTCCAGCGTCACGTGAACAAGACGCCCTGGGCCCACATCGACATCGCGCCCACCGCCTGGGTGAAGGATTCGAAGAACCCGGTGGTGCCGGACGGCGGCGTCGGCTTCGGCGTGCGCCTTCTGGACCGCATGGTCGCGGATTCCTACGAAGCCTGACGTGAGCGGCGAAACCCTTCCCCCTCTTGCGGGGGAAGGTGGCCGGCGGAGCCGGTCGGATGGGGGGTGTCAGAGAGGTCGAGGCCGTTATAGCCTCGCTTCATGGCGATCCATTCCGACCGCGCTCAGACAAGGGCCAGGACGCTTCGCAAGTCGCCTACGTCTACGGAGAAGGCGCTATGGCAATATTTCGCGGCAAGCAGTTGGACGGGCTTCGTTTTCGCCGGCAAGCGCCTATTGGTGGGTATGTCGTCGATTTTTGCTGTTTGTCGCATCGGATTGTCGTCGAGGTCGACGGCGGAATACACGACATTCGAGAAGTTTCGGACGCGCGGCGTGACGCCTGGCTTGTGGGCCAGGGGTTCACTATCCTTCGCATCCGGAACAACGAGTTCCTGAGCAAACCCAATGACGTGTTCGCGCAAATCCGGGCCGCCGCCGCGGCTTACACCCCCCATCCGTCTCGCTCCGCGAGACACCTTCCCCCGCAAGGGGGGGAGGAGATGAGTGGCGAAATCTGGTTCTATCACCTGGAGCGCTCGACGCTCGATCAGGTGCTGCCGGAGTTGCTGGACCGGACCCTGCAACGGGGCTGGCGGGCCCTGGTCCGCGTCGGTGATCCCGGCCTTCTGGAAAATCTGGACGAGCGGCTGTGGGCGTGGCGGGAAGACGCCTTCCTCGCCCACGGCCGCGCCGACCAGCCCCATGCGGATCGCCAGCCCATCCTGCTGACCTCTGATGCGGCCAACGGGAACGGCGCTCAGGCGCTGTTCATCGTCGATCGCTCAGACATGGATGCATCCGAACCGTTCGAGCGGTGTTTCATCATCTTCGACGGCCGGGACGAGGAATCGCTCCAGCATGCGCGGGGGCGCTGGAAGACCTTGAAGGAAGCCGGGGCGAACCTGGCCTACTGGAAGCAGACGGAGCAGGGAAAATGGGAAAAGGCGGCCTGATCTGGATCAGTGTGGCGGTGCTCGCGACGGCGTCGTGCGCTTCGGAGCCGGCCCGGCGCACCGCGGCCCGATCGCCTGCCGCCGCGCCGGCCACCGACGTGATTGATTACGCAGCGGCGACCCAGCCCATCGGGACGCGCATGCCGCAAATCGACGGCGATCTCTGCAGGGCGGGGGAATTGCAGCATCTTGTCGGGCAACCTCGCACGGAGATTCCCGTTCCTGTCGATGTGATCAACCGGCGGGTGGCCTGCACCACCTGCCCGATCACCGAGGACTATTCGCCCTACCGCCTCAACATCTTCTTCGATCAGGATACCGGGATCGTGGAGGAGGTTCGTTGCGGATGACCCTGAAAGGCTCATTCATGAAAACCGCCATCGCCAGCCTGACCCTCGCCGGCGCCGCAGGGCTCGCAGCCTGCTCGGCGCTGCCCCAGCACGAAGGCGGGTCGGGCATGCCGCCGGCGGCCAGCGATCAATGCCTGGCCAGCGAGCACCAGGATCTGGTCGGCCAGAACCGCAGCCAGATCCCGCCGGCGCCCTCGGGTGCGACATGGCGCGTCACCTGCACCAGCTGCGCCATGACCATGGACTACCGTCCGGACCGCCTGAACATTCTCTACGACCAGCAATCGAACATTGTACGTGAGGTGAAATGCGGATGATGCGCGCCATTTTTCTCGCGGGGGCCGTCACAGCCCTTGCCGCCTGTGCCCCTGCGGTCTCGCCCGCTCCCATGCCTGAGGAGAACGCGGGCGTCGCCTGGCGTTGCGACGCCGACGCCGCCCGATCACTGATCGGCTCGCACCACGGCGCCGTGACCTTCCCCCGGAACTCCAACGTCCGCATGGCCTGCACCACGTGCGCCGTGACGCAGGACTATCAGGAGGATCGCCTCAACCTGTTCTACGATCAGGAAACGGGTGTCATCGAGCGGGTCAGCTGCGGCTGATCAGGCCGTTTCGGCCAGGGCCTCCTCGGCCTTGAGCCATTCCGCCTCGGCCGCATCCAGATCAGCCTGACCCTTCGCGCGCGCACGCGTCAGACCTTCAAGCGCCTTGGGATTGCTGACGGAAGCATTCGCCATGTCGTCGTCGATGCGGGCGAGGTCCGCCGTCAACTGAGCCATACGCTCCTCCGCCTTCTTCACCGCGTGACGGAGGGTCGAGGGCGAAGGGCCTGATTTCTTGTCGTTCTTCTTGCGCTTGTTGTTCGAGGCCGGCGCCGCGTCCGCCGTCTCGTTCTTGATCTGGCTCGGCTTGGCGGCGGCCTGTTTGGCGCGATCCAGAACGAATTTGGCGTAGTCGTCCATGTCGCCGTCCCACGGCTTGACCGTGCCGTCGGCGGCCAGCCACAGGCGGTCTGCGACCATCTCCATCAGCGAGCGGTCGTGGGTGATCAGGATGACGGCGCCGGAGTAGTCGTTCAGCGCGTCCAGCAGGGCGCGGCGGCTGTCGATGTCGAGGTGGTTGGTCGGTTCGTCGAGGATCAGGATGTGCGGCGCATCCATCGCCACCTGGTTCAGCAGCAGGCGGGCGCGCTCGCCGCCGGAGAGGGAGGCGACGGTGGTCTCCTGCTTCTCATAGCCCAGCCCCCATTGCGCCAGTTTCGAGCGACGGCTGCTCTCGGGGGCGTCGGGCATGGCGCGGCGGATGATCTCCAGCGGCGTGTCGGTCGGATCCATGGCCTCGATCTGGTGCTGGTGGAACCAGCCCACGCGCATCTTGCGGTCGCGGTGCAGTTCGCCCTCGGAGATGTCGAGGGCGCCGGCGATCATCTTGGCGAAGGTCGACTTGCCCGCGCCGTTGACGCCCAGCAGGCCGATGCGGTCGTCCAGATCCATGCGCAGGTTGAGATTGCGCAGGATCGGCTTGCCCGGCTCATAGCCGACATTGGCGCGCTCCAGCCGGATCAGCGGCGGGGCCAGCGGGCGCGGGGGCGAGGGCAGGATGAAGGGGGAGACGCGCTCCTCGATGGTGGTGGCCACGGGCTGCATCTTGGCCAGGCGCTTCATGCGCGACTGGGCCTGGGCGGCCTTGGAGGCCTTGGCCTTGAAGCGGTCGACGAAGGCTTGGAGGTGGGCGCGTTCGGCGTCCTGCTTGGCCTTGGCCGACATCTGCAGCCGGGCCTTTTCGGCGCGGGCCTGTTCGAACTGGTCGTAGTTGCCGGTGTAGAGCGTCAGGGTGTGGTTCGCGAGGTGCAGGATGTGGGTGCAGACCTCGTTCAGCATCTCGCGGTCGTGGGAGATGATCAGGGCGGTGTGCGGGTATTTCTTCAGCCGCGCCTCCAGCCACAGCGCGCCTTCGAGGTCGAGGTAGTTGGTCGGTTCGTCGAGCAGCAGCATGTCCGGCTCGGCGAACAGGGCGGCGGCGAGGGCGACGCGCATGCGCCAGCCGCCCGAGAACTCCGACATCGGGCGGTGCTGATTTTCCTGATCGAAGCCCAGGCCGACCAGGATTTCGGCGGCGCGCGCCGGGGCGGCGTCGGCGTCGATCTCGATGAGCCGCGTCCAGATCTCGCCCATCTCCTCGGGCTCGGCGGTTTCGAGCCGGCCCAGCAGTTCATGGCGTTCCTCGTCGGCCTCGAGGATGGTCTCCAGCACGCTGACGGGGGTGGCGGGGTGTTCCTGATCGACCGAGCCGATGCGGGCCGTCTTGGGCAGGCTGATCTCGTCGCCGCCGGCGGCCAGTTCGCCGAGGATCAGCTTGAACAAGGTCGACTTGCCGATGCCGTTACGGCCGACCAGCCCGACCTTGGAGCCGGGCGGCAGGGAGACGGAGGCATCCTCAAGGAATTTGCGGCCCCAGGCGTTGAAGGTCAGGTCGGTGATCTGGAGCATGGCAGGCGAACAATCAGTCAGGAGGGAAGTGGAGCGGGCAAACGGCGATGCCCTCAAGCAGCGAGGCGCGACGCGCCGGGCGACAGGGCTGAAAAGGAGAAACGCTTCCAGTTGGAAACCGGCTGCGGCGCGTCTATAAGCCCGCGACCCTCAAACCACCAAACCCAAGAAGTCACTCCCATGACCGAACGCACCTTCTCGATCATCAAGCCGGACGCCACGCGTCGCAACCTGACCGGCAAGGTCAACGCCGTGATCGAGGACGCGGGCCTGCGCATCGTCGCCCAGCGCCGCATCCAGATGACCGAAGACCAGGCCAAGAAATTCTATGAAGTCCACGCCGAGCGCCCCTTCTACGGCGAACTGGTGGAATTCATGACCTCCGCCCCGGTTGTGGTGCAGGTTCTGGAAGGCGAGAACGCCGTGGCCCGCTACCGCGAAGTCATGGGCGCCACGAACCCCAAGGACGCCGCGCCCGGCACCATCCGCGCCCTCTACGCCGAGAACGTCGGCGAGAACTCGGTGCACGGTTCGGACAGCCAGGAGAACGCCAGGCTCGAGATCGCCCAATTCTTCACGGACGCCGACATCGTCGGCTGATCGCCGGTTTTCGGGGAACCGCCGCGACGGGGAATCGTTTTTCTGGCCTCTCTCACGGAGAACAACGCCATGAAGACGATCATCAAGTTCATCCCCGTCGTGGGCGCCGTGGCGCTTCTCGCCGCTTGCGGCACCACGATGGAGCAGCGCGCGGCCACCGGCGCCATCGCGGGCGCCGCGGCCGGTCAGGCCATCGGCGGCGACACTGAGGCCACCGTGGCCGGCGCCGTCATCGGCGGCGCGGCGGGCGCGGCCCGTCCCGACTAGTCGTCGGATACCTCTTCAGAAGGGAAGCGGCGTCGGTCTCAGACCGGCGCCGTTTTTCTTTGCCGGATGAAGGCGGCCAGGGCCTCGGGATAGAGCCGGTGCTCCGCCGTGCGGACCCGCGCGGCCAGGGAGTCGGCGGTGTCCCCGGCCTTGATCGGCACGCGGGCCTGACCCAGCACCGGACCCTCGTCCACGCCCTCGGTCACCAGATGCACGGTGCAGCCCGCCTCGGCGTCCCCGGCCGCGATGGCCCGGGCGTGGGTGTCCAGCCCCGGATAGTTCGGCAGCAGGCTGGGGTGGATGTTCAGCATCCGCCCCTCCCACGCCTGCACCAGATGAGCGGTCAGGATGCGCATGTAGCCGGCCAGCACCACCACCTCGACCCCGCGCAGGCGCAGGGCGGCGTCGATGGCCGCTTCATGGGCGTGGCGCGCCTTGCCGAACGGCCGATGGTCGATGGCCAGCGCCTCGATCCCTGCGGCCCGGGCGAGCTCCAGGCCCGGGGCTTCGGGATTGTTCGAGATGACCACGGCGATCTCGGCCGGATAGTCCGACGCCTTCGCCGCCTCGATGATCGCGGCCATGTTGGAGCCCGCGCCGGAGATCAGGACGGCGACACGGGTCCTGCCGTCCTGGGCAGGCGACGGTGCAGGATCGTGACCATGGCCGGACATGCCGGGATCAGGCCGTTTCCAGCTGGCCGCAGATGAAGGCCGCTTCGCCCGCGTTCAGCAGCGACGCCAGAACCGGTTCCGCGTTTTCCGGGCTGACGATCAGGATGAAGCCCACGCCGCAGTTGAAGGTGCGGCGCATCTCGTGGTCGCTGATCCCGCCGGTCTCGGCCAGCCACTGGAACACGTGGGGCAGGGGCCAGGCGTCCCAGTCGAACGAGGCCTTGAGGCCCTCGGCGATGCAGCGGGGCGGATTCTCGATCAGGCCGCCGCCTGTGATGTGGGCGCCGCCCTTGACCAGGCCGGCCTTCATCAGCGGCACGATGGATTTCACATAGATGCGCGTGGGGGCCATCAGGGCCTCGGCCAGGGTGTGCCCCGGCGAGAAGGGGGCGTCGTCGCTCCACTTCAGGCCGGATTTCTCCACCACCTTGCGGACCAGCGAATAGCCGTTGGAGTGCGGACCGGACGAGGCCAGGCCGATGATCACGTCGCCGGTGTTCTGCAGGTCCAGACGCGGGAGCACCTGCCCCCGCTCCACGGCGCCCATGGAGAAGCCCGCCAGATCATAGTCGCCGTCGCCGTACATGCCCGGCATCTCGGCCGTTTCGCCGCCCACGAGGGCGCATCCCGCCTGACGACAGCCCTCGGCGATGCCGGCCACCACCTGGGTCGCGGCCTCCACGTCCAGCTTGCCGGTGGCGAAATAGTCCAGGAACAGCAGGGGCTCGGCGCCCTGGGCCAGCAGATCGTTGACGCACATGGCGACCAGATCGACTCCGACGCCGCCGTGCAGGCCGGTCTCGATGGCGATCTTCAGCTTGGTGCCGACGCCGTCGGTGGTTGAAACGATCAGCGGATCAACGAATCCGGCCGCTTTCAGGTCGAACAGGGCCCCGAATCCGCCCAGCGACGGCTCCGCGCCGGGCCGCGCGGTGGACTTCGCCAGCGGCTTGATGGCCTGAACCAGCCGTTCCCCCGCGTCGATGTCGACCCCCGCTTGCGCATAGGTCAGGCCGTTGGGGCGGGTGTCGTTCGATGCGCTCATGTCACGCGGGCCTTCGAATTCGTGTCGGAATGTGGGTCGCGCTCTTGCCACGACCGGCTAGCGCCGGGCTATAGCATCCTCATGACGCCGATCACCACAAATGAGGCGCTGGCCGCGTTCTGCGACCAGCTGTCCGGTTCAGAGTTCATCACGGTCGACACCGAGTTCATGCGGGAGACGACCTACTGGCCCAGGCTCTGCCTGATCCAGGCGGCGACGCCGACGGTCGCGGGGATCATCGATCCGATGGCGGAGGGCCTGGACCTCACGCCCTTCCTCGATCTGCTGCGGGATCCGAAGATCATCAAGGTCTTCCACGCCGCCCGTCAGGATGTGGAGATCTTCAACAAGCTGGGCGCCATGCCCACGCCGTTGTTCGACACCCAGGTGGCGGGCATGGCGGCGGGCTTCGGCGATCAGGTGGCCTATGATTCCCTGGTCCGGCAGATGCTCAAGAAGGACGTGGACAAGGGCAGTCGCTTCACCGACTGGGCCCGTCGGCCGCTGTCGGACTCGCAGCTGACCTATGCCCTGGGTGACGTGACCCATCTGGCGGCGCTCTACCCCCGTCTGCGCGACCGTCTGGCGCGCGAGGGGCGGCTGGACTGGGTGTCGCAGGAGATGGAGGCGCTGACCGACCCGGCGCTTTACGACACCAACCCCGACAATGCGTGGAAGCGATTGAAGCCCAAGCGCTTTTCCGCGAAGTACCTGGCCGCGTTTCAGGCGACGGCCGCCTGGCGCGAGCGCGCGGCCCAGGAGCGGGACCAGCCCCGCGGCCGGATCCTCAAGGACGACGCCATCGATGAAATCGCCACCCAGGCGCCGGTCGATGCGGACGCCTTCAGCCGCCTGCGCGCCCCGCCCAAGGGCTTCGGCGGCTCGCGTCTCGGTCAGGAGCTGATCGACGTCCTGCGCGATGTGCTGAAAAACCCTGAGGAGCATGCGCCGGACATCCAGAAGCCCGCCAGTCGTGAACCGGCCCCGGCGTCGGTCGTCGAACTGCTCAAGGTGTTGCTCAAGGCCAAGTCGGAGCAGGCCAATGTGGCCACCAAGCTGCTGGCCAATGTCTCGGATCTGGAGAAGATCGCGCTCAGCGACGACGCCGACGTGGACGCCCTGAAGGGCTGGCGGCGGCAGCTGTTCGGCGAGGATGCGCTCAAGCTCAAGCGCGGAGAGATCGCCCTGGTCCTGAACGGGGCCAGGGTCGAGGTGGTCGAGATCGAGGGCTGACGGTCGCTATTCGGCCGCCGGCTCCCACAATTCGATCGGGTTGCCCTCAGGGTCGTGGATGCGGGCGAATCGGCCGACCTCGGGCGCGTCCCATTCCGCCTTGGTCAGCACCTCGATGCCGGCCGCCTTCAGCGCGGCGATCAGGCTGTCCAGATCATCGACCCGGAAATTGATCATCCACTGGCGATCGGCCGGGAAGTAGTCGCTGTCAGCCTTGAACGGCGCGAATACCGTGGGCCCGGCCTGTTGCGGCCAGATCCAGGGATTGTCCGCGGTCGGGCCGACGCCCAGATGCGCCACATACCAGTCGGCCAGCGCCTTCGGGTCTCTCGACCGGAAGAACAGTCCGCCTATGCCCGTCACCGCCATGGTCGTTTCTCCTGTCAACCGATCTCGAGTTCGGCCTCCAGCGCCTCGGCCAGCGCCTTGGCGCGACGCCGGGTCTGTTCGCCCAGCAGGGCGTCCGCATGATCGGGGGTGGCCTTCAGCCGCAGAACGCCGCCCTTCAGGCTGACCACGGTGCTGGCCAGAATTTGTGGCGACCGTACAGACATGTCGCTGCCCAGCCGCATGGCAAGGCCCAGGGCGCGGGCGCGCAGGCGCTGATCGTCGTTCAGGAGCCGGTCCACCACGCGCGGCGCAGGGGTGTCGCTTGATCCGCCGTACCGGGCGTTGATGGCGCAGGCCAGGAAGGCGCGCTCCGCATGGGTCTGACCCGGGGCGGGCGCGCGCAGCACCTGATCAAAGGCCAGTTCGACCCGGTGATCGGGATGCAGCCGGGCGCCCACATCCGCCAGGCGACAGGCCGCGGCGGTCAGCACCCCGTCCCGCTCCTCGCCAAAGGCGACCGGCAGGGCGGCCATGACCCCTGTCAGCCAGCCTTCCAGCGCACCGGCCAGACCGGGCGACACGCCCTGGCGCAGGCCGATGGCCTCGCAACTGGCCAGCAGAGGGTCGGCGGACACGAGCGACGGGGCCAGGCTCTCGAACAGCAGGCCTTCACGCAGCCCCCAGGCCGAGAACTCGACCCGCTCGAACCCGCAATGCTCCAGCAGACCTTCCAGAACCAGGGCGGCATAGGGCAGGGTCTCCACCCGTCGCTTGGACACCCCCGGCGTGCGCGCCAGAGACGCCGGAGACTGTTGCGCCACCAGCTGGGCGGTCTCTCGCGCCTGCTGGGCCGTCATGGCGTACTGGTGCACGATCCGCAGGGGGTGATCGACCATGGCCATGTGGATCTGGGCCAGGCTGCGCCAGCCGCCGCCGACGGCGTGCAGCACGGCGCTGGAATAATCCCTGGTCATGGGTTTCAGCCGCTCGGCGATCAGGGCGCGGGCGTGGTCGGGGTCGAACCCGTCAGGGGTGGACAGGGAGAACGGGCCCAGCGGCAGGGTGACCCCGCCCTCGACCTTGCCGCCGCCCACCCGGCACAGCTCAAGGCTGGCGCCGCCAAGATCCGCGGCGACCCCTACGGAGTCCGGAGCCCCGGCCAGAACGCCCAGCGCGGCGTAGCGGGCTTCCTCCTCGCCGGAGAGAACGCGGACCTGCAGGCTGGTCTCGGCGGCGACCCGCTGGCGGAATTCCTCGCCGTCCACGGCGTCGCGCACGGCGGCAGTGGCGGCGGTGAGAACGGCGGCGGGCCGCACGCCCTCGACGATGGAGGCGAACCGGCGCAGCGCCGGCAGGGCCATTTTCACCCCTTCGGGCGACAGGCGGCCCGTGGTTGCGATGTCGCGGCCGAGGCCCGCCAGAACCTTTTCGTTGTAAACTGTCCAGATGGCCCGGCCTTCCAGCCGGTACATGACCAGACGCACCGAGTTCGAGCCCACGTCGATGACGGCGACATCGTCGCGTCCGTCGCGTCCATCCACCTTGCCGGGCAGGGGCCTATCGGTAGGGACGGTCAAACGTGATCACCTTGGGCAGCACCTTCACCTTGCGCCCCCGGCCGGACAGGCTGGGGTTCTTGATGAAATAGTCGTGGGCGGAGAAGGGGCGCTCGGGATCAGCGGGTTTGACCCGGTGATAGTTCCCCGACGAATCCAGAACCCAGCTCTGGGCGTCGTCCTTCAGGTTGGCGACCATGATCTGGTCCAGCACCTGGTCGTGCACCGTGGCGTTGGTGACCGGCGCCATGACCTCGACCCGGCGATCCAGATTGCGGGTCATCCAGTCGGCCGATGAAATGTAGACCCTGGCCTTGTCGCTGGGCAGGGCGTGGCCGTTGGCGAAGGCCACGATGCGGCTGTGCTCCAGGAACCGGCCGATGATCGACTTGACCCGGATGTTCTCAGACAGGCCCGGCACGCCGGGGCGCAGGCAGCAGATGCCGCGGATGACCATGTCGATGCTCACCCCCGCCTGGCTGGCGCGGTACAGGGCGTCGATGATCTCGGGGTCCACCAGCGAGTTCATCTTGACCCAGATGGCGGCGGGCTTGCCGGCGGCGGCGGACTTCACCTCCTGCTCGATCATGGCGAGCAGGGACAGTTTCATTCGCAGCGGCGAGACGATCAGGCGCTCCATCTCGCCCGGCTGGGCATAGCCGGTGATGTAGTTGAACACCTTGGCGGCGTCGCGCCCGATGCCCGGATCGGTCGAGAACAGGGACAGGTCGGTGTAAACCTTGGCGGTGACCGGGTGATAGTTGCCCGTGCCCGCATGGACATAGGTCTTGAGGCCGTCCGCCTCGCGCCGCACCACCACGCTCAGCTTGGCGTGGGTCTTGTACTCCACGAAGCCGAAGACCACGTGGACGCCCGCCCGCTCCATGGCCCGGGCCCAGCGCAGGTTGGCCTCCTCGTCGAAGCGCGCCTTGATCTCCACCAGGGCGGTGACGTTCTTGCCGTTCTCGGCCGCCTCGATCAGGGCGGCGACGATGGGGCTGTCCTTGGAGGTGCGGTACAGGGTCTGCTTGATGGCGATGACGTTGGGGTCGCGGGCGGCCTGACGCAGGAACTGGACCACCACGTCGAAGCTCTCGAACGGGTGGTGGATCAGGATGTCCTTTTCGCGGATCGCCGCGAAAACATCGCCACCCTGGTCGCGGACCCGCTCCGGATAGCGCGGCTCGAACGGCGGGAATTTCAGCTCTGGCCGGTCAGGGGGGATCAGATCCGACAGCTGGCCCAGACCGAGCATGCCGTCGACCATGACCACGTCCTGCGGCGCGGCGTCCAGCTCGCGGATGATGAAATTCTTGAGGTCGTCCGGCATGGACGCCTCGATCTTGACCCGCACCACCGAGCCCAGGCGGCGCTGCTTCAGCGCCTCCTCGAACTCCAGCACCAGGTCCTCGGCCTCTTCCTCGATCTCGATGTCGGAGTCGCGGATCAGGCGCAGCACGCCCTTTTCAAGGACCTCGCAGCCGGGGAACAGGTGGTCGATGAACAGCAGCAGCAGGGCTTCCAGCGTCACGAAGCGTCGCCGCCCTTTTACCGAGCGCCCGTCGGTGGCCAGCTCCCAGAACCGGCGCACCTGGGTCGGCACGGGGACGAGGGCGTAGAGGATGCGGTTGTCCCGTTCCCGCCGCAGCTTCAGCGCCAGCGAGAAGCCCAGGTTGGGAAGGAAGGGGAACGGATGCGCCGGGTCGATGGCCAGCGGCGTCAGGACGGCGAACAACTGGTTGAGGAACTCGGGCTCCAGCCGCTCGCGCTCGGTCTTGGTGATCTTCGCGGGATCGACCACCTCGATGCCGGCGTCCTTCAGTTCGCGCCACAGGGTGCGCCACTGGGCCTGCTGGTCGGCCATCAGGGATCCGGCGGCGGTGTTGATGCGCTCCAGCGTCTCGGCGGGTGTCAGGCCGTCGGCCGAGACCACGCGCAGTCGCTGGCGAAGCTGTCCTTTCAGACCCGCCACGCGGACCATGTAAAACTCGTCCAGGTTGTTGGCCGAGATGGACAGGAACCGCACCCGCTCCAGCAGGGGGTGGGCGGGATTCGCCGCTTCCTCCAGAACCCGGGCGTTGAAGGCCAGCCATGACAGTTCGCGGTTGAAGAACCGCTCGGGCGAGGCCAGCAGCGCCTCGTCCAGCTCGAGCGCGCGGGCGTGGGAGGAGGGGACCTCCTGACCGGTGGCGCGCTCGGCGATGGGTAGGTGGTCGCTCATGCCCGTGGTTGTGGCAAGTCGGTGTGACGGCCGCAAGGCGCAGCGTCAGTCCGTGGCCGCCTTCTTCTTCGCCGCCGGCTTTTTCGCCGCTGTTTTCTTTGCCGGAGCCTTCTTGGCCGCAGCCTTTTTGGGCGCCGCCGTCTTCTTGGCCGGCGCGCTGGCGGCCTTGGCGGCCAGCAGGGGCAGGGCCGCCTCCATGGTCAGGTCCTCGGGCGCCGTGCCCTTGGGCAGGGTGGCGTTGATCTTGCCCGATTTCACATAGGGACCGTAGCGCCCCGCCATGACGTGCACCGGTTCACCCGTCTCGGGGTGGGCGCCCAGATCCTTCAGCGGCGCCATGGCCCCGCCGCGTCCCGCGCCGCGGCTGGCGCGCTTCTCGGCCAGCAGGGCGACGGCGCGGTTCAGGCCCACATCGAACACTTCCTCGATGTCCGACAGGTTCGCATAGGTGCCGTCGTGGGCCACGAAGGGCCCGTAGCGGCCCAGACCCGCGGTGATCAGCTTGCCGTCCTCCGGGTGCGTCCCGACCTCGCGTGGCAGACGCAGCAGGCGCAGGGCCTTTTCCAGATCGACGGAGGCCGGCGACCAGCCCTTGGGCAGCGACGAGCGTTTGGGCTTCTCGGCCTCCGGCGGGGTGGTCTCCACATAGGGACCGAAGCGGCCGATCTTCAGGTGCACCGGCTGGCCGGTCTCGGGATCGAGGCCCAGTTCGCGATCACCGCCGTCTTCACCGTTTTCGCCCGCGTCAGGCGAGGCGACGGGGCGGGTGTAGCGGCACTCCGGATAGTTCGAGCAGCCGATGAAGGCGCCGAACCGGCTGGTCTTCAGGCTCAGGCGACCGTCGGCGCAGGAGGGGCAGGCGCGGGGGTCGGTCCCGTCGCCCTTGTCCGGGAAGATGTGCGGCCCAAGGGCGTCGTTCAGATGATCAAGAATGGCGGTGGTGCGCAGCTCGCCCGCGGCCTGGGTGGCGGCGTGGAAGTCGTCCCAGAACCGGCGCAGCAGCAGCTTCCAGTCCAGTTCGCCCGCCGACACCTCGTCCAGCTGGGTCTCCAGCGCGGCGGTGAAGTCGTACTCCACCCAGCGGGCGAAGAACTGCTCGAGGAAGGCCGTGACCAGCCGTCCCTTGTCCTCAGGATAGAACCGGTTCTTGTCCATGCGGACGTATTCGCGGTCGCGCAGGGTGGTCAGGATCGAGGCGTAGGTAGAGGGCCGCCCGATGCCCAGCTCCTCCAGCTTCTTGACCAGGGTGGCTTCGGAATAGCGCGGCGGCGGCTCGGTGAAGTGCTGTTCGGTGCGAATGGCCTCCGGCTTGGCCGCGGCGCCTTCCTTCAGCGCGGGCAGGCGGCCGCCGTCGTCGTCCTCGTCCTCCGCGCCCTTGACCCGTTCGTCGCGACCTTCCTCATAGACGGCGATGAAGCCGTCGAAGGCCACCACCTGGCCGGTGGCGCGCAAGCCGGTCTGGCCGTCGGGCGTTTCGATATCCACCGTGGTGCGGTCCAGCCGGGCCTGCTCCATCTGGCTGGCGACCATGCGCTTCCAGATCAGCTCATAGAGCCGCTGCAGGTCGCCATCCAGACGCAGGGTCTCCGGCGCGCGGGCGATGTTGGTGGGGCGGATGGCTTCGTGCGCTTCCTGGGCGTTCTTGGCCTTGGCCTTGTAGTAGCGCGGCTCGGACGGGACATAGGCGGGGCCGAAGCGGTCGCCGATGACCTCGCGCGCCTGGGCGATGCCTTCGGGCGTCACATAGACCCCGTCGGTCCGCATGTAGGTGATCAGGCCGCCCTGATCGTCCACGCCTTCGTACAGCTTCTGGGCCGCCTGCATGGTGCGCTGGGCGGTGAAGCCCAGCTTGCGCGAGGCTTCCTGCTGGAGAGTCGAGGTGGTGAAGGGCGGCGACGGGTTGCGCTTGACCGGCTTCTTCTCGATCGAGCTGATGGTGAAGGCGCCGGCCTCGATGGCGGCGCGCGCGGCCTGGGCCGTCGCCTCGTCGGTGATGTCCAGACGCTGGACCCGCTTGCCGGCGTGCTTGACCAGGCGGGCGGTGAACGGCGGGCTGTCGGCGATGACGTCGGCCTCGACCGACCAGTATTCCTGCGCCTTGAACCGCTCGATCTCCATCTCGCGGTCGACGACGATGCGCAGGGCCACGGATTGCACCCGCCCGGCCGAGCGGGCGCCGGGCAGCTTGCGCCACAGCACCGGCGACAGGGTGAAGCCCACCAGATAGTCCAGGGCGCGGCGGGCCAGATAGGCCTCCACCAGCTCCATGTCGATGTCGCGCGGCTGGGCCATGGCCTCCAGCACCGCCGACTTGGTGATGGCGTTGAAGGTGACGCGCTGGACGACGGCGTCCTTCACGGCCTTCTTCTTCTGGAGGATCTCCAGCACGTGCCAGCTGATGGCCTCCCCCTCGCGGTCGGGGTCGGTGGCCAGGATGATGCGGTCGGACGACTTGGCCGCCTCGGCGATCTCGCTCAGACGCTTGGAGGCCTTGGCGTCGATCTCCCACGACATGGCGAAGTCCTCGTCCGGCTTCACCGATCCGTCCTTGGACGGCAGGTCCCGCACGTGGCCATAGGAGGCCAGCACACGGTAGTCCGGGCCGAGGTACTTATTGATGGTTTTGGCCTTGGCCGGGCTTTCGACGATGACGAGGTTCATGAAGTCGCAGTCTGGGAGGAGGGGAGCGCGAACGTGGTGGGGTCCGGGTCCGGTGTCAATCGCCAAGCCTTCGGACGCTTGCCCTGATCGCTCTGGTCAGGCCGCTGCGACCATGCCCCCGGGCAACAGAACGGCGCGGCCGGCCAGACTCAGTTCCAGCAGGGCGGCGTTGGCTTCGCCGATGGCGGCGCCGGCGGCGCGGGCCAGTTCGTCGCGCGGGGCGGGCGCCGGCGAGAGGAGGGCCGCCAGCCGTTCGATCAGCTCCAGATCGGCGTCGACCGGCCCGGGCTCCCATGCGGGAGCGTCCGGTTCGTACAGGGTGCGCAGGCCGTCCAGGGCGTTCAGCACGTCCTCCACGCCCTCGCACAGGATCGCGCCCTGTCGAAGCAGCTCGTTCGGACCCTTCGAACGGGGATCCAGCGGCGAGCCGGGCACGGCGAACACGTCGCGTCCCTGCTCCCCCGCCAGCCGCGCCGTGATCAGGGAGCCGGAGCGCAGTTCGGCCTCCACCACGATCACGCCCTTGGCCAGACCCGAGATGATGCGGTTGCGGCGCGGAAAGTCGCGCGCCTGGGCCCTGGCGCCCATGGGGCTTTCCGAGACGACACAGCCCTGCTCGATCAGACGATCATAGAGGCTGGCGTGTTCGGGCGGATAGATGTCGTCCACCCCGCCGCCCAGCACGGCGACGGTTCCGGTGGTCAGGGCGCCCTCGTGGGCGGCGGCGTCGATGCCCCGCGCCATGCCCGAGGTCACCACGAACCCCGCCTGACCGAGCCCGGCCGCCAGGCCGCGCGCGATCCGCTGGCCGCCCGCCGAGGCGATCCGGGCGCCCACGACGGCGAGGCTGTCGCGGCTGAGCAGGGCCGCGTCGCCCCGGGTCCAGAGCACCGGCGGGGGCGGGTCCAGCGCGGCCAGTTGCGGCGGATAGTCGGGATCGCCCGGCAGCAGCAGACGCGCGCCCGCCGCGTCGCCGGCGTCCAGTTCGGCTTGAACGAGGCTTTCGTCCGGCAAGGCGTGTCCGCCGCCGCCCCGTCGCGCCAGTTCGGGCAGGGCGTCCAGCGCCGCGCGGGCCGTGCCGAACCGCTGCATCAACTGGGAAAAGGCGACGGGACCGACGCGGTCGGTGCGGGCCAACCGCAGGCGGGCGAAGCGTTCAGCCTCGTCCGCCGCCGGGGTCACTTCGACTTGGACCCGATACGGGACTCCGTCCCCTTCATCAGCCGGCCGATGTTCTCATGGTGCCGGATCCAGATCAGCACGGCGGTGAATACGCTCAGGAACAGAACCGGCGCCGCGACGGGCAGGCCCAGAGCCGCGAGGGGCAGCAGGGCATAGAGCGGCGTGGCGGCCGAGGCGATCAGGGCCGCCAGCGAGGAATATCTCAGGGCGAAGGCCACGATCAGCCAGGTGGCGCCGGCCATCAGGCCCAGCGGCCAGGCGGCGGCGATGATCAGGCCGAAGAAGGTGGCTACCCCCTTGCCGCCCTTGAAGCCCAGCCAGACCGGGAACAGGTGGCCCAGGAAGGCCGCGCCGCCGGCGATGACGGCGACGGCTTCGTTGTCGAACAGCCAGCGCGCGATCAGCAGGGCCGCCGCGCCCTTGCCCGCGTCCAGCAGCAGGGTGGCCAGGGCCAGATCCTTGCGGCCTGTGCGCAGCACATTGGTCGCGCCGATGTTGCCCGAGCCGATGCTGCGCACGTCGCCGGCGCCCGCCGCGCGGGTGATCACCACGCCGAACGGAATGGAGCCCAGCAGATATCCGCCAAGGGCTGTGAGCCCCAGCGTCAGCATCGCCGGTCCGACCAGATCCTGCACTCGAATGCCCCTTTAACGTGCGTCGTGCACGATGCGCCCGCCGACGATGGTGAGCAAGACCTTGCCCTGCAGCACGCGGCCGTCGAAGGGCGAGTTTTTGGACTTGGAGCGCAGCTTGTCCGCGTCCACGACCACCGGCGCATTGGGGTCGAACAGCACCAGATCGGCCGGGGCGTCCGCCTGCAGCTCGCCCGCGTCCAGCCCCAGCAGGGTCGCCGGGCCGCAAGTCAGGGGCCGCAGGATGTCGATCAGGTCCAGCCCTGCCTCGTGGTGCAGGCTGAGCGCGGCGGGCAGCAGGGTCTCAAGCCCCACGGCGCCGGGCGCCGCCTCGCTGAACGGACGGCGCTTGTCCTCGGCCGGGGCCGGGGTGTGGGCTGAGGTGATGACGTCGATTAGCCCCTCGCGCACCGCCTCGATCATGGCCTGACGGTCGCTTTCCGCGCGCAGGGGCGGGTCCAGCCGGTAGAAGGTGCGGTAGTCGCCGATATCCACCTCGTTGAAGCACAGGTGGTTGATCGACACGCTGGCGGCGACCTCCAGCCCCCTGGCGCGGGCGCGGGCCAGGCAATCCAGCGCCGCTTCGGTGGAGATCTGGTCGGCCAGGAACCGGGCGCCGGTCTGCTCGACCAGGGCCAGGTCGCGCTCCAGCTGAATGCGCTCGGCGATGGCCGGCGCGCCGGACAGGCCCAGCCGCGTGGCCAGCTCGCCCGAGGTGGCGCAGGCGCCCTCCGACAGCCACGGGTCGGCCGGGCGGTGAGCGATCAGGGCGTTGAAGGCCGAGGCGTAACTCATCACCCGCTGCAGGGTGCGACTGTTGGCGATCACCCGGTCGCCGTCGGTGAAATACAGCGCCCCGGCCTCGGCCATGAGGCCGATCTCGGCCATGCGCTCGCCGTCCAGCCCCTGCGTGGCCGCGCCGGCCGCGCGGACGTTGACCAGATTCAGGGCCGCGCCGCGCCTCTGGATGAAGTCGACCATGGCCGGGTCGTCCACGGCCGGATCGGTGTCCGGCTGGATGACGATGGTGGTGACGCCGCCCGCCGCCGCCGACAGGCTGGCGGACTTCAGCGTCTCCTTGGGCTCGGCCCCCGGTTCGCCGGTCTTGACCCGGATGTCGATCAGCCCGGGCGCCAGCACCAGACCGCCTGCGTCGATGACCTCGACCCCGTCCGGGGTCCGGGTCGCGGCGCCGTGGATGACCTCGACGATGCGGCCGTCCTGGATCAGCACCGCGCCGGGCCCGTCGTAGTCGTTGGCCGGGTCCACCAGCCGGGCGTTGATGATGGCCAGGGCTTTGGGGGATGGGGCGCTCATCGCTCCGCCTCCTGCCGCATGGACAGAGACGCCAGCACCGCCATACGCGCGGCCACGCCCATCTCAACCTGATCCTGGATCAGGGAGACGGCCGGGTCGTCGGCCACGCCGGAGTCGATCTCGACGCCCCGGTTCATGGGGCCGGGGTGCATGACCTTGGCGCCGGGCGCGGCCCAGGCCAGCTTCTCGGCGTCGAGGCCCCAGAAGCGGTAGTACTCGCGGGTCGAGGGGGCCAGGGCGCCGTCCATGCGCTCCAGCTGCAGGCGCAGCATCATGACCACGTCGCAGCCCTTCAGACCCTCGCGCATGTCGTGAAACACCTCGCAGCCCCAGCGGTCGGCGTCGCCGGGCACCAGCGTCGGCGGCCCGATCAGGCGCACACGCACCCCCATCATGGACAGCAGGGCCACGTTTGACCTCGCGACCCGGCTGTGGGCCACGTCGCCGCAGATGGCCACGGTCAGCCCGCCCACGTCGCCGAAGGCGCGGCGGAGGGACAACATGTCCAGCAGGGCCTGGGTCGGGTGCTCGTGACGGCCGTCGCCGGCGTTGACCACGGCGCAGCCCACCTTCTGGGACAGCAGCTCCGCCGCGCCCGACGCCGAATGGCGCACCACCAGAATATCCGGCTTCATGGCGTTCAGGGTCATGGCCGTGTCGATCAGGGTCTCGCCCTTGGCCACCGAGGAGGTGCGCGGGTTCATGCTGACCACATCGGCGCCCAGCCGCCGGGCCGCGATCTCGAACGAGGCCGAGGTGCGGGTGGAGTTCTCGAAGAACAGGTTGACCACCGTGCGCCCGCGCATCAGGTCCAGCGCCTTGGCACCCTGACGGTTCACATCGACGCAGGCGTCGGCCAGATCCAGCAACGCGGTCAGCGTCACGGGATTGAGATCACCGGCGGAATTGAAATGCGCCCTGGGAAACGGCGTCAGCCGTGAACGGACAAGATCGGTGACGGCCTGGGTCATCGAGGGCTCGCTATAGGGCTGAGTCCCGCTGAACGCCAGCGCTGTGAGGCCCTGGTCACAGGAATCCGAACAGGAACAGCATCAGGGGCATGGTGAACAGGGCGCCCAGGGTGGTGAAGGCCACCACCGCCGCCATCAAGGGCGCGTCCCCGCCCATCTGGCGCGCCAGCACATAGGAGGCCGCGGCGCCCGGCGCCGACCCGGCCAGCAGCACGATGCCCAGCGCCGTGCGGTCGGCGCCCAGCAGGATGGCGAAGCCGGCCATGATCAGGGGCAGGACCAGCAGCTTGGCGGCGGTCACCAGGCCCACCACCACCGGCCGGCCCGCCGCGTCGCGGAAGCTGAGCCCCGCGCCCGCCACCATCAGGCCCAGCACGATGGCCGCCCCGCCCAGCATGTCGAAGGGCGTCATCAGAATATCCGGCAGGCGCAGGCCGGTCAGGTTCAGGATCGTGCCGATGACGCAGGACCAGATGATCGGATTGACCCACAGCGAGCGCCCCACCATGCGCCAGCCGCCGCCCTGGCCCACGCCCCACTTGGCCAGCACCAGCACGCAGACGATGTTGATGGACGGGATCAGCGCCCCCAGCGCCACGGCCGCCAGCCCCACGGACTCCTGACCGAAGATCGAGGCGGCCACCGGCAGGAAGACGAAGCCGTTCCAGCGGATCACGCCCTGGAACACGCTGGTGTAGGCGGCGTCCGAGACTTTGATCAGCGGCTTGGCCAGGAAGGTGATCAGGGCCATCAGCATGGCGCCGGCCAGCGTCGCCAGCGCCACCACCCCCGCGCCGCCGCCCGTGAAGTCGGCGTTCCAGATGCCGGGGATCAGAAAGGCGGGATAGAAGACGAAATAGGTGAGCCGCTCCACCGGTCGCCAGCCGTTCTCGGGCAGGAAGCGGGCGACCTTCAGGCCCCAGCCCAAGGCGATCAGGGCGAACACCGGCAGGAAGCCGGACAGCAGGGCGTTCATGCGGGCCTCAGCCGGTCCAGCGCCCCCTGCAGGATCCAGGCGGCGGCCGTCCGGTCGATCACGCCGGCGCGCCGTTTGCGGTTCAGGTCCAGATCCTCGATCAGAAACCGCTCCACCGCCGAGGTGGACAGCCGCTCATCCCAGAAGGCCACATTGACCGGGCGGAGGCGGTCGAGATTGCGGGCGAAGGCGCGGACCGACTGGGCGCGCGGCCCCTCGCTGCCGTCCATGTTGACGGGCAGGCCGATGACCAGGGCCGAGACCTTGCGGTGGTCCATGATCCTGAACAGGTGCGCCGCATCGGCGCTGAACTTCGTCTTGCGGATCAGCTCCAGCGGGCTGGCGATCATGCGGGTGGCGTCGGACGCGGCCACGCCGATGGTCTTCTCGCCCAGGTCGAGCCCCAGCCAGGGGGTGTCGGGCGGGCAGGCGGCGGGCAGGTCGGAAAGGTCAAAAACGGGCACGAAACGGGCGGTAGGACTGGCGCAAGGCCGTGTCAAAGGCGAAACTGAATTCCACTGGCTGACGGAGGGACTGATGATGAGCAGAAATCTGGCGATTACGGCCGCCCTGGGCCTGATGATCTCGGCCTGCGACGCCTTGCCCGAAGAGGAGCACGCGGTGGACCGGGCGCGCGAGCCGGTGGCGGCCGCCGCCGCGCCCACGCCCGAGCCCGGCGACACTCGCGCCGAGCCGGCGGGCGAGCCCGAAACCATCGAGATCGTCGCTGACGACGCCCTGCAATCAGCCGCCTCGGTGATGCAGATGCATCCCATGGAGAGCCAGAACGCCAAGCTCTTCGCCGTGTCCGGCGGAGACCCGGCCATGAACGGCCTCGTCACCTATCTGGGCCTGTTCGCGGGCCCGGCCGAGGGCTGGCGCGTGTACCGGATCGGCGACTTCGAGGAATGGACCGTCTCCGAGGAGAGCCGCCGCCGCGTGGTGCTGGACGCCCGCGAAAGCCGCATGGGCGAGGACGACGACATCGTCACCGAGGACCGCCGCCTGATCGTGGAATTCCGCATGGGCGAGGACGGCGAGTCGGACCGGGTCACCGTCACCCCGGCGCGCTGATCCTGCTTTGGCCGCGCGGGCTTGCCGAACAAGGGCCGGGCCGCTAACCCACGCCTGAATGTGCGTCCCCGTTCCTCCCGACGCGGACGACCCAAGGAGACCTTCATGTCCATCGACGCCGCGACCGTGCGCCGTGTCGCCCACCTGGCCCGCATCAAGACCCCCGAGGACCGGCTGGAGCCCCTGGCCGCCGAGCTGAACGGCATCCTCGCCTGGATCGAGCAACTGAACGAGGTGGACGTGGAGGGCGTGGAGCCCATGACCTCCAACGTGCGCCAGCCGCTGCGCCTGCGCGACGACGTGGTCACCGACGGCGGCAAGGTGGACGCCGTGCTGTCCAACGCCCCCAAATCCGCCGACGGCTTCTTTGTCGTGCCCAAGGTGGTCGAGTAAGCCATGACCGACCTGACGAAACTGACCCTCAAGGCCGCCGTCGACGGCCTCAAGGCCCGCGACTTCTCGTCCGAGGAGATCACCGGCGCCTTCCTCAAGACCATCGAGGCCGCCAATCCGGCCCTGAACGCCTATGTCCAGATCACGGGCGACAAGGCGCTGGCGATGGCGCGGGCGTCCGACGCGAAGCTCGCCAAGGGCGAGGGCGGGGCGCTGGAAGGCGCGCCGCTGGGGATCAAGGACCTGTTCTGCACCGACGGGGTCCAGACCACGGCCGGCTCCAACATGCTGAAGGGCTTTGTCCCGCCCTATGAATCCACCGTCACCGCCAACCTGTGGCGCGACGGGGCGGTGATGCTGGGCAAGCTGAACATGGACGAGTTCGCCATGGGCTCTTCCAACGAGACCAGCGCGTTCGGCCCGGTGGTGAACCCGTGGAAGTCCAGCGGCTCCAACGCCGAGCTGACGCCGGGCGGCAGCTCGGGCGGCTCGGCCTCGGCGGTTGCGGCGGACCTGTGTCTGGCGGCCACGGCGTCGGACACCGGCGGCTCGATCCGCCAGCCCGCGGCCTTCACCGGCACCGTGGGCATCAAGCCCACCTACGGCCGCGCCAGCCGCTTCGGCATGGTGGCCTTCGCCTCGTCGCTGGATCAGGCCGGGCCGATCACCAAGACGGTGGAGGACGCGGCCATCCTGCTGCGGTCCATGTGCTCGTTCGACACCAAGGACTCCACCAGCCTCGACGTGGAGACGCCGGACTGGACCGCCAGCCTCGGCAAGGGGGTGAAGGGTCTGCGCATCGGCATCCCGAGGGAATATGTGGTCGACGGCATGCCCGCCGAACAGCTGGAGCTGTGGGAGAAGGGCAAGGCCTGGCTGAAGGACGCCGGCGCCGAGATCGTCGAGATCAGCCTGCCACACACGAAGTACGCCCTGCCGGCCTATTACATCATCGCCCCGGCGGAGGCGTCGTCGAACCTGGCCCGCTATGACGGCATGCGGTTCGGTCACCGGGCCAGTGAAGCGAAGTCCCTGACGGACCTGTACGAGACCAGCCGCGCCGAGGGCTTCGGCAAGGAGGTCCAGCGCCGCCTGACCATCGGCGCCTATGTGCTGTCGGCCGGATTCTATGACGCGTACTATGTCCGGGCCCTGAAGGTGCGCCGCCGCATCGCCCAGGACTTCGACGATGTCTGGGGCAAGGTCGACGCCATCCTGACGCCGTCGACGCCCTCGGCCGCCTTCGCCCTGGGCGACAAGCAGGTGGACCCGCTGACCATGTACCTGAACGACGTGTTCACGGTGACCGCCAACCTGGCCGGCCTGCCGGGCATCTCGGTCCCCGCCGGCCTCGACAAGGGCGGCCTGCCGCTGGGCCTGCAGGTCATCGGCAGGGCGCTGGACGAGGCGACGGTGTTCCAGGTCGCCGACACGCTGGAGCAGGCCGCCGGGTTTGTGGCGCGGCCGGACAAGTGGTGGTGAGCATGACCGAGAACTCGAAGCTGATTGAGGGCCGGACCGGCCCGTGGGAAATCGTCATGGGGCTGGAGATCCACGCCCAGGTGGCGTCGAAGGCCAAGCTGTTCTCGGGCGCCGCCGTGGGCTTCGGGGCGGGGCCGAACGAGCAGGTGTCGCTGGTGGACGCCGGCTTCCCGGGCATGCTGCCGACGCTGAACAGGTTCTGTGTCGAACAGGCGGTGCGCACGGGGCTGGGGCTCAACGCCCGGATCAACACTTTCAGCCAGTTCGACCGGAAGAACTATTTCTACCCCGACCTGCCCACCGGCTATCAGATCAGCCAGCTGTATCACCCCATCGTGGGCGAGGGCGTGGTGGAGGTGGAGGCCGAGGACGGGTCCTTCTTCAATGTGGGCATCGAGCGCCTGCATCTGGAGCAGGACGCCGGCAAGCTGATCCACGACCTGTCGCCGACGGAATCCTATGTGGACCTGAACCGCTCGGGCACGGCCCTGATGGAGATCGTCTCCCGGCCGGACCTGCGCAGCCCTGAGGAGGCGGTGGCCTACGTCAAGAAGATCCGGACCATCCTGATCTATCTGGGCACCTGCGACGGGGACATGGAGAAGGGCAATCTGCGGGCCGATGTGAACGTCTCGGTCTGCCGCGCGGGCGGCTATGAAAAGTTCAAGGAAACCGGGGACTTCAGCCATCTGGGCACCCGCTGCGAGATCAAGAACGTCAACTCGTTCCGCTTCATCTCCCAGGCCATCCAGTACGAGGCGCGCCGCCAGATCGAGATCCTCGAGGACGGCGGCAAGATCGATCAGGAGACCCGCCTGTACGACCCCGTGTCCGGCGAGACCCGGTCCATGCGTTCCAAGGAAGAGGCGATGGATTACCGCTACTTCCCCGACCCGGACCTGCTGCCGCTGGAGATCGAGCAGGCCTGGATCGACGACATCAAGGCGTCCCTGCCGGAGCTGCCCGACGACAAGCGCAAGCGGCTGATCAGCCAGTACGGCCTGTCGCAATATGACGCCGTGGTGCTGATCTCCGAACAGGCCAAGGCCGATTACTTCGAGGCGGCGGCCAAGGGTCGTGACGCCAAGCTGGTCGCCAACTGGGTCACCAACGAGCTGTCGGCCCGGCTGGCCGCCGATCATCTGGACTTCGACCAGAGCCCGGTGCCGGCCGCCCATGTGGCCGAGCTGGTGGCGCTGATCGAGGACGGGACCATCTCGTCGAAGATCGCCAAGGAGGTGTTCGACCACGTCTGGAACGGCGAGGGCAGCCCGTCCGAGGTCGTCGAAAAGCACGGCCTGAAACAGGTCACCGACACCGGCGCCATCGAGGCCGCCATCGACGCCATCATCGCCGCCAACCCCGACAAGGCCGCCGCCGTGGCCGAGAAGCCCCAGGCCCTGGGCTGGTTCGTCGGCCAGGTCATGAAGGCCACCGGCGGCAAGGCCAACCCGGCGGCGGTGAACGCGATCCTGAAGGCCCGGCTGGGGGTGGACTGAGGGGGCGCTGCTCTCCGCTCATCGCGCGCCTTGTCATCCCGGTCGGAGCGAAGCGGAGAGCCGGGACGAGGGCGCGCGTTGATCCCGCGCCCGGACAGCCGCCAGGCTGAGCCGGGCGAAGGGCGGCGGCGGAGCGGCGGAACCGGTGGCCCGGATCGGTGTCCGGGCCTGATTTTTGGGGCGACGTCCCGTCCCGGATAACGCCTGCGGCGTTTCCGGGATGACAAGGGGCGTTACTGGCCAGGTCACGGCCCCGGCCCCCCGCCGTTGGACTCCGACCCTGAAAAACAGTGCAATTGGCGTGCAAGGGCTTCGTCCGTGAGGGTGCGTTCGGCCTTGCCGGTCAGGGTTTTCAGCCCGGCGACAAGGCGGGCGAGATCGTCGGCGGGGTTGCACTGCGAGTCCGAAAAACAGGGCAAGGGGGGTGCAATGTCGGGGCCGCAGGCGGCCTGTTCGACCTGCCGGGCGACGACCGCCAGCTGAGTGGCCAGGCGCGCCAGATCGGCGGCGGGGTCCGGCTCGGGCGGTTCGGGCTCGGGGTCCGGC
>Ga0208179_1000065_pt1 | contig 108204 bp, 96 predicted proteins | sample Malvired_Geostar_FD_184238 | JGI IMG/M metagenome (GOLD analysis project Ga0208179, IMG submission 184238) | Marine viral communities from the Global Malaspina Expedition - Malaspina viral metaG DeepMed_Geostar (SPAdes) (version 2) | ecosystem: Environmental > Aquatic > Marine > Oceanic... | reverse complement strand
GGGGGGAGGATTGGATGAACTTTGCACTGGGGGGCGAGTCGAAGACGGAAGTTGCCGGCGCGGGCGACAATAGCCTACTTTCAGTTCGCCCTCTTGGGCCGCCCCGCATGGCCAGCCGGCTTGGAGGACGTTTGCGCGCACGATTGCCACAGCATGCATCACCAGGTCACGTCGTCCGTGCAGCCGGCTGCCTTGGCCTGGCCTTGGTGCTGGCGATGGGCGCGGGCTGTTCGCGCGAAGGCGGCCAGCAACCGGAAGGCGGAGCGGCGGCCACGGGCGAACGCGGGGATGAAGCGCCGATCGTGACCGTCGCGCCGGAACAGGAAGTGGCCCCGGTACCGGAATGGAATGTGCCCGAAGCGCCGGTCGACGGTGCGGAGGCGGATCTCGAAGAGACCAAGGCCGCCGCCGCGGAAGCGCTGGAGTCGGGCGAGCTGTTTCGCGAAGCCGACGATGCGATCCCGCTCTACCTGGCCCTGCGTGAGGAGGCGCCCGCGGACCGTGAGGTGCAGGAAGGACTCGACCGCTCGCTGTCGCTCCTGCTGGAACAGGGCACGCGGGCCATCGAGCGCATGGATCTGGAGCCGGCCGCCTTGCGGGATGCGCAGGAGGTGGGGGCGGTGGTACGCGCCGTTGCAACCGACGACCGGGAAGCGGCGGCTTTCCTGGAGCGCCTGGAGGTGGCCGAGCGCGCTTCTGCGGAGAACCGGCGCGGCGAACAGGCGCTCAATGGCGGCCGGATCGATGGCGGGGAAAACAGCGCCATTGCGCGCTTCCGCGCTGCACTCGGGATCCGGCCGGATGACGCGAGGGCCACGCAAGGCCTCGCTGCCGCCGAGAGCGCGCTGATCCGGGAAGCCGAGGAGCGGGCGGCGGACGATGACTACGCGGGTGCGGGGGAATGGCTCGACCGCGCCGCGGAGGTGCGCCCGGGCATGGAGACGGTGGACGACGCCCGGCTGCGCATCCAGCGCCAGCGCGGCGCACGCGTCGGGGCGCTGCGTGACCTCGGTATCGCGGCGCTGGGGCGCGAGGACGGAATCGATACGGCCCGCGAGCATCTCGCGACCCTGCTGCGCATCGCGCCGGCAGGGGATGCGGCCGCCGTGCAACTGCGCGAGCGCATCGAACTGGCCACCCACTACGGCCTGTTCCGACCCGGCCAGGCTTTCACCGAGGCGATGGCAAGTGGTGGACGTGGCCCGGAAATGGTGGTGATTCCCCATGGTGCCTTCCGCATGGGCGCGGCACCGGACGAACAGGAGGCGACCGACGCCGAACGGCCCGCCCGCAACATCCGCTTCGATCGCGGCCTCGCCGTCTCCCGCCACGAGGTGACGGTGGGCGAGTTCCGCCGGTTCGTGTCATCGAGCGGACATGTGCCTCGCTCCACCCGCCGCGGCCATTCGATCGTCTATGACGAACGCAGCGGCAACCTGGTGCGCCGCAGTGGGGTGGACTGGCAGTCGGATTACGTGGGTAACCCGGCCCCGGATGACATGCCCGTGATCCACGTCAGCGCCCAGGACGCGGCGGCGTATGCGGAGTGGCTGTCTTCGCAGACCGGGCACCACTACCGGCTGCCCAGCGAAGCCGAGTTCGAGTACATGCTGCGCGCTGGCAGCCAGTCCACCTACCCGTGGGGAGACGGCGCGTCGCCAGAAGGCGCGGGCAACTTCACCGGGAGCGGCGACGTCTCGCCGAGTGGTCGCCGCTGGCGGAACGCTTTCGAGGACTACGGCGATGGCGCATGGGGCCCCGCGCCGGTGGAGTCGTATTCGGCCAATGCATTCGGCCTTCACGACGTGGCCGGCAATGTCAGCGAATGGGTGTCCGACTGCTGGCATGACAGCTACCGGCGCGCACCTGCTGATGGCAAGGCCTGGATCAACCCCGGTTGTCGCACCAAGGTGGTACGGGGCGGATCCTGGGCGAGCTCGCCCCAGCAGACGCGGTCGGCCTGGCGCATTGCCAGCGAGTCCGACACCACGAACGCGCGCATCGGCTTCCGGGTCGTACGCGATATCTGACGGTAGCCCGGCCGAAGCCGGAACAGGAGCAAGTGGATGAAGGTTTCCCTGGGCCGGGGGCGGGGCAGCTCGAATGCCGGGCGCCGCCGTGGTGGCGGGTTCCGCTGGTGGGTACTGGTGATCTTCGCCGTCTACGCCGCATGGCAGTGGTTCGGCACCGCCGAGACCGATCCCTACACGGGAGAGACGGCACGCTACGGTGCTTCGCCCAGCGACGAGGTCCAGCTCGGTGCGCAGGCTTACCGCGAAGTGCTGGGTGACGCCGAGGCCCAGGGCGCCCTCCTGCCTGCGCAGGCGCGGGAGAGTCGCCAGGTGCGCGCGATCGCCGAGCGCCTGGTGTCGAGGGTCCCGCAGGTCACGGCCGACCTGGCGGCGCAACACCAGAGCGCCGCGCCTACTGCGCATGAGCATTTCCAGTGGGACGTCAGCGTCATCCGCTCCGACCAGGCCAACGCATTCTGCCTGCCCGGCGGCAAGATGGCCGTCTATACCGGGCTGTTGCCGGTCACGCGCAACGAGGATGCGCTCGCGGTGGTGATGGGCCACGAGATCGCCCACGCGTTGCTGCGGCACGGGTCGCAGCGCATGGCCCAGCAGCAGCTGGTCCAGATGGGGCAGATCGCCGCAGGCGTCGCGGTGGGTGGCATGGAGCCGCAGCAACAACAGGCTTTGATGGCGGCACTGGGCGCGGGTGCGCAGTACGGGCTCATCCTGCCGTACGGGCGGAACCATGAGACACAGGCGGACGAGGTCGGGCTGATGCTGGCGGCGGCCGCATGTTACGACCCGCGCGAAGCCGTTCCCCTGTGGGAGCGGATGTCGGAGCTTGGAGACGGCGCGCGGCCACCGGAGTTCGCCTCAACCCATCCGGATCCGGCCAACCGGATCCAGGTCCTGCAGGGGCTCATGCCCCGTGCGGAGGAGTTCCGCCAGCGCTACTGCAGCCCGTCGCTGCAGTAGAACAGGCGGCTCGACCGCGGAACGTGCTTGAGGAGATCAGCGCTTGCGTTCGGGCTTCTTTGCCGCCGCAGCCGTCTGGCCGACACTGCCGGACAGGTTCTGCTGGAACTCCTTCCACATCGACATGTTGCGCTCGGTGAGCTGGTTCATCATCGTCCACGGGCTCTGGCCGATCATGCCGCCCATCTGGCTGCGGAACTGCTGCTGCTGGTCCAGGAACACCTGCATCGATTTCTCGAGGTAGGGGCCCATGAAACCCTGCAGGGAATCGCCGTAGAAGCGGATGATCTGGCTCAGCAGTTGCGTCGACAGCATCGGTTCGCCGTCCTGCTCGTGCTCGGCGATGATCTGCAGCAGGACCTGCCGGGTCAGGTCGTCACCGGACCGGGCATCGCGGACTTCGAACTCCTCGCCGTCGACGATCAGCTGTCGCACGTCCTCGATCGTGATGTAACTGGAGATCTCGGTGTCGTAGAGGCGACGGTTCGGATACTTCTTGATGACGCGACTGGCCATGCTGCGGAGCCCTGGATCGTGATGCTCTGCAGCATGGACCACGCGAAGAGGGCTTGCAACCGCGTTACCAACCCATGTATTGGCCACCGTTCGCCGACAGGTTGGCACCGGTGATCCAGCCGGCTTCGTCGGGAATGAAGAAGCCCACCGCATAGGCGATTTCCTCCGGCGTGCCGAGCCGTCCGGTTGGAATCTGCGCGATGATTTTCTCGCGCACCTCCTCCGGCACCGCCATCACCATGTCGGTGCCGATGTAGCCCGGCGATACGGTGTTCACCGTGATGCCGAATCGCGCGTTCTCCTGCGCCAGGGAGATGGTGAAACCGTGCATGCCAGCCTTGGCGGCAGCGTAATTGGCCTGGCCGTACTGGCCCTTCTGGCCGTTGATGGAACTGATCTGCACGATCCGCCCCCACTTGCGCTGCCGCATGCCCTCGATCACCGGGCGGGTGACGTTGAAGCAGGAATTGAGGTTGGTGCAGATCACCTCGTTCCACTGTTGCGCCGACATCTTGTGGAAGGTGGAGTCACGGGTGATGCCGGCGTTGTTGACCAGGATCTCGACGGGGCCGAGTTGCCGCTCGACCTCCTGCACCAGCGCCGCCGCCTGCTCGGGGCTGGAAACATCCCCGGCAGCCATCGCGATGTCGAAGCCTGCATCCTTCATGCCCTGCTGCCAGGCGCGGCCGCGGGCCTCGTCCCGGAAGTTGGTGGCGACCTTGTGCCCCATCCCCGCCAACCGCTTGACGATGGACGTACCGATGCCACCGGTACCGCCGGTGACCAGTGCGACGCGTGCCTGCATGGTGTTCTCCCTTGCCGTGAGCCCTGGAACGAGCATGGAACCGTGGCCGGATTCTATTCGTGAAGCGTGACGCCTCTGTTGTGCACTGCGGCGGGCTGCGGGTTCGAAGGTACGAGTGCGGGATCGAATGCCGCACTGGCGGCCTCGAGGAATGCCTGCGGCGTTCCCCCGCGCGGTACCGCCCCAAGCGGTTGCCCGAGGGCGAGCCAGGCCGCATGGAGGGCGGCGACCGGATCTTCGGGGGCAACCGCAGGCGCCGCCCCGGACTTCGACAGCTTGGTCCCGTCGAGCCCGAGGATCAGCGGCAGATGGGCGTAGCCGGGCGTGGGCAGGCCGAGCGCGCGCTGCAGCAGGATCTGCCGCGGCGTGGAATCGAGCAGGTCGGCGCCGCGCACGACGTCCGTCACGCGCTGCGCGCCGTCATCGACCACAACGGCCAGCTGGTAGGCCCACCAGCCGTCGGCGCGCCTGAGCACGAAGTCGCCCACCGTCCCGGAGACGTCCTGGGTGCATTCGCCCAGGATCCGGTCGACGAACGTGACCCGTGACCCGGCCGGCACCCTCAACCGGATGGCCGGATTCTGCCGTCGACGGCGCGCCACGCATTCACGGTGGATGCCGCCGACGGCGGACAGGTCGCTCCTGCTGCAGTGGCAGGCGAACGCCTGTCCCCGCTCCACCAGCTGGTCAAGCGCCTGCTGGTAGATCGCGGAGCGCGCGGACTGGTATTCGACCGGGCCGTCCGGCACCAGTCCCATGGCCGCCAGCATGCGCAACTGCCGCCGGGCAGCACCCGCCACCTCACGCGGCGGATCAAGGTCTTCGATCCTCACCAGCCACTCTCCACCGGCGCGTCGTGCGAACAGCCAGCTGCCCAGGGCGGCCATGATCGAGCCGGCGTGCAGGTCGCCGGTGGGGGAGGGCGCGAAACGGCCCCGGTAGAGTCCGCCCGATGCCCCTTCGGATGCTGAACCGGTAGGCGGCTTCATCTTGCGTTCCCCCACGGGCTGCCATATCTCGCGTTCATGACCGCGCGTGGTGCGCGGAAGCCGGGTACTTCGATGTTCAAGCGTATTTCCCTGTTCCTTGCGACCAATCTCGCCGTGATGGTGCTGCTCGGGATCGTGCTGAGCGTACTGCAGGCGTTCGGCGTGAATCTCGGTGACAACGGCACGTTGTTGATGTTCGCTGCCGTGTTCGGGTTCGGTGGTGCCTTCATATCCTTGATGACATCCAAATGGATGGCCAAGCGCACCACCGGCGCGCAGGTGATCACCCAGGCGCGCAGCGAGGGCGAGCAGTGGTTGCTGGCCACCGTGAAGCGGCAGGCGGAGGCCGCGGGCATCGCGACGCCCGAGGTCGCCGTATACGATGCGCCGGAGATCAACGCCTTCGCCACCGGCCCCAGCCGCAACAACTCGCTGGTCGCGGTGTCGACCGGCCTGCTGCGCGGCATGGACCGGGACGAGGCGGAGGCGGTGCTGGCCCATGAAGTGAGCCACGTGGCCAATGGCGACATGGTGACCATGGCCCTGATCCAGGGTGTGCTCAACACGTTCGTGATCGTGCTGGCGCGCGTGGTGGGCCGGGTGATCGATGGCTACCTCGGTGGCAGCCGCGATGGTGCACCCGGCATCGGCTATTACGTGATCGTGTTCGTGCTCGACATGGTTTTCGGACTGTTCGCGTCGATGATCGCGATGTGGTTCTCCCGGCACCGCGAGTTCCGGGCCGACGCCGGTGCGGCGCAGCTTGCGGGCCGGGACAAGATGGTCGCGGCCCTGCAGCGGCTCTCGGCGACCTACGGTGCCAGTACCCTGCCCAAGCAGGTGGCGGCCTTCGGGATCAGCGGCGCGGTGCGGCACGGTCTCGGCCGCCTGCTGATGAGCCACCCGCCGCTGGAGGAGCGCATCGAGGCGCTTCGCAGGCTGGACGGGTCGGTGCGCACGGCGCTTTGACGCGTCAGCGGGAGCCTTGCCGGCTCCCGCCGCCGTAAGTGGTCAACCGAAGTCGTAGTCCATTTCGGGGCCGGCGTGGGCCAGGAAGTGGCCCTGGGCGTAGTCGATGCCAGCGCCGAACAGGACCGACATGCTGCCGGCGTCCTGCACGAACTCTGCGATGGTCTGCTTGCCCGCGGCACGCGCCTTCTCCGCCAGCTCCTTGATGCGCTGCTGGTGCTCGGGGTTGTTGGGCAGGTCTTCCATGAAGGTCCGGTCCAGCTTCAATAGCGCCGCATCGAAGTGGGTCAGAAGCTGGAACGAGTTCAGGCCACTGCCGAACTGCTCCAGCCCGACCTTGACTCCCAGCTTCGCCACCCGCTGCTGGAACGCCTGGGCGGCCTTGAGCTGGGTGAACACCTTCGATTCCGGCAACTGCAGCACCAGCAGCTCCCCGTCGACGCCGTGCTTGGCGAGCTGTTCCTGGATGTAATCGGCCAGGCTTTCGTCCTGCAGGGACACCTCGGTGATCTTCACCAGCAGCGTGGTGCGCTTGCCGGTGGCCTTGAGCCGCGTGCCGATGTTGGCGATGGCGTGGCTGACCATCCAGCGATCGATCTCCCACAGCAGGCCGTGCTCCTCGGCGATCTGCAGGAACGTCATCGGCTGCACCACCTCGCCCTTGTCGCCCTGCATGCGCAGGTAGGCGTCGTACATCTCGTTGGGTTCGCCGTGCAGGCTGACCAGCGGCTGGTAGTACATCAGGAAGCGGTCGTCGTCGATCGCCTTGCGGATCCGGTCCACCCACGCTGCGATCCGTTCCACCTCTGCACGGTCCACCGCGCCCGGGTCGAAGATCTCCACCCGGTTGCCGCCCACGCCCACCGTCGACTGCACGCCCTGGTTGGCCTTGCCCAGCACCTCGGTCAGGGTGGCGATGCGCTGCCCGATCTGCACGCCGCCGATGCTGACGGTGGCGTTGAGCGAGCGCTCGCCGATCTCCAGTACGGCATCGGCGAACGCCGCGCGGACCGAATCCGCAAGGGCGACGCTGGCGTGGTAGTCACTGTCGCGCCGCAGGATCGCCAACTGGTGCTCGGCAAAGCGCGCGGCGATGTCGTTCTCGCCAAGTACCGAGGCCAGCCGGTCGGCATACGCCTTGATCAGCTCGTCGGCCGCATCCAGCCCGATCTCCTGCAGCAGCCTTGAGTAGTGGTCGGGCTCGATCAGCAGCAGCGCGTGGTGGCCCGCATTGCGCGCGGCATCTCCGACGGCATCCTCCAGGGACCGGAGGAAGGTCGCGCGGTTGAGCAGGCCGGTGGCCTGGTCGCGCTGGCGCAGCTCCTCCACCTCGCGGGCGAGCTCGGGGTCGGCTTCCTGGCGCCGCAGCACGATCTGCAGGCAGGTTTCGCCTTCATAGCTGGCGGGAGTGAACTCCATGACCGCGGGAAACGTGTCGCCATCGAGCGTGCGCGCCTCGGTCTCGAATCGCGGCGGCGCCGATTCGCCCTTGCCGAGTTGCTTGAGCAGCGTCTTGAACGCGGCCACGTGCTGCGGCGACACCAGGTCGAGCAGCGACATGCCCTCGATATCCTCGAAGGACTCGAAGCCGAACATTTCCAGGTACGCACTGTTGGCCCGGATGTGCATGCCTTCGTGGACGTAGGCCACCGGATCGCGCGAGGAGTCGATCAGGGAGTCGCAGCGGCGCTCGGTCTCGCGGACCTGGACTTCGAGCCGGCGCAGGCCGCGGCGTGCCTCGAGGTCCCGCCATTCATTGCGGATGGTCTTCTCGATGTGCTCCATCCGGCCGCGCAGCACCACGGACCGGGCGCCGGCGTCGACCGCCTGCATGAGCGCGGCATCGTCGATGGTCTCGACCAGCATCAGCACCGGCAGGTCCTTGCCGCTGGCACCGACCAGCAGCATCACCTTGTCCAGCGGCACGGTCGTGGCATCGCGTGCCGCCACCACGAGGTCGTGGGACTGGGCGCCGAGCAGGGCCTGCATGTCCGATTCGCTCTCGGGGCGGCTGGGTCGCACCGCGATACCACTGTTGCGAAGCCCGCTGACGATGGCCTCGGCCGCCTCGACGCTGTCATCGACGATAAGCAGCCGCAACACCATGTCCTTGCCCGATTGCATACGCACCCCTCCATCCGGGTGTCTTGAAAGTGAGGGAGCGAGCATGCCACGGAAGGCCGCGGCGTCGCCAAAAGGCCCCGCCGGCATTGCCTGTCCCGACGGCACCGGCGTGCCGTGGTTCGATTCGTCCAGCATGTCTGCCCCCGTTCGGGCGCCCCCGGCGCCACTGTGGTCGTGGCTTCCATGCCCCCCGGCCGGTCGGAAACCGACCTGTTCCGGCAACTTCGGCCTCGTTATGACAGAAGCCGGTTGATCCGTCCATGACAGGTGTCGAGAGTTGAGACGTCAGTAGTGGCTCAAAGCGGCCGTTTGCCCGTATCGCCCGGGATCTCCCGCACCAGCCTGGGCACCAGGTATCCGGAAAGGCGGGCCGCGAGTGCGGCATGCAAGGTCCGTGCGGTGTCGTCGGCGACTTCGAAATGCGCCGCACCCTGCACCCGGTCGAGCTGGTGGAGGTAGTAGGGCAGCACCCCCGCGGCGAAACCGCGCTCGCTCAATGCGGCCAGCGCTTCGACCGAATCATTGACGCCGCGCAGGAGTACCGCCTGGTTGAGCAACGTGACGCCCTCCCGGCGCAAACGCGCCATGGCGGCGTCCACCGACGCATCGAACTCGTTGGCGTGGTTGGCGTGCAGGACCACCGTGGTCGGCCATGGCAGGCCACGCAGCCAAGCCAGCAGCGGCTCGTCGATGCGTTCGGGCAGGACCACCGGCAGGCGGGTGTGGATCCGCAGGCGCTTCAGGTGCGGCGTGCCTGCGAGCGCATCGGTGAGGTCGGTAAGCTTCGCGGTGGACAGCGACAGCGGATCGCCGCCCGAGAGAATGACCTCGTCGATGCTGTCGTCGTCGCGGATGCGGGCCACCGCCTCCCGCCAGCCGGCCGCGGCAGCAGTTTCCTCGGCATACGGAAAGTGGCGGCGGAAGCAGTATCGGCAGTTGATCGCGCAACTGCCGGTCGCCACCAGCAGTGCGCGGCCGCGGTACTTCTGGATGACCCCGTGGCCGGACTTCGCAGCGCCGTCGCCCACGGCGTCCAGGCTGAAGCCCGCCATCGGCCGCATTTCGGCGTCCAGCGGCAACACCTGGCGCAGCAGGGGGTCGGCCGGATCCCCATGGCGCATGCGGGCGACGAAGCCACGCGGCACCCGCAGCGCGAACTGGTCGATGGCCGCGGGCGAGATCCCCGGCAGGTCCGGAGGCAGCCCCAGCATCGCGAGCAACTCGCCCGGGTCGCGCACGGCCTCCCGCCAGAGCTGTTGCCAGCGCGGGGCCTGGAGCGGTCGTGGCTGCGGAGCGGCCGGGGCTGCGGGTATCATTCGGGTCCGGTTCTGCGTGCGTCCGGCTTGTCCGGCGGCGCGACATTCTAACGGTCCGGGGGAGAGTGGATCTTTTCCCAGGGGCCGAACCACCCGATACATCTACACCGCAGGAGCTCCAGATGGCCAGCTATGGCATGAACGACGTCAAGAACGGGATGAAGATCCTGGTCAACAACGACCCGTGCGTCATCACCGATACCGAGTACGTCAAGCCGGGCAAGGGCCAGGCCTTCACGCGCGTGAAGTACCGCAGCATCAAGACCGGCCGCGTGCAGGAAGTGACGATGAAGGCCACCGACTCGCTGGAAGCGGCGGACGTGGTCGACACCGACATGCAGTTCCTCTATTCGGACGGAGAGCACTGGCACTTCATGGACCCGTCCAGCTTCGAGCAGGTGCAGGCGGACAAGAACGGCGTCGGCGATGCATCCAAGTGGCTCAAGGGCGAGGAGGACTGCGTGGTCACGCTCTGGAACGGCATCCCGATCTATGTCAATCCGCCGAACTTCGTCGAGCTGAAGATCACGGAGACCGATCCCGGCGTCCGCGGTGACACGTCGGGTGGTGGCGGCAAACCGGCCACGCTGGAGACCGGCGCCGTCGTGCGCGTGCCGCTGTTCGTCGGCCAGGATGAGGTGATCAAGGTCGACACCCGCTCCGGCGAATACGTCAGCCGGGTCAAGTAATGACCGCACCCGCCCCGACGCCCTGCGACCTCCTGATCGAAGCCGGCTGGGTGGTGCCGGTCCAGCCGCACGACGTGGTCCTGGTGGACCATGCGGTGGCCGTGAGTGAAGGGGCGATCGTGGCGGTACTGCCGACGGCCGAGGCGCGTACGCGCTTCGCGCCGCGCGAGACGGTTTCCCGCCCGGGGTCGGCCCTGATCCCCGGGCTGGTCAACGCGCACACGCACAACCCGATGACGCTGCTGCGCGGCTTTGCCGACGACCTGCCGCTGATGGAGTGGTTGCAGGGCCACATCTGGCCGGTGGAGGGTAAGGTCATCGGGCCGGAGTTCGTCACCGACGGCGTGACGCTTGCCATCGCCGAGATGCTGCGCGGCGGCACCACCTGCGCCAACGAGAACTACTTCTTCCCGGACGCGCAGGCGGCCACCTACAAGCGTCACGGCTTCCGGGCCTGCGTCGGGCTGCCCGTCATCGACTTCCCTACCGCGTGGGCATCGAGCGACGACGAGTACTTCGACCGTGCCGGCGAGGTTCACGACCAGTGGCGCGGGGATCCGCTGGTGACGATGGCATTCGTGCCGCACGCGCCGTACACGGTGTCCGATGCCAGCTTCGAACGCATCAGGATGCTGTCGGACCAGCTCGACATCCCGGTGCACCTGCATACGCACGAGACCGCGCATGAAGTGGCCGAGTCGCAGGAGAAGTACGGCCAACGTCCGCTCGCCCGGCTCGACCGCCTCGGCCTGGTCAACGACCGCCTGATCGCGGTGCACATGACCGCGCTGACCGACGGCGAGATCGAACTGTGCGCCCAGCGCGGCGTCAGCGTGGTGCATTGCCCCGAGTCCAACCTGAAGCTGGCCTCCGGCTTCTGCCCGGTCGGCCGGCTGGAGCAGGCAGGGGTCAACATCGCGATCGGTACCGATGGCGCGGCAAGCAACAACGACCTGGACATGTTTGGCGAGACCCGGACGGCGGCGCAATTGGCCAAGGCCGTGGCCGGTGATGCCGCGGCGTTCAGTGCGGCCAGCGCACTGCGGGCGGCGACGCTCGGCAGTGCCAGGGCGATGGGGCTGGACGACAGGATCGGCTCGATCGAGGCCGGCAAGCAGGCCGACCTCGCCTGCGTCGACCTGGACCAGCTGGAAAGCCAGCCCTTGTTCAACGTGGTCTCGCAGTTGGTCTACGCGACCGGCCGACACCAGGTCACGGATGTCTGGATCGGCGGCGCTGCCAAGCTGCGCGCGCGCGAGCTGGTCGACCTCGACCTCCCGGCCCTGGTGGCCAATGCAAGGCAGTGGCGCGACCGCATCGCCGCCCTGCGTCCCTGAGGGCATGTCGATGAGCGACCACGCCGCTGCGCCGGACAACTTCAGCCAGTCCGAACTCGACAAGTTCGGCGCCCTTGCCAGCCGCTGGTGGGATCCGGAAGGGCCGCAGAAGGCACTGCATGCGCTGAACCCCGCGCGGCACGGCTATGTGATGGCCCGGGCCAGGCTGGAAGGCGCAAGCGCGCTGGACGTCGGTTGCGGCGGCGGCCTGCTGAGCGAGGCACTTGCCCGAGAGGGTGCGCACGTCACGGCGTTGGACCTGGCGCCGGAGCTGGTCAAAGTGGCAAAACTGCATGGCCTGGAGTCGGGGGTGGCGGTTGACTATCGCCTGCAGTCGGTCGAATCGCTGGCGGCGGAGCAGCCGCACACCTTCGACGTGGTCACCTGCATGGAAATGCTGGAACACGTACCCGACCCCGGTGCGGTGATCGAGGCCTGTGCGCGGCTGCTGAAGCCGGGTGGTCGCCTGTTCCTGTCGACCCTCAACCGTACGCCTGCCGCCTTCGCGCTGGCGATCGTCGGCGCCGAATACGTTGCACGGCTGCTACCCAAGGGCACCCACCAGTATCGCGACTTCATCCGGCCGTCCGAACTGGGCGCCTGGCTCCGCGGCGCCGGATTGCAGCTGGAGGATGTCAGCGGACTGATGTACGAGCCGTGGCGCAATGCCGCCCGCGTGACGCGGCGGACCGACGTGAACTACCTCGCCTGCGCATTGAAGCCGGAATGAGTGCGAGCTTCCCGGCAGCAGTGCTTTTCGACCTGGACGGCACCCTGCTCGACAGCGCCCCCGACATGCTTGCGGCCGTCAACGCCATGCGTGGTGCGCGCGGCAAGGCGCCGATGCTGCTGGCGGAACTGCGTCCCCACGTCTCCAAGGGAGCCCGTGCGATGGTGCGGCAGGCCTTCCCCGAACTGGACGACGCCGAGCGCGAGACGTGGATCCCCGAGTTCCTCGAGACCTACGAGCGCGAACTGGGCCTGCATGGCCGCGCGTTCGACGGCATCGAAGAGATGCTGGCGACGTTGGAGCAGGCCGGGTGCCCGTGGGGCATCGTGACCAACAAGCCCGAGTACCTCGCCGCCCAGCTGCTGCCGAAGCTCGGCTGGCAGGAGCGGTGCGCGGTCCTGATCGGCGGCGACTCGCTGCCGGCGCGCAAGCCCGACCCGCTTCCCTTGCTGGTGGCCGCCGAACGCATGGGTGTGGAGCCGGTCGCTTGCACCTACGTCGGCGATGACGAACGCGACATCACCGCTGCGCGTGCGGCCGGCATGGCTTCCGTGGTCGCCCTATGGGGTTACCGGCTGTCGGAAGACGATCCGTTTGCGTGGCAGGGCGACGTGCTGATCGAGGATCCGCGGGAACTTCGCCTTGCCGCTTCGTGGCCCGCACCGTCATGACCACGGAAGAGGCGGCCTCGCACCTCGCAAAGTGGCGATCGAACTGGCCGGAGTGGCAGGTTGCCGAAGTGTTCGTTCCCGAGCACCGCCGCGAATCGGCATTGGCCTGGGCGACCCTGTTGCTGGAACTCACCGATGCAGCCTGGGGCGGGGCCGACCCCCGTCCCGGGGAGGCCAAGCTGGGCTGGTGGCAGGAGGAGTTCGCCGGCTGGAGCCGGGGCGCGCGTCGCCATCCGCTGGGAGCGGCGCTGCAACGTCATTCGGCCGCCTGGCCGTCACTGGCGGCCGCATTACCGGCGTTGGCGGCCAGCAGGGAGCGTCCTGTGGACGCGGACGACGCCTTCGCCGCGATGGAGCCGTTCTCATCCGCAGCCGCCCAGGTTGAAGGGTCCGTGCTGAGCGGGCCCGCGGCACCTGCGGACGAGGCCGCGCTGTCGGCGACCTTGCTCTACTCACGGTTGGCGCGTTTCGGCGAAGCCGCGGCGCCGCTCTCCGCCTTGGCGGCCGCCGGTGATGCCAATGCCGCCGCGGCATGGGCAGACATGCTGCGGGGCCGCTGGCCAGCCGGCCGCGCCAGCACGGTAGAGCGCAGGTTGTGGGCCACGCTGGCGCGCAGGCGCCTTGACCGGCGTGATCCGTTGGCTCCGTTGTCTCCTTGGCGAGTGCTTCCGATCGCCTGGCGTGCCGCCCGCGGCTAGGCGGCGAAGCGGAGGTGGGGCGCCTGACGGTCGTCCAGGGCCGATCAGCGGTTCGTGACAGCGGTCACGCCCGGGCTATGCTGGAGCGCACGCTGGCAGGGGGCCAGGATGGGCGGCAGATCAAGACAGGGGAACTGGAACAGCGGTTCGTTGGCATGGGCGTTGATGCTCTTGCTGGCGGTGCTTTCGTGCGCGACCCTGGCCGCACCGAAAGCCCAGACGGCGACTCCGGCCGCCGCGTCGCAGCTGGAAGTCGCGAGGCTCGACCAGGATCCGGTACCGGCGAGGATCCTCACTGGCGAGTTCGATGGGCGCTTCGTGCTTGTGCCCGAAACGGTGGTGCGTGAACGCGGAGGGGCGCCGCGGTGGTGGCGGATCACCACGAAGACGGACATTCCCGCCGATGGCCAGCCCCACCTGGTGCTCACGTCCCCCCACCAGGCTCGAGTGGAGGCCTGGACGCCCGACAAGGTGCTCCCGGTTACCCGCTCGCTGTATGGCCCCGATGCCGATCCCGGCTTTTCCACGCGCGGCCTGGTGTTTCCGTTGCCGGGCGGACTGGCTGCCGGCGAGGCGGTGTACCTGAGGGTACATGCAACCACGGCAATGCCCATGGAGGTACGCGTGGAGCCGCTCGCCCGGGTGCACCGCGCCGACCTGGTGCACGTGGCCTGGCGGAGCGCGATCCTGGTCAGCCTGCTGTTGCTGTCGGTGCTGGCGTTGGGGTTCTGGATCGGCATCGGTGAAAGGAGCTACGGCTACCTCCTGTTGACCCTGTTCGCCCAGGCGGCCTTCTTCGCCGCCGTCGGCGGGGAGATCCGGATGGTGCCGGGCCTGCCTGATTCGGTGCTGATGGACCCGCGCATCCCGCGGCTCATCGGCCTGGTGGGCGCGTTGGCGAGCGTGGTGTTCCTGGTCCACTACCTCGACCTGCGCGATCGCCACCCGCTGCTGGCCAGGCTGCTGATGGGGTGCGGCATCGTGTTCGGCGCGCTGGTCATGGTCACGCTGGTGGCAACGCCGCTCTGGATCGCGCACCTGGCCAACCTTACCTTGCTGGTGGCCACGGTGATCGTCATGGTGGCCGCCGCTGCCGGCGTCCTGAGGGGTCATCGGGCGTCGTACTTCGTGTTCTTCTCGTGGTTGCCAATGCTGGTGTTGCTGGCGATCAGCATTGCAGGCGTGACCGGCCCATGGAACGCACCGGCGTGGCTGTCCCATGCATTCCCGGCGAGCTTCGTGCTGGCCGGGCTGGTGCTGATGATCGGGTTGACCGACACGCTCCAGCAGTTGCGCCGGGATCGGGATCACGCCAGCCGCCTTGCCACGTTCGACGGCCTGACTGGTGCGATGTCGCGGCCGGCCATCGAAGCGCGGCTCAAGGCGGCGGTCGAGGAAGCCCACAAGGGAAGGCTGCCGCTGTCGGTCGTCTTCTTCGACATCGACCACTTCAAGCGCATCAACGACGATTACGGCCACCGCGTCGGCGACAGCTGCCTGAAGATCATCGCGCTGCGCACCCGCAACCGTTTGCGGACCTACGATCTTTTCGGCCGTTGGGGCGGCGACGAGATCGTCGTGCTGCTGCCCGACACCCGCTTTGGTGAAGCGATGGGCGTGGCAGAGAACCTCCGCTCGGCCGTCAACTGCCGGCCGTTGTCGATCGACCGCCATCTGTTCCAGGTCACGCTGAGCCTTGGGGTCGCAGAGCTTGCCCCCGGCGAGACGGCGGAGGACCTGCTCGAACGTGCGGATGCCGCCCTCTATGCCAGCAAGCAGGGCGGGCGTGACCGTGTCAGTGGCCGCCCCGGACACCAGCGGGAGCTGGCGCAGGCGGGCCAAACCCTTTAGCCTGCGCGGGTCACGACAAGGATGTTTGACGCATGGCAATGGATTTGCCGCGTGCCGCGCTGCTTTCGCAGCACGCGCGCCTGATCGAACTCGACACCTCATATCCCGCCGGGCTGGTGGTTGAAAGAGTCACCGGCGTGGAAGGCGTCTGCGCCGATTTCCGCTTCGACATCGACTGCCTGTCGACCTCTGCCTTCATCGACCGGGCGGCGCTCCTTGGTGGAGAGCTGGTGCTGCGCCTGCGCACGGCCGAGGGTGGACATCGTCACTGGCATGGCTACTGCACGGGCGTGGAATCGCTTGGGAGCGACGGTGGCCTGGCCCGGTACCGGCTCGTGATGGAGCCTTGGACGGCCTTCCTCCGGTTGCGCCGCGATGCCCTGATATTCCAGGGACTCGATGCGATTGGCGTGCTCGAGCGGATAGCAGAGGCGTACCCACAGGCGGCATTGAAGGTGGACGTGGGGAAGCCGCTGCACGCCCCGGACATCACCACGCAGTATCGCGAAAGCGACCACGAATTCGTCTTCCGCCTGCTCGCCGACGCAGGGCTTGCTTGGCGTTTCGAGCATCGGCAGGGCGGGGCGCACGGTGGGGATGCAGGACATGAGCTGGTGGTGTTCGACCGCGAGGCCGAGGTCCCGCAGGCACGGCCACCGGTGTTGCGGTTCCACCGTGCGGACGCGACGGAGGGGTTGGATGGCCTGGCCCACTTCACCGACCTCCGCCAGTCGACAGCCGGCACACTCGCCACGACCAGCTGGCAACCACGGCAGGTGGCCGCGGTCGGTGCAAGCGTCGCAGGTGAAACAGCAGGCCCGTACCTGCCCAACAACGAGGTTTTCATGGCCGGGCGCAGCGGCCGGTTTCCGCAACGCGACCTTGCCGAAGCCTGGGCCGGGCACCAGCTCGACGCCCTGCGCCTGCCGCAGCGGTTGCACGCGGGATCCGGCAGTGGCCGCGGCATCGAAGCCGGGGCGGCGTTCGTGCTTTCGCAGCACCCGGACCTGTCCGGCCGGCAGTTCGTCCCGCTGGTGGTGAAACACGTGGCCGCCAACAACCTCGGCAGCGGGATTACCGCCCTTGCCGAAGCCACTGACATCGAGCGGGGCAGCTACCGCAACCGGTTCGTCGCGGTGCCGGTCGGTACGCCGATCGTTCCCCTCGCCAGGCGCAAGCCGACGGCTCCGGGTGCGCAGACAGCACGCGTCGTGGGGATGCCCGGCGCCGCCGTGACCTCCAGCCGCGACCATCAGGTCCGCATCCAGTTCGGCTGGCAGCGCGGTACCCGACCCAATCCGGGTGGACTGGCCGCGGGAGGAAAGCATGATGACGGCCATGCCCCGGGCGACGACACGAGCGGCACCTGGGTGCGCGTTGCCGAGTGGCTCGCAGGTCCCAACTGGGGCAGCCATGCCCTGCCGAGGGTGGGCAGCGAGGTGCTGGTCGAGTTCCTCCATGGCGATATCGACCAGCCGATAATCGTGGGCCAGCTGTACAACGGCGAGGTCGCCCCCCCGTTCGCATTGGCGGATGCGAGTAACCATCCCGGCACCATGTCAGGCCTCCACAGCCGGTCCCTCGATGGAAGCGGCACGCAACAATGGCTGATGGACGACGCCACGGGTCAACTGCGCCAGCGCCTCCACACCAGCCTGGGGGACAGCCGGCTGGAGCTGGGGCACCTGCTTGAACACCGCGACGCGACCCGGGGCGGTTTGAGGGGGCAGGGGTTCGACCTGGCAACGCTGGGGTGGGCCAACGTTCGCGGAGCAGAGGGCGTCCTGTTGTCGAGCACGGCCAGGGTCGACGGGAACTCCACCCAGATGGACGTCGCCGAAGCCGTCAGCCAGCTCAAGGGCGCGGAACGCACGGCCCGGGCGCTCAGCGACGCCGCTGAAGACAGCGAAGTCGCGCCACTGGCCGCGAACGCCCGCCAGAAGGGGCTGATCAAGCAGGTCGACCCGGAGCAGGACGGGAGCTACACGGGCGCGGTGAACGGCCAGCCCGCTACCAAGCCTCAAGGTAGTCGTCGCGACGGCGGCGATGCGGTGGAAAGGTTCGCCGCGCCGCTGCTGTTTGCCGAATCCCCCGATGCGATCGCATTGGCCACCCCAGCCAGTGCCGTCGCCTATGCGGGTGGGAACACCCATGCGACCGTCCAGCAGGACGCGCACCTCTCCGCCGGCCACACGTTCGCCGGTGTCGGTGGCGGCCAGGTCGCGTTGTTCGCACAGGCGGGGCCGCTGAAGGCCATCGCCGCCAACGGCCCCCTCAGTCTGCAGGCCCACGCCGGCCCGCTGGAGCTGTTGGCCGACCAGTCCGTGACGGTGACCGCCACCGACGAGCGCATCGATGTGCTGGCCAAGGAGAAGGTCGTCCTGCAGGCGGGGCAGTCCGAGATCGTGCTGGAGGGCGGGAGTATCACCTTCAAATGCCCGGGCACTTTTGTCGTCAAAGCGGGACAGGTGCCGTTCAAGGCGGGAGCGAGAGGCAGGGCAGAGCTGGCAAGGCTTCCAGATACCCGACTGAAGCCATTCGATCAGCAATTCCAGCTGGTCAATTCGGAAACGGGCGAACCTATTCCGGATATGCCGTACCGGGTGGAGACGGCCTCGGGGGAAGTCCACTTCGGCGATACGGATTCCCACGGTCGCACCGCGAGGATCCGATCGATCCTCGCGGAGGACATCACCGTCGAGTGGGGTGTAGGACCATCGGGAGAACAGTCAGATGCCTGAGCCCCGCCGGACTGAATCGAGAACAGTGCCCGCGAGAGAAAGCGTGGTCCGTGTGGAGATGGCTCCCGATTCGGAGTTCCACATGTTGATTGGCGGCCCCTACGAGCAAGGCGGCGAGCAGCACCGATACGGTCATACCGCCGTCAGGATCAAGACCCCGGTCAGCGATACCGTATTCGACTTCGGTCGCTATGGAGCTACCACTGGGGACTTCGGAGCTGAAGGCGAGGGCATCCTCCGCGTGTGGTCGAACTTCGGGAAGTACATTGCCGGTGAGAACGTGCTCGGCCGAACAACGACTGCCTACGTGTACCGGATCTTCTCCCGACACACGCGGCCGGCCGCCGCGTTCTTTGAAGGGCACATTGCCGGGGGACGACGGCGAGAGGACCGGGAGCTGGGCAGAAGCTACCTCAGGGTTTTCCAGTTGCAGCAGAGCTACCATGCGCTAGGGCCGAATTGCACGACCATCAGCTTGGACGCTGCGAGCGCGATCTGGCCGACCTACGAAGAGGGATCGATGGAGTACATGGATCCCGGGGCGGTTCTCAGCTTTGCAGAGCGTGCAGCCCTCAAGCTTTACGGGACGCCGGACCGACTGTTTCTTCCCGAAAATCTACAGCGCTTTCTGGACGACGAGCCGCCAATCCGAGTGGACCGCAAGGAGACTTATCCATGAAGGCAGCATTTGGGTGCGCGGTCGCCGCTCTGCTTGGAGTAGCGGCGGGAGTTGGAATTGCGATGGAGTTCAGGAGCGATGAGATGCCGAAAGTACACAAGCTCGAGCAGCCGCTGATCATAGGAGGTGGTCCCGGTCAGACAGCCGCCTTACTGCCTGCAGGCACGTCCCTGTACTTTGATCAGGCATTTCCCGAAGGATTCGTTCGTTACAAGGTGTACGTGAACGTCGAAGGGGTGCGGCTGGAGTCCCACGAGTCCCAGGAGAAGTTCTGGCTTTCGCCTCTGTCGGCGAGGCCTGTCGATGGCGAGCAGCTCCGCAAGCTGCTTCGTGACTATCCGCTGTCGCGTGACGACCTCGCCGCGATCCTCGAGCACAGTCCCGTAACCCGCGAGGAGATCCGGGAGCTACTCGCCGAATACGAGTAGCCCGGCGAACTCAGCTACCACGCTCCAACACCAGCAACGGGTCGATCCGCACCGTCAGCCAGTTCATGCCCCAGTGCAGGTGCGGGCCGGTGGCGCGGCCGGTCGCGCCGACGGCACCGATCACGTCGCCCTGCCGCAACTCGTCGCCGACCTGCACATCCATCCGGGACAGATGGAGGAAATTGGAACTTACGCCGTGGCCGTGGTCGAGCAGGATGGTCCCGCCGGTCAGGTAGAGGTCGCCGGCGAAGGTGACGACACCCGATGCCGGCGCTTTCACCGGCGTCCCCGATGCCGCTGCGATGTCCATGCCGGAGTGGGCCGAGCCGGGGGTGCCGTTGTAGATGCGCTGGTTGCCGAAGCGACCGCTGATGCGCCCTTCGACCGGCCAGATGAAGCGTTCGGCGAAGCCGGTACGGGGGTCGTCACGCTCGCGTGCGGCGGTGACCAGCGCCTGTTCGCGCGCAATGCGATCGGCGATCGCCGGGGGCGGTTTGACGGTCTTGCCCGGGACGCCGTTGACCCGTTCGACCGGGAAGTCCCTCGGCTGCACCGCAATGGAGATCTCGTCCGCGACACCGTCCGGACGGGTGACGGAGACCTGCACCGGCCCCTCCTGGTCGCGCGCCACGCCGAAAGCGACGCTGCCGTAACCGGTCACGCGCAGCCGGCGCCCATCGTGCGTGACGGAGCTGCCGGGCGGCACCTTGCCGATCACCAGAGCACCTTGCTGCACCGACAAGGGGAACACGACCCGCGTGTCCATGTCCGTACCGATAGCGGTAGCGGCAGCTTCGGGCGTGGAGGTCTGGGCTGCGGCCGACGCTGTCACCGGGGCGACGGTGGTGGCTGCGAGCAGGGCCGCGACGATCGCCAGCCTCAACGGTCGAACTCCATCCGCTGGCCACCCGGGGTGCCCACGAGCCGGCTGCCGTCCCAGGCCTGTACGCCGTTGACCCAGGTGGAGGCGATCCTGCTGTGGAAGGTGCGCCCCTCGAACGGCGACCAGCCGCATTTGGACAGCACGTCCTCGCGGCGGACCGTCAGCGGCACGTCGTCGATGAGTACCAGGTCGGCGGCGTAGCCTTCGCGCAGGAAGCCGCGGTTCCTGACGTCGAACAGCTGGGCCGGGGCGTGCGCGAACTTCTGTACCACCTGCGCCGTCGTCAGGTGGCCTTCGTGCACCAGCTCCAGCGCGGCGGGCAGGGCGTACTGCACCAGCGGCAGACCACTGGGGGCGCGCGTGTAGGGGTTCTGCTTCTCTTCCAGCAGGTGCGGGGCATGGTCCGTGGCGAGTACGTCGATCACGTCCGTCGCCACCGCCCGCACCAGCGCCTCGCGGTCGGAGGCATCCTTGATGGCGGGGTTGCACTTGATCAGGTGGCCCAGCTCGGCGTAGTCGGAGCGGTCGAAGCGGAGGAAGTGGATGCAGGTCTCGGCGGTGATGCGCTTGCGGCTGCCATCCGCGCGGATGAGAGGGCCGGCCTCGAACAGTGCCAGCTCGTCGGCCGTGGAGATGTGCAGCACGTGAAGCCGCGTCCCGTGCCCCTTGGCGAGGGAAATAGCCAGCAGCGTCGACTTCATGCAGGCCTCGCGCGAGCGGATGTCGGGGTGGCACTCCGCCGGGATGTCATCGCCATAGCGCGCCTTGTAGCGGGCGCTTTCGGCCTCGATCATCGGCGTGTCTTCGCAGTGGGTGATGACCGGCGTGGGTGCATCGCGGAAGACGGCGGCGAGGATCTCCGGATCGTCGACCAGCATGTTGCCGGTCGACGCGCCCATGAACACCTTCACCCCCGGTGCGCTGCGCGGATCAAGCCGCTGGATGGCTTCCAGGTTGGAGGTGCTGGTTCCCATGTAGAAGCCGTGGTTGCCCCAGACGCGGCCGAGCGCGCGGCGGTACTTGTCCTCCAATGCATCGGCGTCAAGCGTCGGTGGGCTGGTGTTGGGCATATCCATGAAGCTGGTGATGCCCCCGGCCACGGCGGCGCCGGACTCCACCGCCATGTCCGCCTTGTACTCCATGCCCGGTTCGCGGAAGTGGACCTGGTCGTCGATCATCCCCGGCAGCAGGCGACGTCCGGCAGCATCGACAACGGTTTCGTTGTCCTTCGCCGCGAGTCCTTTTTCGATGCGGGTGATCAGGCCGCCTTCAATGCGCAGGTCGGCTTCGAACTCGCGGCCTTCATTGACCAGCCGGGCGTTGACGATGAGGGTCGCGGGAGAAGTCATGGGGATCCTTGTTGGCGTGTGTCAGTCCACCGGGGGCACTGGATCGTGGCCGCCGGGGTGCAGGGGATGGCACCGCAGGATACGCCGCAGCGCCAGCCAGCTGCCCTTGAAGGCGCCGAATCGCGCGATCGCCTGCATCGCGTAGACCGAGCAGGTCGGGTGGAACCGGCAGCGCGGCCCGAGCAGCGGGCTGATCCAGCGCTTGTAACCGCGCAGCAACGCTATGAGCAGGCGGTCGATCACTGTTTCTTGATACCGGTGGGCACCATGATGGAGCTCGGTTCCGGAGGGGCGCGTCCGGGGATCCGGTGGCGCGGTTGCCGCGGGTGCCGGGGCAGGGTATAACAGCGCGCTTTCCCGTCACAAGGGAATAAAAGGACGAGGCGCTCGTGGCATTGAAGAAAACCGCGAAAAAGGCCGCCAAGGCCATCAAGAAGACTGTCAATGCGGCCGCGAAGAAAGTCGCGTCCAAAAAGACGGTCCCGAAGAAGGCTGCCGCCAAGCCGCCTGCCCGCAAGCCCGCCGCGAAGAAGACGCCTGCTGCCAAAAAGGCGGCACCGGCCAAGAAGGCCGCACCAGTCAAGAAGGCAGCACCAGTCAAGAAGGCCGCACCAGTCAAGAAGGCCGCACCTGCCAAAAAGGCCGCGCCTGCCCGAAAGCAGGTACCCGCCAAGCCGGTCGGAAAGAAGGCGGTCGCCTCGAAGAAGGCCGCGCCGGTCCGGAAGGCTCCAGAGAAGAATCCCGCAACGAAGAAGGCTGCAGTGACCAAGGCTTCATCTTCCAAGAAGACAACCAGGAAAACGACGGCGAAAAGCGCGGCTGCCGGCAAGCCGGTAGCGGCTTCACCCGCCAAGAAGACCAAAACGGCTACTGTTGGCAGTACGTCGGGCAAGGCCGCCGGCGAACCGGCAGCAAACGCCAGGCCGGAGAAGAAGCCGGCCGCCAACAACAAGGCAGCTGCCAATCCATCCCCCACCAAGGCTGCCAAGGCACCGGCTTCCAGCAAGCCCGCCGCCAAGCCTGCTTCGGCACCGGTGAAGCGTCCCGTCGGCAAGGTTGCCGTCGCGGTCGCCGCCAAGCCGCAAGCCCCCGCACCCAGAGGTAAAGTCAAAGTCGTGCAGTACCAAACAGAAAAAGGCAGTGGTCGACCCATTGTCCCGCGCGGCTACAAGCCGAGCGCGGAAGAGGAATACATGAGCCCGCTGCAACTGGAGTACTTCCGCCAGCGCCTGTTGCAGTGGCGAGCGGACCTGGTCGAGGAATCGAAGCAGACCATCGAGAATCTCAAGGACGAAGTACGCGATGTCGGTGACGAGGCCGAGCGCGCCACGCGCGAGACCGAGAACTCGCTGGAGCTGCGTACGCGTGATCGCTACCGGAAGCTGATCAGCAAGATCGACAGCACCCTCAAGCGCGTCGACTCGGGTGACTACGGTTTCTGCGTGGATACCGGCGAGGAGATCGGCCTGGATCGCCTGGAGGCGCGTCTTACCGCCGAGCGCACCATCGATGCGCAGGAGCGTTGGGAGCACCTGCAGAAGCAGATGGGCGACTGATCCATCCAGCCCGAGCCCTGGTCGCAGGGCCGTGTTCGAAAAAAGCCCGCTCGATGCGGGCTTTTTTCATGCCTGGATCTGTTGGCGCGCGTGCTGCTGGATGAACCCGAGCAGCGCGGCCAGGCCGTTGCTGCGAGTGGGCGACAGGTGCTTGGCAAGGCCGATGTCGGCGATGTACTCGGCGTCAGTCGCGGCGATCTCGGCGGCGCTCCGGCCCGAATACACGCGCAGTGCGAGGTAGACGAGGCCGGAGACGATCGCGGAATCACTGATGGCGTGGAAGTCCAGCCGCTCGGCATCGCCCCGCGGCACGATCCAGACCAGGGACTGGCACCCGTGAAGCCGATGCTCCTCGGTCTTCCACTCTTCGGGGAACTCCGGCAGCTTGCGTCCAAGGTCGATCAGGTACTGGTAGCGCTCGGACCAGTCGCTGAAGAACGCGAACTCCTCCCGGATTGCCGCCTGGGCCTCGGCAGCGGTGGGTTCCAGCGGGAAAGGGGACGCCATGGTCGGGTGCTCCTGTGTCATTGTCGGCGCCAGCGCACGCCGGCAGGCGTGTCCTCCAGCAGGATGCCCTCGCTGGCGAGCTGGTCACGTATCTCATCGGCGCGTTTGAAGTCCCGGTTCTTCTTTGCCAGGTTGCGCTCGTCCACGAGGGCCTGGATCCGGCTGTCGTCGCTGTTGTCGGCGCCGCGCGCGAACCAGTCCGCCGGTGCCTGTTGCAGGAGACCCAGCGCACGTCCTGCTCCGAGCAGCTCGCCTTTCAGGCGCTTCCGCTCTGCCGGGTCCTCGGCCTTGCGTGCTTCGGCGGCGATCCGCGCGATCTCGGCCAGCGCCTGGGGGGTGTTGAGGTCGTCGTCCAGGATCGTTTCGATGCTGGCGGGAATCTGAGCCGCCGCCTCCACGTCCGAGAGATCCCGCAAGGTGCCATACAGCCGGTCGAGCGTACGCACCGACTGTTCGACCAGCGCATCCGACCAGTCCAGGGGCTGGCGGTAGTGGGCCGAGAGCAACGCGTGGCGCAGCGCCTCCGGCGGGTGGGCCCGGACCAGGTCGTGGACCTTCTCGATGTTGCCCAGCGACTTCGACATCTTTGCCCCACCGAAGTTGAGCATGCCGTTGTGCAGCCACCACCGGGCGAACGTCCGGCCCCCATGGGCGCACTCGCTCTGGGCGATTTCGTTCTCGTGGTGGGGGAACTGCAGGTCGGCGCCGCCGGCATGGATGTCGATGGTCTCGCCCAGGTGCGCGGCGGCCATCGCCGAGCACTCGATGTGCCACCCGGGGCGGCCGCGTCCCCAGGGGGAGTCCCAGCCGGGCAGGTCGTCGGTCGAGGGCTTCCACAATACGAAGTCGCCGGGATCGCGTTTGTAGGGGGCGACCTCGACGCGGGCGCCCGCCAGCATGTCGTCCGGATCGCGTCGCGACAGCTTCCCGTATCCATCGAAGCTGCTCACCGAAAACAGCACGTGGCCTTCCGCCGCATAGGCGTGGCCGGCGGCGATCAGGCGCTCGATCATCGAGACGATCTGCGGGATGTGCGCGGTCGCCTCGGGTTCCAGGTCGGGTGGAGCCACTCCAAGCGCGGCCATGTCTTCCCGGTAGGCGGCCGCGAAACGGTCGGTGATGTCGGAGATCGGCACACCGAGCTCCTTCGCCGCGGCGTTGATCTTGTCATCCACGTCGGTGATGTTCCGCGCATAGGCCAGGGCCCCGTGGCGCCTGCGCAGCAGGTCAGCCAGGACGCCGAACACGACGGGCCCGCGCGCGTTGCCGATGTGCACGTAGTTGTAGACGGTCGGGCCGCACACATACATCGTCGGCCGCGCCGGGTCGGCGGGCGCGAACGGTTCGACCCGCCGGGTCAGGCTGTTGTAGAGATGCAGGCTCATTGGAATTGCGCGATGGTTTTCGCCATTCTAACGGGGCCCGGGGGGCAGCAGGGTCGGGGTTCAGCCCCTATTGCCCGCCGGCGCATACACTTGCATGGATCCCGTTCCGAGCCTGCCTATCCGATGAGTCGCTGCTGCCTGCCAATCCTGCTGCTGTGCACGCTCATGGCGGCGCCGGTTTGGGCTCAGGAGACAACGGTGATCCAGGCGGAGAACGTTCGTTTCGCCTACGCCCAGGTCCTGCGCGTGACTCCGGTCTACCAGACGCTGACCGCCTCGGCGGTGGAGCAGCGCTGCGAGTCCGCCACGCCGGAAGAGGATAGCTCCAAGCTCTCGCGTGTAGTCGGTGCGGTGAAGGGTGCTTTCAGTCGCGAAGAGGAGCCGGAGCCGGCCGACTGCGTACCGGTGACGGTCGAGCGCGAGTTCCGGCGTCCCATCGCCTACGACGTCGACTACGTCTACAAGGGCTCCAAGTACCGGTCCCGGCTCCCGGACGACCCGGGCAACCGGCTCAGGATCCGCATCGGCGTGACCCCGGTGGTGTCCGGCGGTCCGGGCGACTGAACCATCTTCGTGCCGCGCTTGCCGTAGGGCAGCGGGCGTGCGAGCATCCTCCCGCAATGACCCAGCTCCGTGCCGACGCCGACATCTTGACCTCCGCCTACATGGCGGCGGGAATGACCTCGCGTGCCCGCCGACCGGTGCCTTCCACCCCGGCTGGGTAGCCGCACGCACGCCTGACCCCAGGCGCAGCAGATGAAAGCCCAGCTCCCGCGCTGGGCTTTTTTTGTTTCCGGGCCCCGCGACCCTCCCGCTCACGGATCCCGCAATGACCATCAGGCACTTCCTCAACACCCAGGACTGGTCCCGTCCCGACCTCGATGCGCTCCTCGCGCAGGCCCACGTCTTCAAGCGCGAACGCCTGGGCGACCAACTGCGTGGCAAGTCCATCGCACTGGTGTTCTTCAACCCCTCAATGCGCACCCGCACCAGCTTCGAGCTGGGCGCCTTCCAACTGGGCGGGCATGCGGTGGTACTGCAGCCGGGCAAGGATGCCTGGCCGATCGAGTTTGACCTGGGCACCGTGATGGATGGCGAGGCGGAGGAGCACGTGGCCGAGGTGGCGCGGGTGCTCGGACGCTACGTCGACCTGATCGGCGTGCGGGCCTTCCCGAAGTTCGTCGACTGGTCGGTCGATCGGGAGGACCGGGTCCTGCGCAGCTTCGCGCGCTATTCGCCGGTGCCGGTGATCAACATGGAAACCATCACCCACCCCTGCCAGGAGTTGGCCCATGTCATGGCCCTGCAGGAGCACTTCGGCACGCCCGACACTCCGGCCGTGGACCTGCGCGGGCGAAAGTTCGTGCTGACCTGGACCTACCACCCCAAGCCACTCAACACCGCCGTGGCGAACTCCGCGTTGACCATCGCAACGCGCATGGGCATGGACGTGACGCTGCTGTGCCCGACGCCGGAGTACGTGCTCGATCCGCGCTACATGGAGTGGGCCGAGCGCAACGCCGGGGAGAGTGGTGGCTCGCTGCGGGTCAGCCATGACATCGAGGACAGCTATGCCGGAGCGGACATCGTCTACGCCAAGAGCTGGGGCGCGCTGCCGTACTTCGGCAACTGGGAGCGGGAGAAGCCCATCCGCGACCGTTACCGCCACTTCATCGTCGACGAGCAGAAGATGGCCCTGACCAACGATGCCGTCTTCAGCCATTGCCTGCCGCTGCGCCGCAACGTCAAGGCCACCGATGCGGTGATGGATTCGCCGCGCTGCATCGCCATCGAAGAAGCCGAGAACCGCCTGCATGTACAGAAGGCGATCATGGCCACGCTGGCCGGCTCCTGATCCCGCCCCCCTTCCATCAACCTGACCTGCGACCCACCCATCATGAGCAAAGACATCGTCCTCGCCTTCTCCGGCGGTCTCGACACCAGCTTCTGCGTGCCATACCTGGCCGAGCGCGGCTGGAATGTCCACACGGTTTTTGCCGACACCGGCGGCGTCGACGCGGAAGAGCGCGGATTCATCGAGGCGCGGGCCGCGGAACTGGGCGTCGCCTCCCACCGGACCGTCGACGGCGGCCCCGCCATCTGGTCGGGCTTCGTCAAGCCGTTCGTCTGGGCGGGGGAGGGCTACCAGGGCCAGTATCCGCTGCTGGTCTCCGACCGATACCTGATCGTCGAAGCTGCACTTGCGCGTTGCGCGGAACTCGGCACGCGCGCCATCGCGCACGGCTGCACGGGGATGGGCAATGACCAGGTGCGGTTCGACCTGGCGGTGAAGGCACTGGGCAACTACGAGATCATCGCCCCGATCCGCGAGATCCAGAAAGAACATACCGAGGTACGGGCCTACGAGCAGGCGTACCTCGAGCAGCGTGGCTTCGGCGTGCGTGCCAAGCAGAAGGCCTACACGATCAACGAGAACCTGCTCGGACTCACCATGTCCGGCGGCGAGATCGACCGCTGGGAAGCGCCCGGAGAAGGCGCGGCCGGCTGGTGCAAGCCGCGCTCAGAGTGGCCGGCGCAGCCGCTGCGGGTGTCCATTGGTTTCCGCAACGGCGAGGCGGTATCGCTGGACGGGGAGGAGATGCCGGGCCACCTGATGCTGGCGCGCCTCAATACGCTGTTCGCCGACTATGGGGTCGGCCGCGGCCTGTACACCGGTGACACCACCATCGGCCTGAAGGGCAGGATCATCTATGAAGCGCCGGGGCTTGTCGCCCTGCTGAGCGCCCACCGTGCGCTGGAGGAAGCGGTGCTGAGCAAGCAGCAGAACCGCTTCAAGCCAGAAGTCGCACGCAAGTGGGTGGAGCTGGTGTACGAAGGCTTCTTCCATGATCCGCTCAAGTCCGACCTCGAGGCTTTCCTGGCGTCCAGCCAGTCGACCGTCAACGGTGATGTGGTGATCGAAACCCATGGCGGCGTGGTCAACGCCGTGGCGGTGAAGTCGCCGCACCTGCTGCAGGCCAAGGGTGCGACCTACGCGCAGGCCGCCGATTGGGGCGTGGCCGAGGCGGAAGGCTTCATCAAGCTGTTCGGCATGAGCAGCACACTGTGGGCCAAGGTCAACCGCAACTAGCCCGGCTCCGATCGCTCCCTGTAGGAGCGGCTTCAGCCGCGATCGGATAGCCGGCCGCACGCGCGGATTCCCGTATCGCGGCTGAAGCCGCTCCTACAGAGGCCGTCCTCCATTGGTGCAACAGGATCTTTCCATGCTCCCCGACATCCTCCGCCACCTCGAAGCCCTCGTATCGTTCGATACCCGCAACCCCCCGCGCCGGATCGGTACGGGCGGGATGTTCGACTACCTGAGCTCGCAGTTGACCGGCTTCCGCGTCGACGTCACCGACCATGGCGATGGCGCCGTGTCGATGCTGGCGGTACGCGGACGACCGCGCAGGGTCTTCAACGTGCACCTGGATACGGTGCCGTCCTCCCCGGCGTGGTCTGCCGATCCGCACGTGTTGCGCGTCGGCGGCGATCGCGCGGTTGGGCTGGGCGTTTGCGACATCAAGGGTGCCGCTGCGGGGCTATTGGCCGCGGCTGCGATCACCGATGGCGATGCCGCTTTTCTTTTCACCACCGATGAGGAAGCCAACGATGCCCGTTGCATCGCCGCCTTCCTCGGCGCCGGGCATGGCTTCTGCGAGGCCATCGTCGCCGAGCCGACGGGCTGCGAGGCCGTCCTGGCACACCGCGGCATCAGCTCGGTGCAGATGCACTTCCGCGGCAGCGCCGGCCACGCCTCCGGTGCCAACGCACTCGATGTCAGCGCACTGCACCATGCCATGCGCTGGGGCAGCCGTGCCCTGGACCTGGTGGAGTCGGAATCGCACCAGCGCTTCGGCGGGCTGACCGGGCTGCGCTTCAACATCGGGCGGGTGGACGGTGGCATCAAGGCCAACATGATCGCGCCGGCCGCGGAGTTGCGCTTCGGCTTCCGGCCGCTGCCGTCGATGTCGATCGACGAGTTGCACGCGCGCTTCGGTGCACTGGTGGAGGCGGGTGCCGTGGAGCGATACCAGGAGACCTTCCGCGGGCCGCCACTTCCCAGCGGTGATACCGCCACGGCCGAAGACCGGAGGCTGGAAGCGAGGGACCTGGCCGAAGCGCTCGGGCTGCCGATCGGCAACGCGGTCGACTTCTGGACCGAGGCCTCGCTGTTCTCGGCGGGCGGCATGACGGCGATCGTCTACGGCCCCGGCGACATCGCCCAGGCGCATACGGCGGACGAGTGGGTGGCCCTGGAGCAATTGCAGCGCTACGGCGAATCCGTCACCCGCATCCTTTCAGGGGCCCTGTAGGAGCGGCTTCAGCCGCGACCCGAACCCTCATTGCCTGCGCCACTTCCAGATCGCGGCTGAAGCCGCTCCTACAACAAGCACGACTTCCGAAACCTCCATGACCATTCCCCCGACCGCGCACGACATCCAGACCCGGCAGACCATCGTGCGGTTGCTGTCCAGCATGGCCAGCGCCAAGGAGATCAGCCAGTACCTCAAGCGCTTTTCCCAGCTCGACGCGGCGCGCTTCGCCGTGGTCAAGGTCGGAGGCGCGGTGCTGCGCGATGACCTGGATGCGTTGACCTCTTCGCTGGCCTTCCTCCAGGACGTGGGGCTCACCCCGATCGTCATCCACGGCGCGGGTCCGCAACTGGACGAGGAGCTGGCCGCGGCCGGTATCGACAAGCAACTCGTCGGCGGGCTGCGCGTCACCTCGCCGGAGGCCCTGGCGGTGGTGCGGCGGGTATTCCATGCGCAGAACCTGCGGCTGGTGGAGGCCCTGCAGCGCAGCGACGCGCGCGCGACCTCGATCGTCTCGGGCGTGTTCGAGGCGGAGTACCTGGACCGCGACACCTACGGCCTTGTCGGGCGCGTGGCCCGGGTCGACCTGGCGCCGATCCAGGCCAGCCTGCAGGCCGGCTCCATCCCCGTCATCGCCAGCCTCGGCGAAACCACCGGCGGCCAGATCCTCAACATCAACGCCGACTTCGCCGCCAACGAACTGGTGCAGGTGCTGCAGCCCTACAAGATCGTGTTCCTCACCGGCACCGGCGGGTTGCTGGACGGGCAGGGCAGGCTGATCGACTCGATCAACCTGACCACCGAGTACGAGGCGCTGATGGCGCAGCCCTGGGTCAATGGCGGCATGCGGGTCAAGATCGAGCAGATCAAGCAGTTGCTCGACCGGCTGCCATTCTCGTCGTCGGTGTCGATCACGCGTCCGGCGGAACTGGCCAAGGAGCTGTTCACGCACAAGGGCTCGGGCACGCTGGTGCGGCGCGGCGAACGGGTGGTGGAGGCGACGGAATGGGACGAGCTGGACCTGCCGCGGCTGCGGACGCTGGTGGAATCCGCGTTCGGCCGGCGGCTGGTGCCGGACTACTTCGAACGTACGCGCCTGCACCGGGCGTATGTCAGTGAGCACTATCGCGCGGCGGTGGTCCTGGTCGAAAGCGAAGCCGGAGGCGAGATCTATCTCGACAAGTTCGCGGTGTTGGACGATGCGCAAGGCGAAGGCCTCGGTCGCGCCGTGTGGCAGGTGATGCGCGACCAAAACCCGCGGGTGTTCTGGCGCTCGCGCCACGGCAATCCGGTCAACGCGTTTTACTACGCCGAATCCGACGGGCACTTCAAGCAGGAGCACTGGAACGTGTTCTGGTGCGGGATCCGCGAGCCCGGCGAACTTGCCCGCTGCGTCGCCCATTGCCGGGAGCGTGCCCCCACGTTGCTGGAGCCGCTGGAACGTGCACGGGAGGCATCATGACCACCAGCCCAATCTCGATCGGCATTGTGGGCGCGCGTGGGTACGTGGGGTCGGAACTGATCCGGCTGATCGCGGCGCACCCCCGGTTCGATCTCGCGTTCGTGTCCTCGCGCGAGCTCGAAGGGGAGCGCGTCGCCGATCATCAGCCGGCTTGGCAAGGCGATCTGCGATACAGCGCGCCGGAGCATGGCGAGCTGCCGGCATTCGGCGCCGAGGCCGTGGTGCTCGCGTTGCCGAATGGGAAGGCAGCGTTGTGCGTGAGTGCCTTCGATGAGCAGGGCACGACGCCAGTCATCATCGACCTGTCCGCCGACTACCGGTTTGATGCCGGCTGGTACTACGGGCTGCCGGAGCTGACCCGCGGCGACTATTCCGGCCAGCGGCGCATCAGCAACCCCGGCTGTTACGCCACCGCGATGCAACTTGCGCTCGCCCCCATGCTGGACGTGTTGCAGGCGCCTGCGCAGTGCTTCGGCGTCTCCGGCTATTCGGGCGCCGGCACGAGTCCGTCCGACCGCAACGATCCGGAGCTGTTGCGCGACAACCTGATGCCGTATGCGCTCTCGGGGCATGTGCATGAGCGCGAGGTATCGGCAAGGCTTGGCCGTCCGGTCGAGTTCATGCCCCACGTTGCGCCGCACTTTCGCGGCCTCACCATCACCGCCAACCTGCACCTCGCGCGCCGGTTCGATCGCGAAGAAGTGGCCGCTCGCTACCGGGAGCGCTATGCGGATGAGCCGATGGTTCGCCTACTTGACGAGGCGCCGTGGGTCAGCGCGATCGCTGGTCGCCACCACGTGGAGATCGGCGGCTTCACCCTGTCCGCCGACGGACAACGGCTGGTCGTGGTGGCGACGCTGGACAACCTGCTCAAAGGTGCCGCCACGCAGGCGCTGCAGAATCTCAACCTCGCCTTCGGCCTGCCGGATCTGACTGGCATCCCGCATTGAACCCCAACCATGCCGTTGTAGGAGCGGCTTCAGCCGCGATCGGATACAGCTCCGCGCGCGCCGGCTCCACAATCGCGGCTGAAGCCGCTCCTACAGATAGCCCAAATCCCCAGAGGAACCCGCGATGAGCGACCTGCTATGGCAAAAACCCGGTGTCCGCGTCGATGAGCGGATCCAGCGCTTCTGCGCAGGCGACGACGTGATCCTGGACCGGGAGTTCTTCCTGTTCGACATCCAGGCCAGCATCGCGCATGCGGAAGGCCTGCAGCAGATCGACATCCTTGCCCGGGACGAGCTGGAGGCGATCAAGCGCGAGCTCGCGGTGCTGGCGGACGACTTCAGCAGCGGTCGCTTCGTGCTCGACGCCACCTATGAGGATGGCCACTCCGCGATCGAGGCGCGACTGGTCGAACGCCTGGGTGATGCGGGGCGTCGCATCCATACCGGGCGCAGTCGCAATGACCAGGTGCTGGTCGCCACCCGGCTGTGGCTGAAGGACCGGCTGGCGCGCCTTGCCAAGCTCTGCACCGAGAGCGCGGCCGTGGCGCTGGAGCGCGCGGGCGTGGAGGCGATGTTGCCGCTGCCCGGTTACACGCACATGCAGCGTGCGGTGGTGTCGTCGGCCGGCATGTGGTGGACGGCGTGGGCGGAAGGCTTCATCGACAACGCCGAGCGGGCGCGGCAGACGCTGTCCTGGGTGGACGCGAACCCGCTCGGCACGGCGGCGGGTTACGGCGTGAACCTGCCGCTGGCGCGCGAATACACCACGCAGGCCCTGGGCTTCGGCCGGACCCAGGTGTCCGCCACGTACGCGCAGCTGTCGCGTGGCAAGTTTGAACTTGCTGCCATCGACGCGCTGGCCAGTGCGGTGCTCGACCTGCGACGGCTGGCATGGGACCTGAGCCTGTTCACCAGTGCGGAGTTCGGGTTCGTGCGGCTGCCGGCGGAATACACCACCGGCAGCTCGATCATGCCCAACAAGCGCAACCCGGATGTCATCGAGCTCATGCGCGCGAGCTATGCCAGCGTGGCCGCGGGCCGTGCGGAAATCGAGCAGTTGCTGTCGCTGCCATCCGGCTACCACCGCGACCTGCAGTTCTCCAAGGGCGCGATCTTCCATGCGTTCGGCCGTGGCCTGGCGGCCCTGGAGTTGCTGCCGGACCTGCTTCGCAACCTCGAGTGGATTCCCGATGCGATGCATGGCGCACTGGAACCTTCGATGTACGCGACCGACCTGGCGGTCGACATGGCGCGCGCGGGCATGCCGTTCCGAGAGGCCTACCGCCAGGCCGCCGATCCTGCCAGGTGGCAGCAGGGCGACCCGGCACGAAGCCTTGCCGAACGCGTGTCGCCGGGCGCCGCGGGCGACCTCGGGCTGGATGAACTGCGTCGCCGACTCGCGCTCGTGAACTGAAACGCGAGCGTCGTTTCCAGCGTGACCTGAATGGGGCGGTGGCTGCTATTGCCCCGAGCTGTTAAACTCGCGCCCCTACCGATTACAGCTTCCGGCGTTGGTGAACGTAACGCCGCTGTCCCGCATTGCGCCTTTCCGTCCAGGAAATTGACAGGCGCGTGCCGCGGGTGTCCTCCGGGCACTCCGCCATTGCAGCTTCCTCGTTCCCGTCGCCGCCCGGCCCGCTGGTGTTACAGCGGACCGAGTCGCGCCCGTGTGCCGCGCCGCCGGAATCCGGTCTTTTCCGAGGAGGAACTTCCAGCCGATGACTTCGCCATTTCCCGAACAGAAGATGCCGCCGTGGAGGCGGGCCGTGCTCAAGGTGGGCAGCAGTCTGCTCACCGATGGCAAGGGTGGGTTGGGCAAGCGCAACGCAGCCGCACTCGCCGGCCTGATTGCACGCCTGCGTGACCAGGGACGCGAGGTGCTGCTGGTGTCTTCCGGGGCGGTCGCCGCGGGCCGTGGCCTGTTGGCGGGCTCGGGGGCGGAACTGGCACAGCGGCAGGCCTTGGCGGCGCTGGGCCAGACGCCGATGCTGGCGCTCTGGCAGGGGCTGGTGGAACAACCTGTGGCGCAGGTCCTGTTGAGCCACGATGACCTGCGCAACCGCAGGCGCTACCTCAACGCACAGGCGACCCTCCGCGAGTTGCTGCGCATCGGTGCGCTGCCGATCGTCAACGAGAACGACACCGTCGCCGTTGACGAGCTGAAGCTCGGCGACAACGACAACCTCGCCGCGGTGGTCGCCACGCTGGTGGGTGCCGACATCCTGCTGATCGCGACCGACACCGCCGGCCTCTATACCGGCCATCCCGGCAACGACCCGGACGCCCGGCCGGTGCCCCGCATCGAGGAGATCACCCCCGAGATCATGCAGATGGCCCAGGGTGGCGCCGGCCTGCTCGGCACCGGCGGCATGTATACCAAGCTGGAAGCGGCCACCAAGACCGCGGCCGCCGGCATCGACGCCGCGTTGTTCTGTGGCCACCACGCCGACACGATTTCGGCGCTCGCCGAGGACCGCCTGTTCGGCACCTTCATCCCCGCCCATGGCGATCGCCTTGTGGCGCGCAAGATGTGGTTGCGCCACACGCCGCCGAGCGGCGGCATCGTTCGCGTCGATGAAGGTGCAGCCCAGGCCATCGCCGACCGCGGCGCTTCGCTGCTGCCGGGTGGCGTCGTGGCCGTGGAGGGCGACTTCAACCGCGATGCAATGGTCGACGTGATGCCGGCCGAAGGCTACCAGCGCCTCGCACGCGGGCTGGTGCAGTACCAGGCCTCCGACCTGCAACGCATCGCGGGCCTGCACAGCAGCGAAATAGAAACCGTACTCGGCTTCCACAACGGGGAGTCCGTCATCCGACGCGAGGACATGGTGCTCCTCAACGCCGCCGTCGGTACCGCACCCGATGACCTTGAAGCCCTTCTGGAGAACCAGCAATGACCGGATACGTCCGCACACTCGCCGAGCGCGCCCGCTCGGCAGCACAGGCCATAGCGGCCCTCGACGGCGAAGGCCGACTCGCGCTCCTGAACGCCATGGCCGATTCGGTCGAGGCGGGCAGCCAGGACATCCTCAAGGCGAATGCCGTCGACATGGATCGCGCGAAAGCCGCGGGTACCACGGGCGCCATGCTCGACCGCCTGCGCCTGGATGAGCAGCGCGTGGCAGGCATCGTCACCGCCATCCGCGAGGTCGCCGGGCTTCCCGACCCGGTCGGCCAGGTGACGCGCAGCGATGTCCGGCCCAATGGCCTGGTGGTGGAGAAGGTGCGTATCCCGCTGGGCCTCATCGCCATGATCTACGAGGCGCGTCCCAACGTCACCGCGGACGCCGCCGCCCTGTGCCTGCGCGCCGGTAATGCGGTGCTCCTGCGCGGCGGCTCCGAGGCGAGGGACAGCAACATGGCCATTGCGGCCTGCCTGCACCGGGCGTTGCGTGACCAGGGGCTGCCGCCCGAGGCGGTATCGCTGGTGGAGGACACCGCCCGCGAACACGTGCTCGAGCTGCTGCAGCTCAGCGACCTGATCGACTTGGCCATCCCGCGTGGTGGCGAGAAGCTGATCCGCTTCGTGGCGGAGCATGCCCGGGTGCCGGTGATCAAGCACTACAAGGGCGTCTGCCACCTGTACGTGGACAAGGCCGCCGATCCTGCGTTGGCGCTGCGGCTGGCGATCGACGGCAAGCTTTCCCGTCCGGGCGTATGCAACGCGCTGGAGACGATGCTGGTGCACGCCGACATCGCCGACGAATGGCTGCCGGATGCCCTGGCCGAGCTGCATGCGCGCGGCGCCGAGATCCGTGGTTGCGAGCGGACCCGGGCGCTGTTCCCCGAAGCCGTCGCCGCGACCGACGAGGATTTCGATGCCGAATACCTCGCGCCGATCCTGTCCGTCCGCGTGGTGGATTCGATCGACCAGGCGATCGAGCACATCCATCGCTTCACGTCCGACCACACCGAAGTGATCGTCACCACCGACAAGGCGGCGGCGGAGCGGTTCGTGCGGGAGATCCGCAGCTCGGCGGTGATGGTCAACGCCTCTTCGCGATTCAACGATGGCGGGACGCTCGGACTGGGCGCCGAGATCGGCATCTCGACCACCCGCCTGCATGCCTACGGTCCCATGGGCCTGGAGTCGCTGACCATCGAGCGCTATGTGGTGCGGGGCGAGGGGCAGGCGCGGCACGACGACGTGCCGAAGGTGGAGCCCGCAGCTTCGGCGGCCTGACCTACTCGACCACCACGACCCTGTCGCGTCCGGCGGCCTTGGCGGCATACAGGCCCTCGTCCGCCCGACGCAGCAGGCGCGACAGGGAATCGGAAGGGCGGCGCCGGGCGATCCCGGCGCTGACCCGCACGCCGCGTGCGCGCGCTGCATTGGCGAAGCCGCCGCGGACGGCTTCAGCATAGGTCGAAGCCGTCGGCAACTCGGCCGCCGGCAACAGCACCACGAACTCCTCCCCACCGAACCGCGCCGCAACCGCCCCGTCGGGCAGGTGCTGGCGTATCGCCGTGGCGAGCTGCACGAGGATCCGGTCTCCCACCGCATGCCCGTGGGTGTCGTTGACGAGCTTGAAGTGGTCGATGTCGAAGAACACCGCACACAGCGGCCGATCGCGGTTGCGGTGGTACTGGAACATCCGGGCCGCCTGGCGGTTCCAGCCGTTACGGTTGAGCAGACCGGTCAGGGTGTCGGTGCGTGCCTGCGCCTGCAGGGCCTCATGGGCGAGCAGCGACTGCACGGCAAAGGCGAAGCGGTAGCGACGCAGCAGCAGGCCCAGTGCCGCGGAAAAAGCGATGACCAGCCAGTAGATCGCTAGCCCGGACTCCGGATTCGGGTACACGGCGATGCGCAGCACCGCGACGATCGCCAACAGCCCGACGATCATCAGCACCGCCGTACGTCGCACGGTCAGGGCCAGGGCGGCGACCGGGAACAGGTCGAAGAGAGCGGTGCGGAACTCGGGCGGGATGGTGTCGGGGTCCAGTGGCAGCGACATCAGCGAGGCGAGCCCGCCGCCATAGACCAGAAGCGTCGCCGCGAGCACCCCGTTGTTCTGCACGCGCAGCGTTGCTACCGAGAAGCTGCTCAGTCCCAAGGCCCCCAGTGCGGTCAGTGCCGGCGGATAGCCGATGCCGGGCACCCATCCCATCACCTCCAGCCCCGCCAGCAGCACCAGCAGGGCCGACCCCATGAGCAGCAGGACCGAGTATGCCGGCCGCGACGCTTCCAACTGGTTGGCAAGCAACTGCCCGCGCTGGGCAGGCGTCAGCAGGCTCATCGGGTCGCGGAAGATGATCTTCAGCATGCCCGCCAGCCTCGTGTGCGGGCGGGGATCGCGTGTCTTGCTGCGGATGCCGGGGGCTGCCATCGGCGGCACTCTATCGGGACCCGTGTAACGAGGATGCAGGCGGAAGCCGTCCCCATAACGCAAGAAGCCGACCCTTGGGCCGGCTTCCACGTCGTTCTGCTGCAAATGGTCGGGGAGACAGGATTTGAACCTGCGACTTCTACGTCCCGAACGTAGCGCTCTACCAGGCTGAGCTACACCCCGACTGCAGAGCCGCGCATTTTAGACCCTGGCGCAGGGCGAGGCAATAGCCCCGTCGGTGATTGAAGCGGCAGGCGACGCCGGCCGGTAAACTGTCGCGATACCCGCCGAACCTCTTTACCTGGAGTCCCGCTTGATCAAGCCGCGTACGCCGCCCGGGGTCATGGAGCTGCTGCCTCCCGACCAGATCGCCTTCCAGCGCATGCTGGACACGATCCGCCGCAATTTCGAGCGTTTCGGCTTCCTGCCGGTGGAAACCCCGGTCATGGAGATCTCCGAGGTGCTGCTGACCAAGTCCGGCGGCGAGACCGAGCGCCAGGTGTACTTCGTGCAATCCACCGGGGCGCTGGAGAAGGCGGGCGATGGCCTGCCGGAGATGGCGCTGCGGTTCGACCTGACCGTGCCCCTGGCCCGCTATGTCGCCGAGCACGAGCACGACCTGGCCTTCCCGTTCCGCCGCTACCAGATGCAGCGGGTGTATCGGGGCGAGCGGGCACAGCGCGGCCGCTTCCGCGAGTTCTACCAGTGCGACATCGACGTGGTCGGCAAGGATGCGCTGAGCGTGCGGTTCGACGCCGAGATCCCGGCCGTCGTCCATGCGCTGTTCTCTGAGCTGGCGATCGGCAGGTTCACCATCCAGCTCAACAACCGCAAGCTGATGCGCGGCTTCTTCGAAGCGCAGGGCGTGGCTGATCCGGACCTTCAGGCCCGGGTGCTGCGGGAGGTCGACAAGCTCGACAAGCGTGGTGCCGACTACGTGCGCGACACGCTGACCGGTGAAGGTTTCGGCCTGGCTGCGGACGCAGTCGCCACCATCCTGGAGTTCGTGTCGGTCCGTTCGACCTCTCACGCGGATGCGATGGCGCGCCTGGATGCGCTGGGCAGCGGCAACGACGTCCTTCGCGAAGGCGTGGCGGAACTGCGCGAGGTGCTCGAACTGGTGCGTGCGCTTGGCGTGCCGGAGACGGACTATGCGCTTAACTTCTCGATCGCCCGCGGCCTGGACTACTACACCGGCACCGTCTACGAGACCACGCTCGACGAGTATCCCCAGATCGGCTCGATCTGCTCCGGCGGCCGCTACGAGGACCTCGCCAGCCACTACAGCAAGTCCAGGCTGCCCGGCGTGGGGATTTCCATCGGCCTGACCCGCCTGTTCTGGCAGTTGCGCGAAGCGGGGCTGGTCGACGCCGCCGAAAGTACCGTGCAGGTTCTGGTGACCCAGATGGACGCCAGCCACCTCCCGCACTGCCTGGCCGTCGCCAGCGAGCTGCGCCAGGGCGGGCTCAACGTCGAGGTGGTGATGGAACCTTCCAAGCTGGGCAAGCAGTTCAAGTACGCCGACCGCGCGGGCGTCCGCTTCGTGGCGGTGCTGGGCGAGGACGAAATCTCCAAGGGCACGGTGACGGTAAAGGACCTGTGCAGGGAGGATCAGTTCGAGGTCACCCGCGACGAACTCGCCCGGACCCTGAAGGTCGAGCTGGCCCAGCCGCTGGTGGGGGTGCGCAAGTGAAGCCGGTGCGCCTGGATGGCCGCTCGCTGACGCGCCCGCAACTGGTGGCGGTGGCGCACGGTGCTTCTGTGGAGCTGGATGAAGCACAGTTGCCGGCGGTCGCACGCGCGGCCGAGTTCCTGGCCGAACAGGCCGGGCGCGAAGAGCCGATCTACGGCGTGTCCACCGGCTTCGGCAGCAACGCGGACCGGCTGCTGGGCAACCAGCGCCTGCGCAATGGCGCCGGGGTCGACGCCACCAACCCGCACGAATCGCTGCACGAGGAGCTGCAACGCAACCTGATCGTGACCCACGCGGTCTGCGTGGGTGAACCGTTCGCACCGGAAGTGGTGCGGGCGATGCTGTGCATCCGCATCAACACCCTGATGCGCGGCCACTCGGGCATCCGCGTGCAGACCCTGCAGGCGCTTGCGGCCATGCTCAATGCCGGCATCGTGCCGGTGGTGCCGCAACTGGGTTCGGTCGGTGCCTCGGGCGACCTCGCGCCGCTGTCGCACCTGGCGATCGTGCTGCTGGGCGGCGGTGAAGCCTTCTACCAGGGCGAGCGGATGACGGGTGCGGAAGCACTCGCGCGCGCCGGTCTGCAGCCGGTCACGCTGTCGTACAAGGAGGGCCTGGCGCTCAACAACGGCACCGCGCAGATGCTCGCCTGCGGTGTGCTGGCGCTGTCGAAGCTCGAGGACCTGCTGGACACCGCGGACCTTGCCGCGGCGATGACCATAGATGCCTTCGCGGGACGGCTGGGCGCGTTCGCCGAAGAGGTGCACGCACTCCGCCCCCACCCGGGCCAGGTGGAGGTCGCCGCTCACCTGCGCAGGCTGCTGGAGGGGTCGACGCTCGCCAACATCCCGTACCACCTGGTGCCGCGCTTCAGGCCGTGGACGCCACAGTCCTGGGGCACGGAAGAACTGCAGGCGCTGCGCTTCGACATCGGCTGGGACTGGGTGCCGCTCGCGCAGCGCCAAGGCCGCGAGAAGTTCTACACCCGCTTCCGCCCGTTCCGTGGCGGCAAGAAGCACCAACCTCAGGACAGCTACTCGCTGCGCTGCGTGCCGCAGGTCCATGGGGCCGTGCGGGACGCGGTGGCGCAGGCCGCCCGGGTGCTGGAGGTGGAGCTCAACTCGCTGACCGACAACCCGATCGTCTTCCCCGATGCGGCGGCCGAACACGTGGAGGAGCAGGTGATCTCCGCCGGCCACTTCCATGGGATGCCGCTGGCGCTGGCGATGAGCTACGTGAAGGCGGCCATCCCGGTGCTGGCGTCGATCTCCGAGCGCCGCCTCAACAAGCTGGTCGATCCCGCGACCAATGATGGCCTGCCGGCCTTCCTGATCGGCAACGAAGACGCGACCGAGTCCGGCTTCATGATCGTGCAGTACACGGCGGCCGCCATCGTCAACGACCTCGCCAGCAGGGCGATGCCGGCGTCGGTGTACTCGATCCCGACCAGTGCGAACGCGGAGGACCATGTATCGATGGGCGCCAACGAGGCGCGGCACGTGCTGGCGATGGCGGACGATCTGGGCAAGGTGCTCGGCCTGGAGCTCTATACCGCGGCCCAGGCGCTCGACCTGCGGCTGGACATGATCAACGCGGCGCGGGCCCTCGCCCGGGAGGGCGATTCCGGGGCGCTGGCGGAGAAGGTGTCCGGCATCCCGGCGGGCGCCGAAGGGCAGGGCACCTTCCACGCGGAGATCTCCGGGCTGCGGGATGAGCTGGCCGGCTCCGCGGAATTCCGCCCGGGTGCCGCTGTCGCCGCCGCCCATGCAGTAATCCGCGAGCGCATCGGATTCCTCGAGCGCGACCGCGCGCTGGACCGCGACGTGGCCGAAGCCGTGCAACTGGTGGTCGAGGGCCGGGTGCTGGCGGCTGCCCGCTCTGCCTGACAGCGGTCGGGCCCGGCGCCCGGCCTTCCATCAGCCCAGGGCCAGCGTCCGGGGCGGCGGCACGGCATCTTCCGGGAGCCAGCGCACGCAGTCACGGCCGTCGGCCTTGGCCTGGTAGAGCGCCTCGTCCGCGCATTGCAGCGCGGCGTCGGTGTCTTCGCCTCCGAGCAGGTCGAGCTCGTGCACGCCGATGCTCGCAGTGACCGCAATGCTCCGACCTCCGCTTTCGCAGGGCGAGGCGCGGAGCTGCCTCACCAGCTCCGCCGCCACGGCCGTGGCCGCCGTCCGCCCCAGGTCCGGCAGGCCGACCACGAACTCCTCGCCGCCGAAGCGTGCCAGCAGCGCCTCGTGCGGACGCAACGCCTGCCCCACCACGTGGGCGGCCCAGCGCAGGCAGTCATCGCCGACGAGGTGGCCGTGGCAGTCATTGATCTGCTTGAAGTGGTCCAGGTCGATCATCAGCAGCGAGAGCGGGCGGCCGTTCTCGCGCGCGCGGGCAATCAGCTGCTCGAAGCCTTCGCGGAAGTGGGCACGAGTGTGCAGGCCGGTCAACCCGTCACGCCGGCTGGATTCGCGCAGCCGCGCATGGGCGTCGCCAAGCTGGGCGAGCGCGTTGCGCAGCTCGGTGGTGCGCTCCTCCACCTGGCGTTCCAGTTCCGCCTTGGCCCGGTGCACGATGCGCTCGTTCTCGTTGCGCAGCGCTGCATAGCGGTAGCCCAGGGCGACCGAAAGCAGCAACATCTCCAGCGCGGAGCCGATCTGCACGCCATAGATGGTGACGAAGGTCTTCGGCAACAGGCCGAACGCCACGGCAGCGATCATCGCGGTGCCGAGCAGGAACATGCTCCAGGCCAGCAGGAACAGCCGCGCCGGCTTGTAACCCCGCGACATCACCACGATCGATTCGATAGCGATCCAGGCAATGCTCACGAACACCGCCGCCGACGCCAGCGGGGTGGAGATCCGGTAGGGCAACTGCAGCGAGGCGACCGCCAGCAGCACGAAGAAGCCGATCATTGCCAGGCCGACGCGGTCCCCGAAGCGCCAGCGCTCATGCAGTTCCAGGAAATGGCGCGCGAACTGCTGCATCCCCACCTGGGCCAGGCAGATGGACAGCGGCACCGCCCGGTCCGCGAACCACGGTGAATCCGGCCACAGGTACTGGAAGCCCAGCCCATTGAGGGTGAACAGCACCAGCCCGAAAGCGATGATGTGCAGCAGGTACCAGAGGTAGCTGGCATCGCGCAGCATCAGCCACAACACCAGGTTGTAGACGAACAGGGCCAGCAGGATGCCGTAGTACAGGCCGATGCCCCATTGCGCATCGTGCATGGCCTCTGCGAGCGAGGCGGGTGTGTGCAGCACCAATGGCACCTGCATCGAGCTCTGGCTGCGGACCCGGAGCAGGAGGTCGGCCGGCTCGCCGGCGGGCAGCAGCAGCTCGAAGCTGGGCATGTGGTACTCCACCGCGCGCCGGGCGAATGGCAGGTTGTCTCCGCCGGCTGCATGGCGCACCTGGCCGTCGGCACCGACCACGTACAGGTCCAGCCGATCGCTCAACGGATAGTCCTGCACCAGGAAGCGTTTCTGCTCGCCCGGATCGTGGTTCACCACCCGCACGTGGAACCAGAAGGCGCCGGGCTGGAAGCCGAAAGCAGGATTGCCCTGGGGCAGGGGCTCGAAACCGCCCGACGCCGCCAGGCGCCTCGCACCGGCCACGCCGAGCTCGCCATCCGGATCGTGGTGGAAGCTGACGTAGGGAGACAACCCGACGCTGCCGGTGTCCGGCTGCAGCTCCACGGTCACCGGGGGAGCCACTTGATGCGTGGCCGCCTGCAACGGGACAGCCACCGCGACGACGCTCGGCGCGAGCCACACCGATGCCACCAGCAGTATCCAGAATCGGGCCGCAGCCCCGAAGCGGCGCATGTCCTGTCGTCCTCCCCGGCGCACCGTCGGCACGCGTTGATCCAGCATCGCAATGGGCACTAGCCCCACGGGGCTGCATGACTCGATGAACGCACTGTGCCGCCAGAACCGGCCTTGACCGGTCGTCATTCCTGCTCTAATGTACTAACACGTTATTACATTGGCACACGATGAAACGTCGCCCCTCCACCATTGCAACCGATGTCGACGTCCTCGACGAACTCGCCTCTGCATTCGCGGCCCTCCGCGGCGCCGACGAAGTCAGGAGCTTCCTCGAGGACCTCTGCACGCCGGCGGAGCTGGAGGCGATGACGGATCGCTGGCGGGTGGTCCCCCTGCTGATGGAGCAGGTCCCGTATCGCGAGATCCACGACCGCACCGCGGTCAGCGTGACCACCATCGGCCGCGTCGCCCGCACCATCGAAACCGGCGCCGGTGGCTATGCCGCCGCGATCCGACGCACACGACCCCGGGGCGCCTGAGCCTCCCGTATTCCAGGAATTCCGATGTCCCCACCCAATGCCACACCCCGCGATCGCCTGCGCATCGCGATCCAGAAGAGCGGCCGCCTGGCCGACCCCGCCAGGGCGCTGCTGGCCTCCTGCGGCCTCAGCTGGCGGGAAAGCCGCGACCGCCTGTTCTGCTACGGCGAGGCCCTGCCGGTGGACCTGCTGCTGGTTCGCGACGACGACATCCCCGGCCTGATTGCCGATGGTGTCTGCGATCTTGGCGTGGTCGGCCGTAACGTCATGACCGAGCAGGACGGTGAGCGCCGGGCGGCCGGAAAGCCCACGGCCTATCGGGAGCTGCGTGCGCTCGGGTTCGGTGACTGCCGGCTTGCGCTGGCGGTGCCGGAGGGGTGGGAGTGGAAGTCCCCGCGGCAGCTGGACGGCATGCGCATCGCCACCAGCTATCCCGCGCTGCTGTCGCAGTGGCTTGCGGACGAAGGTGTATCCGCCGAGGTGGTACTGCTGTCGGGTTCGGTCGAGATCGCGCCCAGGCTGGGGCAGGCCGATGCGATCTGCGATCTGGTCTCCAGCGGCGCCACGCTGGCGGCGAACCAGCTCAAGCCAGTGGCGACCCTGTTCGAGAGCGAAGCGGTGCTGGCCGGGCCGGTGCACGAGTTCGACGCCGCCCGCGGAGAGCTGGCGTCGATGCTGTTGCGCCGGCTCGATGGCGCGCTGCGGATCCGCCACAGCAAGCTGTTGATGTTCCAGGCCGAGCGCGCCGCGCTGCCGGCGCTGCTACCCCTGCTGCCGGATGCCGAAGCGCCGACGGTGATGCAGGTCGATGGTGCCGACCACCTCGCACTGCAGGCGTTGTGCCACGGCGCCGTGACCTGGCAACGGCTGGAAGAACTGAAGCGGGCCGGAGCGAGCGGGCTGATGGTGTTGCCGGTCGAGGGCATGCTGGCATGAAGCGATTGCAGTGGAGCCGGCTTGATTCCGTTGCCCGCCGGGAGGCGCTGCGCCGGCCGGCGCAGGTGACCGCCGACGACACCCGCGTGACGGTCGGTGCGTTGCTGGAGCAGGTGCGGACCGGAGGCGACGATGCGGTGCGGGCGTTGACCGCGCGCTTCGATGGCGTCGATCTCGAGGCGTTTGAAGTCACCGGAGCCGAGTTCGCCGCGGCGCAGGATGCCGTATCGGCCTCGCTGCGTGCCGCGATCGACGCCGCTGCCGGCAGGATCGAAGCCTTCCACCTCGCAGGCATGACGCAGCCGTATGCCGTCGACACCGCTCCCGGCGTGCGCTGCGAGCGCATCCTCCGGCCCATCCGGCGGGTCGGGCTGTACGTGCCGGCGGGTTCCGCCCCGTTGCCATCGACGGCCCTGATGCTGGGCGTGCCGGCGCGGCTGGCAGGTTGTCCGGAACCGGTGATGTGCACGCCGCCCAGGAAGGACGGAAGCGCCGATCCCGCAGTGCTTGTCGCTGCCGCGCGTTGCGGCATTCGCCGCGTCTTCAAGGTGGGTGGTGTGCAGGCGATCGCGGCGATGGCCTTCGGCACTGCGAGCATCCCGGCCTGCGACAAGTTGTTCGGCCCCGGCAACGCCTGGGTGACCGAAGCCAAGCGGCAGGTGTCGATGACGGAAGGGGGCGCGGCGATCGACATGCCCGCTGGCCCTTCGGAAGTGCTGGTCATCGCCGATGCGGGGGCGCCGGCCGAATTCGTGGCCGCCGACCTGCTGTCGCAGGCCGAGCATGGCCCCGATTCCCAGGTGATCCTGGTGAGCAACGACGAGGACCTGCTGGATCGCGTGGCCGTCGCGATCGGGGAGCAACTGGCGGAACTGCCGCGCTCGGCGATCGCGCGCCAGGCGTTGGCTGATTCTCCAATGATCCGCGTCGACTCCCTGGAGGACGCCATCGCGATCAGCAACGAGTACGCGCCCGAGCACCTGATACTGGCGCTGCGCGACGCGCGCGCCTGGCTCCCGCGGGTGCAGGCTGCCGGTTCGGTGTTCCTGGGCGACTGGTCGCCGGAAGCACTTGGGGACTACTGCAGCGGTACCAACCACGTCCTGCCCACGGGCGGCGCGGCCCGCTTCACCGGTGGCCTGAACGTGTCGAGCTTCCAGGTGGCGATCACGGTGCAGGAAGTGGACCGGCGCGGGCTGCAGGCGATCGGCCCGTGCGCCGTCGAGCTGGCCAATGCCGAGGGGCTTGGCGCACATGCCCGTGCTGTCTCAGTACGGCTGGATGCAGCATGAGACCGCCCAGCCACATCGCGTCGACGGACCCCCGTACGCTGGTCCGCGAGGATCTTCGCGACTTCACCGGCTATGTGTCGGCACGTGGCACCGCGGCCGCCGGCAACGCGTGGCTCAATGCCAACGAATCGCCGTGGACCAACGGCAGCCCGGGCACGGAGCGTCTCCGGCGCTACCCGGATCCGCAGCCGCATGCCCTGCGTGAGTCGTTGGCGAAGTTGTATGGCGCCAAGGCGGACCAGTTGCTGGTCGGGCGTGGCAGCGACGAGGCCATCGACCTGTTGCTGCGCGCACTGTGTCGTCCCGGCGGTGATGCGGTACTGACATGTCCGCCGACGTTCGGCATGTATGCGGTGTGCGCGCGGCTGCACGGGACGCGCGTGGTGGAGGTGCCACTGCAGGATCTTCCGGCCGAAGGCTTTGCCTGCGACTTCGCGCGGGTTGGTGACGTTGCACTGGAGGAGGGGGTCCGGCTGGTGTTCCTGTGCTCGCCCGGCAATCCCACCGGAAACCTGCTGCCACTGGATGCCATCGAAACCCTTGCCATTCGTCTGGATGGGCAGGCCATCGTGGTGGTGGACGAGGCCTACGGTGAGTTTGCCAAAGCCGAATCCGCCGTCTCCCTGCTAACTGGCCGACGCAACATCGCCGTGCTGCGCACGTTGTCGAAGGCGCACGCGTTGGCCGGGGCCCGCATCGGAAGCGTCATTGCCGACGCTTCGCTGATCGAGGTGCTGCGGCGCTGCCAGGCGCCGTATCCGGTGCCGGAGCCGTGTGTTGCGGTCGCCCGGCAGGCGGTGGCGCCGGCCGTGCTGGTCGACACACGGGTCAAGGTCGGGCGCGTGGTGGCCGAGCGCGCAAGGCTGCGTGCGAGGCTCGAAGCTTCGCCCGGTGTCGTGCGCGTGTATCCATCGCGGGCGAACTTCCTGCTGGTGCGTTTCTCGGATGCCGAGGCGGCGTACCGGCGGCTGTTGGACGCCGGCATCGTGGTGCGTGACCAACGCACTGCCCCGGGCCTGGGCGACGCCCTGCGCATCACCATCGGTACCCCGGAGCAGAACGACCGGGTCATCAACGCCGTCGTCGGCATGGAGCAACCCGCATGAGTGCCCTCACGCCGCTGCTGTTCGTCGATCGCGACGGCACCCTGATCGAGGAGCCCGATGACTTCCAGATCGACCGCTTCGACAAGCTGCGCCTGGTGCGCGGTGTCATCCCGGCGATGCTGGAGCTGCGCGACGCCGGCTACCAGTTCGTGATGGTCAGCAACCAGGATGGCCTCGGGACCGACGCATTTCCCCGGGAAGATTTCGACGGCCCGCACGGGCTGATGATGCAGGTGTTCGAGAGCCAGGGCATCGTCTTCCGCGATGTGCTGGTGGACTGCAGCCTGCCCGCGGACAACGCGCCTACGCGCAAGCCCGGCATCGGCCTCGCGCTGCCCTACCTCAAGGACCGCACCATCGACTGGAGCCGCTCGGCCATGGTCGGGGACCGCGAAACCGACAATGCGTTCGCCCGCAACCTTGGCATCCGTGCCTTCCAGTTGCGCACGCCGCAGTTCGGCGGCGACTGGGACTGGCCTGGCATCGCCCATGAGCTGGCGCGCGCGCCGCGCACCGCCACGGTGGAGCGCAAGACCAGGGAGACCGCGATCCAGGTGAGTGTCGACCTGGATCGCACCGCCGAGCCGGCGGTACGCACCGGCCTGCCGTTCTTCGACCACATGCTGGAGCAGCTCGGCAAGCACGGCGCGTTCGCGCTGTCGCTCACCTGCGAGGGCGACCTGCAGGTGGACGAGCACCACACCATCGAGGACAGCGCACTGGCGCTGGGTACAGCACTACGGGAAGCGCTGGGCGACAAACGTGGCATCGGGCGATACGGCTTCTGCCTGCCGATGGACGAGGCGCTCGCGAGCGTGGCGCTGGATATCTCCGGCCGCGCCTATTTCGTGTTCGAAGGGGACTTCCGGCGCGAGCGGGTGGGCGACATGCCGACCGAGCTGGTGCCGCACTTCTTCCGCTCGCTGTGCGATGCGGTCGGTCTCAACATGAACCTGAAGGTGCAGGGCGACAACGACCACCACAAGGTCGAGGCCTGCTTCAAGGTGGTCGCGCGCGCGTTGCGCCAGGCGCTGCGCCGCGAAGGCAACGAGTTGCCGAGCACCAAGGGGGCGCTGTGACCGGGGTGGTGCTGGTGGATGCCGGCGGCGCCAACCTGGGCTCGGTCCGCTACGCGTTCGAGCGGCTGGGGGCGCGGGTGGAGGTAAGCGCCGACCCCGGCGTCATTTCCGCCGCGGACCGGGTCATCCTCCCGGGTGTCGGCGCCGCCGCGGCCGGCATGGCCAGGCTGCACGAGCTCGGACTGGTGTCGGTGCTGCGTGGGCTGCGCCAGCCATTGCTCGGCATCTGCCTGGGCATGCAGTTGCTCTACGAATCATCCGAGGAGGGCGGCGTGCCGTGCCTGGGGCTGTTGCCCGGACGGGTGGCGCGCATGTCCGCGGCCGATGACGCCCGGATCCCGCACATGGGCTGGAACCGCCTTGAGTTGGTGGGAGAGCCGGATCCGCTGCTGGATGGCATGGGCGGAGGCGAATGGGCGTATTTCGTGCATGGCTATGCCGCGCCGGTGGGTCCGGAAACGATCGCACGATGCGTGCACGGCACCCCCTTCAGTGCGGTGGTGCGTGCCGGCAACCGCTGGGGGGCCCAGTTCCATCCCGAACGTTCCGCCGGTGCCGGCGCGCGCCTGCTGGGCAATTTCCTGTCGGAGCGCCTGCAATGAGCATGATGGAGAACACCGGCGTCCAGGCGCCGGAGGCCGGCTTCACCCTGCTGCCCGCGATCGACGTGCGCGAGGGCCGGGTGGTACGGCTGCGGCAGGGTGACTACGCATCGGAGACCCGCTACCCGGTGGAACCGCTGGAAGCGGCCCGCGCCTACGCCACGGCCGGGGCGGGATGGCTGCACCTGGTCGATCTCGACGCCGCCCGCGCGGGTGGCTACACACTCAAGCCAATGCTGGCTGAGCTGAAGGCGACCACTGCACTGCAGGTGCAGACGGGCGGCGGCGTGCGCGATGAATCGGACCTGCGCGCCATCTTCGATGCAGGCGCCGACCGCGTCGTGATCGGCTCCCTGGCGGTGCGGGAGCCGGAAATGATCGCGGGATGGCTGGCCGACTTCGGGCCGGAGCGCATCACCGTCGCGCTGGACGCGCGGCAGGCCTCCGATGGGCGATGGCTGCTGCCGACTGCCGGCTGGACACGCGACAGCGGCGTAGAGCTCGAACCGCTGCTTCGCCACTACATGGATGCGGGCCTGCGCCACCTGCTGTGCACCGACATCGCGAAGGACGGCATGCTCGCCGGCCCCAACCTTGGCCTGTACCGGCAACTGCACGCCATCGCTCCGGATGTGCTGTTGCAGGCGTCCGGCGGCATCCGCGACGTTGCCGATGTCAGGGCTGCTCGTGATGCAGGATGCGCGGCGGCGGTGCTGGGCAAGGCCTTGCTCGACGGCCGGCTCGACCTGGCGGGTGCGCTGGCGGAGGAGCGTGCGCCATGTTGAGCCGGCGCATCATTCCCTGCCTCGACGTGCGCGAGGGCCGGGTGGTCAAGGGCGTGCGCTTTCGCGACCACGTCGACATGGGCGACATCGTCGAGCTGGCGCTGCGGTATCGCGACGAAGGCGCCGACGAGCTGGTGTTCTACGACATCACCGCCAGCCCGGAAGGGCGCAGCGTCGGGGTGGAATGGGTCGAGCGCGTGGCCCGGGTCATCGACATCCCGTTCTGCGTGGCCGGCGGCATCCGCAGCGTCGAGCAGGCACGCCGGGTGCTGCATGCCGGCGCCGACAAGGTGTCGGTGAACACGCCCGCGCTGCTGCGGCCGGAACTGGTCGCCGAGCTGGCGGAGGCGTTCGGCGTCCAGTGCGTGGTGGTCGGCATCGACAGCCTGCGCGACGGCGACGGCGAGTGGCGGGTGCGACAGTTCACCGGCGATCCGGACCGGACACAGGCACTGCCCCGACGGACCCTGGACTGGGTGGTCGAGGTGCAGGCGCTGGGTGCGGGCGAAGTGGTGTTGAACTGCATGGGCAGCGACGGTGTGCGTGCCGGCTACGACCTCGAACAGCTGCGTGCGGTCAGGGCGGTGTGCGCGGTCCCGTTGATCGCCTCGGGTGGCGCCGGTACGCCGGAACACTTCGCCGAGGCCTTCAAGCAGGCCGATGTCGACGGCGCCCTTGCCGCCAGCGTCTTCCACTCCGGTGCCATTGCCATTCCCCCACTCAAGCAATACCTGCAAGGGCAGGGTATCGAGGTGCGCCATGGTTGAGTCCGTCACCGTCGAAGGTGATTTCCCCGATCCTTCAACGCTTGCCTGGGATGCGGCGACCGGCCTGTTGCCGGCCATCGTCCAGGATGCCGACACGCTCCGTGTGCTGATGCTCGGCTACATGGACCGGCAGGCGCTGCAGACCACGCGTGGGAAGGGGCAGGTGACCTTCTACAGCCGCAGCCGCCAACGGCAGTGGACCAAGGGCGAGAGCTCGGGCAACGTGCTGGACCTGGTGGGGATCGAGACCGATTGCGACGCCGACACCTTGCTGGTCCTCGCGCGCCCGCGCGGGCCGACCTGCCACCTCGACCGCACCAGTTGCTTTCCGGACGCGCCCGGGGACTTCCTGGCCGAACTCGACGTCCTGGTGGCAGACCGTGAGCGCGAACGGCCGGAAGGCAGCTACACGACCCGCCTGTTCGAATCCGGCGTACGTCGGATTGCGCAGAAGGTGGGCGAAGAGGGCGTCGAAGCGGCCTTGGCGGCGGTGGCCCAGGACGACCAGGCACTGTTGGGGGAGGCCGCCGACCTGTTGTTCCACCTGCAGGTCCTGCTGCGTGCCCGTGGTCTCGGCCTCGGTGACGCTGTCGACATGCTGCGCACCCGCCACAGGCGACCTGTAGGAGCGGCTTCAGCCGCGATCCGAGACTCGAGCTCAGGTCTCAGCCTCCGATCGCGGCTGAAGCCGCTCCTACAAAACCCGCGGCCTTAAAGGAGAATGGCGGCATGGATCCGACCGAAGCACGGCCCGCGCCCGCCACCCACTCCTGCCGCCACTCGCTTGGCCGTGGCCTGCTCATGGCTTTGGCATTGGCCGTGCCCGTCGCCGCCATCGCCTCCGAGCCTTGCAACACCGGCTACGTGTTCGAGGATCGCGACCCCGCCAACGGCCAGGTCGTAGACGGCCCCGGCATTCCGGGCGTCAAGGTGTCGGACGGCGTCCACATCGTCACCACCGACGCCGACGGCCGCTACGAGTTGCCGGCGGTCGATGGCCGCACCACCTTCGTGATCAAGCCGCCGGGCTACGCCATGCCGGATCGGGACAACGGGCTGCCGGACTACTGGCGCAACCTGCGCACGCAGCCCGGGCCGCCCGTCCGGTTCGGGGGCATTCCCGTGGAGGATCCCGGGTGCCGGAACTTCGCGCTGGTCCCGGCCGCCCCCGGGGATGACGAGCTGCAGGTACTGGTCTTCGCCGATCCACAGGTGAAGTCCGAAGTGGACGTGGGCTACTACCACCGGGACATCATCGAGCCGTTGCTGGAGCAAGGTGCCGGCGCCGACCTCGGCCTGACCCTGGGTGACGTGGTCGACGATGACCTCTCCCTGTATCCGGCGCTGAACGCACACACCGCTTCGCTCGGTGTGCCGTGGCTGCATGTGGCGGGCAACCACGACATGGACCTGGACGCCGCGCGTGACGGGGAGTCCCTGCTCAGCTTCCGCCACGTATTCGGCCCCGACACCTTCGCCTGGGAAGAGCAGCAGGCGACGTTCCTGCTGCTCGACGACGTCATCCACCAGCCCGGGCAGTCCCCGGCCTACATCGGCGGGTTCCGGGAGGAGCAGTTCCGCTTCCTGGAGGCCTACCTGCCCACGGTGCCGGTCGAGCGCCTGCTGGTGGTCGCGCTGCACATCCCGCTGTTCGAACCGGAAGGGCGCGACACCTTCCGCGATGGTGACCGCGAAAGGCTGTTCGCCCTGCTGGCACGGTTCCCGAACGTGCTGTTGCTGAGCGCGCACAACCACACGCAGCAGCACGTCTTCCACGCGGCGGCCAGCGGGTGGCAGGGAAGCGAGCCCCTGCACGAGTTCAATGTCGGTGCGGTCTGCGGCGCATTCTGGTCAGGCGTGGAAGATGCTGCGGGCATTCCAGACGCGACCATGGCGGATGGAACCCCGAACGGTTTCGCCCGCCTGCGCGTGGGTGCCGGTGGCCAGTACGCCCTCAGCTGGCATCCCGCGCGCCTGCCGGCCGATGATCCCGCGCTGACGGAGGCCATGGCGCTCCACGCTCCGCGCGTGCTTCGTCGTGGCGCCTATCCGGCCTGGGGCGTCTACGCGAACGTCTTCATGGGCATGGACGACAGCCACGTCGAATTCCGTATCGATGATGGTGCGTGGAAGCCGATGCGGCGCGTCGAACGGCCCGATCCCCGCCTGCTGGCGGAGAACGTGCGCGACGACGAGGCCATCGCCCTGCGCGGCTTCGACCGGTCGCCCGAAGCCCAGGCCGGCAGACATCTCTGGCGGGGGGCACTGCCGACCGATCTGGAGGCCGGCGAACACCGGGTGGAGGTCCGGGTGTTCGACCCGTGGACGGGCGAGCAACGCGCGAGTACGACCTACGAGCTACAGGACGCCGGCGAATAGCCGGCATGCGCTAGAGGCGCAACTTCATGCCTTCGTGGGAGGCGACGAAGCCGAGGTCCTCATAGAAGCGTAGGGCCTCCGGACGTGCCTTGTCCGTGGTGAGTTGCAGCAGATGGCAGCCACGCTCCCGTGAACGTTCAATCGCCCAGTCGAACATCCGGCGACCGAGCCCGAGCGACCTCGAACCGGAATCGACCCTCACCCCTTCCACCAGGGCGCGCCAGCCGCCCTGGTGGGTGATGTGGGGGATGAAGGTCAGTTGCAGAACGCCTTTGACCGCGCCCAGAAGCTCCAGCACGACAAGCTCGTTGTTCGGGTCGCCGTCGATCGCATTGAAGGCGGCGACATAGGTGTCCGGGAGGGGCAACCGGTATTGCTCACGCGTTGCACCCAGCGGGTCATCGGCCAACATCCGGACGATGTCCGGCAGGTCATCGAGTGTGGCCGTGCGGATTCGCACCGTTTCGCCATCCGGATATCCGATGCGCTGGTTCAACCGATCGCGACCTCCGTGAAACTCTCGACGCGCCGGTGGCCATTCGTGGCATCGCCGTGGCGCGGCTGCGGGTAGTCTTCCAGCCGGTCCACCAGCACGGTCTGCAGGCCGGCTTCGCGCGCGGCATCGAGTTCTTCGACGACGTCGGACAGGAACAGGATTTCACCGGCGGGTGCATCGATCGAGGCGGCGATGCTCCGGTAACTGCCGGCCTCCCGCTTTCCGCCGACCTCGGTGTCGAACCAGCCGGAGATCAGATGGGTGAGGTCACCGGCGTCGCTGTGCCCGAAAAACAGCCGCTGCGCCGGCACGCTGCCCGACGAATAGACGTACAGCGGGGTGCCTTCCGCTTTCCAGCGCTGCAGCGACTCGGCCGCGTCGGGGTAGATGTGGGCGGTGAAATCGGCGGTGGCGTAGCCGTCGGCCCAGATCATGCCCTGCAGTGCCTTGAGCGCGGTGTGCTTGCGGTCCTGGTCGATCCAACCCTGCAGGACTTCGACCACCACCGCGTCCTGGCAGACGCCGCCGTTTTCGGTGGCCACCACGTCCAGCCACTTGCGCACCGCCGGGTCCTGCGCGCGCGCCTTGACGAAGCCCGGCAGCGCCTTGCGCGCGTATGGGAACAGCACGTCCTTGACGAACGAGATGCTGCTGGTGGTGCCCTCGATGTCGGTCAGCACGGCCGAGACGGGTGCGTTCATCGGCCGGCCTCCGGATCCAGTCGCGGGAAGCGCTGCGCGATGTCGGTGCCGGTGAAGTGGCCGACCCAGCCATCGGGCTCGGTGAAGAACCGGATGGCGACGAAGCTGGGTTCCGGCCCCATGTCGAACCAGTGGGTGGTGCCATCGGGGACCGCGATCAGGTCACCGGCCTCGCACAGCACCTCGTAGACCCTGTCGCCGACGTGCAGCGTGAACAGGCCGGACCCGGCGACGAAGAAGCGAACCTCGTCTTCCTTGTGGAAGTGTTCGTCGAGGAACTTGCGCCGCATCTCTTCCCGGTTCGGATTGTCCGGCGCGATGCTGACGACGTCGACGCTCTTGAAGCCGCGTTCCGCCACCAGCCGGTCGATGTCCGCCCTGTAGGCAGCCATGATCACCTCGGGCGCATCGCCAGGGGCCACCGGCTGGCTCGCCTCCCATTGCTCGAACGCGACGCCGATGCGCCCGAGTTCTTCGGCCATCCGGCCGCGATCCGTCGTGCTGCTGACCGGCGTCCCGGGTTCGTTCTCGGCAAAAATCCGAAGTCGGCTCACGCGTGCAGTCTCCTCAGTTCAAGCTCGCAGGCGATCAGGAACTCGAACGCCTCCAGGTGGCGGCGCGCCTCGCCCATGTCACGGCCCCAGGCGTACAGGCCGTGGCCGTCTATCAGGTAGCCCCACATCGGCTGGTTGTCGAGCAGCGCGTCGACCTGGGCGGCGAGGGTGTGCATGTCCTGGCTGTTGGGCAGGACCGGCAGGTCGATCGCCGCCTCGTGGGTGGTGTTGCCATTGAAGGCCTTCAGCAGCTCGTACCCTTCCAGCCGCAGCTGGCCGGCTCCGGCGTAAAGCCGCGATGCCACCGTCTGGTTGAGCGAGTGGGTGTGCAGCACGCATCCGACGTCGGGGAAACGCGCGTACAGCTGCGTATGCAGCAGGGTCTCCGCGGACGGGCGGTGGTCGGTCGCGACCGCGCTGCCCGACAGGTCGACCACCATGACGTCGTCATCCGTGAGCCGGCCCTTGTCGCGGCCGGAAACGGTGATCGCCACGTGCCGCTCGTCGAGCCGCATGGAGAAGTTGCTGCTGGTGGCGGGCGTCCAGCCGCGCGCGGAAAGCTCGCGCACGGAAGAGGCGATCTCGCTGGCGCAGCGGGCCAGCCGCTGCGCGTCATAGGGCCGGTTTTCCATCCCGGCAGTTTATCGCGAAGCCGGCGTGGACGCCGGCCCGCGCGGATCAGAACAGGACGTTCAGCAGCACCGCCAGCACCAGCAGCGGGGCGACCACGCGCACCAGCCAGCGCCACAGCGTGAACAGGGCAGGCGACAGCCCCTTGAGCTGCTCGCGCAGTACCGACTCCTTCAGCGCCCAACCCGCGAACAGCGCGATCAGCAGCCCGCCCAGCGGCAGCATGATCTCGCTGGCGACCAGTTCGATGAAGCCCATGATGTCGCGGTCGAAGATGCGCACGTCCGACAGCACGTTGAGCGACAGCACCGACGCCAGGCCGAGCACCCAGCACAGGGCAGCCATGGACAGCGCGGCCGTGCGGCGGCTGGTGCGGCCCCGCTCCACCAGGTAGGCGGTGGCCGGCTCCAGCAGGGAGATCGAGGAGGTCCAGGCAGCGACGAACAGCAGTCCGAAGAACAGCAGGCCGTAGATCACGCCCATCGACATCGCGTTGAACGCCAGCGGCAGCGAGGTGAAGATCAGGCCGGGACCACCACCCGCGGGGTCGATGCCGAAAGCGATCACGATCGGGAAGATCGCAAGGCCCGCCAGCAGTGCCACGCCCGTATCGGCGACCGCGACCACCGCGCCGGTTTTGGGGATCGAGACGTCTTTCGGCAGGTAGGCGCCGTAGGTCATCATCGTGCACATGCCAAGGCTGAGGGTGAAGAAGGCCTGGCCCAGCGCCGCCACGAACACGCCTCCGTTGACCTTCGACCAGTCCGGCTGGAACAGGAAGGCTGCAGCCTGCCCGAGGTGCCCCGTCGTGGCGCCATAGCCCACCAGCAACAACAGCATCAGGAACAGCGCCGGCATCAGGAAGCTGACCGCCCGCTCCAGGCCCTTCTCCACGCCCAGTGCGACCACGCCCACCGTCAGCAACATGAAGGCGGCGTGCCAGAAGGTCAGTTCAAGCGGATCGGCGAGCAGGGCACTGAAGGCGGCGGCGGGATCATCGATCGGGGCACCGCCGAAGAGTTGCATCAGGTACAGCCAGGCGTAGTGCAGCGTCCAGCCGCCGACCACGCTGTAGAAGCTCAGGATCAGCACGCCGGCGATGATGCCGATCCAGCCGATGCCGGCCCAGGCTTTGGCCGCGCCTGTTTCGCGCGCAAGGTCGAGCAGGGTGTTGACCGGGCTGCGGCGGCCATGGCGGCCAAGCAGGATCTCGGCGATCAACACCGGCAGGCCGACCAGGAAGATGCAGCCCATGTACACCAGCACGAACGCGCCGCCGCCGTTGTCGGAGACCAGGTACGGGAAGCGCCAGATGTTGCCCAGCCCGACGGCCGAGCCCGTGGCTGCAAGGATGAACGCGAGGCGCGATGACCACATGCCGTGGATCGAGGTCTTTTCCATGGGGAGGCTCAGGCTCTGGTACCGGTGGAGGACGGGGCGGCTTCAGGCGACATCGGGTCGCGAGGAGGCATGCGCAGGATCTTGAATCCCGCGTACGCCAGGACGGCCGCCACCAAGGGGCTGGCGAGGTTGAAGAACGCGTACGGCAGGTAATCGAGGGTGGCGACGCCCAGCGTCGCGGCCATGTAGGCACCGCAGGTATTCCACGGCACCAGGGGCGAGGTGATGGTGCCGCCATCCTCCAGTGCCCGGGACAGGTTTACCGGGGCCAGCCCGCGCTTTTCATACTCGGGGCGGAACAGGCGCCCGGTCAGCACGATCGCCATGTACTGGTCGGCCGCTACCACGTTGGCTCCGATCGCGGTGCCCAGGGTCGCGGTGATCAGCGAGCCGGTGGAGCGCGCCGCCTTGAGCACGCTGCGGATCATGCGCTCGAGCAGGCCGGTGGATTCCATGACCGCGCCGAAGCCCATCGCGCAGACGATCAGCCACACCGTGTTGAGCATGCTGGACATGCCGCCGCGGGTGAGCAGGTCGTCCACCGCGGCGTTGCCGGTGCTGGCGTTGTAGCCGTCGAACATCGCCATCCACGCGCCCGAAAGCAGCGCCATCGGGCGGGCCAGGGTTTCCCTGTCGGCGAGTTTGACCACCAGTTCGGGCTGGAAGATCACCGCGAACACCGCGCCGAGCAGCGCGCCGATCAGGATGCTGGGGAAGGCGGGAAAGCGCATCGCCGCCAGCGCGAATACCACGGCCATCGGGATCAGCAGGTACCAGCCCAGGTCGAACTGCGCCCCGAGCACCTGCGGAAGGTCACCGAAGGCGTCGCCACCCACGCCTGCCGCCTGGCTGCCCATGCCCATGATCGCGAACAGGACCAGCGCGATCAGGAAGCTCGGGCCGGTCGTCCAGATCATGTGGCGGATGTGTTCGAACAGCTCGCTGCCCGCGGCCGCCGGCGCGATGTTGGTGGTGTCCGACAGCGGGGACATCTTGTCGCCGAAGTAGGCGCCCGAAATCACGGCGCCGGCGGTGATCGCCGGGGACATGTCCAGCCCCTGGGCGACGCCGATCAGGGCCACGCCGAGCGTGCCCGCGACCGTCCACGAGCTGCCGATCGCCAATGCGACGATCGCGCAGATCAGGCACACCGCCGGGAAGAAGAACGAAGGGTGCAACAGCTTCAGCCCGTAGACGATCAGGGTCGGTACGGTACCGCTGAGGATCCACGTGCCGATCAGCGCACCCACGGCGAGCAGGATGAAGATGGGCACGATCGCCAGCGAGATGCCGCGTACCAGACTGTCCTGGATGTCGGCCCAGTGCATCCCGTTGCGGATGCCGACCAGCGCGGCGACACCGCCGGCAATCATCAGCGAGACCTGGTTGGCGCCGTAGGATGCGTTGTCGCCGTACAGATAGACCGCGGCGCCCAACAGCAGGACAAGAAGCAGCAGCGGCAGCAAAGCCTGCAGCAGGGAGGGCTCCCTGGGCGCTGCAGTGCTCATCCGCAGTGGATTCCGCACGGGTGCGGGGACAGGATCATGGGTACCGGGCGACCCGCCGAAGCGCTCGGCTCGATGCTGGACGACTTGCTGGACATGGATTCCCCGGGTTGAACAAGCGGCGGCGCGATGTTGCCGCCAAGCACGTCGCCCTTGGCGCGCGACGAGTGGCGGGCCACCATACCCCAGCCGCGAAACAGCGGGCAAGCTGTGGTTGCGACTGTCACATCAATGCCCAAGGACGTACTTTCCCGTATGCAAGAACCCGTAGTCTCCCGACCTTCCCAGCTGCAATCGAGCCTCGCGGACTATCGCCGGCAATGGCCAGCGGAGGCCGGGATGGTGGACCTGTTCGAGGCGCTGCTCGACGATCCGGAGGCGCCATTCGAGAGGGCTCGCCTGGCCGGCCATTTCACCGCTTCCAGCTGGCTGGTGGACCGCAGTGGCACCCGCACCCTGCTGACCCACCACCGCAAGCTCGGCCGCTGGCTACAGCTCGGTGGACATGCCGATGGCGACATGGACCTGGCCCGCGTGGCGTTGCGGGAGGCGACCGAGGAATCGGGCCTGGGGGGGCTGGTGGGCGAGGCGGAGATTTTTGACCTGGACCGCCACTGGATCCCGGAGCGGGGTGACGTGCCCGGCCATTGGCACTATGACGTCCGCTACGTGGTGCGGGCGCAGGCGGGCGAGGAGTTCGTGGTCAGCGAGGAGTCGCTCGATCTGGCATGGCGGGAGGTCGCGCAGGTCCTCCAGGACCCCGAAGCCGATCCCTCGCTGCGGCGCATGGCCGAAAAGTGGGTGGCGCGGTCGGGGCGGCAATAGCGGGCGCCATCCGTCAATACAGGATGCGCGTCCGCAGGGTGCCATCGATCGCCGCCAGCTCCTCCTTCAGCTCCGTGGCCTGTTCCTCGCTGGCATCCACGTCGATCACCACGTAGCCGACTTCCGGATGCGTACGCAGGTACTGGCCGTCGATGTTGACGTTGCGCTGCGAGAAGATGCCGTTGACCCGCGACATCATGCCCGGCACGTTGCGGTGGATGTGCAGCAGCCGGCGGCTGCCGGTGTGCTCGGGCAGGGTGACCTCGGGGAAGTTGACCGCGGAGAGGGTCGAGCCGTTGTCGCTGTAACGCACCAGCTTGGCCGCCACCTCCAGGCCGATGTTGTCCTGCGCCTCCAGCGTGCTGCCGCCGATGTGCGGGGTCAGCAGCGCGTTGTCGATGCCGGCCAGTGGTGACTCGAACACATCGTCGTTGCCTTTCGGCTCGACCGGGAACACGTCCACCGCCGTACCCGCCAGGTGGCCGGCGCGCAACGCGGCGGCCAACGCTTCGATGTCGACCACGCTGCCGCGCGAAGCGTTGATCAGGTGGCTGCCGCGGCGCATCCGCGACAGTTGCGGCTCGCCGATCATCATGCGCGTAGCCGGTGTCTCGGGCACGTGCAGGGTCACCACATCGCTCTGCTCCAGCAAACTGTCGAGGCTGTCGACCGGGCGCGCGTTGCCGAGCGCGAGCTTGGCCTCGATGTCATGGAAGAGCACGCGCATGCCCAGGTTCTCGGCGATGAGGCCGACCTGGGTGCCGATGTGGCCGTAGCCGACGATGCCGATGGTCTTGCCGCGGGCCTCGTGGCTGCCGGCCGCCGACTTCTCCCAGCCACCGCGGTGGCAGGCTGCGTTCTTCCGCGGGATGCCGCGCATCAGCATGATCGCCTCGGCCACCACCAGCTCCGCCACGCTGCGGGTGTTGGAGTAGGGCGCGTTGAACACCGGGATGCCCAGGCGCTCCGCCGCATCCAGGTCCACCTGGCTGGTGCCGATGCAGAAGCAGCCTATTGCCAGCAGCCTGCGGGCCTCGCCCAGTACCTCGGCGGTGAGCTGGGTGCGCGAGCGGATGCCGATGAAGTGCGCATCGGCCACCTGCCTGCGCAGCTCGTCTTCCGGCAACGACTTGTCGAACTGGTCGATGCGCGAATAGCCAGCGGCGCGGAACTGTTCGACGGCGTTCTGGCTGATGCCTTCCAGCAGCAGGATGCGGATCTCGTGCTTCGGGTAGGACGTCCTGGCCACGTGTGGGTGTCGCTCGAGCGGAGGTTCCGAATATCGCAGAATCCGAGCCGTGCTGCCGCGGTGGCCAGTGGACGGGCAGGCCCCGCGGCTGGCAGGCTCGGATTCCCGTTAGCGAGCAACCCCCCGATGACCGATCCGCGCCTGGAATCGCTGCGCTCCGTGCTGCCGGGGCTGCAGCTGGAATGTGGCCCCGCGGAGCTCGAGCACTTCGGCCGCGACTGGACGCGCCGCTGGACGCCGGCGCCACTTGCCATCGCGTTCCCGCGCCAGGCGCAGGACGTGGTCGGCATCGTGCAATGGGCGCGGCGCGAGGGCGTGGTGCTGGTGCCTTCGGGTGGACGCACCGGCCTGTCCGGCGGCGCCGTGGCGGCCAATGGCGAGCTGGTGGTCAGCCTGGAGCGGATGAACCGCATCCTCGGCTTCGACCCCATCGACAGGACACTGCAGGTACAGGCAGGCGCCGTGCTGCAGGTGGTGCAGGAGGCGGCGCGCAGCCATGGCCTGGCCTACCCGGTGGATTTCGGATCGCGCGGGTCGTGCACCATCGGCGGCAACATCGCGACGAACGCGGGCGGGATCCGGGTGCTGCGCCATGGCAACACGCGCGAGTGGATCGCCGGCCTCACCGTCGTGACCGGCCGCGGCGAACTGCTCGAGCTCAACCGTGGCCTGGTCAAGAATTCCAGCGGCTACGACCTGCGGCACCTGCTTGTCGGGTCCGAGGGCACGCTTGGGATCGTGGTCGAGGCGACGCTGAAGCTGGCCCCGTCACCGCCGCCCACCAACGTGATGCTGCTGGCCCTGCCGGCGTTCGAAGCGGTCATGGAGGTCTTCTCTGTGTTCCGGGAGCGTCTGCAACTGGAGGCGTTCGAATTCTTCACCGACGTGGCGCTTCGCCACGTGGTGGGCCATGGCGCTTCGGACCCTTTCGACCAGGTGCATCCGTATTACGTGGTGGTGGAGTTCGCTGTCGCCGACGAAGCGGGGGAGGCGGCTGCAATGGCCGCTTTCGAACGTGCGATGGAGGCCGGGCTGGTGGTCGATGGCGTGGTCAGCCAGAGTGACGCGCAGGCCGCGCAAATCTGGCAGCTGCGCGAAGGCATCACCGAAAGCCTGGCGCCCAGGCGGCCCTACAAGAACGATGTGTCGGTGCGGGTAGGCGCAATGCCGGCCTTCCTGGCCGAGATCCAGGGTCTTCTGGGTGAGGGTTACCCCGACTTCGAGGTGGTCTGGTTCGGGCACATCGGCGATGGCAACCTCCATATCAACGTGCTGCGGCCGGAGGGTATGGCCGAGCAGGCGTTCATCGGCCGCTGCGAGCAGGTCACACGGTTGCTCTCGGACGTGCTGGCCCGGCATGGCGGCAGCATCTCGGCCGAGCACGGCATCGGGCTGGTCAAGAAGCCTTACCTGCAGGGCACCCGCAGCGTGGCCGAGATCGAGGTCATGCGTGGCATCCGCCGGGTACTGGACCCGGACGGCATCATGAACCGGGGCAAGGTGTTCCCGGACTGACCCCGCGCTGAACCCGGTCGATCCATTGCCTCTCCAACCGGGCGGTGCGTCATGGGATTGGGCCGTGTTCGCCGGTAATCTGTCGCCCTCCGCCGGCGGCCGCCGGCCCCACGGCCCTCCCGAACATGCACACGCTGAACATCAAACCGGTCACCCTGAACATGAAGCCGGTGCGGATCCTCACCGCCGCGCTCCTGCTCGGGCTTGCCCCGGCAGCGCTGGCTTCCAGCTTCTACACCACCTCCGATGCATTGAGCGGCGCGGTCAAGTCGGTCTCGGACGGCATCTCCGGCACCAGCGGCTCGTTCAGCGACAACAAGATCGTGCTGGCTGCGCGCGACGATGCGGCCAGCCACGTGGCCAGTGATGGCGCGATCCGCGGCGTGCACCTGGAAGCGGCGCTCGAGCTGCTGCGCCAGCGCGTTCCGGAAGCCCGCACCGCCAGCGACATGGAACTGGCGCAGGCCATCCTGGCCCTGTGAAGCCGGCACGGGACCCGCGCCAGCGCCGCTGGCCGGGTCTCCTGCTCGCCGCCGCACTGCTCGCGTCCGGGCCGGTGGCGGCGCTGCAATTGCAGTTGGACCCCGAAGGCCTGGACGGCCACGAGCAGGACGCCACCCAGGGCCTGCTGGACGACACCGTGTCGATGCTGCCGCCTGCCTTGGCCGCGGCCATCAAGCAGCCCATCCAGGTTCGCTGGGACGCCACGCTGGCCCCCGAGGTCTATGGGCGCGCGACGCAGCGGACCCTGCTGCTCAATCGCCACCTGTTGCCGCGGCTGGTGAACGGCACCTCGGCCATGGCGGCGAGCCCGCATCCGGAGCGGAGCGAGCTGGAGCAACTGCGCGCGACACTCCTCCACGAGGTGACGCACTTCTACGACCGCACGGGCGGCGGGGGCGGGCGGCTGTCGGGCGATCCACGGCTGCTGGACCTCGCGGGCTGGCAGGTCGGGGCTTTCCCCTGGTCGCGGCGTTCCGGTAACCACTTCACCGATCGCAGCCCCGATCCGTACGAGCTGGAGAGCGCGCGGGAGTTCGTCGCGGTCAACATGGAGTATTTCCTGCTCGATCCGGGCTACGCCTGCCGGCGGCCGGCGCTGCATCGCCATTTCCGCGAGCACTTCGGCTGGGCGCCGCCTGCCGACGCGTGTCCGGCGGGCCTGCCTTTCCTCGATCCGGATCCCGACAGTGGCGGCGCGCTGACCCTGCTCGACCCGGCGCGCGTCTACCAGGTGCACTACCTGCTGGCCGAAGGCAACGAGCAGCTGATGAGCCGCTGGGGCCACGGCATGCTGCGCCTGGTGGTCTGTGCGCCGGGGCGGGAGCGGGGCCCTGACTGCCTGCTGGACCTGCAACACCACCGGGTGCTGTCGTTCCGCGCCTTCGTCGACGACGTGCAGCTGTCCAGCTGGCGCGGCCTGACCGGCTCGTATCCATCGCGCCTCTTCGTGCTGCCGCTAGACCAGGTGGTGGAGGAGTACACCAAGCTCCAGCTGCGCGCCCTGCAATCGATTCCACTCGAGCTGTCGCGGGAAGAGATCGCCGGCGTCGTCGAGCGTGCCGCGCGGCTGCACTGGAGTTACGACGGCGAGTACTACTTCCTGAGCAACAACTGTGCGGTCGAGACCTTCAAGCTACTGCACGACGGCGCACCCCGCCTCGCGAGGGCGCGCCTGCGCAGCATCACCCCGACCGGACTGATGGGGAAGCTGCGCAAGCAGGCAGTGGCGGATGCTTCGGTGCTGGAAGACCGGGACGAGGCGCTGAGGCTGGGCTACCGCTTCGATTCGATGCGCGAGCGCCAACAGGCGATGTATGCGGTTGCCCGCGAGCGGCTCGGACTGCCGGAGGCGCAGGTGGAGCAGTGGCTGGACCTGCCGGCATTGCGTCGCGCGGCCTGGGTGGAGAAGGGTGACATGCAGGCTACCGCGGCCTTGTTGCTACTTGAGCAGGCTGCGCAGCGCCGGCGGATGCTGGAGGCGCGCGACGAACTGAAGCGCCGCTACTCGGAAGCCGGGGACGCGTCGGCAACGGAAGGTTTCGGGGAGGTGGCCGACCACCTGCGCCGGATGCTGGTCGACAGCGGTTTTCTTAGCCGACCGGCCGCCTTGCTGGAAGGGCGGCCGGGATACGGGCTGCCGCAAGGCGACGAGCTGGCATGGATGGAAGAAGAGGGCGCGCGGCGACAGGCGCGCCTGGAGGCGATGGGCGTCTCGCTCGCCGAGCAGGTCCGTCCACTGCTCGACCCGCGCTGGCGGGATGACCTGGAGAACATCGACGCCAACGTCGATGCGCTGGCCGCCCGCATGCGTGCACTGCACGCGGCGCAGGGCGGCCTGCGCCTGCCGTGACCGTCGGCGGCCAGGTGTCAGTCGGCGCGGCCGGCGAATTCTCCGCTGCTGGTGTTGACCAGCACCCGCTCACCATTGCCGATGTACTCGGGCACCATGATTTCGATGCCGGTGGAGAGCTTGGCCGGCTTGGGACGCTTGGTCGCGGTGCCACCCTTGAGCTCCGGCGGCGTTTCCACCACCTCGATCGCCACGCTTGCCGGCAACTGCAGCGCGACGGGCTGGTCGTCGATGATCTGCACGTAACAGCCCGACAGGTCGTCGACAATGTAGCCGGCGTCGTCGCCCACCACGTCGGCATCGAGGGTATACGGCGTGTAATCCTCGTCATCGAGGAACACGAAAGCGTCGCCGTCCTTGTAGGAGTAGGTCGCCTGGCGGCGGGTCAGCTCGACTTCCTTTAGCTCGTCGTCGCCGCCCAGGCTAAGGTCGAACTTGTTGCCGCCGGGCACCGAATACATGGTGAAGCGGAACTTGACGTTGCCGCCGCGCCCCTGCGGCGAGCTGCGCTCGATGTCGCGCACCTGGTAGATCGCGTTGTTGTGCTCGACCACGTTCCCTTTCTTGACGTCTGAGGCTTTCATGCGTTTTCCGGTGGTGTTGTTTCGTATTTGTGTGTAGGAGCGGCTTCAGCCGCGATCGTGGAATCATCCGCGCCGCGCCTGTTCCCGATCGCGGCTGAAGCCGCTCCTACAAAACGAAGGGAATCAGGCGGGCCAACGACCCCCGGAGCCCTGACCTACTTCGGCGCGAGCCGCGTGGCACCATCCAGCCGGATGGTCTCGCCATTGAGGTAGGTGTTGCCGAGGATGTGCGCGACCAGGGCGGCGAAGTCCTCCGGCTTGCCCAGGCGGGACGGGAACGGAATGCTCGCCGCCAGCGACTGCTGCACCGACTCGGGCATGCCGTCGACCATCGGGGTCCAGAACACACCGGGGGCCACGGTCATCACGCGGATGCCGAAGCGCGAGAGCTCGCGGGCCATGGGCAGGGTCATGCCGACCACGCCGCCCTTGGAGGCCGAGTACGCCGCCTGTCCGATCTGGCCCTCGTAAGCGGCGACGGAAGCGGTGTTGACGATCACGCCGCGCTCGCCGTCGGTGCCGGCCTCGTTGTGCTGCATCACCTCGGCGGCGGCCTTGGCGACGTTGAAGCTGCCGACCAGGTTGACCATCACCGTGGTCTGGAACTGCGACAGCGGCATCGCGCCCTCGCGGCCGAGCACGCGGCCCGCGCCAAGGATGCCGGCGCAGCTGACGGCGACGTTCAGCCCGCCCAGGAAGCCCTTGGCCGCGGCGACATTGGCGGCCACCCCGGCTTCGTCGGTGACATCGGTGCGGAAGAAGCGCGCATTGGATTCGCCCAGTTCGGCGACCGCGGCCGCGCCCTTCTCCTCGTTGACGTCGAACAAGGCGACCTTGCCGCCGTTTGCGACCAGGTGCTGGGCGACCGCGAGGCCGAGGCCGGAAACGCCGCCGGTGACGATGGCACGGGTGTCGGTGAGCTGCATGGGGAAGTCCTGCGGGCGAAAACCGGGATTCTAATTGAGGGGCGGGGTTGGCCGCGAATCGCGGGGCAGGTCGCAGCGATGCGTAGGTGAAACCCCGCGCTTTTGTAGGAGCGGCTTCAGCCGCGATCCGGAACCGGCGCGGGTGAACAGATCCAGGGTCGCGGCTGAAGCCGTTCCTACAGGGGGGCGTCGCGGGAGGAGGGCGGCGCCAGGCGATAACGCGCCAGCAGCTGGTCGGGCAGCAGGGCGCGGTCGAACAGGAAGCCCTGGCCGATCCCGACGCCCAGGCCCACGAGGAACTCGCGTTGCGCCTCGGTTTCCACGCCCTCGGCGACCAGCCCGAGGCCAAGGCTGCGGGAGATCCCGACCACCGCCTCGCAGACGGCAACGTCGGAGGCGTTGTCCGGCACGCCCTGCACGAACAGCTGGCTCAGCTTGAGCCCGTGGATCGGCAGCCGGCGCAGGTAGTTCAGAGCGCTGTAGCCCTCGCCGAAGTCGTCGATGCTCAGGTGCACGCCCAGCTCGCGCAGGGCGGCGAAGGTGCGCACGGTCTCGGGATCGTCCTCGATCAGTACCCGCTCGGTGAATTCCAGCTCGAGCGCGGTCCCCGGCAGGCCTGTCTCGGCCAACGCGGCACGCACCCGTTCGACCAGGTCCTCGCCGATGAACTGCCGGTAGGACACGTTGACCGCCATGCGATCCACCATCAATCCGCGGTCGCGCCAGTCCCGCAACTGCATGCACGCATTGCGCAGGACCCAACTGCCGATGCGGATGATGTCGCCGGTGGTCTCTGCGTGGCTGATGAACTGTCCCGGGTCGATGTCGCCGAGGTTGGGGTTGTTCCAGCGGATCAGCGCCTCCACCGCCACCAGGCGGCCGGTGGTCAGCTCGACCTGCGGCTGGTAAGCGAGGTGGAACTCCTCGTTCTCCACCGCACGGCGCAGGTGCGTCTCCAGTTGCAGGCGGTCCTGTTGCTGCGCCGCCAGCTCTGCGGTGAACGCCTGCCAGCCGTTGCGGCCGCGGCGCTTGCTGTCGTACATCGCCACGTCCGCGCTTTGCACCAGCTGCCCGGCGCTGGTGCCGTCGGCGGGCGAACAGGCGACGCCGATACTGGCGGTGATGGCGAACTCCTCGCCATCCATCCGGAAGCTGTCGCCGAAGATCGCCAGGATCGCCTCGGCCAGACGGGACGGACGGCCGGCATCGTCGCCAGTGGAGCAGACCACCAGGAATTCGTCGCCACCGAACCGGGCGATCAGGCCTTCGCTGCCCACCGCACGCCGGATCCGGTGCGCCGCCGATGCCAACAGCCGATCACCCGCCGAATGGCCAAGCACATCGTTGACGATCTTGAAACGGTCCAGGTCGATGTACAGCACCGCCAGCCCCGCCTGCGACGGCTCGCGCAGGCGCGCTTCGACCTCGAAGCGGATCGCGTCGCGGTTGAGCAGGCCCGTGAGCGGATCGGTGCGTGCCTGGATGCGCAGGATCTCCTCGCCCTGCTTGCGCTCGGTGATGTCCTGCAGGGTGCCGGTGAGGCGCGCGCTGAGCGGGCCGCCGGCGTCCGCCTCGCCAATGATCCTGGCCCAGAACGGCGCGCCGCCCTGGCGGAATCCCTGGACGTCGAGCTCCAGGCCCTCGCCAGTGGCGGCGGCATGCTCCAGTGCCTCGCGCAGGCGTCGGCGGTCGGGCTCGACCAGGCAGCCGTGGAGTTCGCCGAGCGTGGTGGGTGGAGTGGTACGGCCGAGGATGCGGCAGGCCTCCAGGGTCAGGTAGAGCTGGTCGCGGCCGGTGTCCCATTCCCAGCCACCGATGTGCGCGAGCGCCTGGGCGCGGTCGAACAGGGCACTGTCGCGCTTGAGCTCGGTCACGTCGGAGTACATCGACAGCACCTGGTGTGGCGTCGCGTGCCCGGGCAGGAACTCGGGCATCGCCGTGACCGACAGCCAGGCGAGCGTCCGCCGGCGGCGGTGGAAATAGCCGAGCACCGTGGCTTCCACCGCCCGGCCGGTCTGCAGCGCGCGGGCCGCGGGCTGCTCGTGTTCTGCAAGCTCCCTGCCGTTCTCGTCCACCACCGTCCACTGTTCGCCGCCCAGTGCGCGCGCGGCCGGTTCGCCCGGGCCGATCCCGAACAGCTTCATCGCCGCCGCGTTGACGTGCGTGATGTCGCCGCAGGCATCGCGCACCAGGATGCCCGTGTCGATGGTCTCCATCAGCAGGCGGTACCGCTTCTCGGCGTTGCGGCGGCCGCTCAGGTCACGGGCGACGGCGACGATGCAGTCGCGGCCCTCGTGGTGGAGCGGAGCCGAGTGCACCTCGACCGGGAACCGGGTGCCGTCGGCCCGCATGTTGTTGACCTCGATCACGTAGGACCGGCCACGGTTGAGCGTCTCCCAAACCGGTGCCATGTGGTCATCCGGCAGGTCCGGGTTGAGCACATGGATCGGCTTTCCGATGATCTCCTCGCGCGTGCGCTGGTAAGCGGCCAGGCCTGCCCGGTTGAGGTCGAGCACGGTGCCGTCATGGTCCAGGATGCTGACCGGATCGGGCACGGCGTCGAACAGCGCGTGGTAGCGCAGCCGCGCCGATTCGGCATCGTCCCGGGCGGCTTCCAGCGCGGCCCGTGCCTGTCCGAGAAGCGCATGGACCCCTGCCGGAAGGTCCTTGCGGAGGCAGGCTTCCTCCAGTGCCGCGAGCGCCGTTGTTGCATCCGTCCCGTCGGGAGGTGGAGGCACGCCGGGCGCTGGCGGCCGGCCGGTCATGACACCGCCAGTGCCTTCCCGGCACGGCTGCCGGTTTCGCGTCCCAGCAGGCCGGCGAGCCAGCGCCCGGTCGCGGCAAGTTCCGCGAGGTCGATGCCGGTCGTCATTCCCATGCCATGCAACATGTAGACGACGTCCTCGCTGGCGACGTTGCCGCTGGCGCCGCGTGCATAGGGGCAGCCACCGGCGCCGGCAACCGAGGAATCCACCACCCGCACCCCGATCTCCAGGCAGGCGAGGATGTTCGCCAGCGCCTGTCCCCAGGTGTCGTGGAAATGCACCGCGAGCGACTGCATCGGTACCTCCGCGGCCACTGCCGCCAGCATCGCCCGCGCCTTGCCGGGCGTCCCGGTGCCGATGGTGTCGCCAAGCGAAATTTCGTAGCAGCCCATTGCATGCAGTTCACGCGCAACCCGTACCACGTCGGCCAGCGGGACCTCGCCCTGGTAGGGGCAGCCGAGCACGGTGGAGACATAGCCACGGACCCGCACGCCATCCTCGCGCGCCATCGCCATGACCGGCGCGAAACGCGCCAGCGACTCGTCGATGGAGGCGTTGATGTTCTTGCGGTTGAAGGCCTCGGAGGCGGCGCTGAAGACCGCGATCTCCTCGACGCCGACCTCCCGCGCACGCAGGTAACCCTTCTCGTTGGGCACCAGTACCGGATAGTGCACGCCCGGCTTGCGCTGAATGCCCGTGAACACTTCGGCGGCATCGGCCAGCTGCGGCACCCACTTGGGGCTGACGAAACTGGTGGCTTCGATGCTCTGCAGGCCGGTGGCCGTGAGGCGATCGATCAGCGCGATCTTGTCGGCCGTCGCGACCTGCGCCTTTTCGTTCTGCAGTCCGTCGCGCGGACCCACCTCGACGATGCGGACGTGGTCGCTCATGCCGGCTCCAGTGCTACCAGCACGGCGTCGGCTTCGACGAAATCGCCGGCTTCGGCGCGAATCTCGGCAATCGTGCCTGCCCTCGGTGCCTTGAGGCTCAGCTCCATCTTCATCGCCTCGATGACCATCACTTCCTGTCCCGCCTCGACAGTGTCACCGGCCGCCGCCTTGACCACGACCACCCGGCCCGGCATCGGCGCGACCACGTTGTCCGCCCCCGTCGCGCCGGCGCCGGCTTCGTGCTGGTACATCGCCAGGGGTTGCAGGCGCAGGCGCTGCTGGCCGTCGTGGACCAGGACGTGGTGCTCGCGGTCCAGCACCTGGAAGCGGCGGCCGCGGTCGCCGATGCGCAGGGTCAGTTCGCTGCCCGCGAGCCGGGCACCGGCGACGGCCACATGTCCGCCGTCGTGTTCGATCTGGTAGTGCCCGTCGCTGCCGCTGGCATGCAGCTCGATGCGCTCGTCGCCCTGCCCGAACGCCAGGCTGCGACGGCTGCCGTGGCCGAGCCGCCAGCCATCGGCGATGGCCCAGGGGGAGGTCGGATCGCCGGACCGCTCCGCACGTTCCCGGGTCGCCTCTTCATCCCCCAGCAGGCGCGCGACCGTCGCGGCCACCAGGAGGTCGTGGTCGACCTCGCCCGCGACGGGCATGAACTCTTCGAGGTGCCGGTCCAGGTAACCGGTATCGATGGTGGCCTCGACCACCGCCGGGTGCCGGGCCAGCCGTTCCAGGAAGCCGATGTTGGACTTGGGCCCCACCACCTCGCAGCGGGCCAGCGCCTCGCGCAGGCGGGACAGCGCCTCCGGCCGGTCCGCGCCATGCACGATCAGCTTGGCGATCATCGGATCGTAGAAGATGGTGACCGTATCGCCTTCGACCACGCCGGAGTCGATGCGGACGCCGGGGGAGGCTTCTGGCAGGCGCAGCCGCTCCAACTTGCCGGAGCCGGGCAGGAACCCGGCTTCCGGGTCCTCGGCGTACAGGCGTACCTCGATGGCATGGCCCTGAACCGGCACCTGGTCCTGCGCCAGCGGCAGCGCGCCGCCGGCCGCGACCTGCAACTGCCACGCCACCAGGTCGAGTCCGGTCACGCATTCGGTCACGGGGTGCTCGACCTGCAGCCGGGTGTTGATCTCCATGAAATAGAACTGGCCGTCCTGGCCGACGATGAACTCCACCGTGCCGGCGTTGACGTAGTCGATCGCGCGGGCGGCGAGCACCGCGGCCTCGCCCATGCGCTGGCGCAGCTCCAGGGTCACGAAAGGCGAGGGCGACTCCTCCAGCACCTTCTGGTAACGACGCTGCGCCGAGCACTCGCGCTCGTTGAGGTGGATGGTGTTGCCGAGGGTGTCGCCGAATACCTGGATCTCGATGTGGCGTGGCTTCTCGACGTAGCGCTCGATCAGCACCCGGTCGCGGCCGAACGCGTTTTTCGCCTCGCGCTGGCACGACTCCAGGCTGGCCAGGAACTCGGCCGGGTCGCGCACGATGCGCATGCCCTTGCCGCCACCGCCGTGTGCCGCCTTGATCATCAGCGGATAGCCGACCTTGTCCGCCTCGGCCTTCAGGTGCGCCGGTTCCTGGTTCTCGCCGGTATAGCCCGGCACCACCGGGACGCCCGCGGCCTGCATCAGCTCCTTGGCACCGGCCTTGCTGCCCATCTTGCGCATCGAGGCGGCCGCGGGGCCGATGAACGCGATCCCGGCATCGGCCACCGCTTCGGCGAAATCCGCGTTCTCGGACAGGAAGCCGTAGCCCGGGTGGATCGCCTGTGCGCCGGCGGAACGTGCCACCTCGATGATCTTCTCGCCCCGCAGGTAGCTGTCGGCTGGCTGCGGTCCGCCGATCAGGTAGGCCTCGTCCGCCTGGCGTACGTGCTGCGCGTCGGCATCGGCCTCGGAGTAGACGGCGACAGTGCGGATGCCCAGCCGGCGGCAGGTACGGATGACGCGGCAGGCGATCTCGCCGCGATTGGCGATCAGGATCTTGTCGAACATCAGTTGCACCAGTCCGGCTTGCGCTTGTCCAGGAATGCCCCGAGGCCTTCCTGGCCCTCCGGCGATACGCGGAGCCGCGCAATCAGCGCGGCGTTGTCGTGGTCGTGGCGCGCGCCATCGGCGTGCGAGGTTACCGAGCGCACCAGCGCCTTGGCCTGCGCCGACGCCACCGGCCCGGCCTTGAGCAACAAGTCGACCTGGCGCTGCACCGCTTCATCGATGTCGCCTGGCTCGACCACTTCATGCAGCAGCCCCATGTGCAGTGCCTGCGCGGCATCGAACACCTCGGCCGTGGCGAACCATCGCCGTGCCTGGCGCGGGCCAATGGCCTGCACCACGTAGGGAGAGATCACCGCCGGCAGCAGGCCCAGGCGGCTCTCGGTAAGGCCGAACTTGGCGCCCGCCGCGCCAATGGCGATGTCGCAGCAGGCCACCAGCCCGACGCCGCCACCGAATGCGGCGCCGTGCACCCGGGCAATGGTCGGCTTGGGCAGCTCGTCCAGCACGCGCATCAGCCGGGCGAGCGCCAGCGAATCGGTGCGGTTCTCTTCCTCGCCGGCGGCGGCCATGCCGCGCATCCAGTTGAGGTCGGCGCCGGCCGAGAACGATGTGCCTTCGGCCTCCAGCACCACCACCCGCACGTCGCCGTCGCGGCCGAGCGCATCGAGCGCCCCGGTCAGTGCGGCAATCAGGGTCGGATCAAAGGCGTTGTGCAGCTCGGGCCGGTTCATGCGCAGGCGGGCCACCGGCCCCTCGCGCAAGCTCAGAAGTGGGTGGCTCATCAATTCGCGGTGTCCTTGCTGCGGGGTCGATGAATGATAGCGGCCAGCACCCCCGAGGGCATCGCGCGCGGCGGCTGCACCAATGCGACCAATTCTCATTTGAAGTAACATCCGGCTCTTCCGCCTGCCGCGATGCCCCGAATGTCCAACCTCCTGCGCTCCCTGGTGCTGTCCGCGCTGTTCCTGCTGTGCCTGCCTGCCGAGGCCAATCCCGGCGCGCAGACCGTGTGGCGCCTGCTGGATTACGTGGCCGTCGACTACCCCGAGGCCGTGCAGGGGGGCGAGGTGGTCAACCAGCTCGAGTTCGACGAGATGGTCGAGTTCTCCGCCTCGGTCCGCGAGCGCCTGGCCGCGTTGCCGGATGCCGGATCACATCCGGAGCTGATGCGCGAAGCCGAAGCACTGGAGGCGGCCATTGCCGCGAAGGGCGATCCGGCCGAGATCGGCGTGATGGCGCGTGCGCTCGCCGCCGCAGTGCTGGAGGCCTATCCGGTGCCCCTGGCGCCGGATTCGGTGCCGACCCCGGCGGCGGCCGCGCCCCTGTACCAGCAGCAGTGCGCCAGCTGCCACGGTACCGAGGGCGCCGGCGACGGTCCGGCGGGCGTGGGGCAGGATCCCGCACCGATCGATTTCACCGATGAGGCGCGCGCACGCGAGCGCAGCATCTTCGCCCTGTACCAGGTCATCGAACAGGGTCTGGAAGGCACCACCATGGGCAGCTATGCCCATCTGCCCGCTGACGACCGCTGGGCGCTCTCTTTCCATATCGGCCAGTACGCCTACCCGGCGGACCTTGTGGAGCAGGGCCGGCAACTGTGGGAAGGAAGCGATGAGGTTCGCGCGCTGCTGCCCGACCTCGCCACGCTCATCCACATGACGCCCGCCACGCTGGCGGCGGAAGTCGGCGAGGATGAGGCCCGGGCCCTGACCGCCTACCTGCGCCGCCACCCGGAGGTGGTGCAGTCCGTGCAGGAACCGGCCGGCCTGCTGGCACTGGCCCGCGAACGGCTTGTGCAGGGCGCCGATGCCTATGCAGCCGGGAACCAGCGCGAAGCCCGCGACCTGGTGCTGTCGGCCTACCTCGACGGGTTCGAGCCGATGGAGCCCTTGCTGGCCGCCCGCGATGCCGGGTTGATGGTGGAAATTGAAGAGGCGATGGCCGAGTTGCGGAGCCGGATCGCCGGTTCCGCCGACGTCGCCCAAGTGCAGGCGCAGGCCGACGCGGTGGATGCACTGTTCGATCGGGCCGAAGTGGCGCTGGCGCCCGACCAGGCGAGCGACGCCTCGTCCTTCATCGGCGCCTTTACCATCCTGCTGCGCGAGGGGCTCGAAGCCCTGCTGATCGTGATCGCGATGATCGCCTTCCTGCGCAAGGCTCACCGGGAAGATGCAATGCCATACGTGCACGCCGGCTGGGTCGGCGCGCTGCTCGCCGGCGTCGTGACCTGGATCGCGGCGACCTACCTGGTGAGCATCAGCGGCGCCAGCCGGGAACTCACAGAGGGCTTCGCGGCCCTGTTCGCCGCCGTCGTGCTGCTGTTCGTGGGCATCTGGATGCATGGCAAGAGCCAGGCTGGCGCGTGGCAGCGCTATATCCAGGAGAAGCTGTCGCACGCCTTGAACCGGCGTTCGGCCTGGTTCCTGTTCCTGCTGTCGTTCGTGGTGGTGTATCGCGAGGTGTTCGAGACGGTGCTGTTCTACGCCGCGCTCTGGAGCCAGGGCAACGGCGGGGCGATCGTCGCCGGCGGTGGCGCCGCCGCGCTCGTGCTGGTGGTGGTGGCATGGGCGATGCTGCGTTACGCCCTGAAACTGCCGATCGCGCGCTTCTTCGCGCTCAGCTCGATCCTGATCGCGGTGCTGGCCGTGGTGCTGGCAGGCAAGGGCATCGCGGCGCTGCAGGAGGCGGGCTGGATCTCGATGTCGATGTTCAACGGACCACGCGTGGACCTGCTCGGCCTGTATCCGACCCTGCAGAGTGTTGGCGCACAGGTGCTGGTGCTGGCCGTCATCGCCGCCGGGTTCATGTACAACCGGTTCGCCGAAGCAGGCAGGCCCGCCACGGCTTGAGGAAGGTGGGCGGGCGGCGCAGTGGCGTCGCCCACCCGTACACGTCCCTTCACGAGGTGGGCGACGGGTCGCGACTCAGTGGCGGCCTCGCCGCCCCCTGGAGGCGGCCTTGCTGGCCAGCACTTCGAGGGTGAAAGTCCGCTCCTCGCCGGGATGGAGTGCGCCGACCCCGACTACCTGCCGGTTGATCTCCCGACCGCGCTCGTCGCGGATCGACAGCACCATCGAGTACTCGTAGGCCGCGTCGCCGGGGGCGGGAATGGTGCCTTCCACCCGGAGTGGTGAGAACGTCTCTGCCTTGACCGCATTCGCCTCGGCGTCGAAACGCAGGTGGCCCCGGCACTGCGGACAGACGCTGGCGCTTTCCAGGATCGTCGTCCGGCAGTGGGGGCAGGTGCGTGTCGCGCCCGCGGTGCCCGGGCGCGGACCATTCATGCGTCAGCGTCGGGCTTGGTGCCGGAGCGGCCCTTGTCGCCGCGGCCGGCGGGCGCGTCCTTGTCGCTCCAGCCGAAGTCGACCTGGCCGCGCATGCGTGCACCGGACGCCACCGTCAGCACGCCGGCCTTGACGTCGCCGGTGAGGGCGCCGGACTCCAGCAACTCGACCCGCTGGGCCGACTCGATGTTCCCCTCCAGCTCACCGGCCACGATGACCTTGTGCGCACGCACGCCACCAGACAGGCGCGCGCCGGTCTCGATGGTCAGGTTGCCCTGCACGTTGACGTCGCCATTGAAGCGGCCGGCGATGCGGACATGGCCAGTGCCTTCGATCTTGCCTTCGATGGTGAGGTCGGCGGCGATCACCGATTCCTTCAGCGGTGCTTCGGCGGCACGGCTGCCGCTGCTCGCGGAGGGCGAGGGCGAAGACGGGACTTCGCGGACCGGCGCCGGATCGAAGTTCGCCGGCTTGGGAGCGTTGTCCGTTTCGGAGGAGGGCGCAGGATTGGGCGTGGTAGCAGGCTTGGCGGGGGTGGAGTCTTTCCAGATGGCCATCGACAGGATCCGTGTGGGTGGATGCAGGGGATCCCGAACTTAGCACCTGCTTCACAGCGTCATCATGTGACCAACTACGTCAGGACGCCGCAGCTTCAGGAAACGGTCAGGAATCTTCCCCAAAGCCGTGACGGCCGTCTCGCCGTGGCTCCCTACATCCGGAACACGCCGAACTTCGTACGCGGATCGATCGGCGCGTTGAGCGACGCCGACAGCCCCAGCCCGAGCACCCGCCGCGTGTCGGCGGGATCGATGATGCCGTCGTCCCACAGCCGCGCGGTGGCGTAGTAGGGGTTCCCCTGGGTCTCGTACTGGTCGCGGATCGGGGACTTGAAGGCCTCTTCGTCTTCGTGGCTCCACTCGCCGCCGCGGGCCTCGATCCCGTCGCGCCGGACCGTGGCCAGGACGCTGGCCGCCTGCTCGCCGCCCATCACGCTGATGCGCGCATTCGGCCACATCCACAGGAAACGGGCGCCGTAGGCACGGCCACACATTGCATAGTTGCCGGCGCCGAAGCTGCCGCCGATCACCACGGTGAACTTGGGCACGTGCGAACAGGCCACGGCGGTCACCATCTTGGCCCCGTCCTTGGCGATGCCAGCCTGCTCGTACTTCTTGCCGACCATGAAGCCGGTGATGTTCTGCAGGAACACCAGCGGGATGCCGCGCTGGTTGCACAGCTCGATGAAGTGGGCGCCCTTCAGTGCACTCTCCGCGAACAGGATGCCGTTGTTGGCGACGATCCCGACCGGATATCCATGCAGGTGGGCGAAGCCGGTCACGAGTGTCTTGCCGTAGCGCGCCTTGAACTCCTGGAACTCGCTGCCGTCGACGATGCGGGCGATGACCTCGCGGATGTCGAATGGGCGGCGGGTGTCCTTCGGGACGATACCGTACAGCTCCTGCGCGGCGAACAACGGTTCGCGTGCCGGGCGCACGGCTACGGGCAGCGTTTTCTCCCGGTTGAGGGTGCTCACGATGTCCCGCGCGATCTGCAGCGCGTGCCGGTCATCCTCGGCAAAGTGGTCGGCAACGCCGGAGATGCTCGTGTGCACTTCGGCACCTCCCAGCGTCTCGGCATCCACCACCTCGCCGGTGGCGGCCTTCACCAGCGGCGGGCCGCCAAGGAAGATCGTGCCCTGTTCCTTGACGATCACCGACTCGTCGCACATCGCCGGCACGTAGGCGCCGCCCGCGGTGCAGCTGCCCATCACCACCGCGACCTGCGGGATGTTTTCCGCGCTCATGCGGGCCTGGTTGTAGAAGATGCGCCCGAAATGCTCCTTGTCGGGGAATACCTCGTCCTGCAGCGGCAGGAACGCGCCACCGGAGTCGACCAGGTACACGCACGGCAGGTTGTTCTCGCGTGCCACTTCCTGGGCCCGAAGGTGCTTCTTCACCGTCATCGGGAAGTAGGTGCCGCCCTTCACCGTGGCGTCGTTGGCGACCACCACCACTTCCTGGCCCATGACGCGGCCGATGCCGCAGACCATGCCGGCCGCGGGGGCTGCATCGTTGTACATGCCTTCGGCGGCCAGCGGCGCGATCTCCAGGAAGGGCGAGCCCGGATCGAGCAGGGCGGTGACGCGGTCACGGGGCAGCAGCTTTCCACGCGCCGTGTGTTTGTCCCGCGCCTTCTCGCCCCCGCCGGCTGCCGCACGTGCCAGCCGTGCGTCCAGTTCCTCGACCAGCGCGCGGTGGTAGGCGGCGTTGTCCTTGAAATCGCGCGAGGCTGGGTCGAGTGCGGAGCTCAGTACGGGCATGGAGGCGTCGGCCGGGTTGTGAGGGGCGCCACAGGATAACCGCAGGCCCAAAAAAAACGGGGCCCGCAATCGGGCCCCGTCGGTCACGCTTCAGCGACAGATGGATCAGTCGCGGGTTTCTTCGATCGCTTCGGCCTCGGCCTCGTTCTGCTCTTCGCGCATTTCCGCGGAGACGTTGTCGGCGCCGTCGGCGATGTTCTCGGCCGCGTTCGCCTTGCCTTCCTCGTACGCGCGCTGCATCGGGTCGGTGGCTTCGTCTACCGCGGCAGCGGCGGAACCCACGGCGGCGGCGGTGCCTGCGGCAGCGGCTTCAGCGCCGGCAGCGGCGGCGTCGCCAGCGGACTCGGCGGCGGCGGCGGCCTGGTCGCCAGCGACTTCAGCCTGGCGCTCGGCCTCGTTGGCTTCCTGGTCGGCGGTGGGGGAGTTGCAGGCGGCCAGGGCGAACGCGCTGGCGGCGAGAAGGACGGAAAGCTTGTTGTTCATTGAACGCTCCTGATTGTCGGCAGTGGAACTGCAGTGGGTCGCCGGTTCTGCCGGCGGGCGCACTATTGACGGATCGCCCGTAAAGCAATGTGAAGACGCCTCCATGAAAAAGGCCGCCAGGTTGCCCTGGCGGCCTTCTTGTACAGCAACGCGGCGATATTACATGCCGTCGTTGTTGGTCTCCGCGTCGGCGCCGGCAGCGGCTTCCTCAGCGGCGTCCTGGGCCTCTTCGGCGGCGTCGGCAGCATTCTCGGCGGCGTCGGCGTGGTCGTCGGCGGCGGTCATGTCACCGGCAGCAGCGGCGGCATCAGCCGAGGTCGCAGCGGCTTCGGCAGCGGCGGCGGCGGTGTCGGCAGCAGCCTGGGCGGAGTCGGCAGCCATGGCGTCGCCAGTGGCGCCAGCGTTGGCAGCGGCCTGGGAAGCTTCGCCTGCAGCCTCGGCGGCTTCGGCGGCGGAGTCTTCAGCCTGCTGCTGGTTCGAGCAGGCAGCCAGGGCGAAGCCCATGGCGAGGGCAAGCAGCGCCTTGTTGAAAGTCATGGTGTATTCCTCGTCAATTAATAGGTTGGACATCGCGTGGTTGCGCGCCCATAACATGATGACAACACCGCGACGCCTGTCAAGCGGCGGCAGCGCCCGGACACGTTAACAACCCGTTAGCCGAAGATCGCAGGCAACTCCCGCGCCGGCGGCTGTTCAGCATCTTCTCTAACCGCGTCAACGGGTTACATCGGGGGCCGCCGCTCACGCGTGTTCCACCAGTATGGCGCCAATCTGGCAGTCCCGGGCCTGAACGAGGTTGGACATGCGCAGCATCTGGATCGACGCGTGCGGAAACAGCGCTGACGAAGATACCTACCCGGCTCTCCAGGGCGAGGTCGATGCGGATGTCGTGGTGGTCGGTGGAGGCATCACCGGCGCTGCCACGGCGATGCGTCTGGCGGAAGCCGGTCTGTCGGTGGCGCTGCTGGAAGCACGGCGCGTGGGGGCTGGCAATACCGGCCGTTCCACCGGCAATCTTTACGGAACAGTCTCCAGCGGGCTGCGGAACCTGCGGAAGAAATGGGGCCCCGAGGAGGTCGCTTGCGCCGTCGCCGGGCGGTCGCGGGCCCTGGCGTGGATACGCGAAACAGCCGGCCGCCACGGGATCGACTGCAGCTTTGAAAGCGTGCCGTTGCACGAATACGTCGCGGACGACGACGGTCTGCAGGTGCAGGATCTGCGGACAGAACACGAAGCGGCGCTGGAAGCGGGGTTGCTGGCCGAGTGGGGAGAGCAATTGCACGGATGGCCGCTGCAGGCGCGACGGGTGCACACATTGCTGTCCCAGGCGCACTTCAACCCGTGCGCGTTCACCTGCGGCCTGGTCCGCGAACTGGCCCGGCGAGGGGTGGCCGTCTATGAGAACAGCCCGGTGCTGGACATCGATGCCGGAAATGGGCGGGTAACGGCTTCGGGCGGGACCGTTAGCGCCACCGATATCGTGCTCGCCACCCATACGCCGCTCGGGTTCAACATCGTGCAGGCCGAGATGGAGGTATTCCGCGAGTACGGCATCGCCGCCCGGCTTGCTTCCGAGGGACCTCCCGTAGGCAGCGTCTGGATGAAGGGACCGGCGATGCGATCGATCCGCACGTACCGGGACCCGAACGGCACCCGGTACCTGGTCGTGGTCGGCGAGAAGCACAAGACGGGCGAAGGCGAACGCGGGGTGGATTACGCCGAGCGCTTGCGGTCGTTCGCTTCCGAGCACTTCGACATCAGGACGTTCACCCACCAGTGGTCCGCGCAGCAGTACAGTTCGGCCGACGGGCTGCCCTACATCGGTGCCAGCGGCCACGACAACGTGTTCATGGCAACCGGCATGGGGGCCGATGGCCTCACCTGGGGCGTGGTGGCAAGCGAGGTCATCACCGATCTGGTCCAGGGGCGGGACTCGCCATTGTCCGAGCTGCTCAGGCCGCGACGGTTTACGCCGATCAAATCCGCGAAAGGGTGGCTGGCGGAATACAAGACCACCACCCGGCACCTGCTCGAGCGGCTACACCCGCACACTGCGGACGCGGCCCTGGACCGGTTGCCGGCGGGGACGGGCCGCCTGATGGACATCGACGGAAAAGCCCGTGCCGTCTATCGCGACGACGATGGCGCCGTCACTGTGCTCTCGCCGGTGTGCCCCCACCTCAAATGCCATGTGCACTGGAACCAGGGCGAGCGCACCTGGGACTGCCCGTGCCACGGCAGTCGCTTCGACACCACCGGGCGGGTGATCGAAGGGCCCGCTTTGCAGGGATTGAGCCGGGCAGGGGACGGCTGAAACGAAACAGGCCCCCGTTCGGGGGCCTGCTCGGGCTTGCAGTCGGCAACGACTCAGTCGCCGACCGGTGGCTCCACGTTATCGCCACTCGACATGTCCGCACCGGTGGCGGCCGCCGCCTCGGCTTCGCAATCGGTCAACGCCTGCCCGGTGAGGCCGGTGCAGCGCTGATCGGGATCGACCGCCTGTGAAGCCACGTCCGGGTCGACGTACGTGTCGGGCGTGTTCTCATCAATGACCGTGGTGTCCGCCGAACGTGCCTCGTCCTGCAGGTGTTCGTCGCGGCGGTCGCAGGCGACGAGCGCGCTGGAGAACACCAGCGCCACGGCCACGGATTGCATGAGCTTCATCGGGATATCTCCGGTTGGGTTGTGCCGATCCTATCCGCCGCCGCGTGCGGGCGGCGTGTGGATCAGAGGAGCTCGACCGCGATGGCCGTGGCCTCGCCGCCGCCGATGCACAACGATGCCACGCCGCGCTTGCCGCCACGCTGGCGCAGGGCACTGAGCAGGGTCACCAGCAAGCGCGCACCGCTGGCACCGATCGGATGGCCGAGCGCCACGGCGCCGCCGTGCACGTTGACCTTCTCGTGCGGGATGCCCAGGTCCTTGATCGGCGCCATCGCGACGCAGGAGAAGGCTTCGTTGATCTCGAACAGGTCGACGTCCTCGACCTTCCAGCCGGCCTTGTCGAGCACGTTGGAGATCGCCTTCACTGGCGCGGTGGTGAACCACTCCGGCGCCTGCGAGTGGGTGGAGTGGGCAACGATGCGCGCCAGTGGCTTCAGCCCGCGCGCCTTGGCATCGTCGGCGCTCATCAGCACCGTGGCCGCGGCACCGTCGGAGATCTTGGAGGAAGAGGCCGCGGTCAGCACGCCTTCCTTGCCGAAGGCCGGACGCAGGCCGGCGATCTTGGCGGTGTCGATCTTGCCCGGCTCCTCGTCGCTGTCCACCACGACCTCGCCCTTGCGGGTCTTCACCGTGACCGGAACGATCTCGTCCTTGAACTTGCCATCGGCCTGGGCGGCCTTGGCACGGTTGACGCTCTCCTCCGAGAAGGCGTCCAGCGCCGCGCGGTCGAACTCGTAGGTGTTGCAGGTGGCGTCGCCGAAGACGCCCATCGCCTTGCCGTCGTACGGGTTGGTCAGGCCGTCATGGGCCATGTGGTCGAGCATCTCGGTGCTGCCGTAGCGGATGCCGGTGCGCGATCCGTTGAGCACGTGCGGCGCGTTGGTCATCGACTCCATGCCGCCGGCGACCACCACCTTGGCCGACCCGGCCTTGATCAGGTCATGGCCGAACATCACCGCCTTCATGCCGGAGCCGCAGACCTTGTTGATGGTGGTGCAGCCGGCCGACACCGGCAGGCCGGCGTCCAGCGCCGCCTGGCGGGCAGGTGCCTGGCCCAGGCCCGCGGGCAGCACGCAGCCCATGATGACCTCCTCGACCTGGTCCGGGGCCAGCCCGGCCTGCTCCAGTGCGCCGGTGATCGCGGCGCTGCCGAGCTTGGGCGTGGGGACGCCGGTGAACTGGCCGAGGAAGGAACCGATGGCGGTGCGCTTGGCACCGACGATGACGACGTCGCTCATGGGGGACTCCCGCTTTGGAGGGGGGCGATGGACCGCCCGGACCCCCGATTATGGTCCGCCGTGCTGCGGTGCCGCAAACGCCCGGGACGCCACAACGGTTCACCTGTCTGAGCAGGCCGTCATTGTCCGGGCTGCCGATTTCGGCGGATACTCGGGGCCGGGAGAAGAACATCAGACCAGGGGAAATCTATGGCATCGCAGGGAAATCCGCGCAACGGCGCGTGGCGTTTGGGGTTGAGCAGCTTGAGCGTGGCGATCCTCGCCGCGTGTGGCGGTGGTGGCAGCGGCGGCAACGTGCGCCCGGTCGACCCGCCACCGTCGGCGCCTCCGCCGACCCCACCGGTGGTGTATGACCCGGAGCCCGATTTCAGCAAGCACCTGACGCTCACCAATGCCGGTGAAGCCCACGACGCCGGCCTGACCGGTGAGGGCTACCGCATCGGCGTGGTCGACAGCGGCGTGACCAGCACCCATCCGGCGCTGAACCCCCGTGTGCTGGTGAACCTGTTCTATCTCGATCCGACCCGGAACGACAAGACCGTCGACGACGTGGACGGTCACGGCACCGGCGTGTCGCAGATCATGGCGGGCACGCCCTTCGGCGCCTGGCCGGGCGGCATTGCGCCCGGCGCGGAGATCGTCTCGGCCCGCATCATTTCCGACGAACCGCCGGTCGACGACGGCTCGGGCGAAGGCAACGAGGTCGACGGCGCGCTGGGGCTGGAAGGCATCCACGATGACCTGATCGCATACGACGTCCGCATCATGAACAACTCATGGGGCGGCCTGTACTGGGATGACGTCGGGGCGACGGATCCCATCGCCGAGGAGTACCGCCGGTTCATCCATGACAACGACGGCCTGGTGGTGTTCGCCACCGGCAACGAATCCTTCGCCGACCCGACCGACATGGCGGCCCTGCCGAGCCAGCCGGGTCCGAACGGCACCCGGCCCGCTGCGGACCTGGAAGCCGGCTGGATCGCAGTGGCCGCGCTGGCCACCGAGTCGCCGACCGAGCTGGCCAGCTACTCCAATGCCTGTGGCATCGCGATGTCGTACTGCATGGTGGCGCCCGGCGACGTGGTCGTGACCGGCAAGGATGACGCGCCCGATGCGCCCACGTACTGGAACTGGAGCGGCACCTCGCTCGCCGCTCCGCTGGTGTCAGGCGCCGCGGCCCTGGTCTGGGAGGCGTTCCCGTATTTCGACAACAACCTGGTGCGCCAGACCCTGCTCGGCACCGCGCAGGACCTCGGCGCGCCGGGCACCGACGATGTCTTCGGCAACGGCCTGCTCGACATTGGCGCGGCCATCCGCGGCCCGTCGAGGCTGGATTGGGGCGATGTCACCGTGCGCATCGACGGTGGCAGCTCGACCTGGTCGAACGAGCTGTTCGGCAATGGCACCCTGACCAAGCAGGGCGCGGGCAGCCTCTACCTCGACAATGACGCCAGCTTCGACGACGGCATCCAGGTCGCGGGTGGCGCGCTGGTCTCGGCCGGCTCTATTACCGGCGACGTCGGCGTGGGCACCAACGGTGCTTTCGGCTTCGGTACCGGCCTGGTGGGCGACCTCGACAATGACGGCTGGGTGCAGGTGACGCTGGACGAGGCCGGCACCGGCAGCATGTCGGTGGGGATGGACGGCAACTACACCCATGGCCCCGACGCCACGCTCGCGATCGAGCTGGGCACCGAGTTCCATGTCTCCGGTACCGCATCGATCCAGGGCGGCGACGTGCACGTGCTGGGCGTCCGCGAGGACTACGTCAGCGGCGCACGCGAGGAGTTCCTGTACGCGGAAAGCGGCCTGACCGGTTCGTTCGACGGCATCACCACTGCCAGCGGCGTCTTCCTCGAGGCCACGCTCGGCTACGACAGCAACTGGGCGTGGCTCGACATCGACCGCCTGGACGTGACGGCGGCCGCGCAGTCCTACGGCTTTACCGCCGTTTCAGTTGGCAGTGCCACCCGTGTCGAGACGGCGTTCCGTGAAATCGATGGAGCGGAAGGTGCCGATGGTGCCCCGGACGGCGTCAACGGTGATTTCCTGGGCGCAGCGGGGCAGTTCCAGCGGACAGCGAGCCTCGCCGCCGCGGAGCAGTCGCTCGCCAGCCTCTCGGGCGAAATGCACGCCGCCGATGCCGCGTTCACGATGATGGCGCTGGAAGGCAGCCGCCATGCGCTGGAGTCGCGTCTGGATGCCATCGGCAACGGCATTGCCGCGGGCGCCTGGGCGGACCGCATCAACGGCCAGCGCGGCTGGTCGCATGCCGAACTCGATTCCAGTGGCTGGACCATCGGCCAGGACTTCCGCGTTGCGCCGGGGCTGGTGATGGGCGCGTCCTTCAGCGAGACCGACGGCGTGGCCGGCCACGGCCTGCGTGGTGACCGCGAGCGCAACCGCCAGACCGAAGGCCAGGTGCATGCATCGTGGAGCCAGGGCGGCAACTACGTGTTGGGCCACCTCGGCATGGGCCGGATGGAGCGCGACATGCAGCGCGAGATCCTGCTGGGCAACAGCCGCTTTGGTGTCGCTGCCGATTACGCCAACCGTTACACCACCGCCGGGTTGCAGGTCGGCCACCGGTTCGATGTCGGCATGGGCACGCTGACGCCTTACCTCGGGACCCAGACCCTGCGCATGGAGCGCGAGGCGTTCTCCGAGCAGGGCGCCGCCGGCTTCGGCCTCAGCACCGCCGGCTCGACGCTGGAAGCCACCCAAGCGCTGGGCGGCCTGCGCACGGACCGGCAGTGGCAGTGGGGCGCGACCGCGCTCGACTTCCGCGGCCGGCTGGAGTGGCAGCGCACGCTGTCGCAGACGGGCGAGGGCATCGATGCACGCTTCACCGGCATCGATGCGTGGTCGCCGATCACCGGTACCGGGCTCGGCGGCGACGCCACCGTGTTCGGCCTCGGTGTTGGCGCGGCGCTGCCGGTGGGTCGCCTGACGCTGGATGTCGACAGCCGCAGGCAGGATGGCCAGAGCTGGACCGGCGCGTTCGCGAACTGGGCCGTCGGGTTCTGACATTGCAGCAAGTTGCAGGAAAAACGCCGCGGATTCCGCGGCGTTTTTTTTGTGTCGATCTTTCGTCGTGGATGGTCGCCGATTGGGATCGATTGCCGCCGATGGTCCGTGGGGCCGCCCGCGTGTTCTCGGCCGACACCGCCGATGTCCCATTGCCCTTGTAGGAGCGGCTTCAGCCGCGATCCAAAACCGGTTAGCCCGCGCCCATTTCCCGATCGCGGCTGAAGCCGCTCCTACAGGAAGCCCGATGGCGGTGCCGTCAGCCGCCGCGTCGCGCGTCCCGACCGTGTAGGAGCGACGTCAGTCGCGACCTGTACATGCCATCCGGAGATCCGCGGTCGCGACTCACGTCGCTCCTACAGAAGAGCACAGCCCGGGGTGCGAGGCATCGCCCGGGAGGCCGAAGGCCTCGCCCGGAGGCGAAAGCTGTCGCAGCGGGAGGTGCCGGCGCACCCCGGCCCACGCACCCTCAGCTACGCCCGTCGAACAACTCGCGGCCGATCAGCATGCGGCGGATCTCGTTGGTGCCGGCGCCGATGGCGTACAGCTTGGCGTCGCGGAGGATGCGGCCGGTGGGGTATTCGTTGATGTAGCCGTTGCCGCCCAGCGACTGGATCGCTTCCAGCGCCACCTGCACCGCGGCGTCGGAGGCGTGCAGCAGGCAGGAGGCGGCGTCGACGCGGCTCTTGTGGCCGGCGTCGTAGTCGCGGCCCACCTGGTAGGCGAACGCCCGGCTGGACTGCAGCGCGGTGTACATGTCGGCGACCTTCGCCTGCATGATGCCGAAGGTGCCGATCGGCTCGTCGAACTGCCGGCGCTCGCGCACGTAGGGCAGGGTGATGTCGAGGGCCGCCTGCATCAGGCCGAGCGGTCCGCCGGTGAGCACCAGGCGCTCCGTGTTCAGGCCGCTCATCAGCACCTTGACGCCGCCGTTCACCTCGCCGAGGACATTCTCCGCCGGGATCTCGCAATCCTCGAACACCAGCTCGCAGGTGTTGGAGCCGCGCATGCCCAGCTTGTCCAGCTTCTGCGCGGTGCTGAAGCCCTTCATGCCGCGCTCGACGATGAAGGCGGTCATGCACTTGCTGCCCGCGTCCTTGCCGGCGGTGCGCATGTAGACCACCAGCACGTCGGCCTCGGGGCCGTTGGTGATCCACATCTTGTTACCGTTGGCGACCCATACGTCGCCCTTCTTCTCGGCGCGGCAGCTCATCGAGCCGACCACGTCGGAACCGGCGCCCGGCTCGCTCATTGCCAGCGCGCCCTTCCACTCGCCGCTGCACAGCCTGGGCAGGTACTTCTCGCGCTGGGCCTGGGTGCCGTTGGCATACAGGTTGTTGACGCAGAGGTTGGAGTGGGCGCCGTAGCTCAGGCCGACCGAACCCGAGGCGCGGGAGATCTCTTCCATCGCCACCAGGTGGGCCAGGTAGCCCATCTCGCTGCCGCCGAACTCCGCCGGTACGGTCAGCCCCAGCAGGCCCATCTCGCCCAGCTTCGGCCACAGCTCCTGCGGGAAGGCGTTCTCCTCGTCGATCGCAGCTGCGTGCGGGGCGATTTCCGACTCGGCGAATCGGCGCACGGCCTCGCGCAGGGCGTCGATTTCTTCACCAAGGGGGAAAGGGCGCATGGAAGGCTCCGGAAGGGGGGTGGGAATGGCGTACGGGAATGGCGTACTGATAAGAACAACAACGTCGAATCTTGCAAACGACGACGGGGCACTCGGCCCCGTCGTCGGTACAGCTTCAGAGGCGCTTACGCACCGCCGCGGATGCGGCCCTGGAAGCGCGGGGTCGAGCGGCCCAGCGGCAGCTTCAGCTTGCCCATCAGCTCGATGCGCTCCTCCGCCATGCGGTCGGCGGCCTTGTAGGTCGGGATGCCGTCACGCTCGGCGATCTCGAAGATGCGCGTCAGGTTGTGGTAGATGGTGCGCATCTGGCGCATCGCGCGCTCGCGGTTGTAGCCGGTCATCTCCAGCGCGACGTTCATCACGCCGCCGGCGTTCACCGCATAGTCCGGCGCGTACAGCACGCCGCGCTTGGCCACTTCGTCGCCGATGGCGTTGGTGGCCAGCTGGTTGTTGGCCGCGCCGCAGATCACCTTCGCCTTCAGGCGGGGCAGGGTCTGCTCGTTGACGGTGCCACCTAGCGCGCACGGCGAGTACACGTCCGCCGGCACGTCGTAGATCTCGTCCAGGCCCACGGCCTCGGCGCCGTACTCGGACACGGCCTTCTCGACCAGGCCCTTGTTGATGTCGGTCACGAAGATCTTCGCGCCGCGCTCCTTGAGCAGCTTCACGTACTCCATGCCGACGTGGCCCAGGCCCTGCACGGCATAGCTGTACTTGCCGACTTCCTCGTCACCGAAGCGCTTGTTGAGCGAGGCCATCAGGCCCTGCAGCGCGCCGTATGCGGTGAACGGGGACGGATCGCCGGAGCCACCATGCACCTGGTGCACGCCGGTGACGAATTCGGTCTCGCGGTAGACGAACTCCATGTCGTTGACGTCGATGCCCACGTCCTCGGCGGTGATGTAGCGCCCGCCAAGCGACTGCACGAACTGGCCGAACGCGCGGAACAGCGCCTCGGACTTGTCGGTGGCCGGGTCGCCGATGATCACGGCCTTGCCACCGCCGATGTCCAGGCCGGCCACCGCATTCTTGTAGGTCATGCCGCGGCTCAGGCGCAGGACGTCGTTCAGCGCATCCTGCTCGGTCTGGTACGGCCACATGCGCGTGCCGCCCAGCGCGGGGCCCAGCACCGTGTTGTGGATCGCGATGATGGCCTTCAGGCCCGCGTCCTTGTTGTGGCAGAACACGACCTGCTCGTGGCCGAAAGTATCCAGGGTTTCGAAAATCATCAGGTGCTCCGGGTCGGCGAGCGAAGGAACTACGCCAACAGAGGGTGGTAAGTCATTGAATCGGAGGGATTCACCAAAGCAGCGGGCGAGAAGCCGGCCGCTGCGGGGCGACAGTTTAAAGCAATCGGTCGGCGGGGACAGTGCATGCCACGGGGAACGCCGGGCTTCACCGCCGCGCGACGGCGTCTGGCTGAACGTGGCCGGGCGGTGCCGCCCCGGCCGGCTCGCAGCACGAGGGATTTTCCCGCCCAGGACCCCATCACCGGAGTCGGCATGGCAGCATCGATCAAGGACCACGCTTTCCTCAGCAATACCCGCGGCTCGGCCCTGGTCGACCGCTCCGGCCGCATCGACTGGCTCTGCCTCCCCCGCTTCGATTCCCCCGCCTGCTTCGCCGCCCTGTTGGGCACGCCCGAGCACGGTTGCTGGGACCTCGTCCCGGCGGGTGGGCCCGGCAAGGTCCACCAGCGCTACCGGGGCGACACGCTCGTGGTGGAAACCGAATTCACCGTTCCCGAGGGCACCGTCTGCGTGGCCGACTGCATGCCGATCGACCCCGAATGCGCCGAAGTGGTCCGGGTGGTCCGGGGGGTATCGGGGCGGGTACCCATGCGGATGCGGTTCCGGCCGAGGTTCCAGTTCGGTTCGCGCACGCCCCGACTCGTGGACCGGGATGGCGTGGTCATCGGCCATGCCGGGGACGAGGCCATCGCGTTCAACGCCTCGGTCCCATGCCGCGTCGAGGAAGGCGAGGTGTGCGCCGATTTCGAGATCGAAGCGGGTGACCGGGTCACCTTCGCCATGACCTTTGCCCGCGACGGCCGGCCACCTGACCCGCCGATGGACCCCGACAGCGCACTGGAAAGCTGTGCGGACTGGTGGCGCGAGTGGGCCGGCCACTGCGAATACGAAGGCCCCTGGCGCGACGCGGTGATGCGCTCGCTGCTGACGCTGAAGGGCCTGGTCTACCAGCCGACCGGCGGCATCATCGCCGCGGCCACCACCTCACTGCCGGAGGTCGCCGGTGGCTGCCGCAACTGGGATTACCGGTTCTGCTGGCTGCGCGATGCGACCTTCACCCTGTATGCGTTGCTCGGCAATGGCTATCGCAGCGAAGCCCATGCCTGGCGCGACTGGCTGGTCGACGCCGTCCGCAAGGAGCCGCTGGCGATGCATGTGCTCTATGCGGTCGACTGCGATGCCGAGATGCCCGAACAGGTGGCGGACTGGCTGCCGGGCTACCGCGACTCGCGGCCCGTGCGCATCGGCAACGAGGCCGCCGCCCAGTTCCAGCTCGACACCCGCGGGGAAGTGCTCGATGTGCTGCACGTAGCCCGTGAGAACGGCATGGAGGGCGACGCTCACCTCTGGGACCTCCAGCTGGCCATCCTCGAGGACCTGGAGCGCCGCTGGCGCGAGCCGGACCGCGGCATCTGGGAGATGCGCGGTGGAGAGGCGCACTTCGTGCACTCCAAGGTCCTGGCCTGGGTCGGCTTCGATCGCTGCATCCGGGCGGCGCGCCAGGGCCTGGTGGAGGGGCCGGTGCAGCGTTGGTGCGAGGTGCGCGACGAGATCCGCGCGGACATCTACGAACACGGTTTCGATCGCGAGCGCGGCATCTTCGTGCAGCGCTACGGCGCCCCCGACCTGGACGCCAGCCTGCTGCTCCTGCCACTGCTGGGTTTCGTGGCGCCCGATTCGCCCGAGGCCATGGCCACCGCGGATGCGATCGCGAAGGAGCTCGCCGTCGACGGCCTGTTGCGCCGTTACGCGCCCGACAATCCGCTGGATGCCCTGCCCGGGGTGGAAGGGGCGTTCCTGCCGTGTTCGTTCTGGATGGTCGACAACCTCGCGCTGAGCGGACGCGTCAAAGAGGCGCGTGAGCTGTTCGAGCGCCTGCTGGGCCTGTGCAACCACGTGGGCCTGCTGAGCGAGGAATACGACGTGGACACCGGCGAGATGCTCGGCAACATCCCGCAGGGACTGACCCATGTCGGTCTGATCAACAGTGCACGGATCCTTGCCGATGCCGAGCGCGGAGTCGTCGGCGAACCCGACCCTTCGCGTCCCGAGCAACTGTCGATCGAGCAACGCAACGGCCAGCGCGGGCATTCCCCAACCGGGGCAAGGGCGGCCGCACCAGACCCCGCTGGCGCGTCGTAGCCTCGGCGACCTCGTGCATCAAGCCTGCCGGTAACGCCCCTCGCGCAGCCACAGGGTCGCCTGCCATTGCTCGCCGCTGCGCACCGGCAGGTCGGCGTGCAAGGCGTCGCTGTCGTGGCTGCCGTCGGCGTGCAGGGTGTCGAACATCACCGCGCAGCCGGCGCGCGGGGTGGTGCCCATACCGGCCCTCGGAAACACCATGCCGCCGCCCCCGTCCGCGGGGCGCAGGCAGACGTGCAGGGTGCGCACGCGGTTGCCGGCCTCGGGGTGGTCGCGGGCCAACACGTCCGGTTGCAGGCTGTCGAAGTGGCGCGAACCGGCCGCGGCGATGCCGTCCCCGGCCCCCGGCCCGCGCCGCTGGATCTGGATCTGCTCGGCATGCGCGAGCTCGGCATGCGCCGCCCGGGCCAGTCGCAACTGCACGATGCGCAGCGCCAGGTCCTCATTGGCGATGTCGAGCCGCAGCGTCGCCGTGGTGCTGGCGGCCCGGCGGGTGCGCACCAGCGCGGCGGCCATCAGCAACCGGCACTCGTCGGTGGAGAGCAGGGCATCAATCTTCGACAGGCGCGGGCGCGGTGCCAGCAGGACCGCCCGCGACGGAGCCAGCGCCTCCTCGAACGCGAGTGTGGCAGGCGCCGCCCCGGCCGCATCCGGCGGCACCGGCAGGGCGACCGACAGCGGCAGCGGATCCACCCCCTGTCCGCGCAGCCGGGCCCGTACCGCCGCGGCCAAGCGTGGCTGCGGCTGGCAGCCCTCGCCGTGCTGCAGGCGCTCGGACAGCAACAGCGCAGCCACCGGATTGCCGCGCGCCGTGGCGCACTCCAGCATGCGCACGCACAGTGCCTGGTCGCCCGGGTCCGGCCGCCGGCCCAGGTGCACGGCCGCGGCGACCAGCGCCGGCGTGTAGCCGTACTGCATCGCCGCCAGGATGCGCTGGTTGATGCGCGCGGTCCGGGGCAGAAGCACGCTGCCCAGTGCCGCCCAGGCCAGCCAATACCCGGCCACCGGGTGGGCGAGCCGCTCGGCCGCCATCAACCAGTCCACACCCTGCTGCGGATCGGACTCGCCGCCGATGCCCTGCAACTGCATTCGCCCGTAGGCGACCTGTGCACCCACATGGCCCGCCCGCGCCGCCCGACGGTGCAGCGCCCGCGCTTCCTCCTCCGCGGCGGCGTTGCCGCTGGCCGCAAGCGCGGTCGCCAGCCTGAACATCGACCAGGGCGCACCATCCCGTGCCGCCGCGCGCAGGCGGGCGGTCCGGGTGGGCTCCACGACGGTCGCGGGCATGGCCATGTCACCTGTCCAACGGCAAGTCCGGCACGGTCCGGCCGTCGTCGTGGCGGGGCGGGGACGAGCGGGGGCGTCGCCGGGAGCGCCTTTGGCGCCGCGTTACAATCGGGCATTCCCGCATCCAGCAGTCGAGTTGCGTCCATGAGCACCCCCGCCAGCAACGTTTCCGCCGCCGATACCGGCGCGGCCACCGCCAGCGCCACGCCGCTGCGTTTCGTCACCGCCGCCAGCCTGTTCGATGGCCACGACGCCGCCATCAACATCATGCGCCGGCTGATCCAGGCCCAGGGCGCGGAGGTCATCCATCTGGGTCACAACCGCTCGGTGGAGGACGTGGTGCGTGCCGCGCTGCAGGAGGATGCCGACGGCATCGCGCTGTCCAGCTACCAGGGCGGCCACGTCGAGTACCTCAAGTACATGGTGGACATGCTCAAGGAGCGCGACGCCGGCCACATCAAGATCTTCGCCGGCGGTGGCGGCACCATCACCCCGGAGGAGATCCGCGAGCTGCAGGCCTACGGCGTGGAGCGCATCTACCACCCCAACGACGGCATGCACATGGGGCTGGTGGCGATGATCGAGGACGTGGTCCGCCGCGCCAGCGAGGGCCGCCAGGCCGACACCACCCCGGACAAGCCGGCCGCGATCGACGACGAGATCACCATCGGCAAGACCCTCAGCGCCATCGAGGAAGGCCTGCTGGACGAGGCCGAACTCTCCCGCCAGCGCAAGCAGTGGCAGCTAGCCGGCGGCAAGACCCCGGTCATCGGCATCACCGGCACCGGCGGCGCCGGCAAGTCCTCGGTCACCGACGAGCTGCTCAACCGCTTCCTGGCGAACTTCCCGGAGATGCGCATCGCCGTGATCTCGGTGGATCCGACCCGCCGCCGCACCGGTGGCGCACTGCTGGGCGACCGCATCCGCATGAACTCCCTGCGCAGCCCGCGCGTGTACATGCGCTCCATGGCGACCCGCCGCCAGCACGCCGCCACCAACGCCGTGCTGAAGGACTCGATCGGCTTCCTGAAGGGCCTGGGCTACGACCTGGTGATCGTCGAGACCGCCGGCATCGGCCAGAGCGACTCGGAGATCGTCGACCTGGTCGACTTCCCGATGTACGTCATGACCAGTGACTTCGGCGCCCCCAGCCAGCTGGAGAAGATCGACATGCTCGACTTCGCCGAACTGGTGGTGCTCAACAAGTACGACAAGCGCGGCGCCGAAGACGCCCTGCGCGACATCCGCAAACAGTGGAAGCGCAACCGCGTCGCCTTCCAGACCAAGGACGAAGACGTTCCCGTCTACCCGACGATTGCCAGCCAGTTCAACGACCCCGGCATCAGCTGGATGTTCACCAACCTCTGCCGCCTGCTGCGCGAGAAGCTGGGCGTAGGCGACGATGGCTCCGCGTCCGGCACCGGCGGCAATGCCGCCGCCGCTTCCGTAGGAGGGTCTTCAGGCCCGACCACGACCCCCGCCAACGACGAAACCCGCGGGGACACCGATTCCAGGATCGCGGCTGAAGCCGCTCCTACAGGTGGCAAACAGGGTGCACCAGGCAATTCCCGCTGCGACTTCCGCCCCGACATCGACACCTCGCTGAAGGAGCCGCGTGCCACCGTCCTGATCCCCGGCAACCGCGTCCGCTACCTCGCCGAAATCGCCGAACAGGGCAGGGGCATCAACCAGCGCATCGAGAGCCAGGCCGAGATCGCCGACCGCGCGCAGTCCATGTGGCAGGCCCTGAGCGAGCTGGAAGACCCGCAGCTGCCCAAGCAGCTCGACCTCTACCAGGCAGAAGCCCTTGTAGGAGGGTCTTCAGGCCCGACCGCGACATCCGCTGACGGCGAAACCCGTGGGGAAACCGGGTCCACGATCGCGGCTGAAGCCGCTCCTACAAATGCCCACACAGGCGCAGGGGCCCCCGACCGCACGCTGCTGACGCTCCGCCAACGCTACAACGACGCCGTCCAATCCCTCGATTCAGAGGCCCTCAAGCTCCTGCGCGACTGGCCCAGCCGCCTCAAGTCCATCACCGACGAGGTCAACGAGTACCAGGTCCGCGACAAGACCATCCGCGTGGAGAATTACCGCGAGTCCCTGTCGCACCAGCAGATCCCCAAGATCGCCGCGCCCACCTACAAGTCCTGGGGTGAGCTGCTGACCTTCCTGCAGAAGGAAAACCTGCCCGGCGCGTACCCCTACACCGGCGGCGTCTACCCGTACCGCCGCACCGGCGAGGACCCGATCCGCATGTTCGCCGGCGAGGGCACCCCGGAGCGCACCAACCGCCGCTTCCACTACCTCAGCCTCGGCCAGCCGGCCGCGCGCCTGTCCACCGCGTTCGACTCGGTCACCCTGTACGGCGAGGACCCGGCGCCGCGCCCGGACATCTACGGCAAGATCGGCAACTCCGGCGTCAACATCCCCACGCTGGACGACATGAAGAAGCTGTACTCCGGCTTCGACCTGTGCGCCCCGACCACCTCGGTGTCGATGACCATCAACGGCCCCGCGCCGATGATCCTGGCGATGTTCATGAACACCGCCATCGACCAGCAGGTGGAGAAGTACCTGCGCGAGGACCAGGCCCGCTGGGACGACGCCCGCGCGAAGATGGACAAGCTGTTCGAAGGCAAGCAACGCCCCGAATACGGCGGCACCCTGCCAGAGGGCCACGACGGCCTCGGCCTGGGCCTGCTGGGCATCACCGGCGACCAGCTGGTGGATGCCGAGACCTACGCCAGCATCAAGGCGCACACCCTCAAGACCGTGCGCGGCACCGTGCAGGCCGACATCCTCAAAGAGGACCAGGCCCAGAACACCTGCATCTTCAGCACCGAGTTCGCCCTGCGCATGATGGGCGATATCCAGCAGTACTTCGTCGACAACGGCGTGCGCAACTTCTACTCGGTGTCGATCTCCGGCTACCACATCGCCGAGGCCGGGGCGAACCCGATCAGCCAGCTCGCCTTTACGCTGAGCAACGGCTTCACCATCGTCGAGTACTACCTCGCGCGCGGCATGAAGATCGACGACTTCGCGCCCAACCTGTCGTTCTTCTTCAGCAACGGCATGGACCCGGAGTACACCGTCATCGGCCGCGTCGCCCGCCGCATCTGGGCCCGCGCCATGCGCGAGCGCTACGGCGCCAGCGCCCGCAGCCAGATGATGAAGTACCACATCCAGACCAGCGGCCGCTCCCTGCACGCGCAGGAGATCCAGTTCAACGACATCCGCACCACGCTGCAGGCCCTGTACGCCCTGTTCGACAACTGCAACAGCCTGCACACCAACGCCTACGACGAAGCCATCACCACGCCGACCGAAGAAAGCGTGCGCCGCGCCGTCGCCATCCAGATGATCATCAACAAGGAGCTGGGGCTGAACTTCTGCGAGAACCCCTGGCAGGGCAGCTTCATCGTCGACAAGCTCACCGACATCGTCGAGGAGGCCGTCTACAAGGAGTTCGAAGCCATCAGCGAGCGCGGCGGCGTACTCGGCGCCATGGACACCATGTACCAGCGCGGCAAGATCCAGGAAGAGAGCCTGTACTACGAGCACAAGAAGCACGACGGCAGCCTGCCGCTGGTGGGCGTCAACACCTTCCTGCCGAAGGAGCACGCCGGCGACATCGTCACCGAGATCGAACTGATCCGCTCGACCGAGGACGAGAAGGGCCAGCAGATCGAAAACGTGCGCAACTACCAGCAGCTCCGCAACGACTTGGTGCTGGCGGAGGTGGGCCGGGCGGCGGCGAACCGCGACCACGACGCCAACCTGACCTACCTCCAGAAAACCGCGCGTGACCGTCAGAACGTATTTTCTGCGTTAATGGAGGCGGTGAAGACGCATAGCCTGGGCCAGATCAGCCATGCGTTGTATGACGTGGGTGGGGAGTACCGGCGGAATATGTGATGCGTTGCCGACGTTAGAATGGCGACGATTCATCGGTGACGGCTGCGAGAGGTTCGAATGATTAAGGCAGTTTCTGTATTAGAAGATCATCGTATTAATGCGTATAACGTTCTCTTCGAAATTTCGATAGAGAAATATCGGAGCCTCACACGAGACGTCCTTAAGAAGAATGAATTTCAGAGGAAGCGCGTGAGGTCGTCGAAGACGGTCTATTCGCTGTTGCGAAGCGACCTGCAACGCCAGTGCGTGATACCTCCTGTAGTTTTGGCGGTTACGACGGAGATCGGAGGGCTGGCGGCTACTGATAACGCCGGCTTTGAGAATCTCCTGACTACTAATGCAGAGCATCTAGTCATTCTGGATGGCCTGCAGAGGACCTATACGATCCTCGATCTGCTGTCTGATTTGGAATCCGCAAAAGATGATGCAGTGTTGCGTGACGTTCTCGCATCTAAGATCCGAGTCGAGGTTTACTTTGGGATTAACAGGCTTGGCATCTTGTATAGGATGCTTACTCTGAATACGGGGCAAACCCCAATGTCGCTGAGGCAGCAGATCGAGATTCTTTATCTGGACTACTTGGGCGCTCGTCCAAATGGTGTGCAGCTGATCAGAGAGGCGGACGACCGAGTAGCAGTCGGTGAGCGCCAGTTCAACTTTAAGGACGTCGTGGAGGGATTTAACTCCTACCTTGATAGAGACGAGCTGCCAATTGAGAAGTCCGATATTCTTGAGAACATAAATAGTCTTGAGAAGCTGTCGAAGGAGAATCAATCTACTGAGCTTTTCGAAAAGTACGTTGAGGCGCTTTCGTCCTTTGTGGCTAAGATCAGCGATCTTGCTGCGGGAATTGAACTTGGCGAAGACTACCTGGAAGATAATCCATCTCCGTTTGGTAGGAATATGCTGCAGGTCTTCAAGAAGCCACAGGCGTTCTCGGGATTTGGCGCGGCAATCGGTCGTCTGATTGATGTCGAAGCAGTAGCCTCCTTTGATGATGTTATAAGTCAGATTCGAGCGCTTGATTTGAATTCACCTGTCGAGACTCTTGAAGAGCTGAACACCTCGCTCGGCTGGCTAAAGGGCAATACTAAGAAAATTGGTAACGCCCAGCGAAGCTTCTTTAGCTACTTCTTCCGAGACCTATTCAACCCCGAGAGCGACAGTTATGGAGATGCCCTTTCCTGCGCGAGATCTGCGCTGAGGAAGTATCAAGGCCAGAATATGTGAGGCAATAGAATGCCTCTTTCTTTGACTATCGATGGCGGTCGCGCGAAGAGCCGCCTCGTTCGGTTGGCGGATGGTTCTTACGAGCTACAGGCCGAGAATTTTTCGGCCCCCTTGATTTGTCCGCTATCTCTGCCGGACGATCTGGATCCGGCTGGATACGAAGTACATGTTTTCTTTGCTGGCGATGTTCGAGAGAGCGATATATATCAGCTCTACGTGCCGGGTGACGATGGCGGTCGGCGTATCGGCTGGTTTTTTCCAATTCTCGCGCTTGAGTCCAATCTGCATGACTTCGCTGAGAATGAGCACTTCCTCAGATACGCCAGGGCAGCGATAGATAATTTTTTCGATGTGTACCCGTCCAATGCTGCGGTGGCCGCTCCGTTTGTAGCAGTCGACCGCGGGTTGACGCTGACATCGTTCGCGCCTGATTCGACGGTGCTTTTGGTGGTCTCGAAGGGGGTGATTAGCCAGGGGGAGCTTTTTAATCTGGCGCGACTGTATCCCTACCTTACGTCGATCGGCGTGCTCGATGAGAAACAGTCCAAAGGCGGCACCGCAGTGGTCCCATTTCTGAGGCCGATGGGGGGCAAGATTAAGCTCATCCACTCGTCCCAAGACTTTTCTGATGACAAGCTGGTGCGGGCATTGCTTAGCTATGCGGCGCATGCTTTCGGTAGTCCGGTCCTCCAGTTTTTCTATTTGTATCAGGTTATCGAGCTGCTTATGGAGAAGATATTCTCTGTTGAACAAGACTCGATCATTGCCAAGATCAATCACGCCAGGGGCGAAGTCTCTAAGGTCAAAGAGGCGATGGACGATCTGGCTGAGTGTATTTCTGAGAAGAAGCGCATTAATGCGATCATTGATAAGTACTGCGAGCCAGCCCCTTCATTGAATGATCTCGTAGGGACTTGCCGTGATTTGAATCGGGCGCTCGGTGTCAAGGAGGGCGACACGTTGGCTAAGTCCCTTTATCCACTTAGAAATCTCGTCTTTCACAACTACCGATCTTTCCCTGATCAGAACCTTGACGATCTGATGCAGGTCAACAGGCTGTTCTTTGAGGCACTACCTAGGATTTTGGCGTCGTTCAGTGCTCGGGCTTCGCCACGCGCTGCTTAAGCATCCAGGCGGGCAAGGGGAACCAGAACGCCTGCACCTAACCCTTCGACCGCACCTTTGGGGAGGAGGTGCTCGACCGCCACCTGTTTTCCCGCCTGGATGACGTGCACGGGGCCTCCTACTGATGGATGCTCAAGTACAACGAAGACCGACCCCACGACTCCCTCGGTGACCTGACACCTGCCGAGTACCGCCAACACATCGCCGAAGGTTCCACTTCTGAAGTGTCTGCTTGACGAAGCTTACGTGGACGGTTCACCGGTAAACTGACTGCCTCGTCTAAGTGGAGGAGCACTACGGGGATGCTTCGAAGAGCTGCGCTGACTCAAGTTCAGTACCACGGTTCTCATCTAACCACGCAGTCTTGTTTGGATGCTATCTCCCGATTGCTCGCAACTAGCGTCCAGGTTGAGCGTGCGCTGTTGTTGACGTATCAGGACCGACACGGCTTCTATTTGGAAGTGCAGGAGCCAGAACCCGTGCTGATCCGCTGCGGATTTGCATCTGGGTACTGTGGCGAGGGGCCGACTGGACTGTCTGTTGCTCTTGAACTGCTGGCGCGCTTCGGGGTCAATGTGGAGGAGGTGCTTGTACCTGGAGAGCTTCTTACGAGGCTCGACGAAAATCGTCTGGTGCAGGAGGACCTGAACTTCATCGAGGACGCGTCCTTCTTCAGGCCTAGCCGAATTCACGTGTATCGGTACGACGGTTTGCAGCATCAAAGTAATCGCGCCGAGCTCATGCGTCGCCAGTTTCAGCCAATGGTGCCGTGGTTTGCTCTTGATGACCGGCTTCTCGATCTAGCTGTCATCTTGGAACGAGATCCCGATAAGGCGGTATTCGAGGTGTTTCGTCGGCTCGAGTCACACGTGAAGAAGCGTTGCGAGCTCCCTGTTGCCGCTTCGGGTGTGGAAGTGTTCAAGAAGGCGTTTCGTGGAACAGGTGCGATTCTTACGTGGCTTGGATTGCCGAGAAGTGAGATTGAGGGGCGCGCGCAACTGTTCGAGGCGGCCTTCATGAGCTACCGAAATCCGCGCGCACATCGGGAGGAAGAGTGGGGCCGCGTCCGGGCTTACCGGGAGTTCTTCATCGCGAACGAGCTCTTCTTGCTGGAAGCAGAGGCTGTAGCCACATCAAGCTAGTCGGGCGAGATACGACACCGCCTCCAGTCGGCAACGGCTAGCTATGGCGCCTGGCAGTTCAAACATACGCGGGCGGTCGCGGAAGTCGAAGATCCGGTAGAGGCGGTAGTGGTCCGCATCCGCTTCTGAGCGCGCTAGCTCGTTCCGGCTCACGTAGAAGGGAGTGAGTTGGCCGAAAGCAGTGGTCTTCACCTCGATCAGCCTCTCCCGCCCGTCTTCCTCGAACGACAGCACGTCATAGCCCAGTCCGTCTCCCTGCGTTGCGGCCACGTGTTCGACTCGACTGCTTAGCACTTTCTTGCCAAGAGCATGAAGACGCTTGACTTCGATCTCCGCAACAAAGAGTTCGCCCGCGCGGCCGAGTGACCTGTTTCGCGCTTCTTGGGCCAAGTAGTCACGGCGGACAGGCGAGAAGCTCGGGGCATAGGTGGGCGCCTTCTCTCTTACTGCTGCGGACTGGGGTGCTGGCACCCAAAGTGTTGCTGCGTCCTCGATGGAAACCACGGCCGCCGGGCGCAGCACCGCGGCCTGCGCCGCGTCCTGCAACAGCGGGTTGTTCTGTAGTTGCTCCTCTACAACTTCCAGCAGGAGGGACTGGAAGTTGCCGCGCGGCTTATAGCCGTCGATGTACGGATATCCAAGTTCGACCATCACCGCGCTGATGTTGCAGTGCTTGAACTCCACTGATGGGCGGCTGCGGTTGCCGAGGAGCTTGAGCAGCGCCTTCGCATGCTGCGTCTTGCTGTAGCGCTGGCCATTGAGCTCCAGCGTCAACATGCGCAGGTAGTCTGCCACGCAAGCTTCCACCTCAGTCCGAGCCCAGTCGTTTGCCCGTGCCATATATACGCCCCCGTCCGCGTTGCGTCAGGCTAGCACCGTCTTGCATCCCAAGCCCGCGCTACCGGCGTGGTTGTCCATCAGCACGTAAGCGTGCAGGTGGCTCCCGGTGGCAAGCAGCGCCTCGCGCAGCAGGTGCCGGTAGCGGGCGCGGTCGGCGTCGTCCAGGAAGCAGGGCAGGCGGTTGTTGCCGCGCTGCACGATGTGCTGCGGGATGCCGGGCAGGTCGAATCGGGGGAGGCGGGCCATGCGTGCAGGCTGGAGCGCAGCGGTGGACTGGCCTATTGGCGCTGCGCCGGGGCGGTGCGTCAGGGGATTCCGGGAGTCAGGTAGGAAGTGAACCTGACCCCGTTTGGTTGGTGGCATAGTGGCCGGCATGCCCGGCCACAGGATGGCCACCATTCCGAGACTGACCATGTGCATGAAGGGTTTGTCGTGCGTGATGCTGGTGCTGCTTTCGATCTGCATGCCGGCGGTGGCGGCCGTCCATGCCTTGACCGTTCCGGAAGCGAGGTACGCCGCCGCAGCCTCGATACAGCTGATCCCTCAAAACGATATCGAGTCCGATCACCATGCACACATCCTCAGGATCGCGTACCTCGACGAGGATCGGATACCGGAAATCGTCTATCTGCTGACAGCATTCAATACTGGCTCGAACTTCGATGCGACGAACAACCTGGTCGTGATGACCCGCCTGGAGACGGACGACGAGCGGGGAGTCGGCCCCTATCCAGGGTCGTCCACGGTGACCGACGCGGATTACGCGGAGATCCGCAATAGCGGGTATGCCAACGACGCGTCGACCCACATCCCCGGCGAAGTCAAGCGTCTTCTCATGCGGAGCGACGGCATGATCGAAGTGTGGTTCCTCAGCAGGGAAGACTCGCCGATCTGCAAGCGATACGTCGAAACAAGCAAGGGCAGGGAAGCGACGAGCCATTGTCCGCCGCCCGGCTGGCATCACTGGGTGTATGCGTGGACGCCGGGACAGCTGCAGAGGGTCGAATGCTTGAATGGCTCCATGGAGAAGATCCGATGCAGCCCGGATGATGATGGTGGCCAGACCGGGACCCAAGAGGACTGAAGGGACTTTCCTGCCAATGCTGCGCGCCGTGATCGTGCGGGCCGACGAACTAAAGGGGACGGAGGCAGTTAATTTCGGAGAACCACTTCCCGGTCCATGGGCCCAGTCTTCCTCGCGTCGTACGCTTGCGCCATACGGCGTCAGCGCCCGTTAGGTTGATGCGCCGTTGCCCTCAAGCTCACAACTACCGAGGTCCACATGTCCGAACGCATCCTTGTCTTCTACGGCTCCTACCGCTCCGACCGCGTGGGCATCCGCCTGGCCGACTACTGCGTTCGCGCACTGCAGGCCCGCGGCGTCGACGCCGAGCTGATTGACGCCAAGGCGGTGAACCTGCCGATGCTGGACCGTATGTACAAAGAGTACCCGCCGGGCGAGGCGCCGGAGGCCATGGAAGCACTGGCCGGCAAGATCCGCGGCGCCGATGGCTTCGTGTTCGTCACCGGCGAGTACAACTGGGGTATGCAGCCGGGCCTGAAGAACCTCACCGACCACTTTCTGGAGGAGTGGTTCTGGCGCCCCGCCGGCATCGTCAGCTATTCGGCCGGGCGCCTGGCCGGTGCGCGCGGTAGCGTCCCTTGGCACGGCAACCTGTCGGAAATGGGCATGGTGGTGATCTCCAGCACCGTCAACGTCGGGCCCATCGGCAAGACACTGGATGCGCAGGGGCAACCCATCGACGAGGCCGGAAAGTTCCTCGAGAAGAGCTTCGCTCGCTTCGCCGACGACCTGGCCTGGTGGATGGAGGCCGCACGGCTGCAGAAGGGGCGGAAGGCGCCACCGTTCTGAGCACAAACAAAAGGGGACTGGGAAAGGCGACGGAGGCAATTAACTTCGTTTCCTCCCAGAAAAGAATGCTCCGCAAAGCGGGGCCAAAAGGTGGCGCCTGCCACTCCTTTACGGCGATACTTTTCCCGCTGTGAGCTCCAAGGGGATTAGAGCTGGCAGCTTGGACTGGCGGAGCGCCGGTCGACCAGCCAAACCACGAGTAAAGGAGATACACATGAAGCGATTGCTGGCAGCCTTGGTGCTGTCCGGTTTGGCACTGCCCGTATGGGCAGTGGGTACCTTCGTTCCGGCGCCGAGCCGATTTGACATGGTTCACGATGATGCGCGTGGCATTGTCTACATCAGCCACGGCACCGAGGTGCTGCGCTATCACGTTGCTACCGACACGTTCCTGAGCCCGATCGTCCTGGGCGGTGCGCTTTCCGGGCTCGACATCTCGCCAGACAACCACACGCTCGTGGTCGGCGACCTCACCGATGCGGTGAGCGAGTCCTGGGTTCATCTGGTCGACCTGGACTCGCTGTCGCATCAGACAGCCACCGTTGCTACGGCCGACACCTCGGAGGGCAACACTTACGTCGCCGTCTACGACGCCGAAGGCAAGATCTACACAACCTCCAGTTTCAATGGCTCTGGCTGGGTCCAGATGCGGCGCCTCGATCCCGCGACTGGCGAGTGGACCGGCTTGGCCTCCGTTCGACAGAACACGATGCTGTCGGCCAGCGGCGATGGCCTGACGATCGCCTTTGCCGAGTCCAACATTTCCGACGGCGCCTGGGGTCTGTTCGACGTGCCGACTGGCTCGATCGTGCGCCGCTCGGGGTACGACGACGGCACCTCATGGTTCAACTACGAGATCGGCACCGACCACTTCGGCGCGCAGTTCTCGATCCCGACATACGGCGGCACCATGGTGTACGACGACGTCTACGCCAATATCGCGACAATCGGAACCTACGCCGACGCCCAGCCGATCGGCGTCGCCTACCATCCGGTCGAGCGCATCGCGTACTTCCCCTTCGCCGAAACCTCCGAAGTACGCGTGTACGACATGAACACGCACACCCAGACCGGCGCGTTCAACTTCGAGTACGCCTTCAGCCACCCGGGCAACCACGCTTTCCAAGAAGGGCGCACCCGCCTGTCGCGCGATGGCTCGCTGCTGATGGTGTCCGTCGGCGGCGGCGTGCGCATCCACCAGCAGTACGCACCGCTGCAGGCCAGCTTCATCAGCGCATCGACGACTGTCGGCCAAGCCAAGGACGTGACCCTCGACGGCTCGGTCGGCAACGGCGGCAACGTCGCCTATTCGCTCGGCACGGCGCCCAGCCACGGCACCGTCACCATCGCCGGCAACGTCGCGACCTACACGCCGGCCGATGGCTACAGTGGCGCCGACTCTTTCACCTATCGCGTCAGCTACGGCCGAGCGGTGCGCGAAGCGACGGTGTCGATGACCGTAGACGGGGGCGAGATCCCGGTCACTGCGTTGACGAGCAAGGTCGCCGTCACCGGCATAAGCGGCGCGGCCGGAGGCGGCAAGATGTACAGCATCGTTGTGCCTGCTGGCGCGCGCATGCTCAACCTGATGACCTTCGGCGGCACCGGAAATGCCAGCCTGTACGTCGGCCGCGATGTCCAGCCAACCACAACGGTGCATGGTTTCAAGTCCGTCCGTCCGGGCAACAACGAGACCGTGCGCATCTCCCGTCCGGCTGCGGGCACGTACTACCTGCTGGTCCAGGGCGAGACCAACTTCAGCGGTTTGTCGGTGCAGGCCCGCATCGACTGAAAGTGGCAAACATCGCGGCCGTGGCGCCACGGCCGCATTAAAAACCCCGGCTTTGGCCGGGGTTTTTTTTGGGCGCAGATAAGGGCCGGGGGCATTTGTCCGTAGAACCTGTTGACCGCGGGCGGCCGAGTGGTCAAAACTCGGGTGAGAGTGATTTCACTCCTGCACGCTTGCGCAATTTAAGGCTCCCTCATCGGATCAGCGAGATATTTCAAACACCGCTGACACCCGCTCGGTGAAGTCGACGGTCGGTTGCAGGTAGCGCCCGCTGTCCAATCGTGACCCTGTGACCTGGATCTTATCCAGCGTTGTGTTCCCGTAGCCATCCGCCTGCATCGAGTTGACGCTGTTGATGCTGTAGACCGGCCCCAGGCTTCCTCCGAACGCGAGGGCCAGCCCACCTGCCTTCTCCCTGGCTTCAGCAACGGCATGGGCGCGCGCTTCTTTTCGCAGGTCGGCTTCCTTGCTGGATTTGAAAGTCACGTCCGCGATATCCGTAAAGCCGGCTGCCAGCGCCGCGTCCATGTAGGCGCCGAGGGTCTCGAGGTCGTGCAGCCTGACCTTCACTTCGCGGCTGGCGACATGATCGGGGGGCAGGGGACGGTCGTTGTCGTCGTAGTCGATCTCCTCGCGCAGGGCGAGGTCGGAGGCGGTGATGTCGTCCGTGGCTACGTCGAATTCGGGAGCGGCCTTGAGGAGTGCATCCACCGCGCGGTCGACCACGCGTTTGGCCTCGCCGGGGTTCGCCGCCCGATGCCGCGCCACCATGGTCACGACCGCGGCGTCGGGCGCCACGCTGACTTTTCCTTCGCCCTGCACGACAACGTGTGGTCCGTCAGGCAGCGGGGTGCCGGCGATGGCGGCGGCCGAGGCGAGGGCGAGCGGAAGGGCGGCTGCGAACATCCATTTGCGCATGGGTGGCTCCAGTTGAGGGGTTGGTGATGCGGCGTGAGGTCTTTGTGGGGATCAGGTCGTTGCGGCCGTCGTGCCTTTGCACTGAGGGAAACGCGTGCAGCCCCAGAACGGTTCGCGCGTGCGCCGGTTATGCCGTAGGAGCATGGCGTCGGCGCAGATGGGGCAGGAGGGGGCCTCGCTGGCGGGAGCCGTCTGTGCTGGTGCGGAGCTTGCGCCAGCCTGTGCGGCACGTATCCGTTCTAGCAGGTCGCGCCCGGTCACGAGGTGGATCAGCTTTCCTTCGGCGAAGCGCGCTGCATCGGGGGTGAAATCCCCGAGGCTGACGATATGCACGGCAGCTGCGCCATGGTGGTCGACCAGCCCCCACATTTCGCGGACCGTAGCGGCACCCACCTGGCGGCGCTTCCACTGCTTGCACTGCACCAGCTCGCGACGGCCGCTCTTGGACACGATCAGGTCGATGCCGCCGTCCTTGCCCCCGAGTCCGGTTTCGGCAACCTCGTAGCCCTGTCGGCGGAACGACTCGCCCACCAGCATCTCGAATTCGCGCCATGAGATGTCAGCCAGGCTGTCGAGGTCGCTGCGGGTGTCGTGCAGGCGTCGTCGCTGCTTCGCCCTGAGCCAGGACACGCCCGCTGCAATCCAGCAGGCGAGCATCGCGAACCACGCCAGCGGCGCCAGCGTCCCGCCAATCTGCTGCCCCAGAGGCCCGAGCAGCGAACTGCCCGCAGCCGAGAACCATGCCCCGACGCCGTAGCGGATGAGGAGGAAGGCAAGGATGCCCGCGACAATGCCCACCGGCCACGGCCATGAGGCGACCTCATCCAGGCCACTCTTTCTTCGACGTCCCATATCCCCTCCCGTATCTGGCGATGGTAGCGCTACGGGTTACAGTCGCGACTTTCCCCGTGATGGACCACAACATGCCGCGCAACCACTTCCGAAGGATTCCACTTTGCATGGCCGTCGCCGGTGTTCTGGTGGCCGCAGGGTGCGAATGACCTGTTAGGCGCCATCACGCCCTGAGAACTCTTCATTGCTACGTGGCGCATCCGGCAACTGCTCATCCAACGATTGCCGGTATCTGAGACAGCCGCGAAGAAATACTGGCCACTCTGGAACGACGGGGCGAACCTTGGATTTCTCGGGTAAGAGGTCCCATAGAGCGGGGTGATGCCAACAGAGGTCATGCATGGTGCTGTCACGGTGGGCGCGGACCGCGTTGCGCAGCTTGATGAGCTCCGCGAACAAGTCCTCGCGGCTCAAATCGTTGAGGTCGGAATCCATGGGAATCTCTAACTGGGCGCCTGACGGCGCGTCGAATCTCACATGCTATGGACATGCAGGATGTTGCCGTCCGGGTCCTTGAACCAGATGCCCACGAAGCCGTCGCGCCTGTGCACCCCGCGATCGATCTTCATGCCCAGGTCGGGATACTCCTCCAAGGTCACGCCCTTTGCGCGCAGGGTCGCTGCAATGGCCTCGACGTCACCGCCGCCGCTCCAGGCCACCGAGTTGCCCGTGCCCGGTCGGATGCCCTCGGACCGGTAGACCACCAGCTGCGTGTCGCCGGTCCGGTACTCCAGCACACCGTCCAGGACGTCGCCGCTCGGCTCCAGGCCCAGCGTGTCGGTGTAGAAATCCCGCGCGCGCTCGAGGTCGCTGACCGCGACGATGGCGCTTGAATTTTTGTCATTCAGCATGGGTGTCTCCACATCGCAATGCCCACTCGGTAGCGGCAGGTGCGGGGCCTGCGACCGTGCGCCGAACAGCGTTGGAACCGCGTCAGGGCGGGGTTACGGTAACTTGTCCCGATGTCCACGCCACCAAACAGCAATCTGGACCGCATCGTCGCCGAAGCCCGGCGCAGCGCCGAGCAGCGCGACAAGGGCTACCGCGAGCGCGCGCTGAAGATGTACCCGTGGGTCTGCGGCCGCTGTGCGCGCGAGTTCACCCGCGCCAACCTGCAGGAGCTGACGGTCCACCACCGCAACCACAACCACTCCGACAACCCGCCCGACGGCAGCAACTGGGAGCTGCTGTGCGTGTACTGCCACGACAACGAACACTCCCGCCAGATCGACCACACCGGCGTCAGCGCGCTGGATGCCGAAGACAAGGCGGCCTCGGCCACGTCCAACCCGTTCGCCGGGCTGAAGTCGTTGCTGGGCAAGGGGTCGCCGGGAGACGGCTGACCGTGTCTTCGCGGCGATGAACGGTTCAGGCGGCCCGGCATAGAGTCGGGGCTCCTTTCCAGCATCCCGGGAGCACGCCATGAAGAAGCTTCTGATCGCCAGTGCGCTGGCCGCCGTCACCTTCTCCGGCACCGCTTTTGCCGACGACGACCGCAAGGAGCTGCGCAGGGACTACGCAGAGGCGCAGCGCGAGCATGCGAAGGACCGTCGCGAGGACATCCGTGAATACGAGAAGGACCGACGCGAGTATGAGAAGGACCGCCGCGAGCACGCGCGTGAGGTCGCCAAGGATCGCCGCGAGGCCGAACGCGAATACTGGAAGGACCGCCGCGAGGCCGAGCGCGAGTGGCGCGAGGATGTCCGCGAGCACCGCCGCTGGGCGCGTGGCGAGTACATCCCGCGCGATTACCTGGGCGACAGCTACTACGTGCGCGACTACGGCCGCTACGACCTGGCCCCGCCGCCGGCCGGCCACGTCTGGGTGCGCCCGTACCAGGACGATGACACTTACTACCTGGTGCAGATGGCCACTGGCCTGATCTCGACCATACTCGGCGACTGATCGCACCTGCAGCATACAAGGACCACCCATGCGCCCCATTGCTTCCGTCGCTCTGTTCCCCTTGGCCTGCGCGCTGGTGCTCGCCACCACCGCCTGCGCCACGTCCCCCGCCGTCGACACGCCCGGGAATGAACCTGGGGCCGCCGGTCCGGTGACGATCACCGGCACCGTCGCGTCCATCGACACCCAGCCGTGGACGTACGACGGCAATGCGGTGGTGCAGGTCGATGCCGACGGTGACCGCGTTGCGGTCGAGCTGCCGGCACGCTGGAACCTGTGCGAGGCGCCGCCGGTGGACGTGGAGGCATTGGCCGTCGGCATGCAGGTGCAGGTGGTCGGTGACGCGTTGGGCGAGGGCGGGCTGGTGGTCTGCACGCACCCGTCCCACCGCTTGGCGCCGGTGCAATAACGACGGCTGCGCCAGCGCGCGGGGTTTTCACGCACGGGCGGATGCTGGCGCTACTATTGGCGCCCGCCGCGTGAGCCTTCCGCAGTTTCGTAACCAGGGTTGTACGGATGAGAACCACCATCGTGGGTCTGGTGACGCCGCATTTGCTGCGCGTCGTGGACCTCGCCAATGAAGCGCAGAAAGGCATGAACGTGGATTGGCACGTGCGCGATGCCGTGGCCAAGACCATGGCCGACCTTGCCGACCAGTACAACGCGCCGACATTGGTGGCGGCGTACGTGGAGGGGCTGGAGAACGTCGCGGAGCAGGCCCCAAAGTTCCAGACCGACTACGTCCGCGTGCTGAAGGCCGCGGCTGAACAGGCGCGTCGTCTCAGGCGCGATTGAGCCGTGGGACAGCGCTTCGAGGACGCCGAGCATGCCGAATTGATGGCGCGCGACCTGTAACGGCTTGCGTCATATAACGGGTAGCGTTATGGTTGCGGTGTGATTCGGAGCTTTGCCGACAAGGAAGCGGAAAAGATTTGGCGCGGCTCGGCGTCCCGACGACTGCCTGCCGTGATTCAGCAGGTCGCTCGCCGCAAGCTGCGCATGCTCAACAGCGCTGTCACCTTGGATGACCTGCGGATTCCTCCCGCCAATCGTCTTGAAGCACTCAAAGGTAACCGCAAGGGCCAGCACAGCATCCGGATCAACGACCAATGGCGCGTGTGCTTCCGCTGGAGGGATGGTGACGCCCATGACGTGGAGATCGTCGATTACCACTGAAGCAACGGAGACGACAGTGAAGGCCCTGCCCAACATCCACCCCGGTGAAGTGCTGCTGGAGGAATTCCTCATCCCGCTGGGTATTAGCCAGAACGCGATGGCGAGAGCCGCAGGCGTACCTCCGCGTCGCATCAACGAGATCGTTTTGGGGAAGCGCGGTATCACCGCCGATACTGCCGTTCGACTCGCCGCCGCACTGGGCACCAGCGAGCGGTTCTGGCTGGGGCTGCAGGCTGACTACGATCTCGAAGAGGCACACCGCACGCTCGGCGACACAATCGGTCAGATCGAGCGGATCGCAGCCTAGCCAGGGCGATCCAGCGACAGCCGCCGCGCCATCCAGCCCAGGGTCGGCCCCTGCACGATGCTGGAGACCAGCACCACGAAAAACACGATGTTGAAGATCGACTGTGCGCCCTCCACGCCGGCGACGATGGGAAAGGTCGCCAGCACGATCGGCACCGCGCCCCTCAGGCCGGCCCAGGAGACGAACAGCTTCTCGCGCCAGCCGTAGGCCCGGAATGGGGCGAGGCACAGGAAGACGCTCAAGGGCCGTGCGACCAGCATCAGCACCGCGGTGACCGCCAGGCCCGGGCCGGCGACGTCGAGCAGCTCGGTCGGGTAGACCAGCAGGCCGAGGGTCAGGAACATCACCACCTGCGCCAGCCATGCGAGCCCATCCTGGAACAGGGAGACGGTCTCCTTGTCGGGGAATTCGCGATGGCCGGCGACGATGCCGGCCACGTAGCAGGCCAGGAAGCCGCTGCCGCCGATCAGCCCTGCCAGCCCGTAGCCGAGCAGGGCGACCGCGATCGACACCACCAGTGCCAGCCCGCCGACGTGCAGTTGCGCCCGCCGCAGCAGCATCGGCATGCCGACCCCGATGCCGTAACCCACGCCTGCACCGACGGCCATCTGCAGCATGAAGTCCGGCACCAGCGCCGCGACCGACGTATCGGGCGTGGCGATCAGCAGCAGCACGGCGCCCACGAGGAAGATCGCCATCGGATCATTGGATCCGGACTCCAGCTCGATCAGGCCACGCACCTCGTCGCGCAGGGGCAGGCCGCTGGAACGCAGGATGGCGAAGACCGCCGCCGCGTCCGTCGATGCGATGACCGAGCCCAGCAGAAAGCCCTGCAGGGGAGTGAACGCAAACAACCACATCGCCGAGATGGCGACCACGCCCGCGCTCACCAGCACACCAACGGTGGCCAGCACCAGCGCCGGCACCGTCGCGCGCCGCACGCTCTTCCAGTGCGTGTCCAGGCCGCCCGAGAACAGGATGAAGACCAGGCACAGCACGCCCACGCCCTGGGCGGCGGCATGGTCTTCGAAGTTGATGCCACCCGGGCCGTCGGCACCCGCCAGCATCCCCAGGCCCAGGAAGCCGAGCAACGCCGGCAGGCCGAAGCGGCTGGAGAAACTGCCCGCCATCACGGTCAGCATCAGCAACAGCCCGACGACGAACAGCAGGAGCTCGGAGGAGGTGTTCAAGTGTCGGGGTGTCTGGGGA